>Ga0255341_1000173_pt1 | contig 117927 bp, 96 predicted proteins | sample wastewater_treat_8_FD_192418 | JGI IMG/M metagenome (GOLD analysis project Ga0255341, IMG submission 192418) | Wastewater microbial communities from Lulu Island WWTP, Vancouver, Canada - plant12 | ecosystem: Engineered > WWTP > Wastewater > Unclassified | place: Canada: Vancouver, British... | reverse complement strand
ATAGATTGTGTTAATTAAGTGATTAAAAGTTTATTGTAAAGTCAAGCCATGGTGCTCCAATTATCAATGTATTAGCAATGTCTTTATTGTTGATAAATGCAAGATCAATAGATGTTTTTTCACCAAGGAACCTGATCCCGTAAGAGAAAACACCATAAAAACTCATATTTTCATCAGGATTCATCGGGAATATCCAGTTTTCGCTAACGAAAGCAATTCTTTTTGAAACCCTTGTCATACCGCTTATTGATAAAATCGGTTTCGAGCTGAATTCGCCGTCAGCCCAGCCCCAGCCTGCAGCAGCCGTGATATTGTTATTTGTATTTCCATATGTAAAGAAGCCATTTAATGTGGCAAGGCCTCCGAATTCATCAACAGTTTTTAAGGTGTTTGCATAAAGTATGTTACCACCGGCATAGAAATTATCGGCTATTTTGAAAGAAGCTTTGGGATTGATGAAGAATACGAAAGGACCATCGCCTCCTGCCAGTATTGAAAGTATTTCAAAACCGCCGGAAACACTGAAGTTATTTGTAAAGGCATAACATGCTGAATTAACAAATATCCATGTATTCTGATAATAGCCTGTTTTCTTTTCAAGAGGTATTGCAGAGGAGCCTATCAGGTACTTGGATGGATTAGGATTTGCAAACCATACACCTCCGGTTTTCAGATCGCTTGTTGACACAACAGTCATTGATCTTATATTTGATTTTTCAAGCCTTATTTCACCCATCGATCCTGATTGGATAACCATTTCTCTTTCTGTATCGGATATCAGTTTGCCTGATACGACAGAACCATCATTCATTGTGATCTGGTATGTTTTGCCAGGTTCTCCTTGTACTTTTTGCTGAGCAGAAAGGGGATAAGTTGCCAGACAGGCTACAATAAGAACGATCAGAAGACTGACAGCATTTTTTTTGAAGAAGAAAAATACACTTTTCATAGTTGTTTACATAATTAAGGTTTTTTCATAATGCTTTAAAGAAAAGTTTTGATTGCAATGTAAAATATAAAAATCACATGAAATACTCAATAACTGAAAAGCAATTAACAATTCAGCTTGTTTATTAACGCTTGGAATTTTTCATTTCACCATATATATAAAGAGAATGGTAATGAGGAACAAAATCATTGAGTTCACAGGCTGTCCTGATTATTTCATTTATCCTGGGATCACAGAATTCAACCACATTCCCTGTTTCTACATCTATGAGATGATCATGCTGGCTGCATTGATAAGCTCTTTCGAATTGAGCTATATTTCTGCCAAATTGATGTTTTACAACGAGATTACATTCAAGAAGGAGCTCGATAGTATTGTAAAGAGTAGCCCTGCTTACCCTGTAATTCTTGTTCTTCATGAAAATGTATAGTGACTCTATATCAAAATGCCCTTCTCTCGAGTATATCTCATCCAGGATCGCATATCTTTCAGGGGTTTTTCTGTGTCCTTTTTTCTCAAGGTATTCAGTAAGGATTTTTCTTACTGTGGTCTTGGTATCATCACTAAGCATATTTGGTCTAATTTAAAATAAAGGCAAATTTATTATTTTTTTAATAAATCAAAAAAAGAGGAAAATTTTTCAGGATTGATTATTGTTATTATTATTATTAATTGAGAAGTCTTCCACTCTTTTTACGCTTTCGATACCCTTGATATTTGAAATCTTGAGGATAAGATTATTAAGATCTTTAGTATGATGCACGTACAAGTCTATTGTACCCTGGAATATTCCTTTCTGAACAGATATGTTGATCCCTGTCATGTTTACTTTAAGTTCTGAAGAGATTATAGTTGTTATATCTCTCACAAGTCCTATTCTGTCAATGCCTGTCATGCTTATCCGGGCGAGGAAAGAGACCAGTTTGTGTATTGCCCATTTGACAGCAATTATCCTGTCGCCTTCACTTGACATCAGTCGGATTGCTTCATAACATTTTGGTTTATGAATAATTATCGGACCTTCCGGTGAAATATAACCTGTTACTTCATCTCCGGGAATAGGATTACAGCAGGTTGCTATCTCGTATGACTGTTTGGCATTTTCTACGTTCTCCGTAAGCAGAAAAGGCACACTTGTATCAATCTTTTTCCGTGACCTCGGGTTCTCTTTAGACCCATTTTTTTTCCCTATGAGCTTGAGATCCCAGTATTTTATGACATTCTTGTTTATGTTTTTCTTAAGTATCTTTTTCAGGTTGTCGAGGTTTATTATGCCCAGTTCTATCCTTGAATAAAGTTCATCCTTATTGAGCACATCATAGGCAAGGAAAAGCTTCTTGAAGACCTCCGCATTTGGACTGACACCAATCTCTTTAAGTTTTGAATCAAGCATTTCCATTCCCTTCTGGATCCTGTTTGTGCTCTCAGTTTTCAGTGCATTTTTTATTGCTTCCTTTGCTTTTGATGTTCTGACAAAAGAAAGCCACTCTCTCTCCGGTTTGGATATATCCGAAGTTATTATCTCTACCTGATCACCGCTCATCAAGACAGCGCTTATAGGATTAAGTTTATAATTAATTTTGGCACCAATTGCCTTGTTCCCGATCTCGGTGTGTATTTCGTAAGCGAAATCAAGGGCAGAGGCGCCTTTGGGCAGACTGACAAGAGTTCCTTTCGGTGTAAAAACCATTATTTCGGATGAGAAAAGGTTCATTTTAAACTCGTCAAGGAATTCGATGGGATCTTCCATAGGGTTCTCCAGCATCAGCCTTATTTTTTTTATCCATTTGTCCAGTTCACTTTCCTGGGATGTATCGCCCTTATATTTCCAGTGGGCAGCATATCCTCTTTCTGCCACTTCATCCATCCTTTTACTTCTGATCTGTACCTCGATCCAGTTGCCTTCCGGACCCATTACTGTTACATGAAGGGCTTCGTAGCCATTTGGTTTAGGCCTGCTTATCCAGTCGCGCAGTCTGTCAGGTTTTGGAAGATATGTGTCAGTGATCATGGAATAGATATTCCAGCACTGTGTTTTTTCTGAGATTTCCGGTACAGGTTCAAAGACTATTCTTATTGCGAGGACATCGTAAATTTCCTCGAATGGGACATTTTTTGCCTGCATTTTTTTCCAAATCGAGAAAACTGATTTTGGACGGCTACTGATATCGAATTTTAATCCGGCTTTTGAAAGCTTGTCAATTATTGGAAGGGAGAACTTATTGAGAAGATTATAGTATTTTCGCTCACTAAGCTTCAGTTTAGAGGAGATTTCCTCGTAAATCTGTGGTTGTCTGAATTTGAAGCTTAAGTCTTCCAGCTCACTTTTTATTGCAAATAATCCGAGACGATGTGCCAATGGAGCATATAAAAAGATAGTTTCTCCGGCGATCTTCATCTTTTTGTGTTCCGGCATTGAATCAAGAGTTCTCATATTATGAAGTCGGTCGGCTATCTTTATGAGAATAACCCTCATATCATCTGAAAGTGTCAGAAGCATTTTCCTGAAATTCTCTGCCTGAAGACTTGAGGATGTTTCTTTTTTATATGTTCCGGATATTTTTGTAAGGCCATCAATAAGGGTGGCGATCTTTGGGCCAAAATTTCTTTCTACTTCATCAAGAGTGTATTCAGTATCCTCAACTATATCATGAAGAAGGGAGGCAGTAATAGATCTTGCTCCAAGGCCTATTTCCTGATTTACTATTTTGGCAACAGCAATGGGATGGATTATGTAGGGTTCTCCTGATCTCCGGCGCATGTTCCAGTGGGCCTCATTGGCAATCCTGAAGGCCTTGGTGATCATCTCCATATCACCCTCCTTATTGCACCTCAGAAGATTATTGATAAGTGAATCATATTCGCTCTGAATACGGTTTTTGTCATCATCATCAAATAAATCCTTTTTGTTCATAAAAATCGCAACACTCTATCTGTATAACTCGCAAATATAACGCTAAAAAATCAAAGTTTTTATGCATATAAGGGATTGAGGTAAGCAACAGCTCATTGATTAAAAACAATGGTAACTGTCCCGGATTGTGAGAAAGTCCTGCCAGAAGGAGATCTCACTTTAAGGAACCAGAGATAAAGTCCCTGCCCAAGAGGTACGCCACCATTGGTACCATCCCATTCCATATTGTAGTCATTTGTTTCGAAGACCGTTTTTCGTTTCAGATCAGTAATTATAAGAGAATATTCAACAGGGCTGAATGAAAGGACAGGACGAAAAAAATCATTTAATGAATTGTTATCAGGAGTAAATAAATCCGGGACAGTAATTTTTTCAATAACAGGTATACATATCTCTGCAGACTGGCTCTCGCCGGAAATACCGAAGGGATTCATTGCTTCAGATGCATATATTTTGAAGCAGATCTCATTTCCGTCAGCTCTGTACATCAGTCCTGAAATATCTTTGAAAACACAAGTGGAATCATTTGGGCCTGCTTCTGCTTCTTCCTCCCATCCCTTGCCTGTATTCACAAATATTTTGTAGCTGTCTATTCCTCCGGTCCACTTTCTGTAAGGATTCCATTTGAGAATTAGGTCTCCTTCCTGCAAAAGTGCGGAGAGCACAATATTTGAACCCGGATTGGAATAAACAACTGGAATGCCACAGGAATTCTTTATATATGAACGATAATAGTTAATCTTTTCCGGATCAGCTTTGGTATCAATATATTCCTGAGGATAGGGTGACGGAGGAAGTACTGTAATCAATTCATAGATCCCTTCGTTACCGGTTTTTCTTTCAACATTAAGAAGTCTGATCTCAGAAGCGGGATCAATAGAAAACGACATTTCCAGATGATTTTCATCATTGACAGTCACGTAATTGGTATTTATCCAATCAGGAGTCCGTTGCATTTTAGTATCTATGCAGATACGGTTAGACCTGGAGACAGAACCATCCTCAAGGGAAGCATTGATAATAAAACAATACTGTCTGTTTACAAGAAGATCTCTTAATGTAAAATCCGTTATACCTGTATCAGTCCTGCCAGCTTCTTCAAACTCTCCTTCATCGACAGATACTAAAACCGTATAGCCCAGTACTTTTTTCGGATGGCTGATATAGCTGTTCCAGGTTAAATTTATCTCTCTTTTACAGCTATCCAGATCTGCATTACAGAAAATTGTAGTTAAATGGTTTGACAGAGGACTTCTGTTTCCTTCATCAAATGCCGCAATGACAAATGATTCACTGTAGAAAGATGAACCGGAGCCAGTCCATGTATAACTTGTAGCCATAGGATCATTTATAGTATCAATGTAAAATCCGGCGTTGTTTTTCAGAAGGTAGACAATGTAGCCCAAAACATCGGCAGAAGGGCTGGGTGACCATAATATTTCTACATTTCCATTCTGGGGATTGACTGAGACCATCTCAAGAACCGGACTTACGGGAGGTATTGTATCGGTCTGGCTCTTGATTACCACTGTATCAAAAAATAAGATAAGGATAAAAAATATCTTATAATAGTTCCTGAACATTTTTAGCCTGCAGTAATAATATATAAGTCATCAATTTTATAATACGTATCAGCCAGCGAAATTATTTCCCCAGGTTTGATTGTTTTAATTTTTTTAACAGACCTGTAAAAATATGAATTGTCAAGGCCAAAATCCTAAATTGCTCTGAAGCTTTCAGTCAGAGCAAACATACCATCCAACATTCTTAGCATCTCTACAGGAATGAAATTTCTTACAATTTTTATTTCTTCTTTTCCGGCAGGCTTTTTTGACAGGATACGGATCTCCTTAAAAATCTCGTCAATCATTTTCTGTGAGTTTTCATTCCTTACTTCTGTTGAGACAGTTTCACAACCCCTCATTTTGAGCGATTTGACTGCAGTGGGGTGCCATGTGTATAACCTTAAATGTTCACTCATCCCAAAAAACAAACTTAAATAAAAAGCAGATAAGCTTTAGTAATGTTTAATATATTTGCAAAATTATGTTGAAAAGCAGGTTTTTCAGGGAAATATTAAAGCCAAGGCTTGAGAATATTGATCAGAGGAGACTCTTATATTTGCTCAGTTTGCTTGTCGGGCTTCTCAGTGCCCTTGCTGCTGCTATACTGAAAAACACGATACACTATACCCATGAGATACTAACCCGGGGAATAACTAGGGAATCGGGTAATTATCTTTATCTGGCCTACCCGATGATCGGGATGTTTCTGACTGTCTTGTTTGTAAGGTATATTGTAAAGGACAATATCGGACACGGGATAAGCAGGGTACTTTATGCAATTTCAAAGAGGAAGAGCCGTCTGAAGGTTCACAATACATGGACGTCAATTGTCGCTTCTACACTGACCATCGGTTTTGGCGGATCAGTGGGAGCAGAGGCCCCTATTGTTCTTACCGGCTCATCAATAGGATCTGCTGTCGGAAGATTTTTCAAGCTTAATTATCGTAGCATAACCCTTCTTATAGGATGCGGAGCAGCTGGTGCAGTATCAGGTATTTTCAAGGCGCCGATCGCCGGAATAGTCTTTACTCTGGAGATACTGATGCTTGATCTTACAATATCGTCTATAGTTCCTTTGCTTATCTCCTCGGTTACAGCAGCTACTGTAGCCTATTTTTCCATGGGGGAAAAAGTTCTTTTCACATTTAGTATTACTGAAGCATTCAATATTGTAAATATACCATGGTATATCGCACTTGGAATAATTGCCGGTTTTATTTCACTGTATTTTTCAAAAATGACATTATTCATTGAAAAAGGTTACGCAAAGATCAATAATATCTATTTAAGGATGTGTGCCGGTGGATTGGTTCTTAGTTTGCTTATTTATCTTTTTCCCTCTTTCTACGGTGAAGGTTATGATACTGTTCTTCTTCTCCTTCAGCAAGGAGTTGACCCGGTAATAGAGGACAGTATCTTTTACAAGTTTTCAGATAATTTCTGGATGATTTCCCTGTTCATGGCATGTCTTGTTTTTCTGAAAGTTTTTGCATCAAGCTCCACCAACGGCCCGGGTGGGGTAGGAGGCATTTTTGCTCCGGTCCTCTTCATAGGAGGCACTGCCGGATACCTTTTTGCCAGCCTGCTGGAAAGATTTCTTAATGTTGACTTCCCTGATAACAGGTTTGTCCTTGTAGGTATGGCCGGATTAATGGCCGGAGTTATGCATGCTCCGCTGACAGCTATTTTCCTGATAGCAGAGATAACCGGAGGTTATGATCTGCTCATTCCTCTTATTATTACATCAACAGTAGCTTATATTACGACAAGGAGTTTTGAGAAACACTCAATCTATCATGTCCAGCTTGCAGAAAGAGGAGAACTGATAACCCACGACAAGGATAAGGCAGTACTGATACTGATGGACTGGAAGAAAGAGATAGAAACGGATCTATTGAAGGTGAAGCCGACAGAAACGCTTGGTGATCTTGTTAAAGCTATTTCAAAGTCGAATCGTAATATTTTCCCTGTGGTGGATGAGCATAACATATTTGAAGGTATTGTTTCTCTTGATGAAGTGAGGGAAATAATGTTTAATAAGGAGCTGTATAACAGCACTTACGTAAGAGATCTTATGACTATGCCACCTTCCTATATCGACATAAAAGAGAATATAGAAACAGTGATGGATACATTCCGTAAGACCGATGCATGGAACCTGCCGGTGCTTAATAATGGTTACTATGTTGGATATATTTCAAGATCAAGAATTTATACAACATATCGTGAATTGCTGGTGAAATTTTCAGCAGAATGAATGTTTTATTTAGTATAAAAATATGAAAAGAGACAATTTGATTTTTGATCTGATTGAAAAGGAACAACAACGTCAGTTGAATGGAATAGAGCTTATAGCTTCAGAAAATTTTGTCAGTCCTCAGATTCTTGAAGCCATGGGATCAGTATTGACGAATAAATATGCGGAGGGTTATCCCGGGAACCGGTACTACGGTGGTTGTGAGATAGTAGATCAGTCAGAGCAGATTGCGATCGACCGCCTGAAGCAACTCTTCAATGCCGAATATGTGAATGTACAGCCTCATTCAGGCGCTCAGGCCAATATGGCAGTTTTTTTGACTGTTTTAAAACCGGGCGATAAATTCATGGGGCTTGATCTGGCTCACGGGGGGCATCTTTCCCACGGTTCTCCTGTTAATACTTCGGGTATATTTTATACGCATGTACCTTACGGTGTAAAAGAGGAAACAGGAATAGTTGATTATGATAGTATGGAAGAGATCGCACTAAAAGAAAAACCAAAAATGATTATCGGAGGTGCATCGGCTTATTCACGTGAATGGGATTATGAAAGGATGAGAAAGATAGCTGATATGGTGGGGGCTATACTTATGGTCGATATGGCACATCCGGCAGGATTGATAGCAGCCGGTTTGCTCGAAAATCCTCTGAAATATGCCCATATTGTTACATCAACAACACATAAGACATTGAGAGGTCCGCGCGGAGGCATAATATTGGTCGGAAAGGACTTTGAAAATCCCTGGGGTATCACTACACCGAATGGTGAAACAAAGATGATGTCTTCCCTTATCAACTCGGCTGTGTTTCCCGGAATACAGGGAGGGCCGCTGGAACATGTTATTGCTGCAAAAGCTGTTTCTTTTGCAGAAGCCCTGGAACCTGAATTTAAGAAATATCAGATGCAGGTTAAGCTAAACGCCGGGGCAATGGCAAAAGCTTTCATTGATAAGGGATATAAAGTTATTTCAAACGGGACTGACAATCACCTTATTCTTATAGATCTCAGGCCCAAATTTCCTGAAATCTCAGGAAAAATGGTTGAAAATGCACTTGTTCAGGCACATATTACAACAAATAAGAATATGGTTCCTTTCGACAGCAGATCACCCTTCCTTACATCAGGATTAAGAGTGGGAACTCCTGCCATTACAACCAGGGGACTTAAGGAAGATCAGATGGGTGTAATAGTTGAAATGATAGATGATATAATCAGAAATATTGAAAATGAATCAGTTATTACTAAAGTGGGTAAAGAAGTAAAAAGAATGATGGCTCCATATCCTCTTTTCTCAATGTAAAATCTTTTTTAAATAAGAAATGATATCATCAAAGTTTTTTTTAACTTTATCAATATCCTCCATATAAATTATAAATTCTTGATAATGGATAATCCTAAGCTAATATTTGTCGTCGATGATGATCCTTTCATTAACATGTTGGTAGTCAAGAGATTTTCTTCAGAAGGATACCGGCTTGAAGCTTATAGCTCAGGTGAAGAGTGTCTGAAAGCTCTGGACAAAAATCCCGACCTTATAATTCTTGACTACTTATTTGTTAGTGAAGATAAGAAAATCATGAACGGGCTGGAAATTCTTGAAAAAATCAAACATGTAAAACCTGATATTTCAGTTATAATGCTGTCGGGCCAGAATGATGGTGAGGTTGTTCTTGAACTTGCCAGAAAAGGCATTGATGATTATGTTATCAAGGATCAGAACCTGATTGATAATCTTCATATAGCGATCAAGGAGCTTTTTGAACGGAAAAGCTGATTTTACTTCAGGATAAAATTATATGTTATGCTGCCTTTTTGCACAGGAGGTGCATCAGGTTTGGGATCAAACCGGGTTTCAAGAGCAGCTTCCCTGGCTACCCTCAGCAGGTTTTCATTAAGAGTAGTTGATCCTTTTATTCCGGCTGTTGCCTGAGTAACTTTTCCGGATCGGTCAACGCTAACTTCCACTACAACTCTACCTCCTTCCTGATAATTATATTTTGGACGGGGTAATTTTTGTACTCCACGACCTTCCAGGCTGTAAGATATTCCGCTGTCACCCAATCCGCCTCCTTCTCCTCTGTTCTGTGAATCGACAGATCCTGTAGGAGAACCCTGGTTACCTGGACCTCCGGCTACACCTTCACTTGTTGAACTGGTACCAGCGTTTTTGGCACCGGCCAGTGCTGCCCTTGTTTTGCTGGCTATTTCTTCCTGCCGCTTCTGTTCGGCTTCAATTCTTCTTCTTTCAGCTTCTGCCTGTTCAATTCTTCTTCTTTCTGCTTCGAGCTCTTCTCTTCTTATTCTTTCAGCCTCAATTTGTTCACGGCGTTTTCTTTCAGCATCAGGGTCAACTTTCTTTACTTCCGGAGCCTCTTCATTATTCTGGGTCAGCAGAGGTTCTTCCTCATCTGTTACAACATTCTGGGCTGGAGGAGGGGGAGGTACTGTCTCTTCAACTGCAGGCGCAGGTGATGGTTCAATAATGCCAAGTCCACTTTCGTCAGTGCCGAAATTGACAAGTATACCCATTTCTTCAGTCACCGGAGGCGGGGTTGAAAAACCAATTAAAAGCATCAAAACAAATAGACCCGCGTGAATTACAGCGGTACCGACAAAACCCTTCCTTTTTTCTGAAGGTATTTTGCGAAGGTCATTATTTTGTTGTTGTTGCAATTATCAATTTATAATTATTCGCCTGGGCGATGTTAAGTACTTTGACAACACTTTCAAAAGGCACTGATTTGTCTGCATGCAGGGAGATAAATGTTTCTGGAGCGCTCCCTAGCTTTTGCTTCAGTACATTTTCAAGCTCTTCAAAAGTAACGGGTTGCTGTTCAACATAATATCTCTGGTCAGCTGTGATCGATACTGTAGTCTGCGGTTTGGCTGATGTTTGAGTAGAACCTTGCGGAAGTAACAGTTTTAGTGCTGTAGGATGAACAAGAGTTGATGTTAACATGAAGAATATTAACAGGTTAAAAACAACATCAGTCATTCCTGTAGAACTGAAATTAATGCTTATCTTATGTCTTTGAGATATTGCCATGTCTGTTTTTATTTTACTGGTTCATTCAGAATGTCCATAAATTCTGTATTTGTTGCTTCAAGGTTGAAAATCACTTTCTCTACCTTTACAACAAGAGTATTGTAGGCGAAATATCCCAGAATACCTACAATAAGGCCTGCAACTGTTGTAATAAGTGCTGTATAGATACCGTCTGAGAGCAGAGAGACCTCTATATTATTCCCTGCCTGGGACATTGCATAAAAGGCTTTAACCATTCCGATTACAGTGCCGAGGAAGCCCAGCATGGGTTCAGCTCCTGTAATTGTTGCAAGTGTAGGGAAGCCTTTTTCAAGTTTCGAGATCTCCAGCTTTCCAACTGACTCAATAGCAGTACTTATATCCTGCAGAGGTCTGCCCAGTCTGCTAATTCCCTTTTCAATCATCCTTGCTGAAGGGGTATCTGCTGATTTGCACAGTGCCAGTGCGGCATCTATTTTGCCGTCATGGATATAATCCTTGATCCTGTTCATAAAATCATGATCCTCTTTTGTGGCTTTCCTTATGACATAATATCTTTCAATAAAAATATATGCTGCCACAAATGACAGCAATACGATGGGGATCATTACCCATCCGCCTTTTAATGCAAGATCAAATAGAGTTAATTTAACCTCACTTGTTGCTTCAGGAAGAAGAACTTCTCCCTGCATGATGATAAACTGTGTAAATCCCATATTTAAAAATTCTGTTTAATAATAAAAACCTGACTGATATATAATTATCTCTTTTCCGCGTACGAAGATATTAAAAAACGTATTTATCTTCCATTCTATTATGCACGGTTAATAACAAAGCCTTATTATTTATTAACTGAATTAGGTTCATAGTCGGGTAGTTTAATTATTCAGCCAATACGACTGGATCAGGATCATCTTCTCTTTTCATGTCAGATTTTTTCTTTTTTCTGAATAAGTCCGAGAATTTGTCGAAATCCTGTCTGAAGAAAACACCGAAGCCCTGTGTATAGGGAGCCTGTTTACCTGTATATGGATTATTGAACCTGTTGAAGACCTTAAAACGGATTCTGTCAGTCAGTTTGTATTCAATATCAAAATCGCCGGTCAGCTGATCGTTTGCTGTTGAGGGGCCGTTGGTTCCCCGCACATCAAAGTTGCCGTTTATTACAACTTTATCATTAAGCAGTTGAGTGGAGAGTGCAAGTTGAACCTCATTTGCATTAACATCCTTGAATCCCGGCCGGTAAACAAAACCAATGTCAAAATCGTTACTGATCTGTGATAGCCAGTTACTTAGTTGGTTGGAGAGCATTTCAGTAGTTGTAACAGCCATAGCCGAAGTGCCTGTTGAGGTAGTTGAAGCGAGGACGGACCTGTTGTATGAAGGATCAGAGTAAAAGCTGTTCATTACAAGAAGATAAAGGAACTGGCGGCTCCGCTCTTCATCAGTCGTTATAACATTCTTAAGATAGGCCCTTGTCGATTCATCTGCGGAAGGAAGGAATATGTCAAGATTGATAACCGGATTGAAAAGCCGGCCCGACAGATCTATGTGACATTCAACAGGGATTCTTTCATTGAATCTCTCGTCCTGGAGTATTTCATATAATGAGGCTTTTAGTTTATAAATGGCTTTGATGTCGATTTCGGCATCTTCAATGTTGCCATTGAAGATTATTCTTCCTCCATTTTCGACAGTAAATGGTTTATTGAGGATGTTTCCAAGGGTGAAGAGATAATTACCATCCTCAATATTATAATCCCCTGATATTCTGAACTCACCCTTTTGATTTACACTGATATTCAGTTTGCCAGTTCCATGACCTGTCATAATATCCCCCATTTTTGAATCAAAAATAAGTTGCACTTCTGCATCAGGTGTTACTTCAAGGTCAACATTGAGGTCAAGTCCGTTCTGAGTTGCCGGTGATATTACAACCGGTCTTGTATCAACTTCCGTTAGTTTACCTGTATCTGTATTAATAAAAGTGATGAAAGAATAATCTGAAACAGTTTCACTTGAATTTAAGGGGATATAAAATTTTGTATTCCTTTCAGTCTGAGCTGAAATATCGAACGAGAGAGCGTTTGAACCACTTTTTATTGTAGTCACCCCCCTGGCAAATGCAGTGCCATAGAATAATTCATTATCTTTTGGCCTGGTATTCAATACCATACAATCGTTCATGTTGATAGTCAGATCTGCAATAAAATCGCTGAAATTGTCATGAGATACTGATCCGTTCAGGAATGCACTGTTTCCTCTTTCATCAAAGACAGTGATATTTCGGAAAAGGATATTGTTCTTATCAAATCTTATTGAATCATTAAGTTTGTATTTTGTTTGCAGGTAATCAATCTTTATTGAAGTATTCTCGGCAAAAAGGGCGCCTTTCATTACAATATTTCCCGGGGAAGCAGTGAATCTTACATTTCCCGAAGTGGTTCCGTTAATGTCAGATGCAAATGACTTAAGAAGAGGATTAAGTGCATTAACCGGAAGCTTGTCGGCTTTGATGTCGAATGCAATTTTTTTTGTAGCCGGATCATAGGTGCCATCAATATCGATCATTTTATTTCCCATGAAATTATTTTCTATCATGATATCGGCTGCTTTTTTCCCGGCATTCCATTTAGATACAACTGACATTACTCCATAATGATTCTGAAGAACCGAAAAATCCGTTACCTTTAGATTGCTTTCGATAAGCGGGTTCCTGTAAAGGTTTGTAAGAAGAATATTCCCTTCAGCAATTCCTTTGAGATCAAGGGAAAGTTTATCAGCTTCCTTTTTCTTTTTTGAAATGTAATTAAGAGGGGATATGTCAATACCCCTGAATTCAAAGTAAAGAGTGTCGGACGGGTCTTCCGAGATGGCTCCCTTAACCTGATAATAATTGTTTCTGTTACTTATGAACAGCCTGTTTATCCGAAATGAATTTGAATCGGCAATTATCTTTGACTGATCCATTTTCCATCTGTTGTTCTTGCTGTATATGCTTGTTGAATCAATATCTATATTTAATACCGGATTAATATCTTTTCCGGGCTCACTGATAAAGGCTCCCCGGGCAATAATGTTTCCGCTGTTACGGATCTTATCATTATTATCCCAGTTCAGATTGAAATTGAAATTATCAGGTCTCGCAAAGAGATCAGCCTTGAATCCTGTCAATTCTGTTTGTCCAAGAGCGGTGAGCGATGCTGAGTTTATTTTTATCTGTGCTTCAGGCGAATGGTAAACAGCCTCAAGAGTAACATCTTTCAAAATATTGTTTTTGAAATTCAATGATCCGGCATTACCTGTAATTCTCAGGACACTGTCAGGATAAATGAATCCTCTTAAACTGCTTTCTTCAGCGATCAGTAGCCCTGTATTGAAGAAGTTGTTTATCATGTCAGTGTTTTTAAAGCTGACATCAAAGACAAACCTGTTTTTTTGGTTTTTGATTTTTGGCGGCGCAGCAAATCGTGAGGGTATTATTGTTGCAAGTACAGATCTGGCAGTATTTTCAAGTCCTGAAAAATTATAATAACCCCTTACATCTGCATCAATATAATCGGTACGAAGGCTGATGGCAGGTATATTATTTTCCAGGAAAGTTTTGAGGGAGAAATCATGAAATTCCAGATCATTTCCTCTCAATGTCAGGTTTGAATTCACTAGTTTTATCTCTCCATCGAGGTTGTCAATATTGGATCCCTTGAAATTAGCCGTAAGTAGCATTGTGATAGCAGCCGATGTATCTTTTGATAGCCTGAGCCTGTAGAGATCAGCTTCAGCCAGATCCAGGGTAAAATCAAATTCAGGTAATTCATTTCTGAAGTCGAGCATCCCGAGCAGATCCATTTTTATATTATTCTCAGATATACTTACACTACCGTCCCAGGCATTTTCATTGAAAATACCGTTCAGGGAAATATTCCGGTATTTGTATTCATTGATGTCGACACTGTCTATCAGACCTGTTATGCTGCCTGAAAAGGCTTTAAATGACGAAGTAAGCATGTCAATATTTGCCTTCATGCTAAGTTCACCAAGCAGTTCTTCTTCTCCTGTCAGCTTTCCTAAAGAAATACCGTTGCAATTAACAAGTCCCTTCATTTTATATTCACCTTTGCCTTCCGGCCTGAAAGATATGTCAGTGCTTATATTGCCTGATCCCGATGTCAATTTGCCGAATGTGACAAAATCTGTCGTAAATCCTGTGAAATTACCGTTGAATGAAACATACCCAAGTTTATTAAAAACATCAGGAAGCACTATTACACCTTTGTCGGGGAAATAAATTTTCGAAACGTCATTGCTGCTGATATTCAGTTTGTTGACTCCTATGTAGATAAAAGTGTTGTCAATTTCGGGAAGTCCTGACAGATCAAAATCGCAATCAAGATAGGTACTGTCTCTGTATGACAATTCTATGTTTCGTCCCTTTAACTCAGATATTGTGCCGAGCACATGGCCTGATAGTTCTGCAGATTCCTGCATCTTTTCCAGTGCTGGGATAAAAAATTGAAGATCTGAAAAGCCAACCAGTGATTTGTCAAGGAGAAGATCAAGCTTTACTTTGTCCATGAAGTTTTTGAATGATCCTGTCGAGTCGGGAATCATTCTGAAATGTGAAATATATAATTCACTTGTATCACAGAATAAATTTATGGAATTAAAATTGAGGCTTTTGTCAGCCAGAAGGAATTCTCCCGACATCTTCTTTACATTAAAGCCCGAGCTTTCCCTGAAGGCAAGATTGTAAATATTGAAAGAGACTGAATCATTCCTTATGATGAAATCCTCCAGAATACCATTTATCCCTATAAGATCAAGATCGTTGAAATTGACAATTGTTTTTCCTTTATCTTTTGTTCTGTTCACCAGGGCGAATCTTCCTTTATTAATATCAATGTGATTGATAAGAATATCAATTTTCTTTTCCGATGATCCTTCCGGGTTTTTTATAAGATCGAGATACCATTTCAGGTTGTTTGATCCGGTCGAATCGGTAATAAAAGCTACAACAGGATTCGTAACAACAGTTCTTCCAAGTACTATTGACTTGTTCCTAAGATCAATTTTCCGGAGTCCTGCTGTAGTACGTGCCACATATATGAGAGTATCATTATTCATATCCTTAAGCAAGACATCCTGCAGTCTAAGTCTGTTGAAGAAGGAGTAATCAATGCTACCGATTGAGATCGTAGATTCAATCTTATCTGAAATGTTATCAGCAAGTTTTCTGATTATCAGTGTTTGTACTGACGGAAGACTAATCCCTATTGCCAGCATAAATGGGATAAGGATAAGGATCCCGGCAGTAATTAGAATTATTTTGAATAATTTTTTAATCCTTTTGTTCATTTAGTGGCAATAAACCTTCTATATTGTTGTATGGATCATTATAATTTACAGGTTATAAAGATAATAATTACACCTGTTAAAACAGCTTAGTTATCTGTTATACATTACCGCAAAGATCGTACCGCATCTGAAACATAGTGACATAAGTCCCGAAAAGATTAATATTGTTTTACAGAGGGAAATCATTTTTTGTCATTAACTGAATATTCTGAAATAAATTAATACGATATTTGCCAGCGCAAACCGATTTTATGTCTGTTACTATCCTTGCAATAGAATCTTCATGCGATGATACTTCAGCTGCTGTTGTCAGGGACGGTTATGTGCTTTCCAATCTTATAGCCGGCCAGGAAATTCATCGGTCCTACGGAGGTGTTGTACCGGAACTGGCTTCGCGTGCTCATCAGGTTAACATTGTTCCGGTAACCGATCAGGCCCTAAAAAAGGCAGGATTAGGGGTATCAGATATTGATGCTGTAGCTTTCACCAGGGGCCCCGGATTGCTGGGTTCTCTTCTCGTTGGAACATCCTTTGCCAAAGGACTTGCAATTTCTCTTGATATACCTCTGATAGCGGTTAATCACCTTGAGGCTCACGTTCTTGTTCATTTTATACGGAAGGATAAAGTCAATAATACAGTTCCTGTTTTCCCTTTTCTATGCCTGCTGGTATCAGGTGGTCATACAAGGATTATTCAGATGGATGACTATCTTGAGATGAAAGTTCTTGGAACTACAATTGATGATGCTGCAGGTGAAGCATTTGATAAATGTGGTAAACTAATGGGCCTGGATTATCCAGCCGGCCCTGCGATTGACAGACTTGCAAAGGACGGTAACAGGAAGGCATTTAATTTTGCAAAACCTTTGATAAAAGGTCTTGATTTCAGTTTCAGTGGATTGAAAACAAGTTTTTTGTATTTTCTTCGTGACAGGATCAAAGAAGATCCTGACTTTATCGAAAAAAACAAGGCTGATCTTTGTGCGTCTCTTCAGGATACGATAGTTTCAATTCTAACTTCAAAGCTTGTGAAGGCTTCAAATGATACGGGTATAAAAGAGATCGGCATTGCCGGCGGGGTTTCTGCCAATTCGGGTTTAAGAGATTCTGTACGGGCTGAAGCTAAAAAGAGAAAATGGAAGCTTTTCATTCCGGAAATTGGATATTCAACAGATAATGCCGCAATGATTGGAATTGCCGGCTATTATAAATATCTTAGAGGTGAATTTACAGATCAGAATGTGGCACCACTTGCCAGATTCTGAAATATAATTATAAACAAATGGAAACAAAAGAATTGTCGATACTTGTAATAGGCGCAGGTGCCATTGGCGGCATTACAGCTGCATTTCTTAAAAAAAATGGCTATGATGTTGAGATAGTAACTAAGTATTCCAATTATGCTGCTCTTATATCTGAACAAGGATTGGAAATAACAGGGGTATGCGGCAATATGAATGTCAAAATGCCTGCATACGCCTCAGTTGCAGAGGTGAAGAAGAAAAAATACCTGATTATTCTTGCTACAAAAGCGACAGATATGATTGAAGCAGCAAAATCGCTATTACCCATTCTTGAGGAAGACGGATATGTTATCTCAATACAGAACGGAATATGCATTGATGACCTTGCTCAGGTGCTTGGAAGGAAAAGGGTGATAGGCTGCATTACCGGCTGGGGAGCGACAATGAATTCCCAGGGGAAACTTACTATGACCTCCATCGGTGATTTTGTGCTGGGATATCCCGACAGGGCACCTGACGATTTTCTTAAATCTGTAGGTAAGATGCTCTCATCTGTTGTGCCGGTTAAATTAACGGATAATCTTATGGGACACCTTTATGCCAAGCTTATTATAAATTCATGTGTCACTTCGCTTGGTGTTATTTGCGGATTGGGTCTTGGAAAAATACTTAAAATAAGTAAGGTGAGAAGGATTTTTGTCGAGATAATCAGGGAAGCTATCCTTGTTGCTGACAAGATGAATATAAGGATTGAAAAGTTTGGAGATAAACTCGACTTCTATAAATTTCTGAAAGGCAATAATATGATAGCTAATCTGCGCCGGCATTTATTTATTGTTTTATTTGGATTCAAATACCGGAAACTCAAATCATCAGGTCTCCAGTCACTTGAAAGGGGTAAGGGCACTGAAGTAGAATATCAGAATGGCTATATTGTAAAGAATGCCGATATATTAGGGATTGATGTTCCCGTTAACAGGGCAGTACTGAATATTATCCGGGAAATTGACAGGGGGGAAAGAAAAATATCCTTTGATAATTTCAACGACCCGATTTTTGATAGTTTCAATAATTGATTTCAGGGTTATTTTAATTATATTCGGATAAGATTTTGAAGGATGAAAGAACTCAAAATTGAACCAACAAAAACATCCCCGGAGATAATTCTTTCTCCCGAAGGTTCGATCCGGATTAAGGGACGTTCTATACATGAAAATGTAATTGATTTTTTTGCTCCTGTTGAAAAATGGTTGGCCGAATATATTCAGTCTCCTGCTGATATAACCTGTGTTGATATTATCCTTGAATACTTTAATAGTGCCAGTGCTAAAGCATTCATCCATCTGCTGGAACAGATCAAGCGTCTCAGCCTTAAGAATAAGAGATACATTATTAACTGGTATTATGAGGATGGTGATGAAGACATACTTGAGCGTGGGGAATATTTTTCATCTATCCTGGAGATTCCATTTACCTTTATTAAGCTCAGTTAACACCTTCAGCCCTCGAAATTTTTTAATTCACTTATCGGTTTTTTCTTCTTTTTTTTGATGATCTGCGGTATTCATTAAAGAAGATAATTGAAATTGAAAAGAATAAAATTCCCAGTAGCAGCAATACAATAAAAATAAAAACTGAGGGTTTGCCAAACTGCGGTAATGGATGTTTCAACCTGTAGATATATCCGAAAATAGTATAGGCGATTACCGTTAGAGATATTATCATGCTAAATAATACCGTTGCACCATCAAATATCCGGGTCGTTTTATACAACTGTGTTTTCCTGAATCTTATGTATGATGCCCTGGCATATGCCCTTGCTTTTTGTTTTGAACGATCCTGACGGTATTTTCTCCAGTCTTCCATAGCCTGTCGAAATGATTCAGTGTCATCAACTGCCTTATCAAAATAGGAGATGAGGAATTCATAGGCTTCAGTTGCTTCTATGAACCTGTTTATCGCATCAGGGCTTTTATTTAAATCAGGATGAAACAGACGAGCCTTTTGCCGGTATGCTTTTTTTACATCGTTCAGGGATGAGTCTGCAGTCAGGCCAAGGATATTGAAGTAATCTTCCAGTGTCATATTACACCAGCTAACTAGGTATGATATGACAAAAATAGGTATATTATTTATACTATTCCCGTAAAACCCATAAAGGCAAGGGCAAGAATTCCGGCAATTACAAGTGACAATGGAACACCTTTCATACCTTGTGGAACGTCAACAAGTTCCAACTGCTCCCTTATTCCAGCCAGTATTACAATAGCCAGGCCAAATCCAATCGCAGTGGAAGCTCCATAAATAACACCTTCAAGAAGGTTGTAATTCTTCTGAATCACAAGTATTGCAACACCAAGAACAGCACAGTTGGTTGTTATAAGAGGCAGGAATATGCCAAGAGCCTGATAAAGGGGCTGACTGATCTTTTTCAGAATTATCTCCACCATCTGAACAAGGAAGGCAATCAAAAGAATAAAGGTGATTGTTTGCATGAAAGCTATTCCAAGTGGATTAAGCACGTAGATCTGCACAAGGTAAGTAACTGTTGTTGCCAGGACAATGACGAATGTAACGGCACCAGCCATCCCTATTGCTGTACTGACTTTATTTGACACTCCAAGGAATGGGCAAATTCCAAGGAACTGGGCAAGAACAACATTATTGATAAAAACAGCTGATATAATAAGAAGTATATATTCCATGACTATTAATTTTAAGTTCTTTTAAGCTTGTTGATCAGGGCGATAAGATAACCAAGGGCCAGAAATGCTCCTGGTGCCAGAATGAATACGAGGACTCCATCACCTTTGATAAATTTATGACCAAAAATAGCTCCACTGCCCACAATTTCCCTGAATGATCCGAGAATACCCAAAGCCATTGTAAATCCAAGTCCCATACCTGCACCATCTACCAGTGATGAAAAAACTGTATTCTTACTTGCAAAGGCTTCTGCCCTCCCAAGTACGATGCAATTCACAACAATAAGAGGGATAAAAATTCCAAGTTTTTCATAAAGTGATGGCACATAAGCCTGCATAAACAAGTCAACAATTGTCACAAATGATGCTATAATTACAATGAATGCAGGGATCCTTACTTTATCCGGGATAAACTTTGACAATAGTGATATGACAACATTTGAGCCTATAAGAACAAAAGTTGTTGCAATTCCCATTCCCATACCATTTAATGCCGATGATGTCGTTGCAAGGGTAGGACAGGTGCCCAGAACAAGAACAAGGATTGGGTTTTCCTTGAAGAATCCTTTTGTAAAGTTTTGTAATTGGTTCATCTTGAGGATTATGTTAATATTAATTCAATGTTGATATTGTTTTATGTTGCGACAGATCAGGCACGGAAGCAGTTGTAGTAACATTTGGTTCTTTTCCACTGAACAGAGTTTTATATGCTCTTTGAAGAGCATCACAGAATGCTCTTGAACTTATTGTTGCAGCAGTTATCGCGTCAACCTGACCACCATCCTTTTTTACTTTAAGATCAAAGTCAGCAGGGTTTTTACCACTGAACTGGTCTTTAAATTGCGGCTCGGCTATTTTTGTTCCGAGTCCGGGAGTCTCCTTCTGTTCCAGTACGGAAATATTTATAATGGTGCCATCGGTTCTGAAACCCGCCATGAGCGATATATTTCCACTGAATCCGGAGGTAGAATAGGTGTTCACAGCATATCCTATCAGATTGCCGTCCTTTTTAGCGGGATAAATATCTAGGCTGTCACCATCACCTGTAGGTAGCCTGAACATTTCCGAGTCAGGGTTATTGTTAAAGTCGGGGATAACCGTTTTTATGGCTGTTATCTTCTTGTTCAAAACGGATGCTTCAATAGGTCCCTTTGTGACCTGATACACAAAAGCCAAACAGGCTGATGCTACAAGGGATATAAGCGTCAGCGACAGCGTCATATTCTTAAAAGATGATTCGATCTTAGCCATTTTTAACCTCCTTGCCAAATCTTCTGGGTTTAATATATGTATTCATCAGCGGAACAAAAGCATTCATTATTAGAATTGCAAAAGAAACACCTTCCGGATAGGAACCCCATACTCTGATTATTACAGTAAGGATACCTATTCCGCAGCCGTAGATGATCTGTGCCCGTACACTCATCGGAGAAGTCACATAATCCGTAGCCATGAAGATCGCACCAAGAAGAACTCCACCTGCAAGAATATGGAACATAGGGCTTGCGTATTGCTCCGGATTAATAAGCCATAAAATTGCCGTAAAGACTGCAATGCTTCCGACTACCGATACCGGAATATGCCAGGTTATTATTTTTTTTACAAGCATATAGATAAATCCTATGATAAGAGCAACAGCTGCTACTTCTCCAAGGGAACCGCCCATATCTCCAAGGAACATTTGAGAAGGGGTGGGTATCTGTGATACAAGCTGAGATAATGGTTCACCGTTCTTAATGCCCTCCTTGATTATCGCAAGTGGGGTAGCTCCTGTTACAGCATCAGTATAACCTGTTTTTAAACCTCCGGGTACCGGCCAGGAGGTCATCTGTACAGGAAATGATATCAACATAAAAACCCTGCCCACAAGCGCTGGATTGAAAGGATTGTTGCCAAGTCCTCCGAAAGTCATTTTTGCAACAGCTATTGCAATGAAACTGCCGATAATGATAATGAAGACAGGAAGGTTTGAAGGAACATTAAAAGCGAGCAATAATCCTGTAACAAGTGCTGAACCATCTGTAATGCTTATTGTTTTTTTAAGAATGAACTTCTGGATAAGATATTCAAACAGCAGGCAGGAAGCGACTGAAACAGCTGTCACGATTATTGCTCCATAACCGAAATAGAACACCGACGTTAAAAACGCCGGAATCAGGGCAATTGCCACACCAAACATTAATTTCCGGGTTGTTTCCTGGCTATGTGAATGGGGTGATGGTGAAATCTTTAGAATATTACTCATGAGCAATTATTATTGATCTAATTATTTTACAACTCTTTCACGGATCATTCTTAAAACAGTAGATTTTCCAAGACGTATATAATCAAGCAGCGGACGTCCGGCCGGACAGATATAGCTACAGGATCCGCATTCCATGCAATCTGTTATATGTTCTTTTTCTGCTCTTTCAAATAAATCTCTCTGAGAAAGGCTCATAAGCAGATATGGTTCAAGGCCCATCGGACAAACCGAAATGCATTTTGCGCAGCGGATACAGACTTGTGATTCCATTCTTGCTGATTCTTCCTCAGGGAACAGAATTATACCTGATGTCCCTTTAACAACAGGAACATCTGCATTGACGAGTGCCTTGCCCATCATGGGGCCTCCTGAAATTATCTTCCCCGTATTTTCTGGTAATCCTCCGGCAGCTTCAATAAGTTTTTTTACGGGTGTCCCTATTCTTACAAAATAATTACCCGGTGCCGGCAGTGTTTTTCCGGTAATAGTCACAACTCTTTCTATAAGAGGCTTATTTTTCTGAACCGCTTCATATACGGCAAAAGCGGTACCTATATTATGTACTACAACATTAACATCAACAGGTAAACGACCTGAAGGGACCTCTCTTTTTGTAAGGGCTTTTATAAGCTGTTTTTCAGCACCCTGGGGATATTTGACTTTAAGCGGACAGATATCTATACCTTTGAAAGAACCTGCAAGTGAATTAAGATGACTGATAGCATCAGTCTTGTTATTTTCAATTCCAATTAATGCCCTGTCAACTTTTAGCGCTTTCATCAGAATTGATACACCGATAAGTATTTCCCTGCCGTATTCAAGCATGAGGCGGTGATCAGATGTCAGATAGGGTTCGCATTCCACCCCGTTGATTATCAGTAAGTCACATTTCTTACCTGCCGGAATTGTAAGTTTTACATGTGAAGGGAATGTTGCTCCTCCAAGACCGACTATTCCTGACTCCTGGCATTTTTTAATAATTTCTTCGGCAGAGAGTCTTATCTCTGTCTTTAATTCATCAGTCCTGTCAATAGTCTCAAGCCATTCATCACCTTCAACATCGATGAATACGGCAGTTTGCTTATATCCGGAGGAGTCAATAACGGTGTCAATTTTATTAACTTTTCCTGAGACGGAGGAGTGGATATTAACAGATACAAAGCCTTTGAATGTGGCTATAATCTGTCCTGCCTTGACAGTGTCCCCCTTATTTACACTTACTGTTGCAGGAGCGCCGATATGCTGAGATACCGGTATGATAACAGATTCGGAAACAGCCAGTTTCTGTATTTTACTGCCGGCAGTTATTTTGTTTTCGGGTGGGTGAACACCTCCTATGGGAAATGTTTTCAAAACTTTATATATTTTATGTTACAATCATTTTAAGCATTCACAGTCTCGGTCTTAATATCGGCCTTAGGTTTACGGGGCGGGAAATTGATCTCAAGAATTGATCCTGTAGGACATTCCGCTACGCATTTTCTGCAGAAGGTACATTTTGCTGCATCAACATAGGCAAGGTTATTCTCAATCTTTATAGCATCGAATTCACATACCTTCTGACATCTACCGCAGCCAATGCATGCCACTTTACATGCCCTTCTTGCAGGGCCTCCTTTATCACAGTTAGAACAGGCAACATATATTTTACGGTCCTTTTTAGCTTTCTTTCTCAGTTCGATGAGTTTTCTTGGGCATGCTTTTACACAAGCTCCGCATGAGACGCATTTCTCATCGCTTATAACCGGCAGTCCGGTTTCAGTATTTATATATATTGCTCCGAAAGTACATGCCCTGACACAATCACCAAGGCCAAAACATCCATAGCTGCAATCTGTTTCTCCCTGATAAAGGCTATGAGCTATGCGACAGTCTGAAGCACCTTCATATCTTGATGTTTTTGCCCGGAATTCGGGAGTTCCATTGCAACGGAGTACAGCTACCTTAGGTTCAACAGCAGGTGCTTCTTTCCCTAATATTTTGGCTACCTGATCCATTATTTCAGCTCCTCCCACAGGGCAGTTTAGGCCTTCAAATGTTTCGGCTTTTACAAGTGCTTCAGCCAGATTTCTGCAACCAGCAAAGCCACAGCCGCCACAGTTGGCTGCAGGCAGGATGGCTTGAACCTCATCGATCCGTGGATCTTCAAAGACCTTGAACTTCTGGGCAACAAAATAGAGGATGACTGCTGACAGAAAAGCTATCAGACTCAGACATGCTACTGTTATAAGAACTGTGGAACTCATTAATAGTTATGCTTTTATAGTAAATGAAAAATTATTGTTAATCCTTTTCCTGAAAAACCATAGCATCAGGTAGTATGGTATAAGTATTATAAGGGCTCCTAATCCTGCATAAATTTCATCGACAGAGAAAGATGCTAAAATAATAAGAACAACAAGAAAAACAAGCAGCGGTAGAATATAACCAAGAATAAGCGCCTTATAACCCATCGATTTCTTCATCAGGATTTTCACACAGTCACCAGGCGCTACCTCGTATTTCCCGGGAACAATTATGTCTTTCTCCTTTTTATCCGACATCATACAGATCCCTTTTGCATGGCATCCGGAACATGCTGAATATGAAATAATCTTAATAGTTGCAGATTTATCATCAGCTTTTGCTACTATGCCATCATATTCGATGTTTTCGCAGATCTTTGAACCATTCATTGTAATTTATTTGCTCAGGGAATAAGTTATCTGCAAAAATATAATGTCTGTTGGAAAAGTCTCTGTTTTTTTCAATCATATTTTAAGAAATTCATACTTTTTAGTTCTGTTCTTTCTTTTCAGCTTATGTTACTCCAGTATTGTTTCTTACTGAAAAGCCTGTTCAGTTCATGACAGAGAATAAGATTCTGGTCATGCTTCAGGAGGGGGTCGTTTAAAATAACATCTTCAGCTATCCTTCTTACGTATTCGATAATTTGTCCGTCTTTGCCAAGATCTGCAATTTTGAGATCAAATGGTATTCCGCTTTGCATGGTTCCTTCAATATCCCCGGGGCCTCTTAATTGAAGATCGGTTTCCGCTATCTCAAATCCGTCATTTGTCCTTATCATGACTTCCAGCCTTGTTACTGCTTCTTTAGAAAGCTTACCTGATGTCATAAGGATGCAGTAAGACTGATCAGCTCCCCTGCCAACTCTTCCCCGCAGCTGATGCAACTGAGAAAGGCCGAAACGCTCAGCACTCTCAATGACCATTACAGATGCATTCGGAATATCAACTCCAACCTCAATGACTGTCGTGGCAATAAGTATATGGGCTTTACCTTCCTTAAAAAGCTTCATTGATTCTTCCTTTACGGCAGGAGTCATTTTTCCATGCACTACACTTATGCAGTATTCGGGAGCAGGAAAGACCCTTGACATATTATCCCATCCGTCTTCAAGATCTTTATAATCCATATTTTCTGATTCCTTAATCAAGGGATAGACGACATAAACTTGTTGTCCTGCAGCAATTTTTTCTCTGAGAAAGCCATAAACTTTATTTCTTTCTGAATCAAAGAAATGCATTGTCTTTATTGGTTTCCTTCCGGATGGAAGTTCATCAATTATTGAAACATCAAGATCTCCGTAGAGGGTCATTGCCAGTGTCCTTGGTATAGGAGTTGCCGTCATGACAAGCACATGAGGAGGATTCAGATTCTTTTTCCAGAGCTTTGCCCTCTGCTCCACTCCGAAACGATGCTGTTCATCAATAATTACAAGACCCAAGTTGCTGAACCTGACATTCTCTTCTATCAGGGCATGAGTGCCGATTAAAATATTGAGTGAACTGTCAAGAAGCGATTCGCTTATTTCCTTTCTCAAAGATCTTTTTGAAGATCCTGTCAGAAGCCTGACTCTGATGTTCAATCCCTGAAGCATTTTTGTGACAGTATTGTAATGCTGGGTTGCAAGGATTTCTGTCGGAGCCATAATGCATGCCTGGTATCCGTTATCAATAGCAATAAGCATACTCATAAGGGCAACAATTGTTTTGCCGCTGCCCACATCACCCTGGAGGAGCCTGTTCATTTGCTTGCCGGATCCGAGATCTTTCCGTATCTCCTTTATTACCTTTTTCTGAGCATCAGTTAATGTAAATGGTAAATTATTGAAATAAAAGTTATTAAAGTTATCTCCAACATTTGAGAATACGAAACCTTTATGCTTCAATGACCTGTTATTCTTATAACGTATGAGATTCAGTTGTATGTAAAACAATTCTTCGAATTTAAGCCGATAACCTGCTTTCTCAATGTCGGATGGATTCGAAGGAAAATGTATTTTAAACAGAGCTTCCCTGAGTCCTGCCAGCTTGTATTTTGATAAGATATAAGCGGGTAAAGACTCAGGCAGATTGAAACTTATCTGCCTGAACACGTTCCCGATAAGCTTGCTTACTGCTTTTGAGTTAAGAAAATGATTCCTTAGGGTTTCAGTAGTACTATATTGTGCCTGGAACGCTGAGGAAATTCTTTTTGCGATTTTTTCAGATGCTTCAATTTCCGGATGTATTATATTTATCTGGCCATTGAAAATGCTCGGCTTGCCAAAGACTACATACTCTACATCCAGCAGATAATTCTGTATTATCCATTTAGTTCCTTTAAACCATACCAATTTTACAGTGCCTGTATCATCCTTAAAATCAGCGATTAATCTTTTTCCTGCACCTCTTCCCTCCGTATAATATCCAGTAATCACCCCTTTTATCTGTACATAAGGCAGGTCCTGATTCAGTTCTGATATACTGTATATTTTTGTTCTGTCAATATATTTGTACGGAAAAAAATAAAGGAGATCCCTGTAAGTGAATATATTTAGTTCTTTATTAAGTAGTTCAGCTCTCTTTGGACCAACGCCCTGCAAGTATTTAATATCTGTATCAAGTAGATCATGCATTTTCCTGCCCAATCTCAGGTTGATTAAAAGATTTCCGAAAATAATTAATTTTGACAACCTTACCTAAAATATATTTACGGGACAGAATGAATTATTTTTCAGGCATAAGATATTTAAGATATCTTTTCATTTCAAGGCATTCCAGAGGTCAGGGTATTCACAGTCCTTTTGTTTTCGATCTGGTTTCAAGGGTGTTCAGGAATAAAATCGACCCTGCTATTGTCATACGTAATGAAGATATCAGAAAAAAACTGAAATCCGATAACAGAAAGATAAGGGTTACAGATATGGGGGCTGGTTCGGTAAAAATGAAAGGAAATTTGAGAAAAATATCCGAAATAGCACGTAATTCAGCAGTACCTCAAAAGTATTGTAAATTACTTGCTAATATGGCAGGTGAGTTTGGGAATAGTTCCATTATTGAACTAGGTACCTCATTAGGCATGAGTACTATGTACATGGCAGCTGCCCGGCCAGATACTGTTGTTTATACCATTGAAGGCTGTCCCTCTGTTTCTGAAATTGCCAGGTATAATTTCAGTATTGCCGGACTGGATAATATCAGCCAGCTTACAGGATCATTTGATGAAATGCTTCCGGTTCTCAAGGAACAAGGTGTTAAACCAGGTCTTGTTTTTGTAGACGGGAATCACAGAAAAGGACCTGTTTTGAAATATTTCAGCCAAATAATTGAAATGACAGATAATGATAGTGTTGTGATAATTGATGATATACATCTTTCTAATGAGATGGAACAAGCATGGTCGGAGATAAGGAAGATGAAAAACATTTCCTTTACGATAGATATAAACAGGATGGGAATTGTTTTTTTCAGGAAGGGAATGACCCATTTTGATTATGTTATAAAGTATTAACAAAAATTAAGAACAGATAATTCAATATTTAAACAAATTAATCTAATTTCAAAATTTAAAATTTACACTTATGGACAAAGTTATTGAGATTCAAAATATTGTAAAGAATTATCAGATTGGATCCGTGATTGTCAGGGCTTTAAGATCAGTCACAATTGATATTCACAGAAATGAATATGTAGCTATTATGGGACCATCAGGTTCCGGTAAGTCTACTCTCATGAATCTGCTTGGTTGTCTTGATACTCCCACCAGCGGGAAATATATTCTTAATGGAACGGATGTGAGCAAGATGGATGATGATTTCCTTGCTGAGATAAGGAACAAAGAGATAGGATTTGTTTTTCAGACATTTAATTTGCTTCCCAGGTACACAGCTCTTGAAAATGTTACACTTCCCCTTATTTATGCCGGAATACAGAAAGCAGAGCGTGAAAGATTGGCAATTGAGACTCTGACTCATGTAGGGCTTGCTGACAGGATGACTCATAAACCCAATGAGTTGTCAGGAGGACAAAGACAGAGGGTGGCAATTGCAAGAGCTCTTGTAAATAAACCTTCAATAATACTTGCCGACGAGCCTACCGGAAACCTTGACAGTAAGACATCTCTCGATATTATGAACTTGCTTGATGAAATTCACAGAAACGGAAATACAGTAATCCTTGTTACTCACGAGGAAGATATAGCAAGACATGCTGCGAGAATAATAAGACTCTTCGATGGTGAAGTTGCTCAGGATTACCTCAATGAAAAGTTTAAGCAAAACTAAGGAGTAAGCTTAAGTTAAATTTCTATATTGCAGGATAATCTTATAGTTTTCAATAATTATGAAGATATCTTCCTGCATGGGGGATGAGGGCCTCACATCAATTTCGGGAGGTAAAAGACTTCCGAAGCATCATCCGCGAATAGAAGCTCTGGGATCAGTTGATGAACTTATTTCCTGGATAGGTTTGTTAAGGGATTACAGAGAAATTCAAAATGATAACGAGTTGCTTGTAAGCATTCAGAAACAGCTTATGTTATTTAATGCTGCCCTTGCATCAGAATCTGAGGAAAAAGCATCCGAGATTTTAGTTTCTGCTACTGATTCTGTCAATATCCTTGAAAGTGCGATCGAAAGTTTGGAGACGACTCTACCCGGGCTTAGAAAATTTATTATACCCGGTGGTAATATTCTGGTCTCATATGTCCACATTACACGGAATGTATGTCGTAGAGCAGAGAGACGCGTTGTAAAGCTTGACTCGACAGAAAAAATTCCGCCACTGATCATCAAATATCTTAACCGTCTTGCTGACTATTTATTTTTACTTGGTCGTAAAATAAACTTAGATCTTGATATTAAGGAAATTACGTAGTATGATTAAATATTGCTGATTCTTTAAATTATCTATTGTTTTTAAAGAAAATATATATATATATTTGCAGATTTTTAGACGAAAAACTAATCATAAAATTATGTACTGGACGCTTGAATTAGCATCAAAACTTGAAGATGCCCCATGGCCTGCAACCAAGGATGAGCTGATTGATTTCGCCATTAGGTCAGGTGCTCCGATGGAGGTTATTGAAAACCTTCAGGAAATTGAAGATGAAGGTGATATATATGAAAGCATTGAGGATATATGGCCAGATTATCCCAGTAAAGATGATTTCTTCTTTAATGAAGATGAGTATTAGCGTATATCTCACCTTTTTTAGTTTTAGCAGTAAGTATAAGCAATTTGCAGGTTGTTTTATTGGCCTTCAGGTTATTAGAGGATTTTTAATTTTCTATTTTTCATCTGCTGAGAAATAGATGTCCTCCATTTTCTTTGGTCTGAGGTAATCAAACCAACTGAATCCGTCAAGGCGCTTATCTGTTTGAGGGGATGAGGTTGGGGGATCGATAACTCCATCGGGATTTTGGTATTCAAATATATCCCTGATTTTACTATCTTCAATAAATATTTCTATTCTTGCGCATCTTGCTGTGTTGACTCCTACAATTTCATCGCCGTCGATAAGGTATGTTATCGATTCACCGTTACCGTTTATTTCGATCTTGTATAATTCATTATTCCTTAAATAACCTGTCAGTGATCTTCCTTTTATCTGGTTGAATCTCAGGGAATCAACCTGACTGGCAATAAAAGCAGAGTTATATAGTTCTATTTTATCAGCCTGCCTGTCTTTTGTAAAAATTGCCATGGAATCGGAAGTAAGCTGGTTTTCTTTTGCCCACAAGACCGGCTTTTCATAGAATCTTATAACAGAATCCCTGAAAGAGTAGGAGAGTGAATCGCATTTAGCCTGAAAATCCTTGCTGAAGATCCTGCATCCATAATAAGCTCTAACAAGCCTGAAAGCTTTTTCTGAAGTATCAGTAACCGTTACTGCACTTATTGTATCGGCATGGAGAAACAATGAATCATTCTTGCCGGAGATCTGGATAAACAATGCACTGTCGGTAACCATGAAGCGCTCGGGATCTTTAAAATACCAGGCATAGTTTCCAGTAACGACAAGATTATTATTTGTATCAGTAATGCTTACATTGCCAAAAGATTGTCCATATCCCGTTATTTCATTATAGAACAGTGAATCTCCCCGAATAATTTGCTGTTTATTGTCTATCAGTGCATTTTTCCATATCCTTGTCATATTGTTTTTTGTATCATACCAGCCTTTTTCGCAATACAGATAGAGACTGTCGCCTTTTATTTCTGATGGACCTGTAAAGAATGCCGTCTCTGTTTTTGTATTATAATCCATCGTATCAGCATTCATTATATATTCGGGGTTAATGATCTTTACGCTGTCCTTGAAATGGAATGTGTTTGTTGCAAGATAATAAATACCGATTGTGCTTATAAGTTTATTGTCTCCATTGGTTATTGTTCCTGTTTCAGTATACTGAGCAATCTCATTCTTTACATCATAAAATACTGAATTGGTATATAAGTGGGTCTCTTTGTCAATCAGTTCGGCATTTCCTCTCAGAGTTGCCATTTCAGCGATTCCGTCGTAGAAAAGATAGTCACCCATTATATCTAGAGTGTCGCCCTGTTCTATATGTATCCTGCTGTATGCAGTTACCTGATTTTTATCCGGAAAGAAATGAGCGCTGTCGCATTTCATTGTTATTTCATTGTGGGCCAGATCGACATTTCCTATCAGGCGATGCCAGTCTTTTCCGGATTGTTTGTCTCTTTCAATTATATCTTCATCAGCATGTCTTAGGTTTATTTGTCTTCTCCCTGAAGCTTGTTGAATGTTACTGAAGCTAGTCAGCATGCTTGCAGATAAGATAAGGATACTGCTTATAAGCAGGATATTAACAGCTGCTTTTTTTAATAAATGTTTAAGAAGATCTATTTCAACCATCCCTGGTTCAGAAAGTTACAATATTTGAATTCATCACTTATCTTAATATATGTAACGGTAAGTTTCTTATTGATCCAATCCTGATACAGCTTTGAACGTTTTTCCATCATGGCAGCGTTGTACAGTGCCTGATAATCATCTTTCAGGTTCGCCCTGTGTGCCGGGGCTTCATTGTCAAGTTTCACGATTCTGAAAACGGTATTATTGTCTTCATCTGTTGTGCGGAAAGGTTCAGATATTTCGCCAATTTTCAGGTCCCTTAATCTTACGTACATTTCTTTATCAAATTCATCAAGAGAGAACCATGTATTGCGGTTTGCAGGATCTGTACGGACGTATTTCCCACCATTTATCCAACTGTCTTTATGTGTTGAGAACATATATGCCGCAGTTTCAAATTTCAGGCTGTCTTTTCTAATAAGTCTCGCTATGCTGTCAAGTTTTGCCATTGCACGTGCTTCCTGTTCAGGTTTGACTTTTGGCCTGATTAATATATGTCTTGTATTAAGCATGTCATTTTTTCGGTCTATAACCTGAATTATATGGAACCCATAGCGGGATTCCACAATTCTGGAAACAGTGTTTTTCGTAAGGCTCCATGCAGCATCAGCGTATGGTTTTTCGAGTTCTCCTCTTAGTTTGTACCCAATTTCACCTCCGTTTATTGCTGATCCGGGATCTTCAGAATACAGTACAGCAAGCATATTAAAGCTTTTGCCTTCAAGTATTTCACCCCGTATGTCCAGCAGCCGCTGACGGGCTTCAGCTTTGTTTTCCTCATTGTTTGGGGGGTCAAGCTGGATGATACTTACCTGTACTCTTGCAGGAATAACAGGCAGACTATCTTTCGGGATTTCAGAATAATATTTTTTCAGTTCTCTTGGGGTAAGAGTAACATCCTCAGCAATAACACCCTGCACCCGTCTTATTATTTCCTGTTCGACCATGCGTTCACGAATATCCCTGCGTATTTCTATCATGCTCTTTTTAAAATACTCCATTAGCACCTGTTCACTGCCTGCCTGCCTAATAGCATCATTAATCTGGGCATTAACTTCTCCTTCAACCATTTCTTCAGTGACGGATATACTGTCGATACGTGCCTGATCAAGGAATAGTTTTGATACAAGCAGCTCCTCTAGTACCATGCATCTTAACTGGTCTGTCGGTGTCCTGTCTCCCCTTAACCTGATCTCATTCACCATTTCTTCAACATCAGAAAGATACACTACTTCATTGCCAACAATTGCAGCTATAGATTCAACAAGAACCTGTGAGTTTATTAAGGTTATACCGGATAAATAAATACCGGCCAGCATCAAAAATAATTTTCGACCTCTTCTCATTATCTTTGGTTATTATAAATCATAAACATATTATTTTTGAGCGCATCGTTGTAGATACCATTTTCAAGGCTTTGGATAAATTCAATTCTTCTCATGTTCCAGATTATTCTTTTTATATCTTCTTTTACATACTCAATAGGAGCAAGTGTAGATTTGAGTTTGTAGTCCCGGATTGTCAGGAAATAGAGGTAGTCGGAATCTGAGGTCTCATAAAAGGACGTTCTCCTGAGGAAAGATTCCTGATTGTTTATTTCTTCGGGCAGTTCGACTGAAATCCTGTCGAGTGTTACCCATTCTTCATTGAAATCATCGAATTTATCAGCGAACTGATAACATAATTTTTCAAGTTCCTGCAAGTCATTTTGTTCGCCTGTCCTGGCAAGTAACCTTATTCTCGCAACATTTGGCGTCTCCATGGGGATTTTGATGAATAAGGCTTTCACGATGTTTGAAGAAAGCATAAAGCTTGCCTGGTTTTCAGAATAGTACTTTTCAAGTTCAGTATTGTTTATTAAAGTATCCATCTTTTCAAGCATCATCTGCCTCTGGTATTGGTATATTACCAAATTTGCCCTGGTCTCTTCAATTTGTCTGGCAATTTCATCTCTGTTCGCCAACGTGAGGTTTTCTTCAGCTTTCTGCAGTAACAACTCCTTCTTAGCCCACCGGTTAATGTAGTTCTGTATTACTGCAGCACTGTCAGCATCTGTTGTGCCCGGTTGAAAGACCTGTGGTATCTGGTCATAATAAAGTATATTGTCCCCCACCTTAGCTACAGGAAGTCTGTTGGCTATTTTATTTGGATTATTGCATGCTGACAAGACAATAATCAGAAGCATAATATAAGAAGAAAGTCTAGTCATTGATCAAGCTCTTTTTAACCAACTCATAAATGTGATCATTAATCTTAACGGTGTATTTTGTCCTTAATTGTTTTATCCATTCCTTCTCAAGATAATCCTGATATCCGGCTATCATCTCGCCTTCAATTTCGCTGAAAGACTTCGGTACAGGTTCAATAACCTTATTGATTATTATAACTGAGGGGTAGTTGTTTATTTTAATATTTTGTTTTCCTATGTTCCATTCTATTTTATCAATCACCGGATCATCGCCAGCAAAAAATATCCTTTCATTAATAACAAGCACGGAATCATTTTTTTTGTTGAATTTTTTAAGCATAAGACTGTCTGTTTGTTTTCTTCTTGAATATTTTCTGTATGCAGAAGCCAGTTTTTTGTCACCATCAGGAATCCGTAAACTAAATATTTTGGTTTCAATGCCTTTTTTTGTAAGAAATTCTGTTTTATGATCCTCATAATATCGCATTAATCCGGCAGAATCCTGCTGTGCTTTTTTCCATAATTTTTCTTCTGATATATTAAAAAGCAATATTCCGTCATAGAATTCATTGACAAGATACCTGAAATCAGGGTGTTTTTTTTCGAGTATTGAGTTCTCATATTGAATCATCTGATCATTAGAGATATCCTCAATTGATCTGTTTATGAATACTTCCGGCTTATCTGTAATAATCCTTGATTTTCTGCTTTCAATATATGCTGCAAAGTTTCTTGCTGAAAGTCTTTGATCAGCAAATGAATAAATAAAGCCGGCAGGAATTGTTTTCCGGTTATATTTTGACAGTCCGTTAATTATCAAAGAGTCGGTATTAGTCACAAACCAGTTGAATACCGTATAGTTAATTCTGAACTTGTATTCTTTCTTAAGAGTGTTTATAAGTGATTTTTTGCTGAGAGAATTCAGGTATGACTGATTGATCCTGCTTTCAAGATATGATCTGGTCTCCTGAAAGGATGCCGGAGCCTTTTTCCCGAGCAATTTAATTATATGCCAGCCATAAGGAGATTTTATTGGTTTACTGTATTTGCCGGTATCAGTTAATGCAAAAGCGGCTTCGGCAAATTCAGTAATTATTTCTCCGGTTCCAAACCAGTCAAGTTCGCCGCCATTGGCAGCACTCTGTTTATGATCTGAATGCTTCTGTGCAAGTTTACTGAAGGAGGCTCCGCCAAGAAGCTCTTTATATATTGCATTTATAGCTTCTTCAGCTTTTTTTGCTTCTTCTTCCGATATTCCGGGAGGAGCAGATTTCATAATATGTGCAGTGAGGACTTTTCCTTTTGAAGGTCTTCTGTCAGCTACCTTAATAATATGATAACCATAAGGAGTTCTTACAGGATCAGAGATAGCCCCCTTTTTCATATTAAAAGCTGCATCCTCAAAAGGGGTTATCATCTGAAACACTGTAAAGTATCCCAGATTGCCGCCATTAAGTCTGACTGATGGATCGTCCGATGTGCTTCGGGCAACCTGTTCAAACGACTCACCCCTTAGTATTCTCTGTTTGACATCAGCAGCTTTGTTCCAGGCATTTAAAGTGTCGGTTGCTTTTGACCCTTCAGGGCAGTTTATAAGGATATGCCAGGCATTGATATCGATAAGCGACCTCTCATAAGAGTTCTGAAGCAATCTTTCCTTTGTTTTGGTATCTGTAAGATAGTTCTGGGCTAACTGGTTTCTGTAACCGTTCAGTTCGTTTTTGAATTCTTTTGTTGTATCAATGCCTTTATTAATTGCATCAGCAACTTTTAGTCTGAAGTTTATATATTGCTGAAGGTAGTTGTCAACATCTGGCAGTTTGTCTGATTCATTGCTTTTGTTGAACATTCTGATGAATTCTCCTGCTTCAATTTTTCTCCCTGCAACAGTCATTAGGATGCTGTCATTCAGAGCCTGGGTCTTGCAAACAGCAGGGGTCATAAAAAATATTACTAGGAGGATTGATGATCTGATTTTCATCAGGGTAATTTACTTCCTGTTATTCAACTACTTTTCTGCTGTAGTTGGGCGATTCCTTCGTAATTGACACACCGTGGGGATGACTTTCAATAATGCCTGAATTAGTTATTCTGACAAACTTACTTTCTTTTTTCAGAGTGATGATATTTTTAGCTCCAACATATCCCATGCCGGCCCTCAGGCCTCCGGTCATCTGGTAAATTACTTCTGCGAGGTTTCCTTTATAGGGAACCCTCGCTGCTATGCCTTCAGGCACCAGCTTTTTAATGTCTTCTTCAACATCCTGGAAATAACGGTCTTTTGATCCTTCCTGCATAGCTTCCAGGGATCCCATTCCCCTGTAGGCTTTAAATTTACGTCCGCTATAGATAATTGTTTCTCCGGGTGACTCCTCAACTCCGGCGAAGAGAGATCCTGTCATAATCGAATCAGCACCTGCCGCAATTGCTTTTATTATATCACCTGAATAACGGATGCCTCCATCGGCAATAACAGGCACGCCAGATCCTTCAATTGCATTTGCCACATTGTAGATAGCTGACAATTGAGGAACCCCAACACCGGCAACTACTCTTGTTGTGCAGATTGAACCTGGACCAATACCAACTTTTACGGCATCAGCACCTTCCTGAACTAATTTTTTTGCAGCATCACCTGTTCCGATATTTCCGACTACAACTTCTGTTCCCGGAAAATTTTTCTTGATATCTTTAAGGATACCGATAACGCTTTTAGTATGTGCGTGAGCTGTATCAACAACAATGGCATCGGCACTGGCAGCTAAAAGGGCTTCAACCCTCTGCATTGTATTGGAGGCAATTCCGACAGCAGCGCAAACCCTTAAGCGACCCTTCTCATCTTTACAGGAATTCGGCCGGTCCTTTGCTTTGGTAATGTCTTTATATGTTATCAGGCCTACAAGTTTGCCATTTTCATCAACCATTGGAAGCTTTTCAATCTTGTGTTTTCTTAATATTCTTGCAGCTGCTTTAAGGTCAGTCAGATGATTTGTTGTGATAAGCTTGCTTGTCATCACTTCGGTAATCTTCCTGTTGTGATTATTCTCAAACCTGAGATCCCTGTTTGTTACTATTCCCTTAAGCAGGCCGTTTTCATCAATAACAGGAATTCCTCCTATCTTGTATTCCAGCATAAGATGAATAGCTTCGGCAATTGTTGCATTAAGGTTTATTGTTATAGGATCGGAGATCATTACATTCTCTGCACGCTTTACTCTTTTTACCTGTGAAGCCTGCTTTTCAATACTCATATTCTTATGTATTACTCCTATACCACCTTCTCTGGCAATCGCTATTGCCATATCAGCTTCTGTTACAGTATCCATTGCTGCGGATACAATTGGGGTGTTGATAGGGATATTCCTTGAGAACATCGAACTCAGGTCTACTTCTCTCGGTAGAACTTCAGAGTATGCAGGAAGGATGAGAACATCATCAAATGTCAATCCTTCATATACTATTTTATCTTCCAGAAACGACATCAGGCAGGGTTATTATTTTTGATGCCGCAAATTACGAAAAATTCGTCACTCATAATACATTCATTCTTGTTCTGCTTATAAAAAATTGAATAACAGTTATTATTTTTGTTATAATAATTATGATCCGCTGTTTAAATGAATATTGAACCCTACAGACAGATACTGATAAAATACTGGGGCTTCACTTCTTTCAGACCTTTGCAGGAGGAAGTCATAAAATCTGTTGCTGAAGGAAGGGATACTCTTGGACTAATGCCCACTGGCGGAGGAAAATCGATGACATTCCAGATACCTGCTATTGCTGCGGAAGGGATATGCCTTGTTATTACCCCGCTCATTGCTCTGATGAAAGAACAAGTAGCCCGTCTTAACAGCCTTGAAATTAAATCATTGGCTATTCATTCTGGAATGTCACAGGAGGAGATTGACATAGTACTTGAGAATAGTATTTATGGTGATTACAAATTCCTTTATATATCACCAGAAAGGATCTCGTCAAGCCTTTTTCAGGCAAGGGTACAGAAGATGAACCTTAACCTGATTGCTGTCGATGAGGCTCACTGTATATCTCAATGGGGATATGATTTCAGACCTTCTTATCTTAAAATTGCTTTATTGCGCGACATTGTTTCTGAAAAAGTGCCTTTCCTTGCACTTTCAGCCTCTGCAACTACCCAGGTAGCTGATGATATAATGAATAAGCTGCAATTCAGGCAAAAAAATGTTCTCAGGACAAGCTTTGAACGCAAGAATATATCCTACTTTGTAAGAAATGTTGAGGATAAAGGTTCATTTCTTATCAAGACACTTAATAAGACAAAAGGCAGCGGAATTGTATATGTACGCAGCCGTAAGAGATCTAAGGAAATAGCCGAACTGCTTGTTGCAAATGGCATCAGTTCAGATTTCTACCATGCGGGACTGCCAGTGGAATTACGTGACAGAAAACAGCTTTCATGGTCTGTCGGAGATACCCGGGTTATTGTTGCTACAAATGCTTTTGGTATGGGTATAGATAAACCGGATGTCCGTTTTGTAATACACTGGGAAATGCCAGACTGCATAGAAGAATATTTCCAGGAGAGCGGCAGGGCAGGACGTGATAACAAAGCTGCGTCTGCTGTTCTTCTGTATGCCAGATCAGATAAGAGCCGTCTTGAAGAATCTCTGAGAAAGAAGTTTCCTCCGATAGAAAAGATCAAGGATGTTTATGAAGCTTTATGCAATTATCTTCAGGTTCCTGAAGGTGCAGGTAAAAATAATGTCTTTGATTTCAGTATGCAGAATTTCCTTTCGAAATACCGCTTGCCTGTAATTGAGACTTATAACAGCCTGAAATTCCTGCAGCGAGAAGGTTATGTTGAATTTACGGAAGAAATTAACAATCCTTCGAGGGTTCATTTTATTGTGGGCCGCGATGACCTTTATAAATTCCAGGTGGCCAATGAGACATTTGACAGTTTTATAAAGCTCCTTCTCAGATCATATACTGGCATGTTCTCAGAATTTGTTGCAATAAATGAAGATGTTTTGGCAAAGAAATCAGCTCTTACAAGAGACTCAGTATACAAATTCCTCATAAAACTGTCTTCATTAAACATAATAAAGTATATACCAGGGAAAAAGACGGCCCTTGTTATTTTTACTGAAGAGAGACTCGAAAGAAAATCCCTTTTTATATCTCCGGAAAATTATCTGCAGGTAAAGGAGAAATATATAATAAGGTTGAATAAGATGATCGACTATGCTGATTTTAATACCAAATGCAGATCAGTAGTTCTTCTCGATTACTTTGGGGAGGAATCTGACCGCTGTGGTATTTGTGATGTTTGCAGGAAACGCAATGAGTTGGATCTGAGTAAATATGAGTTTGATATTATCCTTGAGGAGATCAAGGACAGACTGTCAGAGAAAAAATATGATGTACAGGAACTGGTTTCAAAAATAAACTATCCTGAAGAAAAAGTAATTAAGATAATTAGATGGTTGCTTGATCACAATAAACTTGTATCAGACGCTAATCATCTGTTGTCATGGAAGGAGCCTGATCTTTTCTCAAGGTGAATAAGAACCGGCAGCAGAAGGTGGTGCCATTTGCCAGATACGAATACGGGTCGTTAATATATATTTTCTAAGATAGTTACGTGTCATTATAATTTATCTCTCACTTACCCTTTTGCAGAAATGGTTCCGGTAGTCCAAGTCGTTTCCAGTTGCGGGTGATCCTCAGTAATTCTTGCGGAATCGTCCCGTTAAAGCCTTGTACCACGCCGTTCCATTGGCCGTTCTGATCAATCCAAAGGGCCAGATCAAGCCTTTCATCAAGGTTTATCTCAAAATTTTCCGATCTGAAGCTTTTCAGACTTCCTGCAGCAAGAGCTTCAGGATTACCATTACTGTCAAGTCTTACCGCGGCTACTCCTATGGCATCAAAACTGACTTTTTTCCCTTGTACTTCAAATTCCGATTGTATCGGATCACCGCTTACATCATTTGTTCCGGCAACATGAATCATTGTTCCGTCGATAAGTTTTGAAAAACCTGTTGTCGGGGGGAAGCAGGAGCCAGTACTGAAGTCCCTCAAAATGAAATATCTGCTATCGAGAGTGTCCCTTGCAGGGCTTTGTGCTTCAACACCATTTTCAATCAGGACTTTAATAATTCCGGGAAATATTTCCCTGTAGTTGTTTCCTGTTGTCATTTCCGGAAGCGGGGTGTTTTTATTTTCGACAGGAGTTCCATCGAAATAATGTGTCCACTTACCTATTCTGAATACGGTTGTTTTTCCTACTGCTGCTTTTTGAAAAAAAGCAGCAGTAGAGTTTTTCTCGAACTCGGGATTATACAGTACAACGGCTGAATATCTTTGTTTTCCGTAACATATCCAGCCCTCGTCATCCACCTTCATGCTTCCGTTCTCTATTTCACTTGTTGGTATCAAATCTGCAGGATAACCAGAGAACCAAAGAGTATCGGCAAGTTTCATTCCAACATCATTATGGTATTGCCCTGCCCAGTTTACAGCTGCCGCATGACCAAAAACAATTGCTACCTGGCAGTCAAGGGGAGTTTTGCTTATATAGTTCAGTAATCTGATCCTGTTTTCTGCCCTCATAACATCCCTGTCATATAAAGTCTGGAATCCCAGGTAATTTATTCTTCCTCCGGCAAGTGCTGAACTCCAGATCTGAACAGGTAATCCCATTGTATAATACATGTTGTACCATAGAGGACTATCCCATTTTTTGGCCAGAGCTGTTCTTATTGCAAAGGGCACTATTTCATCTGTCTGAGCCCAGTCCCTTTTTACACTCCACCAGTCAAGACCATTCTTCTTAAACTCATTGTAATCGGGATAAGGCCACCATGTAGGATGAACTGTTACTGCAGCATCTTTCCCGAAAATCTCCTTTACATCGTCATAGAAACAGTTCTCAATATGAATATTCCTGTGCAGAATCATTTCCATGAAATTATTTACAGCCACCTGTCGTTCAATCTCTTTGTTCTTAAAAGGTCTTGCCATTAACAGACAATCTGCAATCAGGTCACGTCCGCCTGTTTTCCTTGCATATTCTTCTGCACTGAATTTTGAGTACCAGAAATCGCAAATATTTTCATTGTAAAATTCCGGGAAATAAGGAGGAAATCCCCATTCATCCTTGCAAACTCCTGACAGACGGGCATCAGAGTATTGCTGAAGTATCTCTTTTTGAAATTCAACAAGATGGGGTCCGAAGATATCAGGATAGAATAGTGTAAAGGAAACAATAGCACAGGCATGTGTTCGTTTCTTTGATGCAGGAGGCATGGTTATTTTAACCGAACCCTCCGAGATCACTTCTATTCTGCAGGACCGGGTTATATCATCAAGGGTTTTAGGTTCTATACCGAACTGGCTGTTTTTGTATGCATAAACTCTCAGTACATTGTTTTTAAGAATATTATATGAAGGGATCTGACCTTCGGCGTAATGATCATTTAGATTATCTATGCCTAAAACTATTGTTTCTGTCGTGTTTTTTTTTGCAAGTTTCACTTCCTGAAGTCTCAACATTTCCTGTAGTTCATCAGGATATTTGTTTTTAAATGCTCTTCTAGCCGAACGCAGATCAAGATCAGGAACGAGGCCTATATTATGCTCGATAGCCCAGTCGGCGGCAAGGATTATTTGCTTGTGAATATCCTTATCAACAACTTCTTTGTCCGGAAGCCTAAGAAAGGGAATCAGCAGATTGAAGGGGGAATTCATGCTTACATCTTCGATAATGCTTTTATAGCCATCAGGTTGAAGAACTCTGTCATCCCATTGCCAGACACCCATAACAGGCATATATTCTTCCGGAAGTTGATTCGGAATGGAAGGTTGTGCTGTTGTTTTCTTAAAAACGGGAAATTCAAGTTGCCCCTGGGCAGTAGAAGCTGTCAACAATAATAAACCTGCTGTCAGAACAAGAACCAGATATCTCATATTAAAAGATGTTGATTTACAGTCAAATGTTACATTTCAATATTAATGGCCGGGAAATTTAATCAGAATAAATTCCTGTTTCCCTGATCAGATGCCAATAAATGAATAATTTTTTTATTGAGAAAGAAAAATGTCTGATTGATTTCTGGTATGAAGAAAGGTTCCCTGATATGAGATATAAAAGATATTCTGTCATCCTTTTCCGATAATTGCATAATTTTGCACGCAAATAAAAAATAAGATGTCTGATAAGTCAAATCATGTTTATTCCAGAAATGTTATTGAATTTGTTGCTGTTGCAAATGAATTCTGCAAATACGCTGAACGTTCAGCTGAGGTGAGTGGAGACGATCTTCTCAGGATACTTCAACGAATTCTCCCGTTAATGTACCTTAAGGCTTCATTGCTTCCTTCCCTTGAACCTTACTTTGAAGATGGAAATGATAAATTCGTCACTGAGGCAGACTGGTATAGAATTCATGACTCGTTGAAACTAAAGTTCGGCAATGCAAACGATTTTCTGGAGATTTTCGATGAAAAGTTTGTTGAATCAGAAATACCGGTTCCTTCAAGTCTTGCAGAATATATGGCTGATATATACCAGGATATCAAGGATTTTTTGCTTCTTTATCAAACAGGTACAGAGGAAATTATGAATGATGCTGTCTGGGAGTGCAAAATGAACTTTGAGAATATCTGGGGCCAGAAGCTCGTTAATTCGATGAAGGCGATTCACAGATTTATTTATTCAGGAGAAGAAATCTATTTCACAGAAATTGAAGAAAAAGAGGATGATGACAGGAGAAACAAATCAGAGTGGTTTATCTCGAAAAGACAAAATGAGTTCAGAAACAAAAGAGGATAATGTATTTCAAAATAATATCTCAGCCAACGAAATTCAGAATTACGATCTCTGCTGGTTCAAAGGCAGAATAGTAATGGTTGATAATATGACTGTGTTTAAAAGTATTATGCCAGGGTTGTTTAAAGAAAAATACCTGGGATTTGACACAGAAACAAAGCCTTCTTTCAGGAAAGGTCATAAAAATAAGATCTCCCTGATACAGTTTGCTACTTCTGACACTGCTTATTTATTCAGGATAAATAGGATAGGGTTTCCCGACGATTTTGCCAGGCTTTTTGCCGATGCAGGAATACTCAAAATAGGTGTCGCTGTGAGGGATGATATTCGCTATCTTAAAGCCCTGAGTAAATTCAGTACTGAAGGTTTTATTGACCTTCAGAGTTATGTAAAGGATTTCGGGATAGAGAGTTCGGGACTTAAAAAACTGACTGCCATTGTGTTGGGATTTCGTATTTCAAAACGGCAACAAGTAAGCGACTGGGAAGCCAGGGAACTCACAGAGGCTCAGCAAATCTACGCTGCAACTGATGCCTGGGTGTGCAGGGAAATTTATCTTAAATTATTAAATAACAAGAAAATAAGCTAAAAAAAATATGTAACACACCCGCTGAAGGTGATATTGTTGATGGAAAATATAGAATAGATAATGCAATGAATAATGACAAGAACATTGAGTTGATTTCAAAAAGACTCGGATTGCACAGGTGGCAGGTAGAGAACTGCATAAGGCTTATGGAAGGAGGGGCTACAATACCTTTTATAAGCAGGTACAGAAAGGAGATGACAGGAAGTCTTGATGAAGTAACAATATCGAGTATAAAAGATGAGAATAATCGTCTCAAGGAACTTGATGCCCGGATTGAAAGTGTAAAAAAATCAATTGAAGAGCAGGGTAAGATGACTCCTGAGCTGCTTCTGAAGATTGAGTCTGCGCCTACTATGTCTGAGTTGGAAGACATCTATCTGCCTTATAGGCCTAAAAGACGCACAAGAGCTACTATCGCAAAGGAAAAGGGCCTTGAGCCTCTGGCGGAGATCATTTTCAAACAGGACGAAACGGATCCTGAGATCAGGGCTGAGCAATTCCTGAATGAAGATGTCGCTGACATAGCAGAAGCCGTTTCAGGAGCCAGAGATATCATTGCCGAATGGATAAGCGAAGATAAGACAGCCCGCACGAGGCTTCGGAATCTTTATGATAAAGAAGCAGTAATATATTCCAGAGTAATTAAAGGCAAGGAAACTGACGGGAACAAGTTCAGTGATTATTTTGACTGGTCAGAGCCTTTGAAGAAATGCCCTTCACACCGGCTTCTTGCTATGCGCCGAGGTGAGGAGGAAGGATTTTTGCGGCTATCAATAAAACTGGAAGATGAAAATGCATTGGCAATTCTTAAATCGGTATTTATCAGGTCAGCAAACAAATCTTCTGAAATAGTAGATGAAGCAGTCTCAGACAGCTGGAAAAGACTTTTATCTTCGTCGATGGAAACAGAATTTCGCAATATCGCAAAAGAAAAAGCTGATGAAGAAGCGATAAGGGTATTTGCGGACAATCTCAGGCAACTTCTTCTTGCACCTCCCCTGGGTGAGAAGAATATACTGGCTATTGATCCGGGATACAAAACGGGTTGTAAAATTGTTTGTCTCGACAGGCAGGGGAACCTGGTTCATAATGAGACTATCTATCCACACCCTCCCCAGAATCAGACGGCCTTGTCAATAAGGAAGATCCTTTCCCTTGTCAATGCATATAAGATAGAAGCCATAGCTATAGGAAATGGTACTGCAAGCAGGGAAACAGAAGACCTTATTAAATATATAAAATTTGAAAAGGATTTGCAGGTATTCATTGTCAGTGAAGCAGGAGCATCAGTTTATTCTGCTTCCAAAGTTGCAAGGGATGAATTTCCCGATTACGATGTGACTGTCAGAGGTGCTGTTTCTATCGGCAGGAGATTAATGGACCCGCTTGCAGAGCTTGTTAAGATAGATCCTAAATCAATAGGTGTGGGGCAGTATCAGCATGATGTCGATCAGCAGAAGCTTCAGAATTCGCTTGACGAGGTTGTGATGAGTTGTGTAAATGCAGTAGGTGTTGAAGTGAATACTGCAAGCAGTCATCTTCTGACATATGTATCTGGGCTGGGACCTCAGTTAGCCCAGAACATTGTTGATTACAGAAGCGAAAACGGTCCTTTTAAATCGAGGAATGAGTTTCTGAAAGTAAAACGGCTTGGTTCAAAGGCTTTTGAGCAATGTGCCGGATTTCTGAGGATCAGAAATGCCGAGCATCCTCTTGACAGCAGTGCAGTACACCCGGAGAGTTATCATATTGTTGAAAGGATGGCAGAAGATATAGGGTGTGATGTAACGGAGCTTATCAGAAATGAGGGGAAACGCAAGGAAATTAAAATTGAACACTATATAACTGACTCAGTTGGAATACCTACACTTAAGGATATCATAGCTGAACTTGAGAAGCCGGGAAGAGATCCCAGATCAAAAATAAAGGAGTTCAGATTCGCTGATATACATGAGATGCAGGATCTCGTTCCCGGAATGATAGTCCCGGGAATTGTAACTAATATTACAAAATTTGGGGCATTTGTAGATATCGGGATAAAACAGGATGGTCTCGTTCATATATCCAATCTCAGTAAAAATTTCGTAAAAGATCCCTCCGAGGTTGTGAAACTTCACCAGCATGTTTATGTAAAAGTCCTGTCAGTTGAACCTGAAAGGAAAAGGATACAGTTATCTATGAAAGATGTTGATCAGAAAAAGACTTCTGGCGTCTAAGGTTTCCGTGGCAGCTTTTCATTCCTCATAGCTGCATTATACGCAAAGGATGCAGTGATCATTGCATTTATTTTCAGATCATTCATCACAAGTCTTTCATATGTATCCATCACTGTATGGTAAGTCCGTCCATATTCTATCGGATCCTGGATAAACTGAAAGGCGGGTAGTCCGTGGCGATCGAAAGATACGTGATCAGTTGATCCGGTATTCCTGATTGCTATTGTAGAGCAGCCGAGATCGGCAAAGGGTTTCAGCCATTCTTCAAAAACAGGCCTTATTAATTCATTTTGCTGCAGATAGATACCTCTGTATCTGCCAGAACCGTTATCCATATTGAAGTAAGCGACAAATCTGTCATAATCAGGTTTGTGTTCCTTTGTTTTTGTATCAACAAGATAATTTTCAACATAGCCCTGTGAGCCATTCAGACCCTGTTCTTCACCACCCCATAACGCTACCCTGATGGTGCGTTTCGGTGCAGCGTTGATGCTTTTAAGTATGCGAAGGGCTTCCAGCATGACAATACATCCGGAAGCATTGTCTGCAGCACCTGTTCCTCCATGCCATGAATCCAGATGCGCACCCAGCAATACTACCTCATTCCTAAGGTTTTTATCTGTTCCCTGGATCTCGCCGATGACATTATAGATTGTCGGACTTGGGAAAAATCTGTTCTTTATCTCAATCTCCATCTCAACTTTTATATCATGTCTGATAAGTCTTTCCATCCTTTGAAAAGCTTCCATGGGGATGTTAAGTTCGGCAACGGGTTCTTTTTCGCCGGAATTGTACATGACTCCTGTCGACCTGGGCACGTTATACGAGCCTGAGTTGTTAAGAATGACTGCCACACCCTCGCTTTTTATAAGTTCATTTATTTTGTTTCTCAGCAGGAGGGCAGGGTTCATTTGTTGTATATTAGGCCTTCTCCCTCCTGCACCGCCCGGAAATGTTTCCCTTGCTATCTGGGCAAGTTGCCCGTCTGTGTACCTTGATGCCAGAGGCTCAAAGCTAATTTCATTCTGGGAAGTTGATGACGGATTCATCAGGATTATTTTACCTGCAAGCTTGCCTCTGTATTTTTCAAGGTCAGATTCTGATCTTATATCGAGCAGCACAACTTCACTTTTTACGACTCCTTCCGTACTTCCTGTCCATGCTACAGGATTGCAGGCAATATTTGAATAATAGGGAACTGTCATGGCAGCATAAGTTTTGAGGTTGTCCCATCCGCCCCGGTTAAACTGAGCAGCAGCTTCTATCCTGACGTTTTGAAATCCAAGTTCCTCCATTTTCTTTTTAGCTATATCATAGCCTCTTGTTGCTCCCGAAGAACCTGTTAGTCTTGGCCCGGCATAGTCAGTAAGCCAGAAAGCAAGGTCTTCAATCTTTGAATTTACAGATGCCTCCTGTTTGATCCTGTAGATCATTGAAAGATCAACATTTTCTGTCTGGGCAAAAAGCAATGCGGGTATCAACAGGAAAACTGCAATAAGCAGACGGATTCTATAAACTTTCATTTTCATAGATATTTTAATTCAACAAGATTTTTATTAAGAAAGCTAAAAATAATGAAAAACGACAAATTACCTACCCTGCAATTAATTTTTGCCGAATTTTGTTAAGATTGAATGGTTGTAATAACTTTATATTTTTGTGCTAATTTGCAGGTACTATAAATGCTCTACCCCGATAATTTTGAAAATAAGATAGGATTTGACAAAATTCGTGATCTGCTGAAAGAGAGATGTCTGAGTCCCATGGGTATTCAGATTGCTGATGATATCATTTTTGAGGATGATCTGGAAACTATCTCGGAAGAACTTTCAGTTACTAATGAATTCCAACTGATTTTGAAGTTTGAAGAAAATTTCCCATCAGATAATTATTTTGGTTTTTCCGATTGTCTGAACAAAATAAGGATAGAAGGCACTTTCCCTGCAGTGAGAGAGGTATATGATCTTAAACGATCACTGGAAACGGTAAGATCAATACTCAATTTTTTCAAAGCCAGGGATGTGTTAAGATACCCTTTTCTTAAAAAAATGTGTAAACCGGTAAAGATTTATCCCTATGTTCTTGATTCAATCAACAGGATTATTGATGATCATGGAGTTATAAAGGATAATGCTTCACCCAGGTTAAAAGAAATCAGAACAGAAATAATATCTAAAAACTCTCAGGTATCCAAACGGCTTAATGCAATACTGAAGCAGGCACAGGCTGATGGTATAGTTGATTCGGATACATCTGCCTCAGTCAGGAATGGGAGAGGGGTCATCCCTGTTAGTACTTATAATAAAAGGAAGTTAAAGGGACTTATACATGACCAGTCGTCTTCAGGCAAGACAGTCTTTATTGAACCTGAAGATATAGTTGAGATAAATAACAGTATAGTTGAACTTGAATATGAGGAAAAGAGAGAGATTGTCAAAATCCTGATATTGTTTGCTGATAGTATCAGGCCCTATATTGATGATCTTATCGAATCAAATAATTTTCTTGGCAGGATTGATTTCCTGAGAGCCAAGGCACTTTTTTGCAATAATCTTAATTCAATCAAACCTGTAATCACTCACAGACCAGGTATTTTATGGAAGAAGGCAGTCCACCCCCTTCTGTTCATAGCTTTTTCAAGGACCCCGGGAAGAAAAGTGGTGCCGCTTGATATTCAGCTTGATAATACAAACAGGATCCTTGTCATTTCCGGTCCTAATGCAGGTGGCAAATCAGTCTGCCTTAAAACTGTCGGTCTTCTCCAGTATATGTTGCAATGCGGATTTACGATACCTGTTGAGGAAGGATCAGAATGCGGTATTTTCAGCGATATACTTATAGACATAGGTGATGAGCAAAGTATAGATAATGATTTAAGTACCTACAGTTCTCATCTTATAAACATGAAGCATTTCCTTAAACATGGTTCGGGGAAAAGTCTGATACTCATTGATGAATTTGGTACAGGTACCGAACCGATGTTGGGAGGGTCTATAGCAGAAGCGATTCTTGGTGAACTAAACAGAAAGAAGGTTTTTGGTGTTCTTACAACGCACTATACAAATCTGAAGTACTTTGCTTCACTTACAGAAGGAATAATAAATGGTGCAATGGCTTTTGACAATCACCTTATGCAGCCACTATTCAAGCTCAACATTGGTAAGCCGGGGAGCTCATTTGCTTTTGAGATTGCAAGGAAGATTGGTCTGCCGGAAAATATTCTTGATGAAGCTGCAGGGAAGGTTGGAGTGAAGAATATTGACTACGACAGGCATCTGAAAGATATTGCCAGGGATAAAAGATACTGGGAAACAAAGCGGCAGAATATAAGGCAACAAGAAAAACGTCTGGAGGGCTTGATTGAACAGTATGAAAAGGAGTTATCAGATGTCAGATCTGCCCGGAAAGAAATAATAACACAGGCAAAGGATGAGGCTCAGAATCTGCTTAAAAAATCGAACCGAATTATTGAAAATACAATCCGGCAGATAAGGGAATCTCAGGCTGAAAAAGAAAAGACTAAGGAGGTTCGCCAGGAGCTTGAGGAATTCAGAAGTACTGTTGAGGAAAAATCAGTTCCTGTAGAATCACAATATGAAAAGAAAATGTCGGGCCTGGTTGAAAGGGCAAGACGTTATAAAAGTAAAAACAAGCCAAAGGATGAGAAGGCAGCAAAGGGAAAAGAGAAACCGTTGAGGCCCGGTGATGCGGTAAGGATTAAAGAAACGCAGGCTGCTGGTGAGATTGTTTCGGTCAGAGGGAAATTAGTGCAGGTTGAAACGGGAAGTATGAGATTACAGGTGCCCGTGGACAGAGTTGAAAGAATAAGCAGAACGGAGTTAAGAGAAAGCCTCAGGACTGCCAGGAGAACTTCAATTCCGGACCCTGGTCTCCATGAACGGAAACTTAATTTTAAATCAGAAATAGATATCAGGGGTGCACGGGGAGAGGAAGCACTCAACCGTGTAAGAGAGTTTATAGACGATGCACTGATTGTACAACATAAAAACCTCCGGATCCTTCACGGGAAAGGGAATGGGATACTCAGGCAGCTTGTAAGGGATTATCTGGCCACAGTTGATGTTGTAAAGTCTTTTCGTGATGAACACGTTGATATGGGCGGTTCAGGGATTACGGTTGTCGAGATTGATTAACAATTCTCTAGTATTTATTCAGTAAAAATATTCCCACTGTCCGATCAAGTGCTAACTATTACAGATTAACCGAACCTGTAATGCTTTCTAACAGCCTTAGTTACATTCCAGTTACACCTTAAACCCTTATCAAAGATAACCAGATCACCTTTTTTAAAACTTACAGGGGTGCCGTTTTCAGGAGTGACAGTCACTTCACCTTCAAGGAGGTAACAAGTTTCAGTTTCATCATAGAACCAGGGAAATTCCGATTCTTCCTTTTCCCATATTGGCCATGATCTGACATCAAGTTTCAATAATTTTTCTTCTGTTGGTTTTTCAATTTGTATCATTTTTTGCAATATTTAGTTTAATCTGACTGAACCGTATGAGGCTTTTACTTTTACGAATGATGAAGGGGAAGTGTCTTTGCCGACTATCCCGCTTACCTCAGTTGAATTATTTTCTACAATTCTTTTTCTGTTTTGGAAATCTTTTTCATTGTAATTTAATCTTGAGTAAGACACTTCGGCTTCAAGATCGTAGTTTGCTGTTTCTTCTATGCCTATCCTTACTCCGGAGTAACGTGAGCTAGTCTCAATTGATTCAAATCCTGAAGGTACTCTGTCAATATTGAATGATCCGTATTCTCCTTTAAATTCAAGCTTCTTTACAAGTGTCCCGATATTCATGTCTGTATAACCGGCATTTAGCACCAGGTTATTTATCCTGTCAATTCTGATATTATCATATTTTGTTTCTGCAACAACAGAACTTGTATTTCCGATCTGTAGTTTTGAATATCTGCTGTCGAGAAGGAGAGCCTGGTTATTGTCCAGAATAAAACTACTGCAGTACCTGAGATTGAGATCAAGCCATCCTGCTTCTTCAACAGTCCCTTTTCCGTAAGCCAGAACGATTGTGTTTATTGGTTTTTCATCTCCTCTGCTAAATTTAAGGGCTTTCAGATTGCCGTATTTGATATTAAGGTCAACCTGGCCGTCAATATTATCGAGGTCGGTATTTCCATACGTGTTTGCCAGAGTAAGATTCAGCCATACGGGCATTTTCACCTTGTAATCAATAGAGAATCTCCGGGTGTTTGAGTTCCAGCCGGAAAAGCTGAATTTATTATCTATATCAGTTTTTACGGTGATAGTGTTCCCCTTCCTTGAGAAGTATACATTGATATAGCTGAGCAATCGTTCTGCTCTTTCTTTGTTTGGCATTAGGAGCGTGACTTTAACATCTACAACAACCTGGTCTGTCTCAGATGTTTCCACGATGATGTTGCCGTATCTGTTATTAAGGTCAAGCGTTGTGCCTATCGTAACATTATACTCCTCGTGATATTCCTTCTTAAGCTCCTGAGCTGATAATGCAAAGGAGAAGAATAACAGTGAAGACAGGAGGAGCACTCTGGGATTATATGCTTGTTCCTTCATTTTGTGTGGATTTTGATTTTTCATTCTTTATAGTTTGCAGCTGATTTACAATAAAGCTCATAACTTCAATTTTAGTCTGGTAGTGTTTAATCATTGCATTTGTGATTCTTTCATCACCGGGGTTTGCCTTAAGTTCTTTCTGAAGATGGACATATACTGAATCCATGCTTCTGATCTCTTTCATCAACACGTCAATCTGTTCGGGATTTCCGGTAATATCAAATGTTCCTATTTCGTTTTCCATCATATTGACCTGATAGATATAATAGTTCTCTACTTCTTTATATTGGGGAGAAACATCACTTAGAGACATCCGGTCCCTGTCTGGTCTTATGAAATGTTCCCATATCCATAGCGATGAGAGGCTTATAAGCAGAGTTGCCACAGCAGTTTTAAGCAGATATGGTACTATGCTTCTGGAAGGCTTGAACCTGGCTTCAAGTTTGCTACTGAACCTTTCCATATGACCCTCGGGTGGCTCCCTGTCATCAAAGAAATCTCTGTTTATTCTTATTAATTCATCTATTGTTTTCATTTCCTTAATTCATTTCATCTTTTAAAGCACTTATTAGTTTCTGCCTGGCTCTTGAGAGTTGAGATCTTGATGTGCTGCTTGATATTTTGAGAATTTCAGCTATTTCATCATGATCATATCCTTCCAGCAGGTAAAGTGAAAGGATAATTCTGTAACCATCAGGTAATTTCTCTATAGCTTCTTTTATCTTTACTATCTTAGAGTTGATCTCCTCGTTCCTTTCAGCATCATAGGTATAGTCATCACTTATGCCGGTATGTGATTCAATATCTTCAAAGATCACTTTCCTTCTGCTCAGCGCATCGAGCGACCTGTTGATAACAATTCTTTTTAACCAGGCCCCAAAGCTCACCGTTCCTGAGTACATGTCAATTTTTTCAAAGGCCGCCAGGAATGATTCCTGCATTATATCTTCAGCTTCCATAGAGTTATTAACAATCCTCAGACTCGTGTTATACATCGCTTTGTAGTATAACTTATAGATCTGGAACTGTGCTTTCCGGTCGCCATCTTTACATCTGTCTAGAAGGTCCTGATGTAAATTCTTGAATGCTGCTTCTACATTTGCCATCTTAACATTCAGGCTTTGTTTAATATGAGATGCTGCACCCACTCCTTGTAATCTTATTGATTTGATCAAAAGACGGGAGTAATAATTTTATGCTGCACTCAATTTAAGATTTTTCTGGAATCTGGGAAAAACATTATCAGCCTCTTGATAAGCTTTCCGGAAAAGCAATCAGGTTCCGGACCTGTTGGCCTGCCTTATAGTGAACCGGACACCAGATAATATAAATGGCCCTGTAATTCACCTCAGATAATTTTCCTGCCTGAGTTACAGGAAATAAGAAAAATAAAAAACATCACAGCGGATGCCCGTGTGATGTTCTTAATGAGTTCTCTAATAAACATTTGCTACTTTTCTTTATTTTGTTGTCTCACTCAAATTGTTTGAAGGACTTTCGTATCAGTGATAAAGCTTCTCTTAGCTCTTCTTCTGTAATAACAAGCGGGGGGGCAAAGCGTATTATATGTTCATGAGTGGGTTTTGCTATAACACCATTTTCCTTCATCGCCAGACAGACGTCCCAGGCTGTTTTACCTCCTTTGGGTTTAATTGCAGTTGCATTTAAAAGGCCTTTTCCGCGAATTATCTCAATCATATCCGATTTAATGTCCTTCATTTCATCACGGAATATTTTTCCCAGGCGTTCAGCGTTTTCTGCAAGCTTCTCATCCTTTATTACCTCAAGGGAGGCTATGCCAACTTTTCCTGCCAGAGCATTGCCGCCGAATGTTGAGCCGTGTTCTCCCGGAAGGATAGTGAGCATTATTTCATCGTCTGCCAGGGCTGCAGATATTGGCATCACACCACCTGAAAGTGCTTTTCCAAGGATCAGGATATCAGGGCGGACTCCTTCATGGTCGCAGGCAAGAAGTTTTCCTGTTCTTCCAAGGCCTGTCTGTACTTCATCAGCTATGAAAAGCACATTGTGTTTTTTACAGAGATCATAAGATTTCCTTAAATAGCCTTCATCAGGAACAAAAACACCGGCTTCTCCCTGAATTGGTTCAACAAGGAAACCTGCAACATCCGGATCCCTGAGGGCATTTTCAAGTGCCCCCAGATCATTATATGGTATGATTATAAATCCGGGAGTAAAAGGCCCGTAATGGTTTGTGGCATCCGGATCAGTAGACATAGATATTATTGTTATTGTACGGCCATGGAAATTACCTGCACAGCAGATTATCTTAGCCATGTCTTTTTTTATGCCTTTCTTCTTGTAAGCCCATTTCCTGCACAGTTTCAGAGCTGTCTCAACGGCTTCTGCCCCTGAGTTCATTGGCAGAACCTTATCGTATTTGAAGTATTTTGTAATGTATTCTTCATATTCGCCAAGAACAGAATTATAGAATGCCCTGGAAGTAAGAGTAAGCTTTGATGCCTGGTCTGTCAGAGCTTTAATTATCCTTGGATGGCAATGGCCTTGATTTACAGCCGAATAGGCTGATAAAAAATCAAAATACCGTTTGCCCTCCACATCCCAGACAAAGGGGCCTTTACCCTTATCAAGGACAACAGGAAGCGGATGATAATTGTGAGCTCCGTATCTGTCTTCCCGTTTGATATAATCCTGTGCGTTCATTTATTTGATTATTAATTAGTTGTAAATTACAATATTCATGGTTACAATTTTACGAAAGCTTTTTATTATTTCCAAAAGCATTATTGGGAGAGGATGTAGCGTTTAAGCATTAAAGGGTTGAAGCATTGAAAAGGGGAGAGGAGAGATTTAATTTAAGGGAATTTTAGTCTTCTTTGAGGAGATCCGGTCTGAGTTTTCTGGTTCGCTCAAGAGATTGCTCGTGTCTCCAGTTCTCAATTTTCGATGCATCTCCAGAGAGAAGTATATCCGGAACTTTTAAGCCTCTGAAATCGGCCGGGCGTGTATAAACGGGAGGTGCCAGCAGATCATCCTGAAATGAATCTGAAAGGGCTGATTGTTCGTCACCCAGAACTCCCGGGATGAGCCTTACAATTGCATCTGTTATTACGGCTGCAGGAAGTTCGCCGCCTGAAAGAACATAATCTCCAATAGATATTTCCATTGTAATCAGATTATCACGGATCCTTTGGTCAACTCCCTTATAATGACCTGCAAGAATTATTATATTATTTTTAAGTGAAAGCTTATTAGCCATTTTCTGTGTGAAATGATCGCCATCAGGCGAAGTGTATATTATCTCGTCATAGTCCCTTTCATTGCTAAGTTTTTTGATGGCTTCAAAAACAGGTTCAATCATCATAACCATTCCCGCACCTCCCCCGAAAGCATAATCATCAACTGACCTGTAGCGGTCTTTTGCAAAATCATGGAGATTGATAATATTAATCTCAACAAGCCTTTTATCCCTTGCTCTTTTTATAATAGAATTGTTAATAGGACTTTCGAGAAGATCCGGAATTACAGTCAGAATATCTATTCGCATTATGTGAGATTTTTACAAAGTTAAAAATATTTAAAATGATTATTTTAAGCATAATATCATGTAAATATGTTTAAGAAAAGATAAAAAAATCGTTACTTGTCATACATGACGGATAGAGGCAAAATTTCACTGTTTCGGATTTTGCATGTAGTGAGAAAATTTCGGTTTTGCAAGTAATGTGATAGCTTATATTATAAGCCAGAAGTCTTCTTACAGAATAAATAATTGAATAAGATATGGATTGCCGTAAAGGTTGTGGAGCATGTTGCATAGCAATATCAATTTCTTCGCCCATTCCGGGGATGCCTGACGGCAAACCTGCAGGTGTCAGATGCATTCATCTTTTAAGTGATTACAGATGTGCTCTCTATGGAGAAGCTTTGCGGCCCAGAGTTTGTATAGATTTCAAGGCAGAAGCTGAGTTTTGCGGATCTGACAGAGAAGAGGCAATTCGGATATTATCGGCAATGGAAAGAAGAAAGGATTCAGTTTAATCCGTTAATCTCCGGAAATCAACACGGCACAACTGTTTTAGAGATAATTTAAATTCTTGTTAAGAATTTTATGCAGTTCTTTTGATTAAAAGCCATAATTTCGCATAAAATTCAAAATAATGAATATAGCATTGATCGGTTATGGCAGGATGGGCCATATAATTGAAGAAATTGCAGTAGCGAGAGGTCACAGAATAGGAATTATCGTAGATATTGACAATACCAATGATCTTAACAGGGAAAAATTCAAAGATATTGATGTTGCAATTGAATTTTCTTCGCCTAAAGCTGCACTGGAGAATGTATCCTCATGTTTAAAACTAGGAGTTTCTGTTGTTTCAGGTACAACCGGATGGCTAAAGGATATGCACAAGGTGCTGGATATATGCAGTACCAGCAATGCTGCATTTATTCATTCTGCAAACTTCAGTATTGGAGTTAATTTGCTTTTCCATCTTAATTCAGAGCTGTCAAAACAGATGAACAGGTATCGTGAATATACAGTTTCGATTGAGGAGATACATCATACCAGGAAACTTGACGCACCCAGCGGTACGGCTCTTAGTTTGGCTGAAGGCATTAAGCAGCAGCATAGTGCATATACAGGGTGGTGTTTTGATAATGAGAGATCAGAGAATAAAATACCCATTAAACCGGTTCGTGAAGGTATGGTGCCAGGAACGCATATCGTTACATGGGATTCTGATATTGACACTATTACACTTAGGCATGAGGCTAAGAACAGGAGAGGCTTTGCCATGGGTGCAGTGATTGCTGCAGAGTTCATCAAGGGCAAAACAGGTGTATTCACAATGAAGGAAGTGCTTGGTTTCACATAATATTAATTATTTTTACCGCTTCGAAATATTTATATAATAATATGATTAATCTATTGCAACCGAGGTACATAAAGTTCGCTATTGTTGCCATAATCTATATCCTTGTAGTTATTTGGATAGGGAACTACTGGCTTCTTCTTGGACTTGGGATCATATTTGATCTGTATATATCTGAAAAGGTCAATTGGACATTCTGGAAGAAAAGGCATGGGAAGAACAGTTCATTTATTGAGTGGCTAGATGCCCTTATATTTGCTGTTATAGCCGTTACCCTGATAAACATATTTCTTTTCCAGAACTACAGGATACCGACACCTTCAATGGAGAAATCACTTCTTGTTGGTGATCATCTCTTTGTAAGCAAGCTTGCCTACGGTCCCAGAATGCCTAATACACCGATTGCTTTTCCCTTTACACAAAATACAATGCCTTTGATAAAGGGTAAATCCTGGTCCGACCTTATTGTACTGCCTTATAAACGTCTTATCGGAACCGGACAGGTGAAGCGGGGGGACCCTATCGTTTTCAACTTCCCTGCAGGCGACACAGTTGCACTTGAGAATACAAATACAAGTTATTATGAGATAATAATGCGGGCAGCAAAGGATCTGCAATCGCGGGATAATCTTTTTTCCAGCTCTTCCAGGCCAATGGAATATTACATGCCGATGGCCAGGCAGGAAGTATTGAAGAACTATAACATACAGTACCGGCCTGTTGACAGGCGTGATAATTATGTAAAAAGATGCATAGGGCTACCGGGCGACACAATAAGAATAGAAGCAGGTTCGGTTTATATTAATGGGAAGATCTTCCCTGAAAATAAGTATCAGCAGAAGCATTACTATGTTAATACGAATGGGACAACAATTAATCCAAAAGCCTTCGAACGTCTGAATATTGCAAAGGCCGACCAGGCAATGGCTTCAAATACAATGTATTATTTGCCGCTGACAACATCTGCTGCTGAAGCAATTTCAAAGTTCACTAATGTTACAGAGGTAATACCAGATACATTAAGAAAAGGATATTTTCGTTTTACGGTTTTTCCGTATAATGAATCCCTGGCGTGGAATGAAGATAATTTCGGACCTTTGTGGATACCGGCAAAAGGAGTTACAATAAAGATTGATACCTCAAACATAGAATTATACCATCGAATAATTGATGTGTTTGAAGGCAATGATCTTGAAGTAGAGGGCAGTACTATATATGTAAACGGGCATCCGGTCACCACCTATACTTTTAAAATGGATTATTATTTTATGATGGGTGATAACCGGCATAATTCAGCCGATTCAAGATTCTGGGGTTTTGTCCCTGAAGATCATATTGTTGGTAAGCCAAAATTCATCTGGCTTTCAATCAATAAGGAAGCCAAGGGATTAAAAAAGATCCGCTTGTCGCGGATCTTCATGAGAGTAAGGTAATAACCTTATTTGATCTTTTCTACAATTGCCTGAAAAGCATCCGGATTATTCATTGCCAGGTCGGCCAGTGTTTTTCTGTTAAGCTTGATGCCTTTTTTATCAAGCTTACCCATGAACTCCGAATAACTCATACCATATTGACGGGCACCTGCGTTAATCCTCTGTATCCAGAGTGATCTGAACTGTCCTTTTTTCTTTTTTCTGTCACGATATGCATATAACAGACCTTTGTCGAGGGTGTTCTTTGCTACAGTTATAACATTCTTCCTTGAAAGGAAATTCCCTTTTGTCTGTTTAAGAATTTTCTTTCTTCTCGCTCTGGAAGCGACTGAATTTACTGATCTTGGCATGACTAATTAATTTTTGAATGTCAGCGTTCTGCCAGTAGGCAGACTCTTATTATGCTGTGCATCCTGTTAATACTATTAAATTCTGTAATTATTTGCTGGCCAGCAGGAGTTTTATGTTTTTCTCATCTGCTTTATCTACCTGTCCGAAATAGGTAAGATTTCTCTTACGCTTTGTTGTCTTCTTGGTGAGTATGTGGCTTTTAAATGCATGTTTTCTTTTTATCTTTCCTGTTCCGGTGAGTGAGAATCTTTTCTTGGCTCCCGGATTCGTTTTCATCTTTGGCATCTTTATATAAAATTATAATATTATTTCTTCTTCTTAGGGGAGATAGATATAATCATCCTTTTCCCTTCCAGTTTGGGCAGTTGTTCAACTTTTCCATATTCTTCAAGATCGTTTGCAAATCTAAGAAGCAGGAGTTCACCCTGTTCTTTGAATAAGATCGATCTGCCTTTAAAGAACACATATGCTCTTACCTTGAAGCCTTCTTCAAGGAATTTTATTGCATGTTTCAGTTTAAAGTTATAATCATGATCATCAGTGTTTGGCCCAAATCTTAATTCCTTCACTGTAACTTTTGCTGTTTTGGCCTTAATCTCCTTTTGTTTCTTTTTTTGCTGATAAAGATATTTCTGATAATCAATTAGCTTACATACCGGTGGATCAGCATTTGGAGAGATCTCAACCAGATCAAGTTCCATATTATCGGCCAGCTTCAGGGCATCCTGGATGCTCATTATCTGTGTTTCGATATTATCGCCTACAACCCTTACCGCTCTTGCTGTGATTCGGTTGTTGATCTTGTGAGGCAGTTGGGTGACCCGTGAAGGGTTTCGTCTGATTGGTCCTGTTATAACTATTTCCTCCTGAGTTTCGTTATTACTATAAAATTGACTTTAAATAAATGTATCAAAGCTCAATTTCTTTCTTTATCTCTGCATTAATGAATTCCACGAATTTTTCGATCTTCATACTCCCTTTATCGCCTTCACCTTGTTTTCTGACCGAAATACTTCCGTTTTCTGCTTCTTTTTCTCCAACCACAAGAAGGTATGGGATCCTCTTTAATTCATTATCTCTGATCTTCTTACCTATCTTTTCGTTACGGTCGTCAATTAAGGTGCAAATATCGGAATTATTTAGAATTTCCAAAACATTTGAAGCATAATCATTGAATTTATCACTTATAGGAAGGATAACTGCTTTTTCAGGAGCCAGCCAGAGGGGTAGTTTACCGGCTGTGTTCTCAATGAGTACAGCTACAAATCTCTCCATTGATCCGAAGACAGTGCGGTGAATCATTACCGGTCTGTGCTTCTGGTTATCACTACCATTATATGTAAGGTCGAACCTTTCAGGAAGGTTATAATCTACCTGAATTGTTCCAAGTTGCCACTTGCGTCCTATGGCATCCCTGACCATAAAATCGAGTTTTGGTCCATAGAATGCGGCTTCTCCCAGGGCCACTGTAGTTTTGAGGTTCTTGTCAGTTGCTGCACTTATAATATCCTGTTCGGCTTTTTCCCAATTTTCATCTGATCCGATATATTTTTCTTTATTGTCAGGGTCCCTGAGTGATATCTGAGCAGTATAGTCATTAAAATTCAGTATTTTAAAAACATAGAGGATGAGGTCAATTATGTTTTTGAATTCTTCTCTAAGCTGATCGGGTCTGCAGAAATGATGGGCATCATCCTGTGTAAAACTTCTGACTCTTGTCAGGCCGTGTAACTCACCACTCTGTTCGTACCTGTAAACAGTACCGAACTCAGCCATCCTGAGAGGCAGTTCTTTATATGAGTGAGGAGAAGAATTATAAATTTCACAGTGATGAGGACAGTTCATCGGTTTAAGCATGAACTGTTCTCCTTCCTGGGGTGTGGACATGGGCTGGAAGGAACTGGTTCCGTATTTCTCATAATGCCCTGATACCTTGTATAGATTTACATTGCCTATATGGGGTGTGGTAACTATTTTATAACCTCTTTTTTTCAGTAGCTTAGTCAGGAAATTTATCAGGTTCTGTCTTACATCAGAACCTTTTGGCAGCCATAAGGGTAGTCCCATTCCAACCTTTTGTGAAAAGGTGAATAGTTCAAGTTCTTTTCCTATACGCCGATGGTCACGTTTTTTTGCCTCTTCCAGGAAGACAAGGTATTCATCAAGCATTTTCTGTTTAGGAAAGGTTATTCCATAGATCCTTGTAAGCATCCTCCGTTTCTCATCTCCCCTCCAGTATGCTCCGGCAATATTTATAAGCTTTATTGCTTTTATCGGTTCAGTTGAAGCCAGGTGTGGCCCACGGCACAGGTCAACAAAGCTGCCGCTTGTATATAATGATATTGTTCCATCTTCCAGCTCACTTATAAGTTCCGTTTTATATTCATCACCTTTCTTTGAGAAAAGATCCATTGCTTCCTGTTTCGATACATCTTTGCGCACGAAGATCTGGTTCTGGGCAGCGAGCTCTTTCATCTTATCCTCAATAGCAGGCAGGTCAGTGTCTGTTATTGCTTTCCCTTCACCCGGGTCAACATCATAATAAAAACCGTTCTCGATTGCCGGACCAATCCCGAATTTAATACCCGGGTAGAGAATTTCAAGGGCTTCTGCCATCAGATGGGCAGAAGAATGCCAGAAAGCATGTTTGGCTTCATCATCATCCCATTTGTGAAGCTTTAAAACAGCATCAGACATAATCGGCCTTGTAACATCACGGATCTCACCGTTAACACTGGCAGCATATACTTCTTTTGCAAGCCTTGGACTAATTTCTTCTGCAATTTCAAGACTACTAATACCTTGCTTATATTCTTTTATAGTCCCGTCAGGGAAAGTTATTTTAATCATGCTTTAAGCTCTTATTTTTAATGGAGTGCAAAGTTAATCATATTTTTATTACATGTTCAATAGTTAAATACCGATGGTGTTTCAAAAACTAAAGAAAATTATTTTCTGTACCTTAAAGAAAGGTTTTTAAAATACAGAATATCAGCAAGCCCTTTTTAAAGTATCCAGATATTTATTGGGATACTTTCATTCATAAAGATGGCATGTTATTTGATTTTATCTTTTTAGTATAAATACTTACTGCCATGAAAAAGTTATTCTTTCTTATTCTTTTACTGCCGGTAATGTTAATTTCATGCGAATCATTTCCGGAAGCTGATTTTAAAGTTGATCTAATTGATCCTGAAGTGGGAGAGGCGGTCTGTTTTACGAATCGCTCTCATAATGCTGTTGAATATGAATGGGATTTTGGTGACGGATGTATATCATACGAACGTAATCCTGTTCATGTCTTTACCGGAACAGGCTCCTTCGAAGTGCTGCTTAAGGCATACTCCGTTTCGGGAAATTCAGATGTGGCTTCAATAATAATAGATGTTATGGTGCCAACTCTTCTTGAGATTGAAGTGCGCGAATACTACGATGACTATATAGTTCCCTATGCAAGTGTTAGACTCTATCCCACTTTACCTGATTGGGAATATGAGACAAACATGGAAACTGAAGGATTCACAGATAAATACGGAACAGTCGTTTTTTCACATCTGGATCCTTATGTATATTACCTCGATATATGGGAACGAAATCATGACAACTATGATATTAAAGATTATGATATCGGTCTGATACGCACACCCGAGGTTATCCCTCACAAAATTAACAGATTTATTGCTTATGTCGATTATTTCGGAGGTGCTAAGGGAGAAAGAACCCGCGACAGATCTTATGTCATAAGGAAACTTGAAAGAAAGTCATCCCATATTTTAGTTCCGGCTTTACCAACTGATGAGAACTGGGAGGAGTTGTACAGAAAGAGTATCAGGGTAAAATAGACTCTGAATAACTGAACTTGTCAGAATTGGATTTATCCAGGTTTCCTTGCCTTTGTCAGGCCAGGAGCCTGTTTTTATCACAGGATCACATGTTTGTTATATTCTAAAAACCAGATATCACTCTTGTGTTTATCTGAGGCAATTTCTTTCTTATATATTATGCGGATCTTCCGGATATCGCCTGCCTGTGCCGCTTACCGTAATATGTTGCAGTATCTGCATATAGATTAGCCTTTTTTATTTTTCCATAATAGATATAATAAGATCAGGATAAGGTTTATTATCTTGCAGGATTTTAATGATAAAGTAACAGTTTGGAGTACCCAAACTAAATTATATAATGTAATAAACCCATGACTAATAATGTAAAAAGCGAGAGGGATTCTTTTTCTAACAGATTTGCGGTTGTAGCAGCTGTAGCAGGTTCTGCAATAGGACTTGGAAATATCTGGCGCTTCCCATACCTCGCAGGAGAGAATGGAGGAGGTGCTTTTCTTCTTGTTTACCTGATCTGTGTTGTTGTTATCGGGATTCCGGTAATGACCTCCGAATTCATTATCGGACGATGTGCCCAGTTGAATCCTTACGGTGCTTTCCGGAAGCTTGCTCCTGGCAAACCCTGGTTTCTTATAGGACTGATGGGTGTTGTAGCTGCTTTTATGATACTGGCTTTCTATACAACAGTTGCCGGATGGACCCTTGAATATTTTTATCAGTCTCTTACAGGCAATTTGCTGGGTAAGACAGATCTTGAGCTAAGCAATATGTTCGATACATTTTTAAAAAGCTCCTTTCGCCCTATTATGTGGTTCCTGATATTCATGGGATTTACAGCTTTCATAATTATTTCCGGAGTGAAGGAAGGTATTGAAAAATACACAAAGATTATGATGCCGTTTCTGTTTATTATACTTATTTTGTTGTGTATTAGATCGTTAACCCTCCCGGGAGCAAAGGCAGGTCTTCAGTTCCTCTTTAGTCCTGATATGAGCAAGATGACTCCCAAAGCCATACTTGAAGCGCTCGGACAATCTTTCTTTTCACTGAGTCTGGGTATGGGCACTCTTATTACCTACGGATCATATATAAAGAAGAGTGAAAATCTTTTGGCCTCAGCAGGATTGGTCTCACTTGCTGACACTTCGGTAGCAGTTCTCGCAGGAGTTGCAATATTCCCTGCTGTGTTTGCTCTTGGAGGCTCACCAGCTTCCGGGTCAGGTTTGACATTCATTGTTTTGCCAGGGATTTTTGATAAAATGCCTTTTGGTTCCGTGTTTGCAGTTTTATTTTTTGTTCTTCTGGCAATTGCTGCTCTTACATCTACAATTTCGCTTCTTGAAGTTATAGTTGCATACCTTGTTGAAGAACTGCATATGTTGAGAAAAAAAGCAACAATTGCTGCATCCCTTTCTGTGTCGGTTCTGGGCTTATTAACTGTACTTTCATTCGGAGCATTGAGTAATATTCAGGTGGGAGGGAAGAATATTTTTGGTATTCTTGAGTTCCTGACCTCAAATATAATGTTGCCTGCAGGAGGATTTTTTATTGTACTGTTTATCGGATGGTTCTTCAGTAAAGACCTTGTAAGAAAAGAGCTGACAAATGATGGGGCACTGAAAGGTACGCTTCTGCCTACTTATATGTTCATTGTAAAATTCGTTGCACCGGTTGCTATTGCAATGGTGTTTCTGTATTTCCTGGGTATCATTAAGTTATAATCGGATAATACTCGTTATGCCATAACACGCATCTCCCTGAATATTCCTGCCTAAACAGGATTTCAGTTGTGTTGCAACAGTTTCAAAGATGTTGCCTCGTCTATATTTCATCCGAGAATACAGTTCCTGGCAGATCCCTCAGGTTATATCTCGAAACCATTGATTCACCGTATGCTCCGGCTGATCTAATTGCAATCAGATCGCCTCTTCTTGTTTCGGGAAGCTCTACATTTTTGCCGAAAGTATCGGACGATTCGCATATCGGGCCGACAACGTCATATCTGAATATCTTACATTCTGAAGTAAGATTTTCTATTTTATGGTAGGCCTGATAAAGAGCCGGTCTTATGAGATCTGTCATTCCTGCATCCAGAACAGCGAAAAGAGTTTTGCTTCCGGCTTTTATGAACAGCACTTTTGAGATCAGTGAACCACACTGTCCCACTACTGATCTTCCCGGTTCGCAATGGAGCTCCTGACCCGGCCTGAGCCTGATATGCTCCTTGACAAGAGTAAAATATTCAGCAAATTTTGGCTGATTGTCAGGGTTTTGGTAGTCAATCCCAAGTCCGCCACCGATATTTATTATTTTCAGTTCGGTATTTCTTGATGAAAACCAATCCTGCAACTCATTAATACGGACGAAAAGACTCTGAAAGACTGACATTTTGGTAATCTGGGAACCTATATGAAAATGGATTCCGATGAGCTTCAGGTTCTTGAAATCCTTTAGTTTGCTGAGTACCTCTTCCAGTTCCCATGTGTTTATACCGAATTTACTCTCCTCTATTCCGGTTGTTATGTATTTATGTGTGTGAGCCTCGATCAATGGATTGATCCTTAAAGCAATATTGACAATTTTATTCTGTCTGGCTGCAAACTGATTTATTACCTCAAGCTCGGACAGCGATTCACAGTTGAAGCAGAAAATGTCAGCTCTTATTGCAGACTCTATTTCCTTATCGCTTTTTCCGACACCTGCAAAAACAACATCCGAAGGCTTGATTCCAGCTTCAATGGCAGCAGCAATTTCATTCCAGCTTACACAGTCAGCACCAAGGCCGTGTGAACAGATTCTTTTTAGTATACGTGGATTTGGATTTGCCTTAACTGCGTAATGTATTTTTATTCCCAGACTTTGAGATTCTTTTTTAAGTATCCCGATAGTAGAATCAAGGACGTTAAGATCATAATAATAAAAGGGTGTGGGCAGATCCCTGAATTTTCTAATAGTTTCTTTACTTATCATTTTTTTTGGGAAATAAATTTCTGCTGAGCAATTTAAGCGCCTTGATTTTATCTTTTGTATCAATAAGCAATGAGAGGCTGTTATTGCTTCCGCCGTATGAGATCATTTTAAGCGTGATCGAGTTAAGTGCTCTGAATATCTCAGGAGCAGAGCCCTGGCGTTCAGTCCGGAAATCACCTACAACACAGATAATACTCTGGTTTGTTTCTATTTCAACGGTTCCGAGTTCTTTCAGTTCTTTTACGATCTGATCAAGGTATTGCGAATTATCAATTGTAAGAGATACCGATACTTCGGATGTAGTGATCATATCAATGGGCGTTTTGTAGTTCTCGAAGATCTCGAACACTTTTCTGAGGAAACCATAAGCCATGAGCATCCTGTAGGATCTGATCCTTATAACTGATATTCCGTCTTTTGCTGCAACAGCCTTATAGTCTGTAGGCTTACTGCTTGAAGTTATAACTGTTCCCTCATCTTCAGGCTCCAATGTATTCTTTAGCCGAACGGGGATTTTGTTTATTTTCGCCGGAATTACGCTAGCCGGATGTAATATCTTGGCGCCGAAATATGCGAGTTCTGCTGCTTCATCAAAAGAAAGTTCCCGTATCACACGAGTATTTTCAACGTAGCGGGGATCATTATTGTGAAAACCGTTTATATCTGTCCAGATCTGTATCTCTTTAACTTTCAGTATTGCTCCGATAATTGACGCTGTGTAATCACTTCCACCGCGCTTCAGGTTATCAATTTCTCCATATGCATTGCGGCAGATGAATCCCTGGGTGATTATTATGCTTTTTGAGTTACATTTCCGGAGTTCTCTTTTCAGGTTTTCTTCAATGTAGAAATAATCGGGTTCACCGTCTTTGTCAATTCTCATGTAATGCAGAGCAGGCAGCAGGCATGATTTTATGTTTTTTTCCTGTAGCATTAAATGTACAAGTGCAGTTGACATTAGTTCTCCTTCTGCAATAACTGTTTTCTCAAGCTGTTTAGTAAAGGATTTGGAAGCAATATTTGTCAGAACTTTCATATGAGAGTCTATCAATTCAATACCGCTTTTTTTGTAAGCTTCAGTCTCATATACCTGGGTTACAATTTTATGGTATTTTTCACTGAGGGCTTCAATTTTATTCAGAGCCCCTGCCGTGTTTCCTGAATACAGAAGATCTGATATTTCAATAAGGCTATTTGTAGTTCCTGACATTGCCGAAAGCACTACCACTTTCCTTTCATCGTCTGTGATCAAAGGAATCAAGGCTTTCATTCTCTCGGGACTACCTACTGAAGTCCCGCCAAATTTCATGATTTTTACGAAGTTCATTTTCTTATTAAGTTAATAAAAAAACTGCATTTTACACAGGTTGCTTACTTAATTGTTACATAATCAAAGATCTGGCTGATGCCCAGACCTCACTGGCAGGTGGTCCTGACAATATTGAACCGGGTGATTCTATATACATATTCTTTCAATCAGTCTGCAAAAATATACTTTTATGTAATACCCGATTATTTGTTTATTATTTTTTTGTTATTTTTGTTCCCGCATAAAGAGCGCAGAGCATATAGCAGAATTTTTTCCCTGAGCTCTGAGTTATATGCCCAGATGGCGAAATTGGTAGACGCGCTAGTTTCAGGGACTAGTGTCAGAAATGATGTGCAGGTTCGAGTCCTGTTCTGGGCACGATTAATGCGCAAAGGGCCAAAGGCGCAGTGTAGTAATTTTTGGCAAAATAAGGTAAGTTCTTTTCATAGCTGAATATTATAGTTTACGGCCACTGAGTTGAGTCTTTATGCCGTTAACTCTTTATTCGCCCAGATGGTGAAATTGGTAGACACGCCAGCTTGAGGGGCTGGTGCCGGCAACGGTGTGCAAGTTCGAGTCTTGTTCTGGGCACTACAAAGGCAGAGAGAGGGGAGGAGAAATTTAATCTTAAATCCAAATATCTATACTCTCTTGCTACTACACCGGTAAATTCCTGTTAATGATATTTATTCCGAATCAGATTTTGACCTTTTTGGGAAATCATTACATTTGCCTTAGGCGTAATAATCACCCTGAAAAATCTCCTTATGCAAAAGATAAATGATTTTCTTGTGATGCTCGATGGTTATCTTGCAGGGCATCCATGGTTCGTGATACTCCTTCTGGGGACCGGGATCTTTTTTACATTTTATTTGCGTTTTCCCCAGTTCAGGTATTTCAGGCATGCAATTGATGTTGTCAGAGGTAAGTACGATCACCATCTTGATGTTGGTGATACTTCGCATTTTCAGGCTCTGGCTACTGCATTATCGGGAACTGTAGGCACGGGAAATATTGCGGGAGTTGCTCTTGCTATTCATCTTGGAGGTCCGGCTGCACTTTTCTGGATGCTCATGACAGCAGCTATAGGTATGTGTACTAAGCTTGTAGAGGTAGCTATTTCTCATAAATACCGTGATATTTTGCCTGACGGAAGTGTTTCCGGAGGCCCTATGTATTACATGAAAAAGAGATTGAACATTAAGACAAAAAGCGGAAAGGTCATAAAAACAGGAGCAGTCATTGGAGCTTTTTTTGCTGCAGCAACAGTTCTTTCATCTTTTGGTACAGGTAGTTTACCTCAGATAAACAGTATTTCGAATTCTATTTTTACAACATTCGGTGTCAGACATGTTATTACCGGAGCTATTCTCTCAGTACTTCTTGCTCTGATAATCATCGGGGGTATAAAGCGTATTGCCAAGGTCACGGAAAAGCTGATTCCGGGAATGGCAATTTTTTACTTCTTAGGAGCTATATTTGTGATAATCACCAATTATGAAAACATCATCCCATCCCTTATTTCAATTGTATCAACTGTTTTTACAGGAACAGCAGCTGTTGGAGGTTTTATGGGAGCTTCTGTTGCTTTTGCAATTAACAGAGGTGTTAACAGGGGACTCTTTTCAAACGAATCAGGACAGGGTTCTGCCCCGATAGCTCATTCGTCTGCAAGGGCGCCCGAACCCGTCTCGGAAGGAATGGTTGCCATACTTGAACCTTTTATTGACACTATAATTATATGTATGCTGACCGGATTGACAGTTCTTGCATCCGGTGTCTGGACTGAAAAAATAGAGAATAAGTTCCAGAGTGCCGATATGATTTTCCTCGATCAGGTGTATGATGAAAATATTCCGGATCAGAAACAAATGGTAGTGGATTTCATCAGGAACGGAAAGGCATTGCCATTATTCAGCGGGCAGCTGGAAATTGAATATGGCAAGATGATGACACCGGTCTCCCTGATCTGTTCAAGATCAATCGCCGAAGATTTTACATTCTATAATAACAGTGATCTTTTTTCCGGCAAAATTGATGTAATTGAAGGAAAATGGCAACCTCAGTCAGCTTCATTAAATGTAGTTGGAAAATCATTGATGCATAGTGCTCCTCTGACAACTATTGCTTTTGAAAGAAGTATTCTGGGGAAAATGGGTAGATATATAGTCTCAATCAGCATACTTCTTTTTGCTTTCTCAACTGCCATCTCATGGGCCTATTATGGTGACCGTGCGCTGACATACCTTGTCGGCCCGAAATATGTGATCTACTACAGGGTGGTTTATGTTGCAGCATTCTTCATTGCGTCATTTACTGATACCACAATAGTATGGTCGCTTTCATATATTACTATTGCATTCATGACTGTGCCAAATCTTATCGGCCTCTGGATACTACGTAAGGAAATAAAGAGTTCTATTGCTGAATACTGGGCAGTTTTTTCTGTGAAGTATCCGGAGGACAGGATGTCGAAAAAATATCGTAAAAAAGGACGTTTATAAACAAAGGCTGAGACTTATTTCTCAAGCGAATCATATAAAACCTGAAGAATATTCGTTCGGATATTCAATTCTGTTATAAGATTATTGTTCCTTGTCGGATTTACCCTGTTACTCAGAAAGATATAACTTAGTTCAAATTCAGGATCTACCCATACATAAGTCCCTGTGTATCCTGTATGGCCAAAGCTTGACATTGATGAACTTATAGCTGTATTACTGTTCTCAGGCAGAACCTTATGATTATTAAGCAGGGGTTTATCAAAACCGAGACCTCTTCTGTTGCCATTTTCAGGGAACTGAACACTTGTATATTTCCTTATCACATTCTGATCGATAATTTGTTCTCCACCATAGGATCCCATTCTCCTGTACATCTCAATTAACTTCATCAGATCGTTTCCGGTTGCAAAAAGTCCCGCATGACCCGAAATTCCTCCAAGCAGAGCAGCGCCTTCGTCATGCACTGTTCCATGCAATAACTGTCTGCGGAAAATAGAATCGTATTCCGTGGGGATTATTCTTTCAGGAGGGTATTTAAGATATGGATTAAAGCATATATCGTCAGCGCCCAATTTTCTGTATATGTTATTTGTTATGTACTCGTACCATTTCTCGCCGGAAAGAGTTTCAATTATGCAGGGAGAGAGAATAAATCCGAGATCAGAGTAGAGGTACTTCTTTTCCCCGAGTGAAGAGTTTTTTATGGTCTTGGTTATCTTCTTACTATAACCCTTCCTGATATAGATGTCAGAAGCAACTTTAAGGGGATATTTCTCCGAAAACGTAGTGCTGTACAGGCGCTTTTTATATTTTCCGTTTTTTTTTATAGTAGCCTGCCAGAAGGGTATCCAGGCTGCCAATCCTGCCTGATGAGCAAGGATCTCTGTCATTTTAAGCTTAGCTTTATCTGAATTTCTAAAGTAAGGCAGATATTGTTCCAAAGTACCTTCCGGGTTAAAAATGCCTTCGCTGTTCAGCAACATCAGTCCACCCGTAGTGGCAGCTATCTTTGTTAATGAAGCCAGATCATAAAGGTCATTTTCACTTACACTTATTGTACTGTCATAGGTATGGAATCCATATGTATGGTGGAAAATAACAATACCCTTTCTTGAAGCCATCACTTCACATCCCGGGAAAGCTTTTGAATTCAATCCTTTATTTATTATAGAATCAATCTTTTCGTGTAGAAAATCAGATGATAATCCGGCATTCTCAGGCAAGCCATATTGCAATCTTATGTTACCAGGTGTAATCAGACCGTAGTCATAAGGCCAGGTCTCATTAATTGTAACCGGCAGTGACCCTTTGGCACCAATCGCTCCAAATATCAGCTGAGCTGCAAGATCTTCAGTATATTTATTCTCCTGGTAAGTGAGAATAAGTCCACCGGCATTCTTAAGGCATTCAAGTTTGTTCAGCGCGTAGGGATTACCGAACCAGGTAATAACAACGCAATTGGTTTTCATAACAAGATTCTCCAGCAGGTTTTCAAGCTCCGGAGTAAGGCCGAAATTTCTACCGGGCCTCTGATCGGTTCCATAAATGCCTGTTATTACAAGATCGTAATCTGCCAGTCTGTTAATCAGCTCCTTAATCTCATTCTTTTTATGCGGATCAATGAAATAATTATCTGAATTCTTGTATTTTGAGATCCTGTTTTGAAATACAGTGGCTTGAACCTTATTCACGGCAACAGTCGCTATTTTAATGTCCCCGAGGTTTTTTACAGGAATAATATTTTGTTCATTCCTTAGAAGTGTAAGAGAACTTGCATAGAGATCATGTATTTGTGCTCTTATCTTCCCTGAATTAATATCCTCTGTGATATTTGCTGTATCAATGACCTGAGGATTATTAAGCCGGGCCCAGTATTTTAAAGCCAGTATCTTCCGGCATTTCTGATCTATTTCTTCCCCGGAGATCCTTTTTAGTTTCAGGTCATTATTAATTTCTGACAGTGTGGCTTCAATATCAGATACATATTCGATTATATCATTGCCAGCCCTGAATGCCAGTGCTTCAGCTTCTCCAGGTTTGAAATACCTTGTTACACCCTGCATGTTCATTGCATCCGTCATTACCAGACCACGGAATCCAAGCTGATCTTTAAGTATGTTCTTAATTATCATCTGTGAAAGGGAAGCAGGCATATTTACAGTGCTGTCGAGTGATGGAAGGTTAAGATGGGCCGTCATTATTATCCCTGCCCCTTCATCTATAAGTTTTCTGAATGGATATAATTCAAGAGTATCGAGTCGTTCCCTTGACTGTTTTATTACAGGCAGATCGGAATGTGAATCTACATCTGTATCTCCGTGACCCGGAAAATGCTTCACTGTAGCCATTATGCCATTATCCTGGAGAGCTTTCATGTAAATGACAGCCTTGGAAGCAACATTTTCCCTGTTTTCCCCAAATGACCGGTAATTAATAACAGGATTATCAGGATTGTTGTTTATGTCAGCTACAGGAGCAAGGTTGATGTTTATGCCGGTTCGTCTGCATTGTTCCGCTACTTTTTCGCCGAACTGGTAAATGAGGGAATCGTTCCTGATTGCACCAAGTGTGAGCTGAAATGGAAACTTCTCTGCTTTATCAAGTCTCATTCCAACACCCCATTCTGCATCCATAGCAGTTATAAGAGGCACTTTCGAGATTTTTTGATAATGATTAATAAGGAGTGCCTGTTTTTCAGGACTTCCCTGAAAGAAAATAAGCCCCCCGATCCCATATTTACTGATTGTTTCAGATATTGAGTTAATATGTGAAGAATCCTTGTTTGACCATGCAGCTATCCATATTGACTGGGCAATTTTCTGATCGGTTGTAAGAGTGTTGATTACAGAATCAACCCAGGGATGATGGAGATACTTAAGAAAAGGAGGATCAATTGTTTGGGAATTTGCCACAAACTGGCATATTGTAAGATAAAGAAGTAAAGTAACAGGTTTTCTTGAAAACATTACATGAATGATTTGCAATTCGGGTTTAAAAGTAAGAATTTTTTCCGGCTGACCTGCAGACTGGTTAAATTGTTATTTTTACACATATATTTCATGAAAATGATAGATGTGCAAGGTCTCATAAAGAAATGTTATTATAAGTTTTTTGGAAATACCGATGTTGAAATTGCTTTATTGCCCAGGTCCGGATCCGATAGGCAGTATTTCAGGATAATGTCAGTTAAAGATAGTGTTATTGGCACCTATAATCCTGTCCGTGAAGAGAATGATGCCTTTGTTGGTTTTACAAGGCATTTCAGGATGGCTGGATTGAAAGTACCTGAAGTTTTTGGATATCTCCGTGATGAAAACATTTATTTTCAGCAGGATCTCGGGGATATAAATCTTTATACCTGGCTTAAAAGTAAGCAGACCAGGGAACTATTTGATGAGGAAACAAAACATTTATATCATAAAGTGCTGGATTCTCTTCTTCTGTTCCAGACAAGAGGAATTAAAGGTCTGGATCTGGAATTGTGTTATCCTCACAAGAGCTTTGACAGGCAGTCGATGGTTTGGGATATGAATTATTTTAAGTATTTGTTTCTTAAGTTGTTAGCAGTTCCTTTCAACGAGCAGCTTCTTGAACAGGACTTCATCTCCCTTGCTGATTACCTTCTTGTTCCGGAACAAAATTTTTTCCTGTATCGTGATTTCCAGACTGCTAATATAATGGTAGTTAATGGCGAACCCTGGTTTATTGATTATCAGGGTGGAAGGAGGGGGGCGGCTCAGTATGATCTGGCTTCATTATTGTACGATGCTAAAATTCAGATGAAGACAGCTGAAAGGGAGTCATTCCTGCAGTATTATATTAAGAATTTTTGTTCATCTACAGCAGAGGATCCTGACATGTTCAGAAAATATTACAATGGCTTCTGCATGATCCGTCTTATGCAGGCGCTTGGTGCTTTTGGCTTCAGGGGCCTGTATGAGCATAAGCCGACTTTTACCGAAAGTATTGTACCGGGGGTGGGATTATTGCTGGAAATCATTAATGAGGCAGAAAACCATCTTGTTCTGCCTGAATTGTATAAAACAATAAGGTCAATAACGGATTCAAAAATCTATCGTGATCTTTCTACAGGATTAATCAGGGAATAATATGAAAGCAATGATAATGGCAGCAGGAAAAGGTACAAGGCTTGGAGATTTATCCCGAAAAATGCCCAAGGTCCTTTTAGACATTAATGGGAAGAGTCTTCTCCGGAGAGCCGTTGAAAAATGTTCTTCTGCAGGATTTGATGATATAATAATAAATGTGCATCATTTTGCAGATCTTGTTGAGAATGAGATTGAAAGAATGAAAAAAGACGGATTCAGAATTACTGTCTCCGATGAACGTGAGAAGCTTCTGGAGACTGGCGGCGGACTATTCAAGGCAAGGCATTTTTTTGGCACAGATCCCTTTTTGCTTTATAACGCTGACATTATAACTGACTTCGATCTGAAATCATTACTCAATTATCATTACCAGAAGAAAGGTCTTGCCACCCTTGCAGTGCGGCAACGTGAGGGACTTAGATTTTTACTTGTAGATGAAAAGGGATTATTGAAAGGCTGGTGCAACAAATCAACCGGCGAGAGAATAATTAGCGGCAATGCTGATGAAAACCTGATCGAAATAGCATTCTCCAGTATGCATATTATAGAGCCTGAAATTTTCAGATACATGACTGAGGGTATTTACACAATGACATCACTTTATCTTCAGCTAGCCGCTGATCATAAAATATTCACATTCCGTGATGACAATGGTTACTGGGCAAATGTTGGAACTCCTGAAATTCTCGCAGAAGTCAGAAAGCATTTTTCATCATTCCCTCACTGATCCGGTAATTTTCTCTTATAAGCTCCAGAATGATCTTCCGAACAGGATGAAAAGAGTAGTGATCTCAAGCCTTCCTATTATCATCAGGAAGCTTAAGGTAATTTTGCTGAATCCATTCATGTGGGAATAATTGAACATTGGGCCTACCGTACCGAAGCCGGGACCGGTATTTCCGAGAGAGGCTATTGTTGCACTGGCTGAAGATAACAGATCAGTTCCTGCAAATGTTATCAGAATAGTACCTACTATAAAAATAAAAAGATAAAGAATAACGAATGAGATAATCGATATATTCGTTTTTTCGGAGATGGGTTTACCGTTCAGTTTTATCTGGTTAAATGAATTCGGATGGATTAGTTTTCTGAAAATTCCATTGACATTTTTAAGCAAAACCAGGTGCCTTGCCATTTTTATTCCTCCTGTTGTAGAACCGGTGCTCGCTCCGGAAAACAGAAGGAGAAAGATGATAATCCCGGCTGCATGTGGCCAGTAAAGATAATCGTCTGTTATGAATCCTGTCGTTGTTATTATTGATATAACCTGAAAGAAACCATGTCTGAAAGCCGTTTCCAGGGATTTAGAGGTTTTTGTTGAAAGAATTCCGGAAACAATAAGACCTGAAATGATAATAACAGCTGCATAAAACCACAATTCTTCATTATTAAGGACTTTCCTGAATTTGAATTTGATCAGATAATAATAAATTACAAAACTTACGCCTGACAGGAACATGAATAAAGCAACTATATATTGTGAGTAGGCTGAAAATGCTGATAAGCTGGTGTTTTTTGTAGAAAAACCTCCTGTAGCAACTGTTGAAAAAGCATGGCAGATACTGTCGAACAGATTCATGTCGCCCAGGCTCAGCAAAACAATTTGAATAATTGTAAGTCCCAGGTATATAAAGAGAAGACGAAGCCCTATTGCTTTTGTCTTTGGCATTATTTTCTCTTTCAGGGAAGATTCCATACTGAATAATTGCTGTGCAGTTATTTTGAGGGAAGGGAGTATGATTATTACAAAAACTATTATCCCCAGTCCTCCTACCCAGTGTGTCAGGCTTCTCCAGAACAGGATAGTGTGTGGTAATATTTCCACATTATTAAATATTGTGGAGCCTGTAGTTGTGAAGCCTGATGCGGATTCAAAAAAAGCATCAACGAATGAATTAACAGAACCGCTAAAAACGAATGGCAGGGTTCCCATGGTAGCCAGCAATATCCATGACAGGGACACAGACAGGAAACCTTCCCTGCTTGTTATCTTTTTTACACTGGCATTTTTTGTTACTACAAACAGAAATGTAGCCATAGTGGCCGAGATAAGAGCGGGCCAGATAAATGGTAAAAGAGATTCATTATAAATAAATGCCACTGGCAGGCATAAAAGAAATAATATTGTAACTATGAAGAGGATTGTGCTGATGATCCTCAGAATTACCAGTGGATTAATAAGTCTCATGCTTGTAACCTGGGAAATGCAAAGATATTAGAAAATCTTTAATCCTGCAGTCTGTAAAGTATTTGGCAGAGCAGCGAATAAGAAAAATCAGTTGGAAGGTCATTTTTATGTATTATATTTGAAGAAATCAACTTGATCCGAACTTGGTTCATAATTTTAATTAATTTAACGTAATAAGCTTTATAACACTATTATGGGAAGAGTACTGGTAATCGGAGCTGGCGGTGTAGGAACCGTTGTGATTCATAAAATGGTCTCATTGCCTGAGGTTTTCAAAGAGATAATGCTGGCAAGCAGGACAAAATCAAAATGCGATTCAATAGCAATGAAAGTAGGGAAAGACAGGGTCAGGACTGCTCAGATTGATGCTGATAATGTACCTGATACTGTAAGGCTTATACGATCGTTTAAACCGGATATCGTTGTGAATGTTGCTCTGCCTTATCAGGATCTTAATATAATGGATGCCTGTCTCGAAACAGGCGTTTCGTACCTTGATACTGCAAATTATGAGCCACTGGATGAGGCAAAATTTGAATACAGCTGGCAGTGGGCTTACAAGGAAAGATATGAGAAAGCCGGTATTACAGCTATACTTGGTTGCGGGTTTGATCCGGGAGTTACATCGATATTTACTGCCTATGCAGCCAAGCATCATTTTGATGAAATTCACTATCTCGATATTGTCGATTGCAATGCCGGTGATCATGGAAAACCATTTGCAACTAATTTCAATCCTGAGATCAATATACGTGAAGTGACTCAAAAGGGGAAATACTGGGAAAACGGAAAATGGATTTATACAAAGCCTCATGAGATACATAAAACTCTGAATTATCCCGGAATCGGCCCAAGAGAATCATATCTGATCTATCATGAAGAACTTGAGTCTCTTGTTAAGAACTTCCCGACAATAAAACGTGCCAGGTTCTGGATGACATTCGGTGAAGAGTATCTTACACATCTGAGAGTGATACAGAATATCGGAATGGCTGGTATTGAGCCGGTTATGTTCGACGGACACGAGATAGTGCCTATTAAGTTCCTTAAGGCTGTGCTTCCTGATCCGGGAGACCTTGGAGCTAATTATACGGGCTGGACCTCGATCGGGTGCAGAATAAGAGGTCTGAAGAATGGAAAGGAAAAGACATATTATATATATAATAACTGCAGCCATGAGGTAGCATATGCCGAGACAGGTACTCAGGCTGTAAGCTATACAACAGGAGTGCCGGCATGTATAGGAACTATGATGTACCTGAAAGGTATATGGAAGAAGCCGGGAGTGTTCAATGTTGAGGAGTTTGATCCTGATCCTTTTATGGAACAGCTCAATCTGTTAGGCTTGCCCTGGGTAGAACTGCATGATGTTGACCTGGAACTTTGAAAGGTGTAAAGCTTAAAATGGTATAGTGCTTCGACACATGTAAATACCCACTTGCACATGATTCAATTATAACCTCCTGTATATCCAGACTAAATTGAGCATAAAATACGACACACTGCCTTCTCCCTGTTATGTGATTGATGAAGCCAGATTCAGGAAGAACCTTGAAAAGATACGTAAGACAGCTGATGATGCCGGGATTGAGGTTATTCTGGCATTTAAGGGATTTGCAATGTGGGGGGTGTTTGACATATTCAGGGAATACTTCTCCGGCGCTTCAGCCAGCTCTGTAAATGAAGCCAGGCTTTGTTTTGAAGAAATCGGATCACTTGCTCATACATATTCACCCGTATTTAAGGAAGACGAGTTCAGTGCTATAATGAAGTACAGTTCTCATATTACTTTTAATTCTCTTTATCAGTATGAAAAATACTCTGACAACTTAAAACGTGCAGGAAGGAAAATATCGTCTGGATTAAGGATCAACCCCCAGTTCTCTGAGATAAGTCAAAGTCTCTATAATCCATGTTCTCCCGGATCGAGATTGGGTATAACGGCCGAGGATCTTAAGAAAGGATTGCCAGAAGGGATTGAAGGTCTTCATTTTCATGTTTTGTTTGAATCTGACTCGTATGCTCTTGAAAAGATCCTTCAGGTTGTTGAATCTGATTTCGGTCATCTTTTTCCCAGGCTTAAGTGGATCAATATGGGCGGAGGCCATCTTATAACCGGAAAAGATTATGATACTGAACACCTTATCAATCTTTTGAGGGATTTTAAAAAGAGAACAAATTTGCATGTTATTCTTGAACCGGGAAGCGCTTTTGCCTGGGAGGCAGGTGAACTTGTTTCAACTGTTGAGGATATAATTGTTAACGAGGGTATCAGCACTGCCATCCTTGATGTTTCCTTCACTGCTCACATGCCCGATTGTCTTGAAATGCCCTACAAGCCAAAAGTATTAAATGCCACTGATCCGGTTAAAGGTAAACCGGTTTACAGGCTGGGAGGAAACTCCTGTCTTTCCGGTGATTTTATGGGAGACTGGGCCTTTGATCATGAACTGGTGCCGGGAGACAGGATAGTCTTTCTTGATATGATACACTATACAATGGTCAAGACAACAATGTTTAACGGAGTCAGTCATCCATCAATAGGCATGTGGACATCTGACAACAAATTCAGGCTAATAAAGAAATTCGGTTATAAGGATTACAAGAACCGATTGTCATAATTCTTTTCTCCTGTGTAGTTCAAGCTTCTTCTCCCTTCTCTGGTTTCCGGTTTTTCCCGCAAATCTTGCAATTAGCGTAGATAAACTATTAGTTCCCTTGCTATCTGCCCTGCATTGTGCTGGTCTTATGCCATCGTCATGGGTCATTGCATCGTTCTATCAGCTTATGACCCCTGATCCGATCACTTCATCACCTTCATACCACGCTGCAAACTGCCCGGGAGAGATACCTCTCTGGGCCTTATTGAAAATTATTGCAATACCCTGGCTGATCCTGTAAAGCTTTGCTTTCTGCAAAGGCTGTCTGTATCTTATTCTGACAAGATATTCACGGCTGTCACCGGGTTTCATCTCAAAATCCGGCCTGATCCAGTGTATCTCTTCACCTCTTATTAACAATCCTTTCCTGTATAGTCCTGGATGCGATTGACCTTCCCCTACATAAAGTATATTCCTTTCTATATCAATCCCAATCACGAAAAGGGCCTCTTTATATCCTCCCAGATTGATGCCTTTTCGCTGTCCTATTGTGAAGAAATGTGCACCATTGTGTGTTCCAGCAATCTTTCCATCGATATTTCCAAAATCATGGTTATCAGTCATTTCCAGCAGTATGGTTTCCGAGATATTATCATCTGGAAAACCTTCATCCCAAGTTTTGAAACTGCTCTCTGAGGGTATTTCAATTATCTTTCCTTCTTTAACTTTAAGTTTTTGCTGTAAAAATGTGGGCAGGTGTATTTTCCCTATAAAACATATTCCCTGTGAATCTTTCCTGCGCGCAGTAGCCAGGCCGGTTTTATCAGCTATTGCACGCACCTCAGGCTTTGTAAGATTCCCGATCGGGAACAGGGAATTGGCAAGCTGGAACTGACTGATTTGACAAAGGAAATAACTCTGATCCTTATTTTCATCGATCCCTGTAAGCAATCTGTATAATGTCTTTCCGTCTTTTTCTATATTATCTTTTCTGCAATAATGACCAGTCGCAACAAAATCTCCTCCAAGTTTTCTTGCTTCCCGGGCAAAGCTGTCAAACTTGATCTCTTTATTGCATAGCACATCAGGATTTGGTGTCCTGCCCTTTTCATACTCTGCAAACATATAATCAACGACTCGCTTCCTATACTGTTCACTAAGATCGACTTGATGAAAAGGAATTCCGAGTTTTTTTGCCACCATTTCAGCAAACATGAGATCATCTTCCCAATGACATTCGCTCTGGATCAATCCTGTAGTATCGTGCCAGTTCTTCATAAAAAGACCTGCAACATCATAGCCCTGTTCTTTCAGGATAAATGCTGCGACACTTGAATCCACTCCCCCTGATAGTCCTATTACAACCCGCTGTTTCATTGGGCAAAGATATCGAAAAACATTAACTTTAGTCCGGCATGAGAACAGGTACTCTTACCATATATAGCGCTTCAGCAGGTTCCGGAAAGACTTTCAGGCTGGCCGGAATATATCTTTCACATCTTTTCAGATCAAAGAATAACTACAGGAAGATCCTTGCAGTTACTTTTACGAATAAGGCAACAGCTGAGATGAAAGGCAGGATACTTGATCAACTTCATGCCCTTGCAAGCGGGAAGAGATCGGAATACCTGGCGGAACTGATGAAGGAAACCGGCAAAAATGAAGATCTTATCAGAAAGGAAGCTGAGCAGATTCTCTTTAATATACTACACGATTTTTCCAGATTCTCAGTGTGCACTATTGATGCTTTTTTCCAGAAAGTACTCCGGTCTTTTGCGCGGGAGGTCGGACTACATTCCGGATTTAATATTGCACTCGATCATACAATGATTCTTTCTACTGCCGTAGATAACATGATAGCATCATCTGCTGATGATCCGGAATTGCAAAGCTGGCTCAAGGATTATGTAATTGAGAATCTTGACCAGGAGAGGAGCTGGAACCTGAAGAATGGGATAATCAGATTATCAGATGAGCTTTTCAGGGAGAAATTCAAAATACTCTCGGAAGCTGAGATAGACAAACTCAGGGATAAACAATACCTGCTGGGATACATAAAAAATCTTTCATCCTTAATAGAAAACTTTGAGCAAAATCTCATTGATTTTGGAAAGGAATGCGATAGAATATTTATGAAGTATGTTCTTACTGATGACATGTTCTTTCAGAAGGGTAAGGGAATACCTGCATATATAAGGAATCTTAGGGACGGAAGTGCTGGTCCTCCGGGAAGTGCTGTTCTTGAAATTCTTAAGGATCCGCCGAGGTGGTCAACGGGCTCCCCTGCTCCTCAGTTGCTGAATGCAATAAAAGATGGACTTGAGGAAACTTTGAAGGCTGCAATAGCATTCGATAATCATAACAGGGCTATTTATCTTACCGCCAAAAGCATAAAATCAAATATTTATACCCTTGGCATTCTTTCGGATGTACTTAATGAAGTTCGTCTGACAGCAAACTCGGAAAACAGCTTTATACTTTCAGATGCAGGAGAGGTGCTGAGTCATATTACAAGAGAGGATCAGGCTCCATTTATTTATGAGAAGATCGGAAATCGTTACGAAAATTACATGATTGATGAGTTCCAGGACACATCAACCCTCCAGTGGAAAAATTTTGCTCCGCTTATAGAAAATAGTATGGCTGAAGGAAATGACAACCTTGTTGTTGGAGACATTAAACAGTCTATTTACAGGTGGCGCAACAGTGACTGGCAAATTCTTGGGAGAATGAAAGATGAAAGTGCAGATCAGAAAAGAATTATCAGCAAACCTCTTACAACAAACTGGAGGAGCCGGTCTGAGATAATCAGATTCAACAATTCACTGTTTTCACTTATACCGGCTCAGATGCAGAAATCATTTCCTGCCGATCAGCTTAAGTTTAGTTTTACGGACCTTTACGCTGAGGCTGTTCAGGATGATCCCCGTAAAGGAAGTGGCGGTTATGTAAAACTTGAATTTATAGATGATGAGTATTACAATGGTAATAATTCAGAAAAGGAAGAGAATAAGAAATTAAAATTCAAGGATATAGTGCTGGAAAAGTTACCTGAAGTAATAGAAAAATTTCAGCAGAATGGGTACAGTGCCTCAGATATCGGCATTCTTGTAAGGGAACGGAAAGAAGGAGAAGCTGTAGTTAGAAGAATGGTTGAATACGCCGGCAACGCTTCACCTGAGAATAAGACCAGATACAATTATAATGTTGTATCTAATGATTCACTTACTCTTTCCAATTCTCATGTAATAAATTTTATAGTGGCTGTAATTAAGGTGTTGAGCGAACCTGATAACATACTTGCAAAGGCTGAGATGTTAAGGTTCTTTATGCTTGCAAAAGCTGAAAAAAATGCTGACTCAGTTCCCTTATACAGGGAAAATCTTACAGAAGAGCAATCAGCCGCTTATCCTGAAGGAACTGCGGAATTTCTTGACAAAACACGATATGTTACTTTATTTGAAGCTGTTGAAAACATAATTCAGCATTTTGATCTTGGTGAAAGCACATTTAATGTTGCATATCTTAATACTTTCCAGGACCAGATAATCAATTTTCCAAAAAGCAAAACAACTGATTTTGACTCATTTCTGGAATGGTGGGAGGTAACAGGAAGCTCAAAATCAGTAACATTGCCAGATAACCAAAATGCCGCAAGTGTATTCACAATACATAAATCAAAAGGTCTGGAGTTTAAAATTGTAATTCTTCCATTTTTATCCTGGGAACTTGATCATAGCGGCTTTAAACAACCTGTTTTGTGGATAAGACCAGAAACGCAGCCATTCAATGATCTGGGACTGGTTCCGGTCAGATACTCAAGAGCTCTTGCCGATACTTATTTTGCTGAAGATTTTTATTGGGAAAAAAGCTCATCTTACCTTGATAACCTGAATCTTTTGTACGTAGCAATGACGAGGGCAACTGATGCTATTTACGGATTTCTGCCCGGTAAGCAGCAAAGATCACAAACAACCATTGCCGATATTGTCAGGAATGCTGTAACAAGTGATGAGAATCCGGCAGGAGAAAAAGGAATTATACTCAGGGATTTTTATGACAAGGAAAAGCTTGTATTTGAACTTGGGAATATACCCCTCAGAAGCGGACAGACAAGAGTGAAAAATGAAATAATATTGAATAATTACAAGGTCAGCAGGAAACCTGATTCGCTAAAGCTTAAGTTGCACGGAGAAAACTATTTCTTTTTCATCAGGGAAGAGATCAGGCAGAGAATAAATTATGGTAAACTGATGCATGAGGTTTTTGAGGGCATTGACAATAAGGCAGATATTCCATTGGTTATCAGAAATATGGTTCTTGAAGGTAAAATTTCTGCATCAGAATCTGCAATGCTTGAAGAAAAGATATTATCCCTTATGTCTATTCCGCTTGTTTCAGAGTGGTTTGAGCTGGGAAATCAGGTAATGAGAGAAGCTGAAATACTTCTGCCTTCAGGTAGGAGCAGGAGGCCTGACAGGATCATCCTAAAAAACGGCAGGACTATCCTTATCGATTTTAAGTTTGGAGAAGAAAATCCATATTACTTGACTCAGCTCAGGGAATACAGAGATCTGCTAATGAAAATGGGATATGATAATATAGATTCCTATATATGGTACCCCGATCAGAATAAAATAATTACTGTATAATGTCATCCGCTTCAAATATTACTCAGGTATATCAATGGGGGCACTCAAGAAGGTTCAATGCCTGTTCTGAGTATTTTAGGAGACTGTTCGGATCAAGGATACAGAAATTATCAATCGATGCAGGTTTTACGTGTCCAAACCGTGATGGTACCAAAGGTACTGGCGGATGTACATATTGCAATAATGATGCTTTTAATCCGGGATACTGTAAACCTGAAAAATCAATTACCGAACAAATAAGGGAAGGAATTGATTTTCATAAGTGGCGATACCGAAAGGCTTGTTCATACCTTGCTTATTTCCAGGCATTTTCCAATACTTATGCTCCACTTACAACACTTAAGGAGAAATATGAGGAAGCTTTGAATTATCCCGGTGTGATAGGTCTTGTTATCGGAACCAGACCTGATTGTATGGATGAGATCAAACTTGATTACCTGAAAGATCTGTCACGGAATTATCATATAGTTGTCGAATATGGTATAGAATCATGTTACAATAAGACACTGAAGAGAATAAACCGCTGCCATACATTTGAAAATGCAGTTGATATTATTGGGAAAACTGCAGGAGCAGGAATTAAAACAGGTGCGCATCTGATTTTTGGACTGCCCGGAGAATCACGCACTGAGATGCTTGCCGAAGCAGGGATCTTATCTGAGATTCCCTTGACTACAGTTAAATTCCATCAGTTGCAGATAATGAAAGATACTGTTATGGAATCGGAATTCATCGAGAACCCGGATGATTTTATTTTGTTCTCATTGAAGGATTACATCAGTTTTATTATTGAATTCCTCGAATTGCTGAATCCGAAAATTGTTGTGGAAAGATTTACCGGAGAGGCTCCACCGCGATTTCTTGCTCATATTCCCTGGGGAAAGATAAGAGCCGAACAGGTCGGGATAATGATAGAAAAGCGACTTGAAGAACTTGATACATGGCAGGGAAGATTATATCAACAAGCAATGAATTAATATGAAATATTTTCTGCAACAGATAGCTGAATCACTTTACGATAATTACTGTGAACGACTGAATGAACATTGTATTGTATTTCCCAACAGGAGAGCAGGACTGTTTTTCAGGAAATATCTTGCAGGATTGATTGATAAACCGGTATGGGCACCGGCGACAATGACAATAAACGATCTGTTTTATTCATTATCAGAACTGCAACCAGCAGGAAATGAGGTACTTCTATTTGAGCTTTTCAAGGTATACCGTAAGATCAGAAATAACAACGAGAGTTTTGACGATTTCTATTTCTGGGGAGATATGCTCCTGAATGATTTTGATGATGCAGATAAATTTCTTGTCGATGCTTCCAGGCTTTTCAGCAATGTCCGGGATTTAAGAATGATAGATGAACAATTCGGAGGGCTTACTAAGGAACAGGCAGAAATAGTTAAACGGTTTTGGACAAATGCAGATATCGGAAAACTTACAAGAGAGAAATCTTCTTTTATAGGTTTATGGAATAATTTGAATGATATCTATACTGAATTCAGGAAAGTTCTGAAGGAAAAACACATGGCTTATGAAGGGATGATATTCAGAGAGGTTGTTGAGCGCCTGAAAGAAACTGACACAAAGGGAATTAAGTGGTCAATGCTGCATTTCGCAGGTTTCAATGCGCTTAATAATTGTGAGAAAAAACTGATGAAGAGATTAAAGGAAGAGGGGAGGGCAAAATTCTACTGGGATTATGATAATTCATATATAATAGAAGAAAAGAACATTAATTCGGCCGGATATTTTCTCAGGGATAATCTGAAAATATTTGGTAATGATATGCCTGCCAGCTGGAGTTACGATACATTACTTTCTTCAGGATCAAAAAAACCGTTAAGACGCATCATAAATACATCATCAGACATTGCTCAGGTGAAATTACTTCCGGAACTGATAGGGAATCTTGACGGACTGACTCCTGAAAATGCTCATCAGACTGCAGTTGTTCTTGCTGATGAAAATCTTCTGGTCCCTGCACTTACGAGTCTTCCCGAAAGAGTGATTGATGTTAATATCACTATGGGATTTCCCCTCCGCCAGACCTCAATATATGTGCTTGTTAATCAAATCCTTGATCTTCAGTTGAATGCCAGAACTGAAAACGGAGTAACAAGGTTCAGGTACAGGGAGGTAACTAAAATACTTAAAAACGGTATCATAGTTGAAATTAATAAAGGAACTTGTGACGAGATACTAAATGAAATATCGGAAAAAAACATTATTTGGATAGATTCAGACCGTTTTTCAGGTTCTGAAATTCTTTCTGCTATTTTCAAAAAGATCGGGGATCCTGTGGATCTTTCAAATTACCTGAGAGAGATTCTCCATATTGTTTTGTCAAAACAAAATACTCCTGGTGAAACCACCAAGGATTATTCATTGCAAAGCAATATTCGTAATGAGTTTATATACAGGATAATACTTACATTAAACCGGCTTGATGAAATATTGAAAAGCCCTGATATAAGCCTGACTGTTGTAACGTGGGTTAGAATTCTTGACAGGTTATTGAAAAACCAGACTGTGCCCTTTTCAGGAGAACCGCTCTCAGGAATCCAGATCATGGGAATACTTGAAACGCGCACCCTTGATTTTAAAAACCTTATAATGCTTTCAGTAAATGAAGGTGTGCTACCGTCAATCACATCTCCTTCGTCCTTTATTCCTTTTGCATTACGTGAAGCATTCGGGATGCCATCGCTGAATTATCAGGAATCAATATATGCCTATCATTTCTACAGATTGCTCCACAGAGCTGAGAATGTGACATTTATCTACAATTCAGATTCAAAAGGCCTGAGAAGCGGGGAGATGAGTCGCTTTCTTCAGCAGATGAAATATGATAAGGATCCTGATCCGGAGGTGCTTACTACCAGCTTTGAGATAAGGAATCCTGTTTCACCAGGTGACAGTATTGAACATAATCAGGAACATAATAAGAGACTTATTTCATATTTCTTCGGAAACGGGAATGATAAAAAATTTATTTCCCCGTCAGCTCTTAACACCTGGCTTAATTGCAGGATGAGATTCTATTACAGATATGTTAACGGTCTCGTGGAAGTAGATAAGGTTACAGAGGAAATAGATCCTGCAATTGTCGGCACTATCCTGCATGCTGCGATAAGGAAAATCTATTCGCAATATATAGGTAAGGTGCTGGATGTCAACGAAATCAATAGGTTAAGTGCAGACAAGGATATTATATCTTCTCTAATCAGCGATACTGTAATTGAGCGTTTTGGAGAACATAATGATTCACTGGTTAAAGGTAACGAATTGATAATCAAAAATGTATTAACTATCTTTATTAACAGGATCTTTCAGATCGATAAAGCTGCAGCACCTGTCACAATATTATCATTTGAAGAACTCCTGACATTTCCGCTTTCAATAAAATACAACGAAGCTGATCTGACTCTGTTTATCGGAGGAGTAATTGACCGTATTGACAATCAAAACGGCGTAATTAGGATTATTGATTATAAAACCGGGGAAGTGAGTGATTCTGTACGCTCTTTGGATGCACTTTTCAATAACGACAGGAACAAGAATCTTGATGCATGGCTCCAGACGCTTTTATATTGTGAAACATATCTGGCAAATAAACCGGATCAAAAAATCAGACCATCAGTCTACAAACTTAAAAAGAATCAGGGATCTCCAGACACTGACAGGTTAAGGATAGGCAAAAACCTTGTTGTTGACGATTATCATGATATAAGGGAAGAATTCCTAGAATATCTTAATATAACAGTCAATGAAATATTCAGTCCGGAAGAACCATTTATTATGACTTCTGATACATGGAATAAGTGCAGGTATTGTCCTTACAGGATCTTATGCCTGAGGTGATCCATTCCGATAGGTTTATTAAAGAATCAGCACCCATTATTACAGGGTGCTGTTATATTTTATTGAGAGACTGGGAAATCAGTATCTTATTTGCGTAATGCAGCCATTCTGATTGCTGTTACAGCAGCTTCATCGCCTTTATTCCCGTGTTTTCCACCGGCTCTGTCTGAAGCTTCCTCCCGGGTGTTTACAGTCAATACACCGAAGATAAAAGGAATATTATAATCAAGGTTTAGTTGAGTAATGCCCTGGGTAGCTCCCTGACATATGTAGGTGAAATGAGGTGTTTCGCCCTGAATAACACATCCAAGGCAGATAATGGCATCAGGTTTATGTTTTTCGGCAATAAATTTTGCCCCCGATGTAAGTTCAAAACTTCCTGGAACATGTATGACTTTAATATTCTTTTTAGAAGCCCCATGTTTGCGGAGAGTCGTAATGGCTCCGTCTAGCAGCTTCCCGGTTATTTCATTATTCCATTCTGCTACTACGATCCCGAATTTCATTTTATGAGCATCCGGAATATTGTCAGGATTATATGCCGATAGATTTTTTGTGGCCATATTATTTCATAAGTAGTTTAACCCTGGCTATATACTTTTCAATACTTTGTCCTTCCGTACTTTCAGGGTACTCATTCTGGATTCTTTGGTAGAGCTTTAGCGCATCATTATAGTTATCTTCAAATTCATAGATCTCTGCAGCCTTCATCAGGAAAAGTGGCGTATTGAATGAATTATCAGCGAATTCTGCTGCTTCAAGATATTTGGCAATACCCTTTTTATTGTCTCCAAGCTCGATATATGCATCGCCGGTAGCACCGATGGCAATTGATCCCAGCACTTTATCCTTTTTTGAGTATTTGCCAAAATATTTTATAGCTTCTTCATACTGTCCAAGCCGCAGATAACAGATACCTGCACTGTACAGTGCAAGATTGCCGGTTTTTGTAAACTTGTAATCTTCGGATATGTCAAGGAAACCCAGATAATTCCCGTCACCGTTAAGAGCAAGATCGAGTGAGTCAATTTCAAGATATCTCTCAGCCTGATAGATTTGCGACTGGGCTTCATTATTCCTGTTGATAAGATACATTCTTCCTAACCAGAAAATAGCTACAAGCCCTACAATTATCCCTAATGTTATGAGTAGAGGTTTGTAGTTATGCTCAAGAAATTGTTCCGTTTTTGAAAGTGTTTCTCCAACATTCTTAAAGCTCTGAGGACTTTCCTCCTTTTTTTTCTTCTTTGCCATATCTGTTCAGATCGTAGTTTGTTTTTCCACCGCAAAAGTAATTTATTTCAGATTATTATGAAATAATTATTTAATGTTAGTTGAATCAGTCTTCTCAACTTAAACCATATCAGTGATTTTTAAGATTCTGAAATATCCCTGATCCCAGATAATTGTGGATAATTAATCTTACAATTATTAACTTTGAAAACTGCACAACCAGGCTTTAAAGTTGTTGAATCGCAATTTTTTCAACCTGCTGAATCATTGTTTCATTGAGTTGTTGTGCCGTTGAACTTTTATTTATAAGTGAATATGTATCTTAGAAACATATCGTTAACGAATTTTAAAAACTACGAACAGGCAGATCTTGATTTTTCTCCACGCATAAACTGTTTTGTCGGGAATAACGGAGTTGGAAAGACCAATATACTTGATGCCATACATTATCTATCTCTCACAAAAAGTTTCTTTAATTATATTGATAGTATGAATATTCGCCATTCTGAAGAATATTTTATGATAAATGGAACTTTTATAAAAAAAGCAGATGAAGATAATATCTTTTGTGCCTTTCAGAGGCAGAAACAAAAGGTGATGAAAAAGAATGGAAAGGAGTATCAAAGGATGTCAGATCATATTGGAAAATATCCTGTTGTGATGATCTCGCCTGCCGACACAGCACTGATTGCTGAAGGAAGTGAAGAAAGACGCAGGTTCATGAACAAAATAATAAGCCAGTATAATTTAGAATATCTCAACTCTGCATTGCAATACACAAAAGCTCTTCAGCAGAGAAACAAGCTCTTGAAGGAGTTTCAATCTACAGGTCAGTTCGATAATGATGTTCTCACTATCTGGGATTCTCAGCTTGTAAAATATGGATCTTATGTTTTCAGCGAGAGAGAACAGCTTATTAATGAACTGACCCCGGTTTTCCAGGAGTATTATTCAATAATATCTTCAGGAAAGGAAAGGGTAGAACTTGTTTATCAGTCGCACCTTGCATCAGGCAATTATGGGGAAGCTCTTGCGAAAGCGGTAGCAAAGGATCTTTTTCTGGGATATACGACTCTTGGAATTCACAAGGACGACCTTGTTTTCAGGATGGATGGATGGTCTGCCAAATCTCTTGGTTCTCAGGGTCAGCAGAAATCATATCTTGTCGCACTTAAGCTTGCCAAATTTGATTATATAAACCGGAAATCTGGTATTTCACCGATTCTGCTCCTTGATGATATTTTTGATAAATTTGATGCAGAACGTGTGGAGCAGATAATAAGTCTGGTAGGCGATAACAGGTTCGGACAGATTTTTATAACCGACACTCACCAGAGCCGCCTGCATGAAATTCTTTCTGCTCATGATACCGATTATAAACTTTTTATAATTGACAACAACAAGGTTGAAGAAAAGATACATAATGGCAAATACCTGAATGAGAAGAAGTAAAACAATATCTCTTGCAGAAGCATTGCAGGATTATATTAATGAGATGAAATTAGGGGATAAGCTTTCCGAAGTAGGTCTCATTAATTCCTGGGAAGAAGTGGTAGGCCGTGCCATATCGTCAAGGACAAAAAAAATATTCATAAAAGATCATATACTTTATGTGCAGCTTAGTTCTTCAGTTGTGAGAAATGAATTGCTGATGCTGAGAAATGCTCTAAGGGATAAGCTTAATGAAAAAGCCGGGAGGGAAGTTATAAAGGATATTGTTTTGAAGTGATTTTTATCTTTCAGCTAGGTCAAGAGTTGATTTGCCGGCCTTATTATCCATTTTTATTTCCAAAGTCTTTCTAAATGATTTTCCTGATCGGAAATTAAATTTGCCCTCTTTAAGAGCAATGCTTACATCTTGATTGTCAATTGTTATTGTAATCTTCTCGTTCCAATCCTTATGAAGAGAATAATCAGCAAGCAGAAAGGCTTTTTCAATCCCATCTCCACGACGGAAATTCCATACCTCATCAGGCTGTGCAAGCCTCTGTCCGTCATATATTGATTCATTTGGCATTGCATTCAGGATACCAAATACTTCCTTAATACTCTTTCCCTCAAGATCCTCAAAACAGACCGGATTCCTTTCAACGGCAGCTTTAACGAAGGGCAGCCAGTCGATTTTATCCATCATCCTGTAAACATAAAGAGTCAGTTGAGATAATTCAGAATTCTTTGCACTTTCGGTTATTATTTCAATGATCTCATCACGGTTATCATCTACTGAAATAACGGGGGCATTATAATTTACATAATTCTTATTGCTGTCTGGTAGTTTCGGATCGGTGATAAGAAAGTCTGATATATCGGAAAACATTTCATGCAGTAATGATTCTGCGATCTGTCTGTTAGAACTGATTATCTGTTCCTCGATATCTTTTAAACTGTTTCCCTTGTTCTTTGCAATTATCTCTTCCACGTCGTTCAGAATTATCCTGTCCTGGATCTGGCTAAGATGAAACTCATCACTTTCTATATCATTGATCAGAAGCTTCCGTGTATCATCTGAAATGCTGTATTTGCTTGTATGTTCGTATTCAAAGATCTTCTCAAGAGAGATATATTTGTAAATGCCTGAACATTCACACCGAAACTGGAAAAGAAATTTATACCTTGAATGGAACCTTAAGAAATTTAAGAAGATCGGGATGGTCAGATCTGAAACAAGAAATTCCCTCAGTGAGGATGAAAATCTGTCGTAGGACTTTCTGTCTATAGTTGCATCTTTATAAACAATGTGTATGTAACCTGAAATATGAGAAACTAAAGTGACTTTTTCATTTTTGAGAGCTCTTCTGGCTTTTTCCGATAAGGATGTACCGTTGAACCACATATTCTTCGTAACTATTCTGCGATTGTTGGTTATCAATCCTTCTTTTTCCAGGATGAAATTTTGAGAATGAAGGGGAGTGGCAATAAGAAATATCTTTTCAAGAGGAATTCTGCCAACGACAAACATTGCAGCAGCATAAAGTGCAGATAATGATACGCACTCTCCGGCACCAGTCAGGAAATTTTCTTTATGCCTGAAGGCTGTCATGGCCTCAATTGTTTCAGTCTTCCAATAAGGAATTATGTCGGAGTTATATTTGTCAAGTCCGAAATGTTTCCTGATGTCAATATCAAAGTAATATTTATCGCCCTCATATCCGAACAGGGCATTTGATTGTTTTAGAAGATCAATGTCGAAAAAATCCCTGAACCGGGCTATTTCCTTTGGTTTGGTTGTGAGGCCCCATGTCGCAAGATCAAGATTGAAAACGAAATTCTGAATTATGAATTGTTTAATCCTGTTTGTTTTATAATTGAAGCTTTTCTTATGGATATCAGTGAACCAGGGATCATTTTTCCATTCCCATAAAACCGGCGACATTATATTTGCCAGCACAAGTGGGTAAAACAACTCCGGAAAAATAAATATCTCCATATCGGAGAGTGTGAATGCTGAAGAATACTTCTCTAGCGTTCTTGCATCTGAAAAGTCGGTAATATTCTTTTTTTCCATTAATTTTTTTTCAAAAACCTGAAACTAACAATAAAAAAGAAATAAAAGTTATCCGGCTGTTTGAATCAATTATATCTTTCGGAATCCGAAAAGAAGAAGTCAGCTTCCCTTGCTGCACTTTCATCACTGTCGGATCCATGAATGGCATTCATTGTAACAGATACGGCGAACAGCTTTCTTATTGTCCCGGGTTCAGCTTTCTCAGGATCTGTTGCTCCTATCAGTTTCCTAAACTCCTCAACAGCATTTTTATGTTTCAGGATCATTACTAAAACGGGTCCTGATGACATAAATTCAACAAGGTTTTCAAAAAACGGCTTTCCTCTATGGATAGCATAAAAATCTTCAGCTTGTTGTCTTGACATCTTTGTCATTTTCATTGCTGTAATCTCAAAGCCGGCTTCATTAATTATTGAAAGTATGGGTCCCGTCTTGCCTGTCCTGACAGCGTTCGGCTTTATTATTGCAAAGGTGTAATTACCATTCATAGAGCTCATTTATGGATTGATCATTAAGTATTTGTCTTCAGTATAATTGCTTATCTTTGGAAACTTTAAAAAGGATAGTAAAAGTGGCAGATTTATCGAAATATGCAAAGGAATTATCGAAACTTTTTTCAAGCTCCGATAATATATTGCTTATCTGCCATGTCAATCCTGATGGAGATGCCATTGGCTCTCAACTTGCATTATTTCATTATCTGACAGGAAACGGCAGAAATGTGCAGATGATCTCTCCCAATAACCTCCAGGAATTTCTGAAATGGCTGCCGGGTGCAGATCTTATAAATATTTTTATCCGTCAACGTGATTATTGTAAAGCATTAATAAGGAAATCGGATCTGATAATCTTTCTTGATTTTAATCAACCTGAAAGACTTGGCGAAATTCAGGATCTCCTGCAAGACTCGGGGGCTAAAAAAATTATAATCGACCACCATCTGAATCCGAAACTTTTTGCAGATATAATTATATCAGATCCTTCAAAATGTAGTACATCAGAACTGGTTTATGAACTTCTTGCATGTCTGAGTAATGAATCTTTTATGACAAAAGAAATTGCAGAAGCAATTTATGTAGGGATCATAACAGATACTGGCAATTTTGAACATGGAAACTATACCGGGCAGACGCTAAGAATCGTTGCCGATATTCTCGATACAGGAATAGAGCGGGACAGGATACTGGGACTTGTTTATAACAATTTCTCTGAATACAGGATGAGGCTTCAGGGATTTGCACTTTATAAAAGGATGACAGTAATTCCTGAATTTCAAACAGCTTACATCTATCTGACAAAATCTGATCTTATTGCTTTTAACAATGTTAAAGGAGACACTGAAGGCTTTGTTAATATGCCTCTTTCAATTAAAGGCATCAGCTTTGCAGTTCTTTTTCTTGAAAAGGATAACTTCATCAAGCTTTCTTTCCGGTCGATAGGTAATTTCCCTGTAAATGAATTTGCATCCGAATTCTTTTCAGGTGGCGGTCATTTGAATGCCTCCGGAGGTGAATATAATGACACTCTTGAAAATACTATTGAATATTTTCTGAAAGTACTGCGGGAAAATTTTACGCGTTATAATAAAAAATAAGGATTGATGCTGATAATAATTCTCATACTTGCAGTAGCATTAACATCATTTTCATGCAGATCAGAAACCGGGAATTATAACAATATACGGGTTCCCGGCAAGAAAGAGCTTGCTGATATGAACAGATACCTGATTCAGAAAGACAGGGAACGTATTGAAAACTATATTGAAAGGAGAGGCCTTCCGATGAAAGAGTCTCCATCAGGGTTGTGGTATTATATAGAAAATGAAGGATACGGAACACTTTTAACTGATAATGACCGTGTTCTGATGGAGTATAATTGTTTCCTGATAGATGGAACCAGATGTTATTCTTCTCAGGAACTTGGTCCTAAGGAACTAATAATTGGAAGAAGTGAGATGCAACCCGGGCTTAATCAGGCACTTAGAATGCTAAAACCAGGAGGAGAAGGTATATTTATTATGCCTCCTTTCCTTGGTTTTGGATTAAAAGGTGATGGGAACAGGATACCATCAAGGGCAACAATTGTATATGAGATTAAAATACCTGATGAAAAATAGTTTCGGTATAACTTGTAGTGATCTTACATTCTGATTCAATCCTGCCTGGATCTATTGCAGTACGAAAATCACCATTTTTTTATTCAAATCCGGAATATCTGTCTTCCATTCCGGCAATTTCCTTGTGATAACTGATTCAGTTGGCAAAGTCAGATCCGAAGCAATGCAGAGATTAATATCACTGCTGCAGGTTTTCAGTATGTCATTTAGGATCTTCTGGTTCCTGTATGGTGTTTCCATAAAGATCTGTGTATATCCTTCTCTTGCTTTCTTTTCAAGTTCTCTGAGCTTTTTGATTCTTTCCTCGGATTTAACAGGCAGATATCCGTTAAAAGTAAATTTTTGACCGTTCATCCCCGATGAAATAAGTGCCATTAAAATTGATGAAGGCCCTGAAAGAGGCACCACTTTTATCCTTTCTCTGTGTGCAATTGCGATCAGTCTTGCTCCCGGATCAGCAATGCAGGGAAGTCCTGCTTCACTCATTAATCCCATGTTATTTCCATTCAATGCCGGCTCCAGATAAGCTGTTATGTCTTTTTCCCTTGTATGTTCGTTGAGTTCCCTGAAGCATGATTCATCAATGGGAAATTGCTTATCAATTAGTCTTAAATATCTTCTGGCACTTCTTATTTCCTCAACAACAAAGTAACGTAGCCCTCTTGTTATCTCCAGCACCTTTTCAGGTATTATGGCGCTTACATCACTACCCCCAAGAGTGACAGGGATCAGATAGATTTTTCCTTTCACTTGATATTATTATGCATCAAATATATTAAAATATGCTAATTACTACTGCTAAAAAAATGTTGTTTGGGTTTGCTGTTTGTGATTTTTAATATAGGTTTGTCAGTAAATATTTGAATTGTGAAGATCACCTTTCTGGGTACGGGTACATCTCAGGGTGTTCCTGTCATAGCTTGCGATTGTATGACCTGCCTTTCTGAGGATCCGCATGATAAGAGATTAAGGACCTCTCTTTTGCTCGAGAAAAACGGAACAACTCTTTTGTTTGATGCCGGTCCTGATTTTCGTCAGCAGATGCTTAGGGAAAATGTCAGAAAACTTGATGCAATCCTTCTTACACATGAGCACAAGGATCATATTGCTGGCATGGATGATGTGAGAGCATTTAACTATAAGAGCCAGGATGCAATTGATATTTTTGCCGAGGAAAGGGTGCAGAAGGCTATTAAGAGGGAGTTCTCATATGTTTTTGCTGAAAACCAGTATCCGGGTATTCCCAGAATGAGGTTAAATCTGGTAACAGATTATAGTTTTACTTTCAGGGGCCTTGAAATAATACCAATAAGGGTCAGGCATATGCATTTGGAGATTTATGGATTCAGGATAGGTAATTTTGCCTATATAACTGATGCTAATTATATTCCGGAAGAGAGCAAGGAGAAGCTTATCGGAGTTAAATATCTTGTTATTAATGCATTGCGAAAGGAAAAGCATATTTCCCATTTCAACCTTAGAGAGGCCATTGATTTTACAAGAGAGATATCACCAAAGAAAACCTATATAACACACATAAGCCATCAGATGGGATTGCATTCTAAAGTTTCTGAAGAACTGCCAGAGGGAATTTACCTGGCTTATGACGGGCTGTCTTTTGAATGCGAAGATTAATAGCGGTTTGATCTCTTTTTATAGCTTTTCACAAGTTTCTTCTGATAACCTTTTGAAAAGTAATACCTGTTTCTCCCCAGTTGTGATGTATTTACCTTTGACGCTGCCTGTCTCTTCTTTAGATATGGATTCTGTTTCGAAGGAGCACAACCCGTAACAACTGCAATGAGGATGAACAAAAAAGTATATTTTAATGTCCTGATTATCTTATGCATACCCACATGTTAGCTGTGATTTTCTTTTAAAATTAAAACTAATTATTCAAAATTTAAACCGGTATTTTATCTTATATTAACTTGTTTTCAACAATTATCCTGTGCAATTTTTCATGTAAGAATGAGATTGCGTTATAATATGTGATATTCAAAAGATTTAAATCATTATTTCATATATAGATTTGAACTTGCCAGTCTATGTTTAAGCTGCCAGTTTTCACTCAGACTTCTATATTGCATAAATACGTATTTCTCCTTGTTTTGTTACTTTTTTCTGGCTAAATTGTATTTTAACCATGCTTTGGACCGATTTGGAATTGATATAAACAATGGATTCAGGGTTATTTCCATGACTTTATTCTGAAGCTTGGTTACATATTCCGTCAGCAGTAAACACTTAGTCTCACTTTGACACCATGAGTAATTAGAAGCCATTATTGATGGCAGAAATTTCAGGTTAAAGAGGTAATTATCTGATCTTTCCAGCTCCGTTTCCTATCTCTGGAAGATAAAAGTCAGGAATAAGACCGGTTCTTTTAGTATAGACATCAGTAAGTCTGGTCATAAATTCAGCGGAGCAATCCTTTCTGACAATGCTGATTGTGCATCCGCCGAATCCGGCGCCTGTCATTCGTGTTCCGACAACCCCCGGTAGTTTCCTTCCTTCATAAACAAGAGTATCAAGCTCCGTTCCGGTTACCTCATAATCGTCTTTCAAGGAATCATGAGATGCATTCATGAGTTCACCGAAACGGTCTAAATCATTCTCTTTTAAAACTTTAACAGCTTCAAGCACTCTTCCATTCTCACTTATAACATGCCTTGCCCGGTGGATCAGAACCTGATCTGTAATATATTTCTCCAGGAGGGGTATTTCTTCAACAGTCAGTTCGCTTAGGTTATTTATTGACCTGTAAGCCTGAAGTAATTCAACAGCTTTCTCACATTCTGCCCTTCGTTCGTTATATTTTGAATCGGTAAGTTTTCTTTTTTTATTTGTATTTGTGATTATGAATATGCATTCATTCAGATTTACCGGAACATTTTCATAATATAATGTATCACAATTCAATAAGATGGCATGGTCTTTCTTTCCGAAAGCAACGGAAAACTGGTCCATTATACCGCAATTCATTCCGACAAACTCATTTTCAGCCCTTTGACTCATTTTGACAAGTTCAAGCATATCGAGTCCGGCATTGAACAGATCATTTATTGCCACTGCTGTTACAACTTCTATTGATGCTGAAGATGAGAGTCCTGCACTGTTCGGGATATCACCATAATATAGGAGTTCAAGCCCGCTAAGTTTAATCCCTTTTTTTAAGAATTCGTTTATTACACCAAGCGGATAGTTGATCCAGTTACTGCCTTTTCTGACAAAAATTTCCTGAAGCTCTGTTTCTTCGTCATTGCTGAAATTGACGGAGCTGAATCTTATGATTTTGTCATTTGTTTTCCTGATAAGCAGGTAGGTACCATAGTTCAATGCGCATGGGAAGACATATCCGCCGTTATAGTCTGTATGTTCTCCAATGAGGTTGACCCTTCCGGGTGAGAAAAAAAGAACAGGAATATTATTCCTGTTCCCATATTTTTTAAAAAATTTTTCAGAAAAGAGTTCAGTGTCCATCGATCAGATTTTTAATTTCTTTTCAATTTCGTTTATTTGGTTCCTGAAATGTTTATCGGTATCAATAAGATTGTTTACTGTTTTACATGCATGTAAAACAGTTGCATGGTCTTTTCCTCCTATATGAGATCCGATGCTTGCAAGCGAAGCTTTTGTCAGACTTTTGGAGAAATACATCGAAACCTGCCTTGCCTGAACTATTTCCCTCTTCCTTGTCTTGCTCTGAATAAGCTCAACAGGTATCTTATAATAGTCGCAGACAATTTTTTGTATATAATCAATTGTTATTTCCTTACGGGTTGTACTTATTAATTTTTCAACCATCATTTTGGCAAGGTCGAGCGTAATCTCTTTTCTGTTAAGAGTTGATTGTGCGTATAGGGAGATAAGTACTGCTTCAAGCTCCCTTATATTGTTTGAGATATTTAACGCAAGGAATTCAAAAATCTCTTCTGCTAGCTCTATGCCATCATTGTAGGCTTTTTTCTTTAATATTGCAAGCCGGGTTTCGTAGTCAGGGCGAATGAGATCTGCCTGCAATCCCCATTTGAACCTCGAAAGCAGACGTTGTTCCATGCCCTGGAGATCAACAGGAGGTTTGTCGCATGTAAGTATCAGTTGTTTGCCCGACTGATGGAGATGATTGAATATATGGAAAAAAGTATCCTGGGTCTTTTCCTTGCCGGCAAACTCATGAACGTCATCAAGGATAAGAACATCTATCATCTGATAAAAGTGCAGAAAATCATTTTTGTTATTATTCCTGACTGATTCAACAAACTGGGTCTGGAATTTATTTGCATTTACATACAGAACTATTTTATCAGGATGTTTCTCCTTAACAAGAATTCCTATTGCCTGTGCAAGGTGTGTTTTACCCAGTCCTGAATCACCGTATATCATGAGAGGATTGAATGCAGTACCTCCAGGATTATTGCCAATAGCTATACCGGCAGATCTTGCCAGTCTGTTGCACTCACCTTCAACAAAATTATTGAAGTTATACTCAGGATTAAGTTTTGGGTCAAAGTGGATCTTTTTAATCCCTGGTATTACAAAAGGGTTTTTTATGGAAGGCTGGGTTACATCGAAAGGGACCTGTGCAGGTCTGTTATGCAGATCTGTCTTGTATTTCGACGGATACCTTACAGTGTAGGGTTTCCCATCAGAATAATTGGCATTTTCCATCACAACATTGTACTCCAGCATTGCATCTGTCCCAATCTCTCTCCTGAGTGTTTTTCTCAGAATGTCAATATACTGTTCTTCGAGGTACTCATAAAAGAAGGGGCTCGGTACCTGGATTGTCAGTATATTGTTTTCCAGTTTAAGAGGAATGATTGGTTCAAACCATGTTTTAAAGCTGGCAGATGGAATTATATCCCTTATTATCTGCAGACAATTGTTCCATGCCTCATGATGAGATTTGTTCATTTAAGCAAGTAATTTTTTATGAATTTTATTGACTTTATCTAAGTACAATATTTGTAAAAAAAAAACTTAAAAAAAAAACTTTTTTCACTTGCTTTTTTCAAAAACAATCTATGGTTTTAAACATCAGCAACTTATGGAAAATAATATTTGCATTATATGCAAGTTGCTTATTATCAAACACTTACAGATGGTGTTTTGATTTAACAAGTGGATTACAATTCATTAAGGCTTCCTGCTGAAAATTCAAAAATTGTATTCTGAAATAAGTATTATCTTAATCCAGATTTTGTTTTCCTTTTTCTTTTTCTGTATCAAGATAGTCTGAAATTTTGAATTTTGTGTTATTCAGCTGGAATATTTTTTTTCCCAAAAATAGAAAAGTGAACATACCTTTTGGGATTCGCTTTAAGATCCCTTAAAAGCTCGTCCATGCTTGCCAGACTTCGAGTAAGATTATTGTAAAGTGAATCATTTGTGAGTAAAAGTCCTGCACTTCCTTTGCCATCATTTATATTTCCCAGCATTGTTGATGTTTGTTCAAGTGTACTTTTTAAATTTGAAACAGATGTATATATGTCTGCTGCAGCGAGCGTATCTGAAAAATTACTGAGATTCCTGAATGTGTTGCTTATTTCATCTGAGTTGTTTGCCAGCATCTGGGTAAAACGGGTGAGGTTTTCAACAGATTCCTTTAATTCCCTTTCCTTTGATCCGATAATATTGTTTATGCTTTCAGAAGTATTGCTGAGGTTAGAAACAGCAGCATTGAGATTTTTCTTGAATTCAGGATCCATAATATCATTGACAGAAGATATAACTGAATCAAGGACAATAATCAAATCTGTGATTCGGTCTTTGACGGGCATTAGTTCTGTTTCAATGGTGGAAAGTAATCCTGCCGAAAGCCTTCCAGGGATTGTATCTCCAAATTCGTGGAAACCTGGTCCGTCTCCGAATACAAATTGAACTTTCATTCCGGCAATTATTGAGACGGGAACTATTTCAGCAACTGTATTCAAAGGAAGCCTGAAATTCCTGTTCACAGAAAATACGACAAGCAAACGGCCTGTTTCAGCATCAACGAAGTCAATTGATTGTACAATTCCTACCTTATAGCCATTGATCTCCACAGGACTAGATTCAGCCAGACCTCCTATTTCGTTATAAACACAATAATAGTTAACTGTTTTTTTAAAGAAATTTTTACCCTTTAAAAAATTGAAGAGCCAGATGAACACAACTAAAGTAACAAGGGCAACAGCGCCGACTTTGACTTCATTTGATATTTTCATGTTGTTTCTGTTATTTTATTTTCTTTTCTTTTTCTCATCCAGTGCCTGTTGCAGAGGCAGAACATTGCTGTCTTTGACTGCAATTACAAAAGCATCGGGATAGATTGTCTCAATATCCTTCCGGTGATTTACAGCATCGTCATAATCCCTGAAGGCACCTGTCGCGTATCTGAAACGATTAGAGGAAGGAATTTCGGTAATATCCCTGAGGCCTTGAAAATTTTCCGGTTTTATTTCTGTTCTTGTTATAGCTGATGCCACCTGTACCATGAATATGATCTCTCCTTTGGTCACGGCCAATATATCAATGCTTTTTTCTTCAGATAAGACTTCATTATTTGTACTTATACCACTCATTCTGTCAATATCATTTATATAATCCCTGCATGCTCTGTAAATTGCAGATGCCAGGTAATCCTGCCCCTGGGCTGAATTCAGATACTTTTCCTCCTCAGTATTTGTCATAAAGCCTGTTTCGATAAGTACACTCGGCATTGTATTCCTGTAAAGTACAAGGAACCTTTCCTGTTTCACTCCACGGTCTTTCCTTTTAGCTCTTTCAGTAATCTGATACTGGATCCTGGCAGCGAGATCAATGCTTTGTTTATTATAAACATTCTGGGTAAGGGTAAAAATAATGTATGACTCAGGGGATTTTGGATCGAAATCCTCATATCTGGTAGTATAATCTTCTTCCAGAAGTATAACTTCATTTTCTTTCATTGCCACTTCAAGGTTATCTTCACTGCTTGAAACCCCCATCACATAAGTTTCTGCTCCAGTAATGCTGCTGTTCTTGGCCCAGTTGGCATGGATTGAAATGAACAGGTCCGCTTTGTTCTTAATAGCAAATGCCGGACGATCATACAAGTTTAAAGTGGAATCCTTCTTTCTTGTATAAAGGACTTTTACATTAGGAATATTATCTTCTATATATTTTCCGGTTTTTAAAGCTATTGCAAGGTTGATATCTTTCTCCTTGCTAAATTTACCAAGGGCGCCGGGGTCCCTTCCTCCATGCCCCGGATCAATAACTACGACCCATTTTCCTTCATTTTTTGGAAAAGGTGCAGCAAGAACAGGTGAAGCAATTATGAAAATAGCCGGAATTAACAGAATATATATTGCATACATATTAATGGTATGATGTTTGCCGTTTTTAATATTCATACTCATCTTATGTTCATGTTTTTTTAATAGTTTTGCCGCTGACATCATGACGTCACACAAAAACTATACAAAAATAGTATTTAAGTTGTATTTTTTTACTGAAAAGCGGTTACTTGTAGTGTTCCTCGTGATGCTCCACTCAATTTCGTTATTATCACAAGATGATAAGTTATTTCAGAACACATTGCAGCAGGGAAGAGATTCAACTGTTACTGATACAATCAGAGGGCTTAAGAGAATATCCGGCGATGCTATTGAAAAACAGGTGACATATACTTCTAACGGTTATATTAAAACCGACCTGTTAAATAAAAAAGCTACAATTGTTGATAAAGCTGTTGTCAATTACGACAATATCAGAATCTCCGCTGATTCAATTGAGTTTAATATGGAGACAAGTGAGGTATTTGCTGTCGGTCTTCCGGATTCAACAGGTGCAGTAAGCGGAAAACCGGTTCTTGAAGTCGGTACGCAGAAATATGAAACAGATACTCTCAGGTATAATTTCAAAACAGGGATGGCAGTTGTCAAAGTTATTGTTACTCAACAGGATGAAGGATTACTTCGGAGCTCTGTTGGAAAGATGCTTGACGATGGTACCTCAAATATTTATAAAAGTACATATTCCACATGCGATGCTGAGATCCCTCATTTCTATATAAGCCTGCCAAAAGCCAAGGTGTATCCGGGGAAAAAGATAATTTCAGGGCCGGGACATCTGGTCCTCGAAGGAATACCTTTGCCCCTTTACCTTCCTTTTGGATATTTTCCGATTCAGACAAAAAGTGCTGAATCAGGAATAATAATGCCAAGGGTCCATTATGAAGAGGGTAGAGGCTATGCTCTAACAGATGGAGGTTATTATTTTGCTATAAGCGATTACTTTGATCTGACACTGAAAGGGAGTATCTACACTAACGGAACATGGATGGCAACTACCCAGACTGCATATAATAAGCGTTATAAGTATTCAGGAAATTTTTCTTTCAGTTATGCCAAAAACATATCGGGACATAAAGGATTATCGGATTATAAAGCATCGACAAACTACAGTATTGGCTGGACATTTAACCAGGATTCCAAGGCAAGGCCGGGATCACGATTCAGTGCAAGTGTCGATATGAGTTCATCGGGATTTGACAGGAATAACAGTTACCAGATAGAGCAATTCATTACAACAACAAAACAGTCAAGCATAAGCTATTCAAAAAGCTGGACAGGCACTCCTTTTAACCTCTCGGTAAGCATGAACCATAGCCAGAATACAAAAACTGATATTGTAAACCTGAATCTTCCCAAGGTCAGTTTTAGCGCATCAAGGATCTATCCTTTTAAAAAGCTTGGCAGGGTAGGATCAGGAAAATGGTATCAGGATCTGCAGTTGCAATATACCGCCTCACTTGATAACAGGATCGCTACAAAAGACAGTCTGCTGTTTACATCAAAGGTTTGGGATAATATGCAGAATGGTTTTTCTCACAGAATACCATTGAGTATCCAGTTCAGACCCTTCAATAATTTCTCAATCTCTCCGCAGGTTTCTTATGAAGGTGTCATCTATACTCAGAAAATTAATAAGGCGTGGGATCCTGATTTTGTCGATCCAATAACTGGAGCAGTCAGACCATCAGCAGTCAATGACACAACAAGGGGGTTTTTTTATGGACATGCACTTAAACCATCGATAAGCGCCGGTTATAGTCCGCAGATTTTCGGAATATACGAATTTATAAGTCAAACATCAAGGATACAGGCAATTCGTCATGTGATGAAACCGTCTGTATCATTTAGTTATGTTCCATATTTAAATCAACTTGCAACCAATATGTACAGGAAGGTTCAGGTTGATACAACAGGAAGGACAGAAGAGTATTCCATTTTTCAGGGCGGAATCTATGGTACTCCGTCTCTTTCTCAAAAAAGTGGTGCTGTCTCTTTCAGTCTTACTAATCTTCTTGAAGCAAAGGTCTTTGAACGCAATGATACTACAGGTAAGCCTCAAAAAGTCTCTATTATAGATAATTTCGGGATCAATACTTCCTACAATGTTTTTGCTGATTCCATGCGATGGGCTCCTATCTCTATGGTGATGCGAACAACATTGTTTAAGAATATAAATATATCTTGGAATAGTTCTTTTTCACTTTACGGCCTTGATAAGAACGGGAAGGAGACAGGATCTTTCTATTTTTCGACAGACAAGCGACCTATGCGCTTTAAAAATATGTCAGCAACTATTGATTTCAGTCTCGACAGATTCTTTGTAGGAAAGACAAAAAGATCTGCCACGTCGGCTCCGGCACAAGTACAGTCTGGTTCATATCCTCAGATGGATCAGGCAGGTGCATCTGGCTTATCAGCTCAAACTGTCTCAACAGATGTTTTCGACGAGTATGGCTATATGAGATTTGATATGCCATGGACAATGAATGTCAGTTACAGGGTTGATTATTCCAAATTGGCAAGGAAGTCCATATCACAATATCTTTCGATAAACGGCCATCTTGCACTGACAAAAAAGATGGATATAACTTACAGGACAGGCTATGATTTTGCTGCAAAGGAAATTTCAACTACTCAGATATCAGTTGTACGTGACTTGCATTGCTGGAACATGAGTTTCAGTTGGATCCCAAACGGAACAATGAAAAGCTGGGAATTTACAATAAGGGTCAAGGCTGCAGTATTGTCCGATCTCAAATATCAGAGAAGAAAAGATTACCACGATAACTATTACTACTAAAGCATTTATATATGAAAAGGATTGTAAAAACAGATTCTGCCCCTGCAGCTATTGGTCCTTACAGCCAGGCTGTAGAGATTAACGGTACACTTTATATATCAGGACAGGTGGCTATTGATCCGGTAACAGGAAAGCTTGTAGAGGGAGATATTAAAGTGCAGACACAACAGGTAATGAAGAATATCGAGGCAATACTTATAGCTGCCGGCTATAGTTTCGTGGAAGTAGTAAAGTCTACATGTTTACTCACAGATATGGCAAATTTTAAAGCTATGAATGAAGTATACGGGCAATATTTTTTTGATAATCAGCCGGCCAGGGTTGCATTCGCTGTTAAAGAGCTACCATTGGGAGCACTTATTGAAATTGAGACTATAGCAGTAAAATAAAAAGGGTGCTGTTTTTACGGCACCCTCTCTTATTTTTTAGGAAGAAAAAGAAGTTATTCAGCAATTATTTCAAAATCGATATCAACTTTTACTTCCCTGTGTAATTTAACAACAGCTGTATAGTTTCCGATCTCTTTTATCTGGTCTTCAGGAAGGGTAATATTTTTTCTGTCTATTTCAAAACCTTTTTCCATCAGCGCTTCAGCTAACTGAATTGTATTAACTGAACCAAATATTTTTCCGGAAGTACTTGTTTTTGCACCGACAACAAGCTTCAGACCTGTCATCTTTTCAGCCAGCTCTATAGCTTCAGCTTTGATTTTTTCTTCTTTATGCGCTCTTTGCTTCATATTCTCCGCATGCATCTTCTTTGCAGAAGGTGTTGCTGCAATTGCATATCCTTTAGGTATCAAATAATTCCTGCCGTAGCCGTTTTTTACATTCACCATGTCATCCTTTTGTCCAAGTTTTGGAACATCCTGTAATAATATCACATCCATTTTAATGTCCTCCTATTTTAACAAGTCAGTTACGTAAGGCAGAAGTGCAATATGCCTGGCTCTTTTTACAGCCTTTGCCACTTTTCTCTGGTATTTGAGCGATGTGCCGGTAATCCTCCGGGGCAGTATCTTGCCCTGATCATTCAGAAACTTTTTCAGGAATTCCGGATCCTTATAATCGATGTATTTGATCTTGTTTTTCTTGAACCGACAGTATTTCTTCTTTTTTATCTCGACAGTCGGAGGCGTTAAGTATCTGATTTCTGATTCATTCTGTGCCATTTCTTATTCCTCCTTTATTTTTTCTAATTCTTTTTGTCTTCTCTTTTTTTCCGCATATTCAACAGCATATTTCTCCATACGGAACGTAAGAAACCTGATGATTCTCTCATCACGGCGATACTGGACTTCCAGCTTTTCAATAAGGCTTCCTTCGCCTTTAAATTCTATCAGGTAATAAAAACCTGTCGATTTCTTTTGAATAGGATAGGCCAACTTCTTTAGGCCCCAGTTCTCTTCATGAATGATCTCACCTTCATTTTCGGTGATGACCTTCTTGAATTTTTGTACCGCTTCCTTCATCTGATTCTCAGACAAAACGGGAGTTGCAATGAAAACGGTTTCGTAATGGTTCAACATAGTAGTTTATTATATAATATTAAATTAATTTGGCTCGCAAAACTACAACTTTTTTCCTTTAATCAAAAATAATCACCTGAAAATTATCACTTAAACAGGTGTCGGCAATGTTGCCTGTAATTGTTTGGCTAATTTTTGACGGCACTCTTTTACAGAAGCCTTTTTAACTATATTTGTAAAGTAAAACGATCAGGCTGCATTAGGATAGAGAATGGAAAATTTTATTGTTTCAGCACGCAAATATCGTCCTGCCACATTCAGTATGGTTGTTGGCCAGGACACCATTACAAAAACTCTTAAAAATGCAATTAAAGGTAATCTACTTGCACAGGCCTATCTTTTTTGCGGACCAAGGGGGGTTGGCAAGACAACATGCGCAAGGATTTTTGCAAAGACAATAAACTGCTTCAACCTAAGGGACAATGGAGATCCTTGTGATAGCTGCGAGTCATGCCAGTCATTTAACACCTTGAGGTCTTTTAATATCCATGAGCTTGATGCAGCATCAAATAATAAAGTTGAAGATATAAGAAGCCTTAATGAACAGGTGAGGATCCCTCCCCAGATTGGAAAATACAGTATTTATATAATCGATGAGGTTCATATGCTTTCCTCTTCAGCTTTCAATGCTTTCCTGAAAACGCTTGAAGAACCTCCGGCTCATGCAATTTTTATCCTTGCAACAACCGAAAAACACAAGATTATTCCCACTATTCTGTCAAGATGCCAAATCTTTGATTTTAACCGCATCAAAATAGAGGATATTGTGAAGCGCCTTCTCTATGTAGCTCAGAACGAGTCAGTATTGGCAGAGGAAGAGGCTCTCCACATAATTGCCCAGAAAGCTGATGGTGCACTTAGAGATGCATTGTCGATATTCGACCAGATTGTAAGCCTGTGTGGTAAAAAAATAACTTACAAGGATGTAATCGAGAATCTTAATGTACTTGATTGTGAATATTATTTTAAAATTGTCAGAGGTGCCCTGAGAAATGATCTTTCGACTATTCTTGTTACATTTAATGAGATTCTTGAAAAAGGCTTCGATGGGCATAATTTTATATCCGGACTGAACAGTCATTTGCGCGATCTTCTTGTCAGTAAGGACAAATCCACATTACAGCTGCTTGAAACAACTCCGTCTTTAAGGCAAAGGTATGCTGAACAGGCATCGGAATGCCAGGTAAGTTTCCTTTACAAAGCCCTTGAAATTGGAAGTAACTGTGATATTACCTATAAGAATAGCAAGAATCCCCGTCTTCATGTTGAACTTGCATTAATCCAGATGTACAGGATTATTGCTGATTCCATCAGTGAACAGGAAAAAAAAAAGCCTGAGATAACCCAGGTGGATTTAAATGATGATACTATCCTTCCGCCTTCTAAATCAGAAATTGTAAGGGAATCTGAAAATCCCGAAAGAAGAGCTTCGTCGAAGAATCCTGATTCTGTTTCAAGACATCAACCGCATGTGGAAAAAGAAATCAGATCTTTCTCTATCAGGGAGATAATATCAGACGCGGAGGAGCCTCAGGCTATCAATCTCCAGAACATGTCTTCAGTTCCTGATAATCTCTCCAGTGATGATGAAACTAAAATTGATCTGACTGTTGATACTCTTGCAACTGCCTGGCAGGAATTCATTGATGAATTGAAAGATGAGGGGCCGCGTATAATAAGTATGTTCAAATCAATAAAAACGGAACTTGAAGAAGATAATACTATCCGGATCTTTCTTACAAATGCTGCACAAAAGGATATATTTGTTCAGGATTATAAACAAAATCTTTCCAATTTTCTTTTGAGCAGATTCAGAATCAGGAACCTGGAAATCGAGACATCTGTGGATCAGATTGAAGATAATGAAATATTGTATACAGATGAGCAGAAATATAATTATCTTCAGTCAAAATATCCTGAACTGAAAGAGTTTAAAAAAGCTTTCAATCTGGATATCAGTTAGATAATGGTTTTGTTTCATAACTGAACTTATTTGACGAACAGTTGTTATAATGAAATAATTTTAAAACCTACAATTATGTTAAAGAAAAAAGTGGAAGATATCTGTAACCGACAGGTAGAAAGAGAAGGTTATTCATCTAATCTCTACCTTGCAATGGCTTCATGGGCTGAAACTAATGGTCTTGCCGGTGTTGCTCAATGGTTGTATGCCCAGGCAGAGGAAGAAAAGATGCATATGCTCAAGTTTATAAAGTACATAAATGAAAGAGGAGGAAAAGCTCTGATTCCTTCGTTTGAAAAACCGCCGGAAACGTATAATAGTGTTGATGAGATGTTTAAGGAAGTCCTTAAACATGAACAGTTTGTGACTGCCAGTATTAATGAAATGGTTGAACTTGCCCTGGAAGAAAAGGATTACAATACTCATAATTTCCTTCAGTGGTTCGTTACTGAGCAGGTCGAGGAAGAATCTTCAGTTCAGGCAATTATTGATAAGCTTAACCTGGGTGCCAAAAATCACCTGTATCAGTTCGACAGGGATATTATGAGCCTCAGGGGACAAGCAGAGACTGAAGCTAGTTCAGCTACTTAATGAAAAGACTGATTCTGTTTCTTCTGGGCACCTTGATGCTCAATAGTGTTTCTGCAATTAATATGCGGGATCCCGGAATATTATTGCCGGTAAATTCGGTATCTTATGCCAGCAATAAGGTTAATAAGATATATATACCTCCTCCGGACCAATTCCTTCAGAAAGGAGGTGATCATGAAAAGGCATTAATATCAGTCAGTTATATTGATTTCCCTGAAGCGCCTAAAGCAGCTTTTAACTATGCTGTTTCAATACTCGCAACTTTATTGCCGGAAGGTACTTCAATAAAGATCAAGGCGACCTGGAAGGCTATGACAAATGTGAGTGTGCTTGCTAATTCTTCAGCAACGTCATTTCTTGCCGGATGGGGTATTAATGCCCTTAATCCCTATGCCTATTACCCGATCGCTCTTGCTGAAAAAATTGCAGGGGAAGATTATAACGGAGAAGGTGAAGAAGATATTGAACTGACCTTTAACAGTTCTGCTGCCTGGTATTTCGGAACGGATGGAGCTACGCCAATCTCAAAATACGATATGGTAACCGTGGTATTGCATGAACTGATGCATGGTCTGGGTTTTGTAGATAGTATGGTAAAAGGAAAATGGACAGGTTCCTACGGGTTTAATTCCATTCCTATTATTTATGATACGTTCGTTGAGAGTCTGGATGGTAAAAAGCTGACAGATACTACTTACTTCAAAAACCCTTCACCTGAATTAAATAAGCAGTATACAAGCAGGGAATTATATTTCAATGGCCCCCTGCTGAGTAATTATACTTCAGGAAAAAGAGCTAAACTGCATGCACCCGCAATTTTCGATCCGGGATCAAGTATTTCTCATCTCGATGAAAAAGAAACACTTGAAGTAGACCAGCTTATGACTCCTTTCTCAAATCTTGGAGAAGCAATACATGATCCTGGAAAATTGACAATGTCGATACTTGGCGATCTGGGCTGGGTAAATACAAGGATTGTTCATGAAGAGATTAAGGATACCGAAGAATCACTCGAAGAAATTACTATTACTGCTGAAATAAGATCAGATACTATTTATAATCGTGATAGGGTAGGCCTTGTTTATGCATTTAACGGATATGATGATCCTGCTGACCGTGATACAGTATTTCTTATATCACCGACTGGTGATAATTATTATTCAACTTCCCTTACAATACCTTATTACGGCAGCAGCCTTGATTACCATTTCTTTGCAGAAGATAACTTTTCGAGGATTTACAGGATGCCATCCTGTATCGATGAATTTCATTATTCAACCTATATTGGTATCGATACTGTAAAACCAGTAATTAAGTATTCTCCGCAAATGTTTTATTTTGAGACTATCGACACGATATTTTTTGAGTTGAATGTCACTGATAATATCGGAGTCGATACAGTTTTTCTTGAATATAAAATTAACGAAGGGGAACTTCATTCTATCGGGCTTAAATCAGATGGCATGGAAAGTTTTAGCAATGCCTTGAAAACAGAGTCTTTTAATCTAAAAGGTGGGGATAAATTCAATTACAGAATAACTGCAATTGATAAAGCCCGGATCCCCAACAGCAGAGTATACCCTTGTGAAGGAGAGTTCTTTACAGTTCCGATTGAGAAAATTAATGAAGCAGAGTATTCTTATTCGACGGACTTTCTTAATGCATCGGCTGATTTCTTGTTTGATGGCATGAAAATACTGAAGCCCAAAGGATTCACTAATTACGGACTTCACACTCCCCATCCATATGAAAGCCCTGAAGAGACAGGCGACAGTATAGGTTATACAGCAACATTAAGGACTCCTGTCATATATGATGACCAGGGAATGTTAATAAGCTACAAAGAGCTCGTCCTTGTTGAACCCGGAGAAGACGGATATGATTTCTGGTCAACATATTTTTATGATTATGTGATTATTGAAGGTTCAAAGGATTACGGTAAAACATGGTTCCCGCTGGTCGATGGATACGACAGCAGGATAAATAGTTCCTGGCTAGCGGCATACAACGGATCAATTGAGGGAAACAATTCAACATTTGTTGGAACGGGATCAATGATGGTAAAACGAACTGTTTTTCCAAGGGTCTCCTCGTATATTTCCTCAGGTGAGCCGATGATAATAAGATTCAGATTATTTTCAGACCCTTATGCGAATGGCTGGGGATGGGCAATTGAGGATCTTCATATCGGACCTGTAATTGACGGAATAGACGATACAGAATCTGTGTCTCCTGTAATCTATCCTAATCCTGGTGCAGGATATTTAACTATCAGTCAGATGGAAGGAGAAAATACGCAACCTGTTAAATACAGCATATATAATTCAACAGGATCAATTGTAAGACAAGGAATTTCAGAAGGAGGCAGGGAGATAAAAATTGATATTTCAGAATGTCCGGCAGGACTGTATCTGATTGTTCTTCATCAATCTAATGGAATCAGGACTCTGAAATACATTCTGTCGAGATAAATTCTTTTATAATAAAAAATCAGTAACAGCGTAATACATAAGATAGAGAGCTTGTATCAAAAATGTCTTTTGCTTATTTGTTTCGCAATCTGTTAGAGGTGTTACTTAGTGATATGTAAAGTATTAACCCCATTTCCCCGGGAGGCTGAGGGCAATTCTTACAGCTTGAGAGATGGCCTTTTCTTTTATATGAAACTGGTTTGGGAACATATTATCTGAAAAATAAACTAATTTTGTGTATTATTTCAAGTATATAAGAAGCTAAATGATGAACGTAATAAATAAAGTTCTTGGTCTCTTCCTTGGCAATAAATATGAGAGGGACATGAAGGAAATAAATCCTTATGTCGAAAAAGTTCATACTGAATATGCTAAGATAAAGGATCTGACAAATGATCAGCTAAGAGACAAGACACAGGAATTGAAAAAGGAACTGCACAGCAGGATTGCTGATGATGAGAATAAAATAAGTTCCCTTAAGGAAAAAGCTGAAGCTGAAGAGGATGTATACAGAAAAGAGGAAATTTATACAGAGATTGATAAAATAGAAAAGAATATTGACTCAAAGCTTGAAAGCATTCTTGATGAATTATTGCCTGTTGCATTTGCAATTGTAAAGGAAACAGCAAGGCGTTTTAAAGAAAATGAAGAACTTGTTGTAACTGCACGGCAATATGATAAAGACCTTGCTGCGAAAAGAGAAAGTATTATAGTAAAAGGCGATAAGGCTCACTGGAAAAACAGGTGGATTGCAGGTGGTAATGAGATTGTATGGGATATGGTGCATTACGATGTCCAACTTTTCGGAGGAGTGGCACTGCATAAAGGGAAAATTGCCGAAATGGCAACAGGTGAGGGGAAAACAGTGGTTGCAACACTGCCGGTATTCCTTAATGCTCTTGCAGGCAGAGGAGTTCATATTGTAACAGTTAATGACTATCTGTCAAAAAGAGACTCGGAGTGGATGGGGCCAATATACGAATTTCATGGCCTTACTGTTGATTGTATTGATAAGCACCAGCCTAATTCTGCCGAAAGGAGAAAAGCTTATATGGCCGACATAACTTTTGGGACAAATAATGAGTTCGGGTTTGATTACCTGAGGGATAATATGGCTATTAATCCTGAGGACCTTGTTCAACGCAAACATCATTATGCAATTGTTGATGAGGTCGACTCCGTTCTTATTGATGATGCCAGAACACCTTTGATAATTTCAGGCCCTACTCCCAGAGGCGATAACCAGCAGTTTGATGAACTTAAACCGAAGGTCGATAAACTTGTTAATGCTCAAAAAAGACTTGTTACACAAGTGCTTGCAGATGCAAAACGCCTTATTTCTGAAGGCAATAATGAAGATGGCGGAATGCTTCTGCTCAGAGCATTCAAGGGTTTGCCAAAAAACAATGCACTCATAAAATTCCTTAGTGAAGAGGGAAACAAGACACTTCTTCAAAAAACCGAGAATTTTTACATGCAGAACAATAACAAGGAAATGCCTAAAGTGACGGATGCGCTTTATTTTGTTATTGATGAAAAGGTTAATTCGATAGAGCTGACCGATAAAGGACTCGATCTTATCTCAACATCTGTTGAAGATGCAAGCTTCTTTATACTTCCGGATGTAGGATCCAAAATAGCCGACCTTGAAAAATCAGATAAATCTGAGAAGGAAAAACTAAAGCTTAAGGATGAACTTCTGACTGAATTTTCAATAAAGTCAGAACGTGTTCATACAATGACCCAGCTTCTTAAAGCCTGGACTCTCTTTGACAAGGATGTTGAGTATGTTGTCATGGATAATAAGGTTAAAATAGTTGATGAACAAACAGGGCGTATTCTTGAAGGCAGAAGATATTCTGACGGTCTCCATCAGGCTATTGAAGCAAAGGAAAATGTCAAAGTCGAGGCTGCCACGCAGACCTATGCTACAATTACTCTCCAGAACTATTTCAGAATGTACCACAAGCTTGCCGGTATGACAGGTACAGCTGAAACCGAAGCCGGTGAGTTATGGAATATTTATAAACTAGATGTTGTTGTAATACCTACGAATAAACCGGTTATAAGAGATGACAAGGAAGATATAATTTACAAGACAAAAAGGGAAAAATATAATGCCGTAATCAATGAGATACTTAAATTGAACCGGGCCGGAAGACCGGTGCTTGTTGGCACAACATCTGTGGAAATATCCGAATTATTAAGCAGAATGCTTAAGATGAAGGGATTGAAGCATAATGTTCTGAATGCTAAGTTGCACCAGAGAGAAGCAGAAATAGTTGCTGAAGCCGGTAAGCCAGGGGCAATAACAATTGCAACAAATATGGCAGGGCGAGGCACGGACATAAAACTGACCGAAGAGGTGAAAAAAGCGGGAGGATTAGCTATTATTGGTACGGAAAGACATGAATCAAGAAGGGTTGACAGGCAGTTACGCGGACGATCAGGCAGGCAGGGAGATCCCGGATCATCACAGTTCTTCGTGTCTCTCGAAGACGAACTTATGCGTCTTTTCGGATCTGAGAGGATAGCCGGCATAATGGATAAACTGGGATTGAAGGACGGTGAGATGATTCAGCATCCAATGATCACAAAATCAATTGAGAGAGCCCAGAAAAAAGTTGAAGAGAATAACTTCGGCATACGCAAGAGGCTTCTTGAGTATGATGATGTAATGAATTCCCAGAGGGAGGTCATATACAAAAAAAGAAAGCATGCGCTCCTTGGAGAACGCCTTAGTGTTGACATTGCTAATTCAATGTACGATGTTATAACCTCAATGGTTGGTACTTATGCTAAAGCCGGTGATTTTGAAGGTTTTGATTTTGATCTGATCAGGTCATTCTCAATGGATTCACCTGTTCCGTCAGCAGAATTCCTGAAAAACAGTGCTGATGAAACAGTTGAAAAAGTTTATTCAAAGGTTCTCGAGACATATAAAAGAAAGGTGGAAAGTATTTCGCAACAGGCCTATCCCGTGCTTAAGGATGTTTATGACCGAATGGCTCATGCTTATGAAAATGTAGTAGTTCCAATATCTGATGGAGTTAAAGTATTTCAGGTTGTGACAAACCTTAAAGCTACTGCAGAATCAGAAGGAAGGGAACTTGCCCGGTCGTATGAAAAAACTGTTGTTCTTGCTACTATTGATGATTCCTGGAAAGAGCACCTTCGGGAAATGGATGAGTTGAAGCAATCAGTACAAAATGCAACATATGAACAGAAGGATCCTTTGCTTATCTACAAGTTTGAATCCTACGAACTGTTCCAGAATATGATAAACAGGATAAACAAGGATGTTGTCAGTACACTGATGAAAGGCTACATCCCCATTCAGGATCCAGATCAGGTTAAGGAAGCCCAGCGGCGCAAACAGATAGAAAATCTTAAAACTTCAAGAACAGATACGTTCCATTCAGGTTCAGGAGCACCCCTTGCAGACAGGGAAAGAAAGACTGAACCAATAAGAGTTGATAAAAAAGTCGGAAGAAATGATCCCTGCCCTTGCGGTAGCAAAAAGAAATACAAGCACTGTCATGGTGCACATCAGGAAGCCGGTAACCAGCCTGCCAGACTATAATACTGATTGACGGTTATTTTAGTTCTTCTACTACTTTCTGTATTCTTGAAAGAACAGTTTTGCTTACCGGGACCAGTGGAAGCCGTAGATTATTCTGGCATAAACCTATAGTGCTCAGGAATGCTTTGATACCTGCCGGGTTCCCGTCAGAAAACAGTAGTTCAATTGATTCCATGAATCTGAAATGAATTTCACGGGCTGCCTTTAAGTTATTCTTAAGAGCATTATTTACGAGTTCACTGCACTCAGCAGGATAGGCATTGGCCAGCACTGAGATAACTCCGGAGCCGCCAGCTGCAATAATAGGTATTGTGAGCATGTCATCACCGGAAATTACGAGGAAATTTTCAGGTTTACCTTTTATTATTCTCATTATCTGGGCCAGATCACCCGATGCTTCCTTAATACCAATGATATTGTCACATTCATAAGCAAGCTCTATACATGTTTCAGAAGTAATGTTACTGGCTGTCCTTCCTGGTACATTATATAGTATTACAGGAATAGGACTACAGGTTGCAATTTCCTTGAAGTGTTGAAATAAACCACGCTGGTTTGGCTTGTTATAATACGGAGCTACAGAAAGAATAGCATCAACACCTTCAAGATCCATTTGCCTGATGCAGTTTATTATCTCCTGGGTATTATTGCCTCCCAGGCCAATAACAACAGGAATTCGTTTATCAACTATTTCAACAACATGGGAGATTAAAGCCTGCTTCTCATCTTTTGTAAGAGTCGGTGCTTCGCCTGTTGTTCCCATGACAATAATATAATTTACCCCTCCTTTAATAATATGATTCAGGATACGGCCTGTTGCTGAGAAATCAATGCTGGAATCATTCTTGAATGGCGTTACTATTGCAACACCTGTGCCTTTGAATTTTTTCATATTACTATATATATCAAGCTTGTGGTGATCCGGATTTTATCATTTCTAGATAATGTATTGTTTCATTGAGATAACTCTCAATCTGGTAGGGTTTTTTAAGTTCGATCATGAGATCAAATTTATTATTGTCTGAGACTGCATCAAATAATCCTACTTTAAAACTCGAAACAGATAACGAAGTTATATAATTAAGCGGAAAAATATTATCAAAATTGATATCAATAAGTACATCAAACTTTGTTTTAATGAAGTAATCAGCTTCAGTTGAAACAGGTGTAAAGAATATATTCAGTTCATTCTTCCTTATGCATGAAAGATACCTCAGTGCAGTGTACTGGTCGGGCAGTTCTTTGCCAGGATAATATCCTATTATCTTTACTGCAATATTCCTTTCTTCATGCATTTTTTGATGGAAACGCGACAAGAAACTAAATTCCCTGATCTTGGATGCATCCCATACAATGCCAATATTCTTAACCTGACCTATCTCTGAGTAATAGACTTTTCTACTGGTTTTTGCAAGCTTATTAGCCAGTAATAAATTTCCTATTTTCAGTCTGGTCTTTTCAAATAATTTCATTATGCAAACCTAATTCTTTTTTGCGTACATCATCAAATCAACCAAATTATTCTTCGCCGATTAGTTTCAGGAACTCATATTCACTAATGAGCGGCACCCCTAATTCTTCAGCTTTTGATCTTTTTGAGGGTCCCATATTCTCTCCGGCAAGTATAAAGGAAGTATTTCCTGATATTGAAGATACATTCCTTCCTCCATTCCTTTCTATGATTTTCTTATATTCTTCGCGGGAGTGTTTGTTAAAAACTCCCGATATTAGAATCGATTTACCTTTGAGTCGTTCACCTGTAAATGCCGGCTTCTCATCACTGGTGAATCTAATACCATAGGATTTTAAACGATTTATAATATGAATATTATCAGGATCTTCAAAGAAAGCAATTATGCTTGAAGCTATTTTTGGTCCTATTTCTCTTGTGTTCATAAGTTGCTCGCTATCAGCATTTATCAAATCATCAATTGATGTAAATTCTGATGCTATTATTCTGGCAACAGTTTCTCCTACATGTCTTATTCCCAGTGCAAACAGAACACGGTGGTAGGGGGTGTCAAGAGATGACCTGATACTTTTGATTATATTACCTGCCGATTTTTCACCCATACGTTTAAGTGGCACAAGCTGTTCAGTTTTCAGTTCATAGAGATCAGCATAATTTCTTATCAGGCCTTCACTGAACAGAAGGTCGATTGTTTCTTCTCCAAGACCATCGATATCCATTGCCTTTCTGCCAATGAAATGTTCGATCCTGCCCTTTATCTGAGGTGGACAATGAAGGTAATTCGGGCAGAAATGGTTTGCTTCTCCTTCGTTCCTTACAAGGAGAGTCGCACATTCGGGGCATTCAGTAATGAATTTGACAGGCGCACTGCGATCCGTTCTGAAGGAATGATCAACACCAACGATTTTTGGAATAATTTCACCGCCTTTTTCAACATAGACCATATCATTTAGATGAAGGTCCAGTAGATTTATCTGATCAGCGTTATGAAGGGAGGCTCTTTTAACTGTCGATCCGGCAAGGAAGACAGGTTCAAGATTAGCAACCGGAGTTACATTTCCTGTCCTTCCAACCTGGTATGAAACAGATAGCAATTTTGTGGAAACCTGTTCAGCTTTATATTTATAGGCAATAGCCCAGCGTGGAGATTTGGCAGTATAACCCAATAGCGACTGGAGAGTCAATGAATTCACTTTTATTACAACTCCGTCAATCTCAAAATCCAGCGTTTTACGCTCATTCTCCCAGTAGTTAATAAATGATATAACCTCATCAATGTTCCTGCATAGCTTTGTGCTGTCTGATACTTTGAATCCCCATTCTGAAGCTTCCATAAGATTGTCATAATGAGTTTCATGAGGCAGTTTTTCTGAAAGCAGAAAATAGAACTGGCAGTCAAGGTTTCTTGAAGCAACAATTTTTGGATCAAGCATTTTCAATGTTCCGGATGCGGCATTTCTTGGATTTGCAAAAGGGGGAAGCCCTTCTGAATTACGCTCCTCATTTAATCTTTCGAAAACTTTTTTAGATATAAGGATCTCACCCCTCATGACAAATTCTTCAGGGATGCCTGATGCTGTCAGATTGTGTGGAATAGTCTTAATTGTCCTTACATTAAGTGTTACATCATCGCCTCTGGTTCCGTCGCCGCGGGTCAGAGCTCTGTAAAAAGATCCATTTCTGTATGTGATGCTGACAGATGCTCCATCGAATTTCAGTTCACAGACATATTCGGGCTTCTGACCACTTGCTTTCTCAACCCGCGAATCGAAATCCCTTAATTCATTCTCATTATATGTATTACTAAGTGAGAGCATCGGATACTGATGTTCATATTGCCTGAATTCTGTTGTTATGTCACTGCCGACCTTTCTTGTAGGGGAATCATCTGTAACGAGAGCCGGGAATTTCTTTTCGAGAGTCTCAAGCTCATTTAATAGCAGATCGTATTCGAAATCAGAAATGACAGGATTATTCAAAACATAGTAATTATTATTATGATCTTTAATTTCCTGCCTGAGCTTTTCAATGCGTATTTTAGCTTCTGATTGTTTCATTCTTGTTTGTTTGTTCCATTCAATTCCATTTACCTTCAATTATCCTCCCGCATTTGTTGCATTTTCCGTCAGTAACATTATTTGATGTAACAGTAAATCCTTGTCTGGAAACAACAACTGACCCACATGAAGGACATCTGGTGTCTGCCATTTCATTCCCCGGTACATTGCCGATGTAAACATAATTGAGGCCTTCCCCGGAGGCAATTTTCGCAGCACTTCTGAGTATATCAACAGGGGTGGGAGGGAGTTGTTCAAGCTTGTAGGTGGGATGGAACCTGCTGAAATGCAAAGGCGTGTCTTTGAAACCATTGTTGCTCAGCCATTTACACATTTCGGCTATCTCGTCTGTTTTATCTGTCCACCTGGGCACTATAAGATGAGTGATCTCAAGCCATACTCCCGAGTCCTTGTAAATCTTTAAAGAATCAAGAACGGGTTGCAACTTGCCTCCCGATAGCCTCAGGTAGGTATTGTCATTGAATGCCTTCAGGTCTATATTGGCTGCATCAATTACTTGACACCATTTTTTCAACGGCTCAGGATTAATGTACCCGTTTGATTTAAGAATATTCTTAATTCCTGCTTTTCGTGCTTCTGCTGCAGTTTCATAAACATATTCGTAAAATGTAGCAGGTTCCGTATAGGTATATGCAATAGACCGGCAATTGTTTCTTTTTGATTCATTTACAACTTTTTCAGGCATAAGGTCAAAATTTCTTGTCTTATCAGGACTGGATTGCGAGATTGACCAGTTCTGGCAGTTAAGACAGGCAAGGTTGCATCCGGCAGTAGCTATTGAGTATGCGCGGGTGCCGGGGTAAAAATGATACAAGGGTTTTTTCTCAATAGGATCAATGGCTACAGAACAAGGATTTCCATAAGCCATTGTGAGCAACTTTGAATTTCTGACTGTCCTGTTATTGCACTTACTGATTTCTCCTTCCTTGAGTACACACTCATTAGGGCATATCCTGCACATAATGCCCCTCGGAGTCGTTTCCTGGAACATTGCTTCTCTAAGTTTCAATGCCTGCTCTTCTTCCGATTCGAATGTTCCTGCTAAACAGGTATGAGGTAGAGCAGCAATACCAGCTGAAAGGGCCAGGCATTTCTTAAGAAATGAACGTTTATTTATGTCAAAATCCTTTTCTCCCATCAAATCCATGTATTAATGATCATTCGCTTCCTGATGCAGTTCCAAAAATAATTCCTGTAAAAATAAGGATTGCAAGCGAGATAATCGAAATCGTTATGCCAAAAGCAGGTACAATAATTACAGACATAAGTACAAAACCTGATGCAGATCCTATTAGGTCAGCACTATAGGTTGATCCTGAAGCTAAAACAGATCTTTGATGCATTGTTAATTCATTGAATATATGGCCAGTGAGATATGATGGCAAAAAGACAAGAATCAGTATCAAAATTACGGGAAGAAAGGTTCCTCTTAACTGGAGGATGTAACCAAAGGTAGCTGCAGCAAGAAGATAAAACACAAGCAGGAAGACTGATTTTAATTTCAATGATAATTTTTTCAGGAAATATGGATTAGTACCTGCTCCAAAAGCAAGACCAGACATTAAAGCAGCAAGAACCAGTCCGGTAAGTTGATACATATTTCCGGCTGCCAGCTGAAGTATCAGAAGAATAATTATTTCAAACCCGGCAAGTGCTGACGCACTGAAATACATTATTAAATTATTCTTTTTAATTAACACTACAGGAAGTACGAAGAGTAGTATTATCAAAGCAATTGCAGGTGCCTTCGCACCTGCGTCCATGCTAAAGCCAAGTGATTGAAAATG
>Ga0255341_1000170_pt1 | contig 119363 bp, 89 predicted proteins | sample wastewater_treat_8_FD_192418 | JGI IMG/M metagenome (GOLD analysis project Ga0255341, IMG submission 192418) | Wastewater microbial communities from Lulu Island WWTP, Vancouver, Canada - plant12 | ecosystem: Engineered > WWTP > Wastewater > Unclassified | place: Canada: Vancouver, British... | reverse complement strand
AATAAGTGGCTTTTTAAATGATATTTTAAATAATCTTAATCATTGTCTTCTATTTCCTCTCCCTTAAAGAAATTAAGAGTTTCAGTAAGTTTTCCCTGCTCGTCGTAAAATTTCCATTCGCCTATTCTAACATAGTCTCCTGCAGCCATATTCAACTGTCTAAGTCCTTCATTTTTCATGTTCCCGTTTTTATAATATGTTTTTGCCATATAAATTCTCTCATTTTTATCAACTAATTCCAATGTGCTCTGCGGTGAACCACTCATGAAATAAAAATTATATTTCAAATAATAACTCATACTGTTATCATACTCCTCAATAAATTCCAGATTCCCATTTGGATAATAATCTATCCATTTTATAGGATTCTTCTTTCTATATTCAACTTTTGAGCGCATTGTGCCATCTTTATAATAAACAACCAATTCGGCGCTTCCCGCATTAATAATTGAAAACTTACGTTCTAATTGTTCATTGTCAAAATAATTTTCGTATCCATTAGTAATACGACCACCCTGATAATATGCCTTGTGTTTTAAATTGCCATTTTCCCAATAATCCTTAATGATTCCATTACACGGTCTTTTGTTGCAAATTCTAACCGAGTCGCCCATGGTAAAAGCATTGTACTTTTCGTAAAGCAATATTGGTTCTTCCACATTATCAGAAATATTCTCTATGTTGTCAAACCAATCATCCCCACCCTGAGAGAATACAAATAATGGAAACAAAAACAAAAAAATAGCAGATAAACGCATAGTTAAAGCTGATTAATGAATTCTGACATTTCTTCTTGCATCCGCTTTGCTTCTTTATGAGCGGCTACAGCAAAGTCCTCTCCCGTAGATGCAAATATAATAGATCTTGAGGCATTAATCAATAGTCCCCCCGAATTATTCCATCCGTTTTTCAACACTTCGTTCAAATCTCCGCCCTGTGCTCCTACACCCGGGATTAATAAAAAATTATCAGGTACTATTGCTCTCACTTTTCTAAGCATCTCTGCTCTTGTAGCTCCAACAACATACATCAAATTTTCATCATTGCCCCACTGCTTCGACTGCATCAAAACTCTTTCAAAATACTGCATGTTGTCTTCAGTTTTTATGAGTTGAAAATCTTCAGCACCGGGATTCGATGTTAAAGCTAAAAGTATTGCCCATTTCCCTTCAAACGCAAGAAAAGGTGCTATTGAATCCTTTCCCATATAGGGAGCAACAGTAACTGCATCAAAATCGGGCGTTGTTTTTCCATCACCAAAAAATGCAGTTGCATATAATCTGGATGTGTTGCCAATATCAGCCCGTTTTGCATCAGCAATAATAAAAATCGGCTTGTTAAGCGACCTGATATATGCCACAGTTTTATTTAATGCAATAAGCCCATGAACACCCATAGCTTCGTAAAATGCCAAATTAGTCTTGAATGCAACTGCAAATTCTATTGTAGCATCTATTATAGCCTTATTAAATTCAAATATGGCATCTTCTTTATCATAATCATTTTTTATGTGCAACGGCAATTTTTCAAATTCAGAATCCAATCCAACACATAGAACCGATTTTTTATTAAAAATAAGCTCTGTTAATTCTTGTTTTTTCATACTAAACGAATTAAATATTTATACCTTCTTTTAATCTTTCAGCATTTTCAGCTATTTGGAGGGCATCGATAAACTGCTGGATATCACCATCCATAACTGATGACAAATTAAATACAGTAAGTCCTATTCTATGGTCTGTAACACGGCTTTGAGGGTAATTATATGTACGTATTTTAGCAGAGCGGTCACCCGATGAAACCAAAGTTTTGCGCTGACTTGCTATTTTATCAAGATATTTCTGGTATTCTATTTCAAATATTCTGCTTCTCAATACTTTTAAAGCCTTATCGTAATTTTTTAACTGGCTGCGTTCATCTTGGCATTGAACAACAATACCGGTAGGAATATGCGTTAATCTGATTGCTGAATATGTTGTATTAACAGATTGCCCGCCGGCTCCCGACGAACAAAAAGTGTCTTTTCTTATATCCGATTCTTTAATTTCAACATCTACATCATCAGCCTCAGGCAAAACTGCAACAGTTGCCGCTGAAGTATGAATCCGACCCTGGGCTTCGGTTTCAGGAACACGCTGTACTCTGTGAACACCGGACTCAAACTTAAGGGTTCCGTATGCATTGTCAGCTTTAACATTCAGGATAATTTCCTTGTATCCACCCATGGTTCCTTCAGTGAAATCGACAATCTCATACTTCCACTTGCGGTTTTCGAGATATCTGGTGTACATTCTGAACAAATCACCGGCAAAAAGGCTTGCCTCATCACCACCGGTTCCTCCACGAATTTCAATAATACAATTCTTTTTGTCCTGAGGATCAGAAGGCAAAAGCAAAATCTTTATTTCTTCTTCCATGCTTTCCTTTTTCTCCTGCAACTCTTCTATCTCTAATTTTGCCATTTCTCTGAATTCTTCATCTTTTTCGGTTTGCAAAATACTTTTTGCATTTTCAATGTTAGACAAGATATTAGAGTAACTTACATAAGCTTCTGACACCGGTTGCAATTCCTTATATTCTTTGTTTAATGCCACATATCTTTTCATGTCGGCAACAACATCAGGGTCTAAAAGTAATTGACCTATCTCTTCCCACTTTTTATATACCTCTTTTAATTTTGCTAGAATGTCCATTTTTTATAACATTTTCGAAAATGTTCCATAAGGGGTTTGTAACTCAACTTCTCTTTGCGTTGATGGTACACAATATCCAATAACTTTAGCATCAACTCCAAACCCTTCGGATATCTTAATTATTTCTTTTGCCGATTTTTCATCAGTAAATATTTCAAGCCTATGACCCATATTGAATGTACGATACATTTCTTCGGCTTCCGTTCCATTTTTCATTATCAACTCAAAAACCGGCGGGATTTCAAAGAAATCATTCTTGACTATTTTAAGTTTATCTATAAACTTTATACTCTTAAATTGTCCCCCTCCTGTGCAATGAACCAGCCCGTGAACTGAATTGCGCATACTCTCAAATACCTTTTTAATCAAAGGCAAATATGTCCTTGTAGGAGAAAGAACAAGCTTCCCCATGTCTATTCCTTCAACTGGCGATTTTTGTGTTAGTTTGTGTTTGCCTAAATAAGCAAATGCTTCAATTGCATGATCGTAAGTTTCGGGAAAATCCTGGGCAACCGAAAAATCAAAAATATCGTGCCTTGCAGATGTAAGCCCGTTGCTTCCTATACCGCTGTTGTAATTATCTTCCCATTCACATTGGCCAAATGATGATAAACCAACAATTACATCACCGGCAGAAATTTTTTCATTGCTGATAAATTCTTCCCTGCTTACAAAACCTAAAGCTGTGGCATCAACAATAATCGTGCGTACCAAATCACCCACATCAGCAGTTTCGCCACCTGAGAGCACAATGCCAATATCATATTTTCTCATTTTTTCTTTAAATCTGACATTGCCTTCAATTATGGCTTCAATAACGTCTCCCGGAATAAGTTGCTTATTTCTTCCAATAGTGGAAGAAATATAAAATTGTTTGTCAATACCAACACACAACATGTCATCGGTATTCATAACTAAAGCATCAGTTGCCAGATTATGCCAGACACTGAAATCGCCTGTTTGTTTCCAGTAAGCATAAGCAAGTGCACTTTTTGTTCCTGCGCCATCGGCATGCAATACTATGAATCTGTTTTTATCGAAAGGATCGATATCGACTCGACAAAATGCAAACTTAAATTCACCTTCCCCAATTTTCTTAACAGCTTTATGCACCTCCTCTTTACCGGAAGATACACCTCTGTTTAAATATTTGTCTTCGCTCATTTTTTTAAAAAATTAAGATGCATTCCCTGCAGAAAGGAAATGCATCTTTTTGATTAATAAAACACCTAATAATGTCTGTTGCAGACACTTATAAAAAACAAGTTCGTCGCTTCGAAAATTACCGGACTCACCTTAATCTTCATTTGAATTTTCTCCATCATCCGTACTATCATTAATAATTTGAATCTGTGGATTTACGGGCGTATTAGTGTCTGCTTTTGGAACATAATCCGTTCTTATTATTTGGAAAGTGGTACGACGATTCAACTGGTGAGCTGCTTCTCTCTCCCCTTCAGTCTTCAGACCATTAATAAACTCATCTGTCATAACCTGACCTTTGGTGAAAGTATAATCCTTTCCTTTATAATTTACAGTCTTATCCTTTTCAAGCAACCTTGGAACTCTTTCGCCATATCCTTTTGGGCTGATTCTGTCAGGTTCAATTCCCTGAGAAATAATATAATCTACACAGCTTTTTGCGCGGTTATACGAAAGAGTATCATTATAAGTATCAGAACCACGGGTATCAGTATGTGAACCTAATTCAATCACAAATGTAGGATTCTCTTTCATTATTTCAACCAAGCCAAAAAGACTATCTTCATATTGAGGTTTAAGATCCCATTTGTTAAAGTCATATAATATATCAGGTAATACGATAGGCTTTTTAGGAATAGGGTCAAGATAAAAATCACGAACAAGATCTTTACTGGTTTCAAGACCAACAGTAGATTCTTTACCTCTCTCAGAATAATAATCTTTTAATGCTACCACCATATTATATGTGGTATTTTCAACTATTTGAATATTGTCAAAATGATAAGATCCGGTTTGGTCAGTTGAATCAACATATACAGTACCATTGGAACCTTCAATACGAACCTCGGCTCCTTTTAATATTTGTTTTGTACTGTCATCTCTCACTATTCCGGATAAAGTAAATAATATAGGCGGAAGTTTAAAACTCCACAGGTCATCACTACCCCTACCACCTTTACGGTTTGTAGTAAACCAACCCATTTCTTTAGCATTGGCTTCTCTTAGCATTTTGGCATCATCGTTAAAAATAATTCCAAAATCGTCGGAAGATGAGTTTATCGGAGACTTCATGTTTACAGGCGTTGTCCATTTGCCATCAACCAATTCACTTTTAAAAATATCTAATCCTCCCATACCAAGATGTCCGTTCGATGCAAAATAAAGAAATGTTTTGCCATTCACTTCTCGAATGGTTGGATACATTTCGTCTCCGTCCGTATTAATAACATCGCCAAGATTAACGGCTTTTTCAAATGGTTTATTTTTCTTTGAACGTGTAATCATCCAAATATCTCGTCCACCCTGTCCTCCCGGCATGTTACTGGCAAAGTACATTGTGAGTTCATCTTCGGTAAGGGTTGGATGTCCAACAGTGAAAGAATCAGCAGGTGCAATAGGTATAAGTTCAGGAGTTGACCAGCTTTTACCTTTTTTTTCTGATGTGTAAATTTCGCATCCTAATATTTTCTTTTTCTCTTTACGGCAACGGGTAAAATATATTGTGTTAAATTTTGAATTAAAAGTACAAGAGCCCTCATTTGCCTCAGAATTAATTATTCCTTCTTCGTCAAGAGGAATCGGAGTGCTGAAATTTCCTTTTTTATCCTGCGAGGTAACAAATATATCCGTGAACGGCATACCTGTCCAATTATCTTGTCCACGTCCGTTTACTTCCTCTCGCGAAGTTGTAAATACAAGAGCTTTGTATTTTTTATCAAAATAAGCCGGACTAAAATCGGCATTCCTGGAGTTTATTTTCTTATCAGGTTCAACAACATAACGTGTTGGTGCATCTAACCATGAAATTGCAAGTTTACAAGATTCTATTCCAATATCGGCCCTTTTATCATTTGGGTATTTTTCCTTAAATGTGTTAAAGGCAATTAAAGCTTCTTCGTAGTTTCCTAAATTCTTTAAGCTTTGTGCATAAATGTTATAAGCCTCAACTTCAGGATAATTAGCTTTAATAACCCTTTTCATGTTAGTACTGGCACTTTTCATGTCATTAATAAGATAATAACATGTGCCTATCTGGAAAAGAATTCTGTTTTTCTCAACCTTATTTTTGACTTTAGTATATGCCTTTTTGTATAACTCTATGGCATCATAATATTTATTCAAAGAAAACTTTTCATCAGCTTCTGCAGAAAAATTCTTTTGAGCCGCCAACTTATTCACCGGAATAAATGCTACAGCAGCAAAAATGATTAAATAAAATAAAATCCTGTTTTTCATATCTTTATGACACAGTTAAAAAAAGTTACAATATTTGATTTTGCTAAATTAAACATTTATTGCTTATTATACTATTTTTAGGCAATTAAAATGAATATTTTTTAAACAAAATAATTTTTCATGTCTGAAAAATTATAAAAAAAGGTAGCCTCTGAAATAAAGGCTACCTTAAACTATAAAAAATAGAATATTATTTTTTTTTCTTTTTGCCTTTTAATCTCATAATATCATAGGCCAAAGGAGTTGCTATAAAAAGAGTTGAGTATGTTCCAGAGATAGTTCCAACAAGCATTGCAAAGCTAAAGCCTCTAATTATTTCACCACCAAGAATAAATATAGCAAGCAATACAACTATAACAGATCCCGCTGTATTTATAGTTCTTCCCAAAGTTGAGTTAACGGCTTCATTTATATTGGTTCTATTATCTCTATTTGGATATAATGTTTTATATTCACGAATACGGTCAAAAACAACAACCGTATCATTAATAGAATAACCAACAATAGTTAAAAGAGCCGCAATAAAATTCTGATCAACATCTAATGTAAATGGCAATATCCCATAAAACCACGAAAAAATAAAAATAGCAAACATGGCATCATGTAACAAAGCAACAACACCACCAAAGCCAAATTGCCAATTCTTAAATCTAATCGCAACATAAACAAATATTGTTATTAAAGCTAAAATCAATGCATATAATGATGACTGTTTGATATCATCGGCAATAGTTGGTCCAACTTTTTGACTACTTAACCGGCCTAATACTTTTACCGGATCATCTGAGGTAAATTCTTTAAAAGTTATATTGGTAGAATAAAATCCTTTTAAAGATTCATAGATTTTAGATTCAACAATCGAATCAGCATTTTCGGAATTATCATCAACCAAATATTTGGTAGTTATTTTAACCTGATTATTTGAACCAAAAGTTTTTACATCAGCAGTTTCATCCATGTGTTTAAACAACTCGCCGCGCACATCATCAACTTTTACGTCATTATCGAATCGTACAACATAAGTTCGACCGCCAGTAAAATCAATTCCCCAACTCATTCCTCTAGTAGCCAAAGAAGCTATTCCGGCAACAAAAATTAAACCTGATAAAATATATGCCCATTTACGCATTTTAATAAAATCAAAATTTGTAGCAGTAAATAATTTTTCAGTAATTTTTGTAAAAAACGCAATTTTACGTTTCCGATCAAGCCACCAAAGAAAAACAAGGCGGGTAATAAATAAGGCTGTAAACAATGATGTGAAAATACCAATAATAAGAGTAGTGGCAAATCCCTGAACCGGACCTGTTCCAAACCATAAAAGGATGAAGCCTGAAAAAAGAGTTGTTACGTTACCATCAATAATAGCACTAAGAGCATTTTTAAACCCGTCATCAATGGCAAGTCTTACACTTTTACCTGCACGCAATTCTTCTTTAATACGCTCATAAATAATAACATTGGCATCTACTGCCATCCCAATAGTTAGAACTATACCAGCAATACCCGGTAAAGTCAAAACCGCTCCCATTGAAGCAAGAACACCAAAAATTAAAACAATATTATTCAAAAGCGCAATATTTGCAGCTAAACCGGCTTTACTATAAAAGAAAATCATGTAGAGTAAAACCAATAAAAATGAAATAACAAATGAAAGCATCCCTGCATTTATTGCCTCAATACCAAGAGATGGGCCTACTACAGCTTCCTCCACTATTCTAGCCGGGGCTGCTAACTTTCCTGATTTCAAAACAGTAGCAAGATCTTGCCCTTCGGCAACATCAAAATGACCCGTAATAGCTGAACGCCCATTTGGTATTTCATTTTGAACAGTTGGAGCAGAATAAACAACGTTGTCAAGAACAATAGCAATGCTTTTACCTATATTATCGGCAGTCATTTTTTTCCAAATTTTTGCTCCCTCACTTGTCATCATCATAGAAACCTCAACCTTTCCATTCTGATCATAATCCTGCCATGCATCTGCTACTTTATCACCCTCAAGCTTTGCTTTGCCATCTGTAGTACTTATCTTTAAAGCGTAAAGCTCAAAATAATTACCCGGAGCATTCATTTTAACTGCCTTAGCACCCCATGCAAATTTGGTATTTGCAAAAGAACCCTCAAGCATTGTTAAATATCGATTTACTAATGCTGTATCTTTTGAATTTACATATCCAATTAATGGACCTTGTCCGGCATATCTTTTACCTTCGTTATCAATAATATTAAAACTAGCAAATAATGATAAAAGAGGATTTTCTTTCTTTGCATTATTAATATCAGCTTTTGATGTGTCTCTTTCTTCTGCAACCTTATTAAGTTTTTGTTCTAATGTGTTGGTTTTTGCCTGCACAATATCTGTGGAGTCAGAAGCATTAACTGTATCAGATGCAAGTGTATCAGTAATTACTTGCTTTTCAAGCATGTTCTTTATTGTCTGATCAGCTTTTTCCAAAGATGGCCAAATTTCAACAAAGTCATAAGTTTCCCAAAATTCAAGTTTGGCAGTCCCTTGTAAAATTTTACGAACACGAGTAGGATCTTTAACTCCCGGCAACTCAATCAAAATACGACCGCTTGAACTTAGTTTTTGAATATTTGGCTGTGTTACACCAAATTTATCAATACGCTTACGCAATACCATAAAAGTTCGGTCAATGGCACTATTGATTTCGGCATTAAGAACCTTTATTACTTCGTCGTCGGTGCTGTTTGTCTTAATTCTGTCACTCAACTCACGGGTCATGAAATATGAAGCCAAGGGCTTTTCCGGTGCAAGCTTCTTTATGCTTTCAACAAAAAGACTTACATAAGAAGATTGAGATTTTTTAAGTTTTTCAGAAGCTTCATGAATAGCCTTTTTAAAGTTGGGATCCTGGTTATTGCCTGAAAGAGCTATGACAATATCAGGCTCCGAAATTTCCAAGGTTACGTTCATACCACCTTTAAGGTCGAGACCCAGATTAACTTCTTTTTCTTTACAGTCTCTATAAGTGTATTTTTTAACAAGTAAATTATAAACAACTTCATTTGCCATGGAATCAAGATAATAACTTTCCCATGCAGATGAAATAGAGTCAAATAAAACCCTTTCTTTCAAAGTGTCTTCACCCGCTAAATTCTTAGCTAATTGATGTGCGGCTTCGCTGTTTGCATATTCTTTGGCGTCTTTCTCAACCTTATGTGTACAGTAGGTAAATGAAAGTGAGTACAAACTAACCAAAATAAAAACTACAGCAAAAAACCTAATCGTTCCTTTTATTTGCATATCAAACTATTTAAAAGACTTTTCGTCAAATTTTTAAAGGTGCAAAGATAGAATAACTGATTGAATTATACACTATTTTATTGCAAAATAATTTTATTAATTTGCATATCCCTCATAATCACTGCAATTACTTATTTAACAGATATTCTATTTTGCTTTTTATGTAATTCCGATTTATTTCCGCGAAATAATATAGTAGCTGATTTATAATCAATTACTGCTTTTGCTTTAAGTAAAAGGTCAGCCCCGATTATTCCATCAATTGCACTACAGCCATTTTTTTCAAGAGAATCATTAATGGTGCCCAAATCCAATAAAACAAACGGGTAATTTTTTAAATAAAATGTACCAAATTCTATTCTCTCACATAAAGTAACGGACACCTCCAATTCTTGTGTGCCAATTCCCATTACTTTATTATCAAAATCAAATGTTTCGGACTTTAAGTTAAAATGATCTTTCTTATTAAGGTCAATAATGCAATTTGAAGCTCCGGTATCCACAATTAAAAAAGCAGACTTGCCATTTATAAAGGCATTAACCGCAATATGCGATTTTAACCCGTCGTTATTTGTAAAAAGCTCAAGAGGCAGTACCGAACGCATTGTTAAAAATTAGGAGACAGATTGTATTTTTTATAATAGTTCTCAATTACGGCAACAGCTTCCTCAGGTGTTTCGGCAAAGTCGTAAAGTTTAAGATCATCTTCGGCGATATTTCCAAACTTCAGCATAGTACTTCTAAACCATTTATCAAGGTCTGTCCAATATTCCTTGCCTACCAAAACAATTGGAAAATGAGCTATCTTTTTTGTTTGAATCAGGGTTAATGCCTCAAACATTTCATCGCAAGTTCCAAAGCCACCGGGTAAAACAATAAAACCTTGACTATATTTCATAAACATTACCTTGCGAACAAAAAAGTATTTAAAATTCAACATTTTATCTTTGTCGATATACTCATTTGACTCTTGCTCAAATGGTAATTCAATATTAAGGCCGACAGATTTTCCACCGGCTTTTTTTGCACCCAGATTCCCTGCTTCCATAATACCGGGTCCGCCACCGGTAATAACACCATACCCTGCCTTGCATAATCTAAATGCTATATCAGAGGCTAATTTATAAAACGGGTCATTCGGTTTTGTTCTTGCCGAGCCAAAAATACTAACGCAAGGACCAATAGCCGACAATGTTTCAAAGCCTTCAACAAATTCCGACATGATTTTGAAAATTTGCCATGAGTCATGTGTTTTAATCTCATGCCAGTTTTTAGGTTCGAGTGCTCTGCGTATTTTAGCATCGTCATTCAAATTGTCAAACAAATTTTTATCGTTCATGATATCTTAATTTAAAATTTTTACTCTTTTTTCTTTTTCCTTAAAATACTCTTTAAGATGTTTGCCTGTCAAACTGTTCTTATTCAAGGCTATTTCTTCGGGAGTACCAACAGCAACAATCTTGCCTCCATGTTTTCCGCCACCGGGGCCCAAATCAATTAAATAATCCGCAAACGCAATGACATCCATGTGATGTTCTATAATTATTACTGTGTTTCCACGCTTTACAAGTGTATTCAAGACCTCAAGTAAAACACGTACATCTTCGAAATGAAGACCTGTGGTAGGTTCATCTAAAATATACAATGTGCGGCCGGTGTCTTTTCTGGTAAGCTCCGAAGCCAGTTTAATTCTTTGTGCCTCTCCACCTGATAAAGTTGTTGAACTCTGACCAAGTTTTATATATCCTAAACCAACTTTCTGCAATGTAGTTAAATATGAAATTATTGCAGGTTGATTTTCGAAAAATTCAGCAGCCTGGTTTATTGTTAAATTCAGCACATCACTTATGCTTTTGCCTTTAAATCTTACTTCCAGAGTTTCGGGATTATATCTTCGGCCATTACAATCATCGCAATTAACATATACGTTAGGCAAAAAATTCATTTCTATGGTTTTTAAACCTGCACCTTTACAGGTTTCGCAACGGCCACCCGAAACATTAAACGAAAACCTTCCGGGCTTATACCCTCGGGCCTTTGACTCCGGTAAAACTGAAAATAATTTTCTTATTTCATCAAAAACTCCGGTATATGTTGCAGGATTGCTTCTGGGTGTTTTACCAATTGGCGCCTGATCTATTTTTATAACCTTATCTAAGTTTTCAAGCCCCTCTACAGATTTATATTTAAGCGGCTTAACATTGCTTTTATACAGTTTGTTGCTTATTACTGGATATAGAGTTTCATTTATCAGTGAGCTTTTACCGCTGCCCGAAACGCCTGTTACACAGATTAGCATCCCAAGCGGAAAATCAATGTTAATATTTTTAAGATTGTGACCTGATGCACCTTTAACGCTAACTACTCGTTCCGAAACTTTACGTCTTTGTGTAGGAATGGGAATTGATTTAATTCCATTTAAATATTGTGCTGTAAGAGTAGTCTGCTTAATCATATCGTCAAATTTCCCCGCAAAGGTAATGTAGCCACCTTTACGACCTGCACCGGGGCCAATATCTATAACATAATCAGCCGAACGAATCATTTCTTCGTCATGTTCAACCACAATAACCGAATTTCCTGAATCGCGCAAACGCTTAATGCTTTCGATGAGTTTTTTATTATCGCTCTGATGTAATCCTATACTGGGCTCATCTAAAATATACAAAACGCCTCTAAGTTTAGAACCAATTTGAGATGCCAGGCGTATTCGCTGTGACTCACCACCCGACAAAGACGCAGCTGGTCGGTTAAGACTCAGGTAATTTAGGCCAACTTCGGATAAAAAACCAATTCTTGATGATAATTCACGAATGATATCAGTTGCAATAATACTCAAACGCTTATATAATTTATTTGGCAAATCACTGACCCAATCAAGCAAGACATCCATTTCAAAATTGGATACTTCTGCAATGTTTTTGTCATCAATTCTGAAAAATAATGCCTCTTTTTTCAATCTGGTTCCATTGCATTGAGGGCATGTTACCATATTCATAAAAGACTCTGCCCACCGTTTCAGTGTGGGGTTCATTTCATCGTCATGCCTATTTATAAGCATATTTATTATTCCGTCAAAAGACAAGTTGTAACTGCTTGTAACTCCCAAATATTCATTTGTAAGGCTCAGCATTTCGTTTGAACCGTATAAAATGGCATTAAGGGCATCATCACTTAAGTCACCTACTTCATCATCCAAAGTATTTCCATATTTTTTACAAATAAGTTCAACTTGCTTAAAAACCCAGTTGTTTTTATACTCGCCTAAAGGTGCAATCCCACCCTTACGCAAGACAACTCTTTTATCCGGAATGATTTTTTTTATATCAACCTCTGAAACTGTGCCTAAACCTTTGCAATGCGGACACGCCCCATAGGGGCTGTTAAAAGAAAAAGTGTTGGGCTCTGGTAATTCATACGATTCGCCTGTGTCTTCGCACATCAATTTGCGGCTAAAAAACGCAGTTTTCCTGTTTATTTCATCATAAACAGCAACAACTCCTTTACCATAGCGCAAAGCCAAATCCAAAGCCTTATTTAATCTTTTGCCTGACATTTCCGACATCTCAATTCTGTCAACAACAAGTTCTATGTCATGAATTTTGTACCTATCAACCTGCATTCCCTGAGAAGCCTCCACAAGCTCGCCGTCAATACGGAAAAAAACAAATCCTATTTTACGATATTGTTCAAACAATTCTCTGTAATGTCCTTTGCGTGCCTTTACCAGTGGCGCCAATACAGCTACATGTTTCCCTGCAAACCTGTTAATAATCATTTCCTCAATGCGAGCATCTGAATATTGTACCATTGGCTTGCCCGTATGCATAGAATAAGCTGTGGATGCCCTGGCAAACAATAAACGTAAATAGTCATAAATTTCCGTTATTGTTCCGACAGTTGACCGCGGATTGCGTCCTGACGTTTTCTGATCTATAGAAATAACTGGCGACAAACCTGTTATCCTGTCAACATCAGGCCGAACCATATCTCCAATAAATTGTCTGGCATAAGCCGAAAAAGTATCCATATACCTACGCTGACCTTCGGCAAATATGGTATCGAAAGCCAAAGATGATTTTCCACTTCCGCTTAATCCGGTAATAACAACTAAACTGAACCTTGGAATGCGCACTGAAATATCCTTAAGATTGTTTTCTCGTGCACCAATAACTTCGAGACACTCATTATCTATTTCTAACAAAAAATCAGTCTTGTCCATTTACTACTCCACTTTCACAGAATCCTGAAAAATTGTGTACGGGTTCTTAATTTTATTAATAACTGCTGAGTAACTCATGCTAATAGGGATGGCAATTTGATATGTTTTGCCGGCAGATACTGTAAGCGAATTAGTCAAAAGCCACGGATTTAAATATTTTAACTCAAGATATGAAATTCCTTTTTCTTTTGCCCACGCTGATAAATCACTTATTGATGAGCTAACTGTAATATATTTTTGTTCTATGGGTTGATAAATATCTTTGTTCCTGATAAAAAACCCATAGGTAAGCGGATTCTCATAAATGAGTTTCAGAGCTATAATGCGATAAACATAACGTGAAGTTTCTTCATTCAAAAACAAACGATAGTAATCATTACATTTTTGTTCTGAAATCTTGCTTTGCAGCCCTCCGCTTCCCATATTATAGGCAGCAGCAGCCAAACTATAAGACCCGAATTTTGCCAATGCCGCTTTTAAATATTTACAGGCCGCAACAGTCGATTTTTCCAGATTATTGCGCTCATCAATCTCCGAATTAATTTCTAAGCCATATTCTATTCCGGTTTTTTGTAAAAACTGCCAGAAACCTTTTGCTCCGGCCGGCGATACAGCATTAGTAAGCTCACTCTCACACATTGCAAGGAACTTAATGTCGTCATGAACTCCGTTTGCCTTTAATATTGGCTCAATTACAGGGAAATAACGGCCCGAACGTTTTAAAAGCAGTATAGTATGAGAGTGCCAATACATGTTGGCCATAACTTCACGCTCCATGCGTTCGCGCACAATCAAATGATCTACAGGAATATTTTCGCCGCAAAAAGTAATAGTATCAGGTATATAAGGCTGAAAAACCTTTACTGTTTGCCGGCTCATGTTAAAATACAATTCGTCAGGATTTTTATTTACTGTTTTGTACGAATAAAACATAAAAAACTGAATGCCGCCAATTATTAAAATCAGTATGAAAATAAGGCCTATAATCCATTTTTTCACAAACATCTTTGTCTAATTTTTGAATTAAACTTGTTATTTACCAAAATATTTTAAAATTCCGGTAAATAAACAGCCATTGAAAACAAATAATAACCAATTTATACTTCTTTATCTCTGTTGATGCAGGCTATATAAAACAATCCGCCTGAAACAACAATGATATAAGAAACAAACGCTAAGGTTAAAAAACCGTTCCAATGATTAAACAAAGATAGTAATTTTACGATAGACAAAAGTGATATGAGACCAATTATGGAATATATAAGCGCAACTGCTCTTTCATTAAGTCCAAGATAAGACAAATGATGAGTTGTATGATCTTTTCCTCCAATAAAAGGCGAACGGCCTGAAAAAATACGTTTTAAAAATACCGTAGTTGTATCTGTTAATGGCACAATAAAAATTATTAATACTGCAAGTATTTTGAGCCAGTAAGGAATCTCAACCTCATAAACCTGCATATTCCATCCATATTTTATGCCTAAAAATGCAACTATTGTTCCTAAAAACAAGCTGCCGGTATCACCCATATATAACTTAGAAGGATTCCAATTGAAAAATAAAAATCCACCTATTGCAGCAATTAAGCCAACAGAAATAAAAACATAAGGGCCGTCAACTAAGCCGTTAAGCTGCATAATAACCAGAAAACAAGCCAGAATAAATATTACTACAATCGATGCAATCGCATCCATGTTGTCAAGCAAATTAATTGCATTCATTATTCCTATTACCCAGATAAGAGTAATAAAAGAGTCAGCAAATAAATTTTCAGTAATGTTAATAACAGTTCCTGAGCTAATTAATACAATACCGGTTAAAACCTGCAATCCAAGTTTTATCAGCGGCTTAGTATTAAATGCATCATCAAAAAGCCCTGCGACAAAGCCAATAGAAGCAGCCAGCATTAAGCCAAGAAATTCCACATTGCGAACAATTACCACCTCAGTATCCAACATAGAATATGCAATAACGGAAATTAAGAAAAGTATATAAAAAGTGATACCGCCAAAAGAAGGCTTCTGAGCGGAATTCCATCGAATGCCTGACTCTTTTGGAGTTCTAAGCCCCAATGTATCGGAGAATTTCAAAAAAAGGCCATTTATTACCAATGAAAAACCAAAAAACAGCACAACAACCAGTAAATATTCACTTACACTCATATATTACAAAATTAAAATGGTGATGTGAAATTTTTAAATTTTTCACCTGCTTCATCTTTTGCACTTACTATTAAAGGATTTTCCGGCCATTTGATGTTTAAATCCGGGTCATTCCAATGCAAGGTGCGCTCGGCCGACGCATTATAATCTGCCGTGCATTTATAATTTATTATGGTGTTGTCTTCAAGCGAAAGAAAGCCATGTGCAAACCCCGCCGGAATCCAAAATTGAAATTTATTTTCAGAGGAAAGTAAAACCGATTGCCATTTGCCGTATGTGGGAGAATTTTTTCTTATATCTACTGCAACATCAAAAATGCTACCACTGATAACTCTGATTAATTTGCCCTGAGCATAAGGTGGTATCTGAAAATGCAATCCGCGCAAAACAAATTTGTGCGACATACTTTCGTTATCCTGCACAAAATCATTACCAATACCTATTTCACTATATTTTTGCAAACGATATGTTTCTAAAAAATAACCGCGGTTATCAGAAAAAACCTTTGGCTTAATTAAAACCAGCCCTTCGCATTCAAAAGTATCAAACTCCATTATTATTTCTTTCTAAACTTTAATAATAACTTATCCTTCCATGATTTTTTCACAATATCTTCTGCATCATAATACCCATGCTTTGAATTATTATAGCCATATCCATAACCATAAGCAAAACCCTGACTACTACCTGCTCCCGTAATTTCGGGATCAACACTGTTGAGAACAATACTCATTAAACGCAAATTGTTTTCGTTATACAATTTTTCAATATTGTAAATGTAAGAGCGTTTAGAAAAGTTTGCTTTAATGACATAAATAGGATAATCAGCGAACTGCATTGGTTTCATTGCATCACTAACAAGTCCTATTGGGGGTGTATCTAAAATAATGTAGTCGTATTTTGTTTTTAAATAATCTAATAAAGCATCTGTCTCTTTTGATAAAATTAACTCCGATGGATTAATTGGTGTAGGTCCTGCCGTAATAAAATGAAGATTTGGAATACTGCTATGGCAAATACATTCATCAATAGTATTTATATTCAGTAAAATAGAAGAAATTCCTTTTTCATTGTCTTTATTAAAACCAACATGTATTTTAGGCTTGCGCAAATCGAAATCGAGAATAATAACATTTTTATTATTAAAAGCCAATACTCCGGCTAAATTGATGGCTACAAAAGTTTTTCCTTCACCTGAAACCGTACTCGAAATTGTAATGACTTTAGGTATTTGAGTATTTTTTATGAATTGCAAATTCGTTCTTATGGCCCTTAGTGCCTCGGCAAGTAATGATCGCGGACGTTTATCTACTATCAACTGACTTACGGGAATATCACTTTTATATTTAGGTATAACTCCAAGCACTGGAATAGATGTTAGTTTTTTAACGTCACTTAAAGATACTACTTCATCATATAAAACATATCTTAATATCAGAAAAGCAAAACTAATTATTAATACAAAAACAAATGCGCCAATCCAAATAAGTTTTTTATTAGGGAAAACCGGATTAAATAGGGGCTGTGCAGGTTTCAATACAATCAGCTGGCTTACATACCCGGCCTGGGCAATACTATATTCAATTTTCTTTTCAATTAATTGATTATAGAATTTTTCATTTACGGTATAATAACGTTCAACTCTGCTTTGATTACCTATTCCATTAGAAATTGGCTTACCCAATAATCGCAAAATACTATTTTTTTCTGCTACATATCTTTGATATTCACGCTTATTCTTTGAAATTAAGCCTAAAGTGCTCTCTTTGATAATTCTTTTTTGAAAATCAATTTGTGCATTAATGTTTTCAATGGCAGTTGAATTCTCGGTTACCCGCAATAAAAGCTCCTGTTTCTTAATTTCAAGATCTTTTAAGGCTTGTAGATAAGGAGACAGGTAAACTTGAGATTCAATTCCACTAACCAATGAAAGTAATGTAATTATATCAGAATTTCCCGATGAAAATGAATTGAAAAAGGCTTCAAGCGCCTCTGATTCAGCCACATTTTGAGAAATAAGATTGTCGAGGGTAAAAAGCCGCGATTGAAGAGTGGCTTTGTCTGCAACTGAATCTATATTATTTGGAGCTAATAGCATTAAAGAGTCTCTTGTATCATCAAGATTTTCCTCAACCTGCCCAAGCTGCGAATCAATGAACTCCAAAATACTGGTTGAACTGTTTTTTTGATATTCAACCTCAAATGCGGCAAATTCCTTTGCAACACAGTTTACTATATCAGCAGCTTTTCGTGGATTTAAATCTTTAATTCCTATACGAATAGTTTTTGCAATGTCGTTAACAACCGAAATATTAACTTTTTCGGAATATTGAGTTGCTAATTCCTTCAGATTATTAAATTGAATAATGAACTGCTTGTGCCTATAATTATTAAAAAAAGATTTTACATCTGCAGACTTGGGCGAAATAATAAAATTTACTTGTGGTAATAAAACGGGTTGATGAAAACTAAATTTTTCGGAATATGATTTATTATTGATTTCGGAAATCACAAAATCTGAATCATTGACCTCTATTAATATTGGCACGCCATAAAAGGAAGAATCAATTATCTCGTGTTTAATATCAAAAGGTATATCGTTATATAATTCGAAATTTAAAATGTTACCTTTCACAAAAACACTTACATCCAAAGGAAGTTGCGAAACAACACGCTGCATAAATACAGGCGAACGCATAATTTCAATCTTCCTGTATATGTCGTCGTCGTAATAAGTTTTTTTCTCAAATAATTTTTCCGCCTTATCATCTGAATTTATCTGAACCAGACATGTGGCCTCATAAACAGGCATGGTATAGCGCAAATACACAAAAACAGCAACAAATATTAAAATTGCAAATGGTATAATGTACTTTAAGCTTTTCTTAGTTAAATTAAGAAATAACTTTAAGTCGAACTCATCATTTAATTTTAACTTGCGATTATCTGTCATAATTTAATCAACGTGTAATATTGTATATAATCAAGCCTGTTGAAATCAAAGTTAAATACGGAGCCGTGTTTTCCACAAATTTTCTAAATGGTCTGTACTGCGGCACAACATAAACAATGTCATTAGGCAATACGGTGGCAAATGAATACTTTGCCTGAGAAAAGTCAGACAAGTCAATTTCGTAAATTTTTATTCCACTTACAGTATTTCTTATAAGTCTGATGGCACTGGCCTTCCCTTCCTTAATCCCTCCGGCAGTTGTTATTACATCAATAAGTGTAGTGTTCTCATTCAAATAAGGAATACTAACAGCAGATTGATTTACGCCTCCGGCAATAAAAAAGATTCTCTTGTTTAAAACCGAAATCTGAACATAGGGATCGATAACAGTATTTGAATATGAATCAGATATTTTATTTTCAGCCTGCTCAACAGTAAGACCTGAAACATGCATTTGACCTATAATTGGCAATAATACATTTCCGGATGAGTCTATGGTAAAAACTAAAGGCGAGTTCATGGTATTACTCTGCTGCAATGCGTTACTCAATGGTTCTAATAACTTTTCTCCCTTATTTGAAAAAACGGAAATTGACAAATTATCACCCGGTTGAAGTAAAGGCTTTGCCGGCTCCATTAGCTCCGAAGCAGGGGCAAATAATGCTTTATCTTTTACCTTGTACATGTCCGAAGGATAAAAAGTCCTGTTGCACGAAACAAAAACTACTGATATTAAACTTATTATGATAAGTGTTTTTCTTTGCATTCCAAATCTAATCAAAAATCAAAGTTATACATTTTTTTGTAACCTAATTTTATACGAAAAATTATGAATTGAGGTTTCTAAAACAGATATCAGAATAATTAAATTATTGCTTATCGCTAAATATTCAAGATTAACCTAATACTTTTAATCTTTAATGCATGATTTCTGACAAAATATATTTATGAAAATAAAATGATTTTTGGGATGAATTTATTGTTTTCTAAATAATATTCTTTTTTGTCAACAAACTATAATACAGTTTTTTAATATCTTCAACCATGCGTTGATATTGAAATTTATCTTTTACGAAATCCCAGCCATGTAATTTCATAGACTGATACAACTGCATATCAGTAAACAGCTTAATCATATTACTGCTCATAGCCTCCACATTCTGGGATGGAGAAAGCAAAGCTGTTTTGCCTTCAACAACAATATCGCGTATTCCGCCGACATCTGTACTTACAATGGGGCAATTTGCAGCCTGTGCCTCTATCAGACAAACCGGTGTACCTTCATTTAACGAAGTCAATGCAAGCAAATCCAGGCCGACCATAATTTCTTCCACATTTGTTTGCCATGATGTAAAATGCACATTAACGTCCGGTTCAGTTCCATCGTTAAAAGATATGTTTTTTTTCTGCAGACGCTGGCGTGTGTCTTCGCATGTTTCTCCGTCGCCAACAATAAAATATCGGACTTTGCCCGAATACATCTTCGAAACACGGTCGATAACATCAACAAACATTGCATGATTCTTTACAGGAACCATGCGGCCAATGATGCCAACAGCAAATTCATCGTTTTCCAATTTATACTTGCTTCGGAAATTTGCACGTTTTAATTCGCCGTTCTCATTAAATTTAGACAAATCAAAACCATTGGGTATAACGTGTATTTGTTCTTTTCGGCAAATTCTGAACCGACTGGTTAAGTCTGCCTTTTGTCGTTCGCTTAATGCAATAACGGCATTGGTTTTTTTTGCCAAATTGCGTTCAATGGTTTTATAAAAGGAACTCATTAAACTATTAAAATAAGCTTCGAAAACATGCCCGTGATATGTATGAACAATAATTGGAACCTTCATGCTAAACGCAGCACTTCTTCCGATTGCACCGGCTTTTGATGCGTGAGTGTGAACAATGTGAGGCTTAAAATCAGATATTAGTTTTTTTATTTCACGGTAAGCAACCCTGTCAAGCATCAAATTCATTGAACGATGCATTGAACCGATAATTACCGGCTCAATTCCAAGTGAATGAGGAATATGAAGCGAATCATGCTCATTGTTTTCATTTGGCCCCCCTACCAGCAAAGTTTCAAATTCAGGTTCCAAATATTTGGTTAATTGCGATGCATTATATGTTGGACCACCTAAATTGAATCTGTTTAAAATTCTTAATATTCTGATTTTTTTTGTCATCACATAAATTTTTTCCACCAATTCTGAAAAACAATTATTGACCAAATAAGGCTTTGATAACGCTGCCCATGTCCCCTCTCAATTATGTTCTTCAATATGCGTATTTTTTCAGGGTAAAATAATCCCTGATGTTTTATAAATTTATCATCGAGCCATTCATTTCTGATGTTTTCCAATAACGCACCATTCAGCCATTTGCCCACGGGAACTTCAAAGCCATGCTTAGGCCTTTTAATAATGCTTTGGGGTAAAATATCGGCAAATGAGTCTGTCATTATTTTTTTTGAATAAGTTGAAGCGAATTTCCAATTAGACGGCAAAGAAAAGGCAAAGTCAATTATCCGATAATCGAGAAACGGTGAACGCACTTCTAAAGAAGCAGCCATCGACATTAAATCAACCTTTCTAAACATATCGCCCGGTAACACAAGTTTAACATCATTTTGCAACACCAAGTTCATATCATCATGTCGGGAAAGATTGAGTAGCTTTTGTATGCGGCTCATATCATAATTATGAGACAAATGCAATAAACTTGAAATTTCACTATCCGAATGAAAGCATGCTAAAAACAAATAGCGTTCACCCGGGCTCATTGATGCAACAATTCCCATACGCCGCAATTGGCGTATTTTGTCGAAAAACTTATTGCCTCGTCCGAACACATCCGGAATTACAGCAGCGGCAGCAAAAGCCATCCTTTTTGCTTTATTTGTACCGGCAATCATTGCAAGTGCACGATGTTTTCTATATCCTCCAAAAATCTCATCGGCTCCATCACCCGATAACGCAACAGAAACATGTTTTCTGACAAAACATGACAAAACATTTACTGCAATAGCTGAAGAATCGGCAAATGGCTCATCAATATAATCCAAAACCGAAGGCAAAGCACTTAAAAAGTCCGACTCGGTTACAGGGATAACAGTATGGTTCAGCCCGTGCATTTTTGCAACTTCTGCTGCATAAACCGATTCATCAAAATAAGATGTTTCAGGAAAACTAATTGAAAAGGCATGAACGTCAGGATTATGTCGGGCCGCCAAAACAGAGATTATAGATGAATCTATGCCTCCACTTAAAAAACATCCTATAGAAGCATTGGCTGACAACCTCAAACGAATGCTGTCGGAAGTCAATTCCCTGAGCTGAACGCAAGCATCTTGATATGTGCCTTGAAACAGTCCGTTTTCAACAGAATAAAATTTATTTATTTCAATATTATCTTTAGTTACAACAGCATAATGAGCCGCCTCTAATTTTTTAATTTCTTTTAATATTGAAAACGGCTCTGGTATATAGGTTAATCTGAAATATTCAAATACGCTCTGCTCATCCAATGTGCGCCGGATTGGATATTGCAAAATTGCCTTCATTTCCGAAGCAAAAATAAAAGCTGTTGCATCGGAATAATACATTAACGGTTTTACTCCAAATCTGTCCCGGGCTAATATTAATTGTTCTTTAACCAAATCATAAACAGCAATGGCAAAAAAGCCATTGAATCGGGAAAAACAATTTTTACCAAAGCAAACAAACGACTTTAAAATAAGTTCTGCCTCACTCTCGGTTGTAAAATTATATCCGGCTTTAATAAGCTCGGAACGTATTTCCGAATAATTAAATATCCTCCCGTCAAATACTATTGTATATTGTCCATCCTCCGAAACATAAATATCGTTAAAAGATTCTTCTTTATTAGTTTCGGCCGAACATGTAAGGCCAAACAAATATTTTTCGCTGCTTTTTATTTCAGAATAATCCGGACCGCGATGCTTAAGCGTTTCTACCGAAGCGCGAGCAAAATCAAAAAATTTTCTCCCATTTTCGTTTCTTGAAAATACTCCGGTTATACCACTCATATACAAAAACTATTCTCTTACAAATGAATTACCTCGCCATAAGCAGCAGCCACAGCTTCCATAACCGCCTCGCTCATTGTCGGATGTGGATGAACAGATTTGATAATGTCATGACCACTTACTTTTAAGTTACGGGCAACTACTGCTTCCGCAATCATTTCCGTAACATTATCTCCAATCATGTGAACACCAATGCATTGGTTTGTTTTTGAATCAAAAATAACTTTTACAAATCCATCGGTATTTCCTGCAGCTTTGGCTTTACCACTGGCGGTAAAAGGAAATTTCCCGACTTTTATTTCGAGTCCTGCTTCCAAGGCTGCTTTTTCTGTCATCCCTACCGAAGCTACCTCAGGGAAAGTATATGTACATCCCGGAATGTTGCCGTAATCAATAGGCTCGACATCAATTCCGGCAATTTTTTCAACACAGATAATACCTTCATGCGACGCAACATGGGCTAACGCAGGGCCGCGCACTATATCGCCGATTGCATAAATGCCTTCAACATTGGTGCGATAATATTCGTCAACCAAAACCTTGCTGCGCTCATAAGCTACACCTGCCTCATCAAGTCCAATGTCATCAATATTTGTTGAAACACCAACTGCTGAGAGCACAATATCCGCATCTATTATTACCTCTCCCTTTTTTGTATTAACATATACTTTGCATTTTTCATCACTTGTGTCAACTTTTGTAACCTCAGAAGATGTTAAAACACTCATGCCGGACTTTTTAAAAGATCTTTCAAGTTGCTTGCTTACCTCTTCATCTTCTACAGGAACTATATTTGGCATGAACTCAATTAAAGTTACTTTTGTTCCTAACGTATTATAAAAATAGGCAAATTCACTACCAATGGCACCACTGCCCACCACTACCATACTCTCCGGCAATTGCTCCAAAGTCATTGCTTCGCGGTAACCAATAATTTTTTTACCATCTTGTTTTAAAGCAGGCAATTCACGCGAACGTGCGCCTGTGGCAAGTATTATATGCTTGGCTTCGTAAATTGTTTTGCTCCCGTCCTGTGCCGTAACTTCAACTTTCTTATCTGATGTAAGTTTGCCAAAACCGCTTAAAACCTCTATATTATTCTTTTTTAATAAATACTGAACACCTTTGCTCATTGCTTCTGCAACACCTCTGCTACGCGAAACTATTGCAGGGAAATCAACTTTTATTTCTCCTTCCAGTTTAATGCCATAATCAGCTGCATGTTTCATGTATTTATATGCTTGAGCACTTTTCATTAATGCCTTAGTAGGTATGCAACCCCAATTTAGGCAAATACCGCCAATTTCAGCTTTTTCAACAATAGCAGCTTTCATCCCAAGTTGTGAAGCTCTAATTGCCGCAACATAACCGCCGGGACCGCTTCCAATAACAATAATATCAAAATTCATAGTGCATATTTTTTTCAAAGTTAAAAATAAAAGAAACTTAAAATCACATATTCATCTTAAAAAACACTTTAAATAAAATTGCAGTTAGAAAAATTAAATAAAACAAAATCATCAATAATTTAATGTTCTAGTTCTGTATCATTAATAAAAATTCTTGTTCGTCAATTATTTTAACCCCCAGTTTTTCCGCCGCCTGACGTTTTGCAGGTCCCATATTTTCTCCGGCTAGCAGAAGGTTGGTTTTTGCAGAAACAGACGAGGCAACTTTTCCGCCATTGGCTTCAATAATATTTTTCAGTTCATTTCTGCGCTCGGGTGAGGAAAAAACACCACTGACTACGAATGTGAGCCCGTTTAGTTTATCGCTTTCCAAAGTTTTCTGCCCGGTTTCAAATTGCAAACCGGCATTTTTAAGCCTGTCAACAAGCTGAATATGAAATAATGATTGACTCCAATTAACAATGCTTTCGGCTATTACAAGACCCACATCATCTATTTGCGTTAACTCGTCTGCGGTCATTTTCATCATAGTATCAATATTGCTTACATAACGAGCAATTTTAGCAGCCAAAGTCTCACCAACATGACGTATTCCTAAAGCAAACAATACTCTTTCAAACGAGACGTTCTTTGAGTTTTCAATTCCTTTCAAAACATTTTCGACGCTTTTTTCTTGCAGTCTAACTATTCGTGATTTTTTAGTTTCTTCATCAACAAAAATCTTTTCAAGACCAATCAATTGTTCAAATCTGAGAGTATACAAGTCTGCCACATCCGCAATTAAACCTTTTTCATATAAAAGTTCAATTTTACCCTCCCCCAAACTATCTATATTCATGGCTTTACGTGAAATAAAATGCTCGATTTTACCTTTTATTTGCGGTGGACATTTCATGTCGTTCGGACAAAACCATGCGGCTTCGCCTTCGTTTCTTTCAAGCACAGTTCCACATTCGGGGCAGACAGAAAGGAAATTAAACGGAACGCTGTCAAAAGGCCTTAATGAAAGCTCTACTCCTGTTATTTTAGGTATTATTTCTCCTCCTTTTTCTACATAAACTGAATCGCCAATTCGCACATCAAGTAATGAGATGACATCTGCGTTATGCAACGAAGCCCGTTTAACGGTAGTTCCGGCCAGTTGCACGGGTTCTAAATTAGCAACAGGGGTAACAACACCTGTTCTTCCTACCGAAAAGTCAACAGATAAAAGTTTTGTGCAAGCCGCCTCAGCCTTATATTTAAATGCTACAGCCCATTTTGGCGATTTCGCTGTATAACCCATTTGCTCCTGCAATGAAATACTGTTGGCTTTAACAACAATGCCGTCAATTGCAAAAGGAAGCTGATTTCGCTTATCTGACCACTCTTCAATGTATTTTTTAACGGATTCAGCATCTTTGCAACGGCAAATAAAATCATGAATTTTAAAGCCACAAGATTTTGCTTTTTGCATTGAGTCAAAATGTGTGTCAGAAAAAACTTCGTCGCTGACAAGTGAGTACAACATGCAATCTAGGCCTCTGTAGGCTACTTCAGATGAATCCTGCAGTTTTAGTGTTCCCGATGCGGCATTCCTGGGATTTGCAAATGGTTCATCTCCATTATCTATGCGCTCCTGATTTAATTTATTGAAGGATGCAAAAGGCATGATTATTTCACCGCGAATTTCAAACATGTTCGGAAAGTCATTTCCCATCAATCGCAATGGAATGCTTCGGATGGTTTTTACGTTAGCCGTTACTACATCACCGCTTGTGCCATCGCCACGAGTAACAGCCCTAACAAGCAATCCGTTTTCATAAACCAAACTTATTGCTACTCCATCGTATTTAGGCTCGCATGTAAACTCTGTTTCCGTGCCTCCAACTTTTATACACCGTGTCAAAAATTCATTCAACTCGTCAACAGAATACACATTTGACAAGGATTGCATCGGGAAGTTATGTTGTGCATTTTCAAATTGTTTGGTAATCTGACCTCCAACACGCTGAGATGGGCTGTCCGGTTCAATATATCCCGTTTCTTTTTCAAGTTTTTCCAGTTCTTTTAACAGCATGTCAAAATCATAGTCGGAAATCTCAGGCTTGTCAAGAACATAATATAAATAATTATGCCTGTTTATTTCCTGTACCAGATATTTTATCCGTGCTATTTTTTCAATATTATCCATATCAACAAGCTGATACTAACAATCAAAAGCCAATGCCAAATAAAATAAATATATATCCCACAAGGAATCCGGCAACAATATTTATGAATTTAGCCAATAAAAAACTTTTTTGCGATTCGGCAAGCAATGGCAAAGCACCATGTCCATCCTGCACAATACTAGAGCCAATGAGTACACCTAAAGGAATATATCCACCTGCAAACATAGTTACAAAAACCATGTGTGGGCCGGATTCAGGAATTATGCCAATTAGGCATGCCAATAGAAGAATAGTAACAGGATTCTCCTTCATCCACAGTTCGGCATGCAGTTCGGGCAATGCAAGTTCTATAAGAATCAAAGCTCCAAATGTCCAAAGAAATACTTTTAAAAAATGCTTTTTAATTACATGCCCCCACAAATGCTCATTAATAAAATGATCGGGCACACGGAATATGGCTATTAAGGTAATAAATGCAAGTCCGGCAAAAATGAAATTGATGTATTCTTCAAAATGAAAATGTTTCATTAAAGAATTCTCTTCGTCATGTCCATGCATGTCCATTCCCAAAACCAAATTAAGAATTACAAGCGAGAGACCAAATATAAGTATTGCACGTGGGAATGTTATGTTTTTTAAGTTCTGGCGAATGCTTGAATGTTTTATTTGGTCTTCGTGATCGTGATGATGTATTTCAAAATGTTTATCCGGAATTATTAACTTTTTCTTCCGAAAAATAAAATGAACTATATAGCCAAATAAAATGGCAACAAGACCAAGGCAAATATGAATATAAATAGTCTGTATAGGAAACATTGAAAACATAAGAAATGCTTCATCACCTGATGTTGCTATCATTGTGGCTATAAGAGCTCCAAATCCAACATTTCCATGTGTAAACAATGAAACAATAAAAAAAGTACCAAAACATCCAGGCAAAAGGCCCATAAATGTACCTAAAAGTATTTGCCCCGTAACATTTTTTTGCATTTTATTAAGCCATTTTCCACGGCTGCGAACATTAATGAACTCTATCATTAACATCATTACCAAAACTATTCCCGTTAATGTAAGGGCTGTATGCAAAAGAGATAAAAACATTTCCATAAAAATCAATATCATTACAAAAGTAGTGTATAAAAATTGAATTAATAAAATTTTTATTGGTTGAAAAAATGTAATGTTAAAAATCTATAATTATGTATATATTTGTCAAAATGAAAATATTTAAATTACTCGCTTTCTTAATATGCTCCATTAGCTATTCAGCTAAGACACAGACGATAGATGTTAAAAAACTATCTCCTGTTCAAGCCAAATCTGACATTGAATATTTTAAGAATGTTTTTTTCAGTGCTCATATCTATCTGGCTCTTGTTTGTGATACTTCAGTTTTGAAACAAAGATTAGATACCTTGATTTCAGGCTTAAACGATTCAATTTATTCGAGTGAATTATACACACGATTAATGCCTGTTTTCACCTCAATACGCGATATCCATTGCTCCCTGCATTTACCCCCCGAAAACAATGATTATTTTCAAAGCAAAAAATTATATCTGCCTTTAAACATTTTTTGCAGCAAAGGTGATTTATATGTTTATAACGATTATTATGACTCCTGCATAGCTGGGAGCAAAATATTGGCAATAAACGATGTTTCGGCTGATTCCATCTACAGTTTACTAATGATTTACTCCTCATCCGAAGGGGATAATATCCATAGCAGAGAAAAAATTGCCGAATTGTATTTTCCTTCAATATACCCTCTCAATTTTTCAGTTGACTCTTTAAATAAAATTGTAGTGGAACATAATTCCGATACAATTACACACGAAATACCCGGTGTTATTGCCAAAAAGGAGCCATATCGAAGCTTTTTTGAGAAAAATAAATTAAACGATGATGAGCCTTTTGAGTTTGGATTCTCAAATGACTATAACATTGCCTACATAAAAATCGCTTCTTTTATCAGCGGTTTTCCGGGCGAATACAAATACTTTTTGAACAATGTATTCAGACATATAAAAATAAGAAAACCAAAAGCTTTAATTCTTGACCTCAGAAACAACACGGGAGGTTATGCCAATGAGGGTAAACTGCTAACTCAGTACCTGATGCCCGAAAAATATACTTACATAAATAATGTAGTATCTAAATCAAGTAACATAATTCAACAAGAAATTTTGAAGCAATCGCCTCTTAAGCCGGAGATAATTAGATTAACACAATATTATTTGGGAAATAAATCTTTACGTACAATCTGGAAAAAACAAGAAGGAGTTGTTGATACTGTATGGGAGAAAAAAATTAAGCCCATAAATTCCCGAAAAGTTTATCTAGGTTATTTGATTGTTATGTTTAATGGTTTAAGTGCATCAACAACCGGACTGGTTTGCAATACCTTACGCCATAGGCCTAATACTGTTTTTGCAGGACTACCCGCGGGCTGTGCTGTTTCAGGAACATTCGGACAACCAACGGCATACGAACTTCCAAATAGCGGAATCAAAGGTGTCATCAGTATTTTGCGTTTTAATCAGGATACGCTTCCCCCTGTACTAACTCCAATAATGCCCGACATAGAATTGCCTGAAAATCCTGCAGATATTTACACTGAGAAAGATTCTCAGTTAAATCAAATAATGAATATCATTCTGGATAAAATACATAATCAATGAAGTTTTTATCGATTTTGATGTTTTTGTTTTGCATAAGCTTTTTATCCCTGAAAGCTCAAAATACGTCATTACAGCAATCAGTAACTGAACTAAAAAATGACCCGTATCTGAAACAAAGCAACTGGGGTTTAATTGTTATAAATTGTTCAAAAAATTCAATTGTAGAGGAATTTAATGCTGATAATTTATTAATTCCCGCATCAATTGTAAAACTAACCTCAACAGCAACGGCATTGGATATTCTTGGAGACAGTTTTCGCTTTGAAACAAAAGTTTATATTGACGGATTTATTGATGACAACGGTATTTTGCAAGGAAATTTGAACATTATTGGTGGTGCTGATCCCACCATAGGTTTGCCGTATTTCAAAAAAGAAAAATTCATCGACTCTCTTTATACAGCACTTAAAAATATGGGAATCAACGGAATTAACGGCAATATTTGCGGCTATGCCGGTATTTTTGACTCTCTTTTAATTCCTGACACCTATCCTTCTGACGACAGAGGAAATTATTATGGTGCGGGTACTTCAGGTTTAATATGGGATGGAAATGCAATCACTTACACATTTAGTACTCCGTCAGCATTGGGCGCAAAAACCACTTTGAAATCCGTTTTCCCCAAATTTGAAAATTTATATTTAGAAAACAAAACAACTTCAGGTCGCAACGGAACAGGCGACAATAGTATAATATGGGGCGGGCCATTCGAGTTTAATCAATCCATAACTGGAACACTGCCACCGGGTAAAAATAATTTTGAAGTCTATGGTTCTTCACCCGACCCGGCACTAGGTTTTACTTTGGCAATAAAATATTTTCTTGAAGAAAGAAATTTTATGATAACAGGTCATTGTATGGGATTTTATTCAAATAAAAACGATAATGGAACTTTAATTTTGACTTACTCATCACCACCTTTAAGTGAAATAATAAAATTCACAAACACAAAGAGCCATAACCTTACAGCCGAAACTTGTCTGAAAATGGCCGGGCTAAAGAAATATGGGACAGGCTCATATTTTTGCGGGCTACGAGCAGTAAATGATTTAATTCGCGAAAATTTTATTGATAGTTTATCCATGCAGTTGCATGATGGAAGCGGGCTTTCAAAAAAAGACAATGTTTCTCCCAGAGCTTTCGGAATGTTTTTAAATAATATCAGACATAAAATCTGGTTTGACACATTTTATTCTTCGTTACCTGTTGCAGGTGAAACTGGGACTTTAGCCACAATGTTTAGCGGCTCTAATGTAAAAGGCAAGCTTAGAGCCAAAAGCGGATATATGAAAACTGTTCGTTCGTATGCAGGCTATGTTCCCAATCAAAAAAACGAACTTATGGCTTTTTGCATAATCGTAAATAATTACTCCGGCAATGCCTTTGCATTAAAGAAAAAACTAGAAAATCTAATGATATGCATTTCGCTGTCAGAATAGATAGGATTCTTCATAAATATTTATTTAACAACGCACTTCTCAGACACACAAATAATGTATCTTTGCCGGCAGTCTGATACCTATGCTGTGGTGGTATTTTCCTATATTATTTGCAACCGGAATGTTTGTTGGCTTTATAAACACAATAGCCGGGAGTGGTTCGTTTCTTTCGCTTCCTGTTTTAATATGGATGGGATTACCCGCAAACATCGCCAATGGTACCAATAGGCTTTCAATACTTTTTAGCTCTCTGTCAGGTGTTTTATCTTTTAACAAAAAGGGCTTTTTTGATATAAAAAACGCCTTGATTCTCTCAGCATTTACTATACCGGGAGCCATAATTGGCACTTTGTATGTTATAGAAATACCGGATGATTTGGTAGAAAAAATAATCGGCTACATAATGCTGGTTTTTGCAATACTTACCATATGGAAACCCAAAGCATTCAACCGCCCGCCTTCGCATTCAATTAATAAACGTATTCGCTGGTATCATTGCATAATATTCTTGTTAATTGGATTTTATGGCGGTTTTATTCAGGCCGGAGTAGGCATTTTTATGCTTTTTGCAATGGTTATTTCACTCGGATATGATTTAATAAATGCAAATTCCATTAAACTTGCGCTAACCTTGGTTTTTACTCCATTTTCTTTAGTCGTTTTTATCTGTTATAATCAAGTAGAATGGATTCCCGGCCTTGTTGTAGCAACGGGAGGCATTCTTGGGGCATGGCTGGGCGCAAGAGTAGCTTTACGCAAAGGAATAGGATTTATTAAAACAATTCTTTTTGCAGTATTAATAGCATCTGCATTAAAACTTATTTTTTGATAAAATTATTATATTTGTCAAAAAAAGCAAAATGAAAAAATTATTATTGTTTATTTGGGGTATGATAGCAGTTCATTGCATCAATGCTCAAAATGGGGTCTTATTCCAAGCTGATGATTTTTTGATTAAAAAAGCTGCGTACGAAGATAAAGGGTTGTACGATCGTTACGTGGCTTATGAAGCTAATTTCAAAACATTGATTAATTCAGCTAAGGCAGATACACTTATTAACGGCAAGCGTATAATTCCTGTCGTATTTCACATTATACATGCTTACGGTGCAGAAAATATTTCCGACGAGCAGGTGTATGATGCCATTGAGAAATTAAACATTGATTATAATTTGCAAAACGCTGACACGGCAAATATTTTCCCTTTGTTTAAATCGCGTGCAGCCAATTGCGAAATTGAATTTCGTTTAGCCAGAATAGATCCGTATGGCAATTGTACATCGGGTATAATTCATCATTACGACCCGCAAACAAATTATGCTTATTTCAACACAATGGCAAAATATTGCTGGACTCCAAGTAAATACATGAATATTTTTGCCGTTAATTTTATTTATCCTGAAGGCATGAGCTTGCCTGATGGAGCATTTATCGGAGGCATGTCTCCATTTCCGCCCAGTAATTCATTAACTCAATCATTAACCGGTGGCGATACTTTAAAAGATGGTGTTTTAATACGTCAGGATTGTATTGGTACAATAGGTACTGCCACTAACATGGCAGGATTGGGCGTAAATATGGTAAACAGAACATTTACTCATGAAACCGGACATTATTTTAATTTATATCATCCTTTTCAATCAATGCTTGCAGCACTTGGAATTGATGGATGCGGTTTACCGCCTCTTTTTACTGCCGGAGACGAAGTAGATGATACCCCGCCTGTTGCACAGGCCACACAGAACACATCTTTAAGTTGTTTTACGCCCGGAAGTATTAACTCTTGCAATAATGATGTTCCGGATGAACCAGACATGATTGAAAATTATATGGATTACCAATGGGGTTATTGCACCAATATGTTTACTCTTGGACAACTTGACAGAATTAATGCAACACTTATGAATGACCGAAGAAATCTTTGGTCGGCAGAAAATCTGGCAGCAACGGGAGTACTTGATACAAATGTAATTCTTTGTGAGCCAAAAGCAGATTTCTATTCTAATTCAAGAACAGTTTGTGCGGGAAGTCCTATTACATTCAATGATGTATCTTTTAATGGCGCTGTAGCAACTCGCGAGTGGTCTTTTATCGGAGGCACTCCCTCCACTTCGTCAAACCAAACACAAGCTGTTGTTTATGCTGCTCCAGGCACTTATCCGGTAACTCTTAAAGTATATAATGCAACAGGAAGTGATTCTATTACCCGTAACTCGTACATTACGGTATTTGATCCTGATGATGTTGAGGTTGGTCCTATAGTTGAATCATTTGAAACTATCAATTTCAATACCGATTTAATTATTTTAAATGATTCGGGTTCGGCATGGACACAAACAAATACTGCATGCTCAGGGTCAAAAGCCATATATCTTAAAAATTTCGAAGGTAATATTGCCGGCAGTTATGATGCCTTTATTACTCCCGCTTATGATATATCAGGACTTAACGAACATTCTAAAATCAGATTCCGTTGTGCTTATGCACCAAAGCTTGTAGCTGCATCGTTATTCTCCCCTGCTGATACGGTTTACGACAAACTTACCGTATATTTATCAAATGATTGCGGTGCAACATGGTCTAACAAACTTTCTTTAACAGGACCATCATTGGCTTCGGCAGCCCCAACTTCATCTGAATTTGTTCCGTCATCTGAGTCCGATTGGGGTACTTACGATATCGTTATAACAAAACCCATGTTGGCTTCATATAAAAATTTACGCATAAAATTTGAATTCTTTTCAAAAGGCGGAAATAATATTTATATCGATGACATTAACATTTATCCTAACAGTTGGTACAGCATAGATGAAGTTTTATTGCCAAATAGTTTCAACATTTATCCGAATCCGGCTGAAAACGAAACCAATATTGTTTTCGAATTATTAAATAAATCTGATGTAAAATTATCAGTTCTTGATATTACAGGTCGCGAAATAGTAGTACTTGAATCAGCTACACTGTCGGCCGGCTCATACAAATATCAATTGTTGTCTTCACAAGTGAAATCAAAAGGTTGTTATTTTGTACGAATTGAAACAGGAAATGAGCAAATAGTAAAGCCTGTTATTTTCTAAAATATTATTTCTAAACTTAAAATCCCCACTGATTCTTCTTTGGGGATTTTTTATATCAGCCAAAACCGTATTAGGGAAATTAATTCGTAAATTTACAAATCGGTAAAAGAATTTAAAGACAATAAACAATTTTATGGAAATTCTACTTTATATTTTAATCGGCCTAACAATATTAAATATTGTTTTGCTACTTTTATTTAGAACAAAGCAGCACGATTCTGATATTATTAATAATCTTAATCTGTTTTCAGCATCTATTCAGCGAGTTGAAAATGGTTTGAAAGACGATTTTCAGCGAAACAGAGAAGAAAGCAACAAGCTGGCAAAAGAAAACAGAGATGAATTAAGTAATTCATTAAAGGATTTTAAATTCGAAATGTCAGAAATATTGAAAAACATAACGGATGAAAATCGAAAAGCCCTTGAAAAGCTCACAAATACTGTTGAACAAAAACTACTTTTACTTGCTGACCAATCTGCTAAAAATGCTGAAATACAACGCGAAGCTATCGAAAAATCTATTAAAGGTTTTCAGGATTCGTTTGATAAGAACGTGCTTTCATTTAACGAATTGCAAAAGGAGAAGTTTTCGCAATTAGAAGCACGCCAAAATGAATTAGTCGTTAATACAGAAAAAAAGCTTGAGTCCATAAGAATAACCGTTGAAGAAAAACTTGAAAAAACACTTAGCGAACGTTTAGGACAAAGTTTCGAAACAGTTGGCAAACAGCTTATTGAAGTACAAAAAGGTCTTGGCGAAATGCAGGCATTAGCCCAGGATGTTGGGGGACTAAAAAAGATATTAGGCAATGTGAAAGAGAGAGGTGGTGTTGGCGAAATACAACTGGAGATGCTTCTTGAGCAAATTTTGGCACCCGATCAATATGCTGCAAATGTCAAAACAAAATCGGGCTCAAACGACATAGTAGAATTTGCAATTAAATTACCCGGAAAAGACGACACGAATTCTGTGGTTTATTTACCTATTGACGCGAAATTCCCTTACGACAAGTATGAACAAGTTATTGACGCTTACGAATTAGGTGAACAACCTGCAATAGAGGCTGCCAACAAAGAGCTTGAAAATACCATTAAAAAAATGGCAAAAGACGTTCACGATAAATATATTGATCCTCCAAATACCACCGATTTTGCGATTATTTTTCTTCCGTTTGAAAGCATTTATGCTGAAGTTATTCGCAGATCCAATCTGCTGGAGCAATTACAGCGTGAATATAAAATATCCATAACAGGACCTACAACTTTAGCAGCAATATTAAACAGCCTGCAAATGGGATTTAGAACCTTGGCCATTCAAAAACGCAGCAGCGAAGTTTGGAAAATTCTTGGTGCCGTAAAAACAGAATTTGAAAAATTTGGAGGATTACTCGATAAAGTGCAGAAACAAATTTCAAGTGCCGGAGAAACAATTGACCAATTAAAAGGCACCCGCACAAGAGCCATACAACGTCAGTTGCGCGATGTGCAAGTGCTTCCCGGCTCCGAAGAACATACGCCAATGGAACTTCCGGCAGATGATGATATTTGAGTTTTATTTATGTATTAAAATGAAAATTATCAGTTTTTTTATCGAAGCGGCTTAGAAAAGATGAATAAAATGAAGTTTGGACTATTCCACCTGCTCAAGCGCAACTCCTTAAAAGATGTTGGGAGCAGCTAAGCGAATGACTTAATGCTTGACGTTCGGTGGCGATTTCAACGCGGAATTTTCTACAAAAAACAAAAGTTTCAGATTAGATATCACATTGTCGTACTTTGTACTGCGCTGCTACTGATAGCAAATGCCTGTTATTCAATGTAATTTATTCATGACTATCATTTCAAGGAATTGGCAAGTCCTTTTTGTTAATAAACTAATTAAAACTTATTTACATTTTTATGTTTGCCTTTTGTAAGGTAAGAATAATAGTTGATTTAACAGAGGAAATACATTTTTATTTTTAATTTTCGGGGGATACAAGGCGGAAGCCTAAGTGGATGCCACGGAGGCCTGGGGCGATGCGGTGGCGGAGCGCACTCCGGCAGCCGCACGCAAAGTAGTTCCAGCTACCGCCACGGTACACGCGGAAAGAGCCCGAAGCCGGTCCTTTAGGGTTGGTTTGAGCGGTATTGGGATAGTCGCCATACCAATCGCTACACCACTCCAATACATTACCGTGCATATCATACAAACCCCAAGCATTAGGTGCAAAGCTGCCCACAGGCATAGTTTTTTCACGATATTCGCCTTTTGCATTGTTGTTATAAGGATAATTACCATTATAATTTGCCTGAGAAGTTGTAAGGTTATCACCTGTATTAAATGGAGTTGTTGTGCCAGCACGGCAGGCATATTCCCATTCAGCTTCGGTGGGCAAGCGACAACCCATCCACTCGGCAAAAGCAGTAGCATCGTACCAACTTACATTTATTACAGGGCGCTTGCCTCGCCCCCAACCTTCATCGCTTGGCTTGCTTCTGCCGGTAGCCTCGCAAAACACATCATATTGCTCAAAAGTTATTTCGTACTTGCTCATTTTAAAGGCACTCAAGGTTACTTGGTGTTGCATTTCATCATTATCCCTACCAACTTCGCTTGTGGGACTGCCCATAGTAAAAGTGCCGGCAGGGATAGATACCCAATCAATGGTAGGTTTTTTAAAAACCTTTTCTTTCCATGTGCCGTTGCTGTAAACAATAATTGTTTTACCATTATCAAGCCTTACTTCTTGCACTACAGTAGGTTGGGTTTGTGCCATCAAACCAATTGCGGCAAACAATGCAATTAATGTCAATATTCCTTTTTTCATGTGTTTAAATTTTATTAAATTGTACTCTTTAAAGGATTTTCGGCTTTCTCCTTTGTTTATTTTTATTTTTTTATCACTCTTTGGGTTGTAAACTCGAGTTATGATTGTTTTTTTATTAAGTAACGTTATAGTATTTTATTCACCGTTCTCATACAAAAGTAAAAAAAATTATATTTAATATCAAACTGCTTTATGGCATAAATTAAAAAAACCATTTCTGTTGCATAGAAATGGTTTTTTTTATAAATAAGCGTTGTATTATAATCCGAATACAATACCCAGATTAACACCTAACCAATCGAAATCGGAATTTTTCGTCATTACATAATTCCACTTAAGGGCACCTGTTAATGCAAAATTATCACTTAAATGATATTGTAAGCCTGCATATGGAGCCAAACCAAATTGTAAATCAGAAGATTTAATGCCTAAAACATTTACAGTTACATTATAAGCTCCGATATCGAATCCTAAAACAGGCTGAATGTCTCCTGTAGATAAATGATATTCAGCCAATAACGTCATAGGCATTAAGCCGCAATTCACATCCTTATAATCTGTTCCAAAATGATTATAACCAAAATTGAGTCCAACAGCTACATCATCAGATAAAAAATATTTTCCATTCGCACTAAAACCAAAACCCATATTGTATCCAGAGCTAAAATCGCCAAGTGGAAACTGTGGCCCGACTTGTAAGCCAAATTGAACTTGTGAATAAACATTTGCAGTAAGCAAACTAAAAACTATTAAAGCAATAAGTTTAAATTTTTTCATTTTATGCGTTTTTTTAATGATGTAAAATTACACTAATTTTGTTTATTGAACTTCAACACAAAAATGCGCAAAATGAGATTTATCATATTTTCTTTTCTCTTTTTCGTAATTTATTCTAATTCTATGTCTCAAACAATAATTCAACTTCCGCCACCTGAAATCAAAGGCGGCATGCCCTTAATGGAGGCCCTGGAAAAACGGCAATCAAGCCGAAGTTTCAAAGACTCAGTAATGAGCGAACAACAAATAAGCAATCTCTTATGGGCCGCTTACGGCATCAATAGATTGGAAAATAACAAAAGAACTGTTCCTTCTGCTTTAAACATGCAGGAATACGACATTTATTTGTCAATGAAAAGTGGCTTTTACCTCTGGAATTACACAAAAAATCAACTTGAAACAATTAAAGCAGGAGACTTTCGCAACAGCGTAAGTAAACAAACTTTTGTATCTGATGCTGCTTTAATACTGATTTATGTGGCAGATTTTGACCGTATGGGGCAAATTGAAGATTCAAAGAAAGAATATTACAGCGCTGCTGACTGTGGATTTATTTGTCAAAACGTTTATCTGTTCGCAGCCTCCGAAAACTTGGGTGCGGTAATTATGGCTAATTGTGAACGTGAGCACCTCTATGAAACCCTCATGCTAAAACCATCTCAAAAAATAGTATTTATACAACCTGTTGGTTTTATGAAATAAATCAATGATGAAAATTGTATTTTCATATACATATATAGCCTGCACATATAATCGTTATTTTCCTGACAGATTTATATTTAATTTAGCATAAATGAAAAAAATATTTGTATTGTTTTTTCTTTTTTTGCTGCCTTATATATTATTTGCGCAGGATAAAGTAATTTATGCAATTCGTACACATACTCAACCGGTAATTGACGGAAATCTTGATGATGAATGCTGGTTGCTTGCTGAAGCAGCAAAAGATTTTGTTCAGAAAAGTCCATATTATAATCAGCCTGGCACCCAGCAATCCGAAGTAAAAGTACTTTATGACGATAATGGAATTTATTTTGCAATACGCTGTTATGACAGTGCACCCGACAGTATTTTAAGGCAATTGGGAACTCGCGATGAAGACTTAAATGCTGATAGATTCAATATAAAAATAGACCCTTACAATAATCATCTTGACGCATTTGTTTTTGGAGTATATGCTTCGGGTCCGCAAATCGACAACAGATTTCAGGATGAAAATTTCAATGCAGTCTGGAAAAGCGAATCGCGTATTGATGATAAAGGCTGGACATCTGAAATATTTATACCGTATAGCGCCTTGCGTTTCCCAAAAGCCGAAAATCAACTATGGGGAATACAATTTGAAAGAATAGTCAGGCGGACACGCGAAACGAGCCAATGGGCTTTAGAAGAGCAAAATGCTTCAAACGTTCAACAACGCTGGGGAATTTTAAGCGGCATAAATGGCATAAATCCACCGATACGTTTATCAGTGAATCCATATTTGTCAACCTCAGTTTCTCACTTTCCGCATCACAATCCTGATGTGGCAGATTATTCCAAAACCATAAGCGGTGGTCTTGACCTTAAAGCAGGCATAAGCGAAAGCTATACTGTTGATGTTACCTTACTACCCGATTTTAGTCAGGTTCAAAGCGATGATATAATTAAGAATCTTACTGCTTTCGAAGTAGAATACGACGAGCAAAGATTGTTTTTTAAAGAAGCCGTTGATCTTTTCGAAAAAGGTAATTTATTTTATTCTCGCCGTATCGGAAGAATGCCCACCGGGTTTTACACCGTTTATTCTAATCTGGACTCAGGCGAAACTGTTATTTCCAATCCGTCTCAGGCACAATTGATAAATGCATCAAAAATATCTGGTCGCTCAAATAATGGATTAGCTGTTGGCTTATTCAATGCTGTTACAAAAAACACCTATGCCGAAATTCGCTCTGCCAATGGAGAAATCAGAAAAGAACTAACGGAGCCATTCGCTAATTACAACATTCTGGTTCTTGATAAAGAATTTAAAAACAGTAACTCATTTTATTTAATAAACAACAATGCAATACGTGAACGAAAGTTTAAAAGCAGCAATGTAACGGGTGCAGGAGCAAATGTTTATTTAAAAAACAAGACATACTTATTATCTGTATCAACTGCAGTTTCTCAAAACGACTCTTTATTGTTCTCAAATAAATCCATTAAGCAGGGGGGCTTGTCGTATGCCGCATCATTTTTGAAGGTTCGCGGTAACTGGACATGGGAACTGGAACAAAGCACACGAAACAGCCGTTTCGACTGCAATGATTTAGGGATAATGCAAACAAACAACTATCATTTTTATTCACTTTCCTCGGGCTATGTCTGGTATAACCCCGTTCCGTGGTTAAAAGAATTTAGAATTAGTAATTATGTTGAGTCGGTTTACAGGCTTACCACAAATCGTGCTACAACCAGCTATGCCATGCTGCGACTTAGCCTGCTGACAATGAAACACCATTTTTATCTTTGGGGCGGATATTATCATTCTTTGAGCAAAACATATAATTATTACGAATCCAGAAATCCTGATTTCCCATTTTGTGAACCACATTGGTCCAATGCGTTTATCAACTTTTCAAGTTCATACAGCAAGCCATTTGCTCTTGACGGAGAATTGTCTTTTGTTAATATTCCAAATTTTAATTCTTATTCCTTATTTATTAATCTGTCTCCTATTATTAAAGTGGGCAATAGGTTTCAACTACGATACGAAATTGGAACGGAAAACAGCAAACGTATAGTTGGTTATGCAGGATTAGACAACCTTGGATTACCTTTATTTGGTGCACGCGACATTGCTTCGATAAACAATACAGTTTCTTTCACCTACGTTATCCGTAATTATATGCCTTTAACTTTGCGCATAAGGCATTACTACAATGAAGGGAGATATAGCAGATATATGAATCTGGACGGGAACGGAGAACCCTTAATAACCGTAAATGGTAATTATGATTATGATTTTACGTTTAATGCTTTTAACATCGATTTCGTTTATTCATGGCAATTCTCTCCCGGCAGTTCAATAAATTTAATATGGAAAACCGGAATTCACACTGAAGCATTACCAATCAACATGAGTTATTTGCAGAATTTTCGTCAAACCATTAATAGCGACCAAATGAATTCCATAACTTTAAAAGTTATTTATTATTTGGATTATCAACAACTACGCAAAAGCCATAAATAACATAAAAGATAAATGTCTTCTACCATAAATTGCTTTTTATTGAATAATTATACTTTTTTCCTGATTTATCACAAAACAAGTTCATACAATACATTACAATAATCTTGTGAATTCCAAGATTTTTTTACTTTTACATCTAAATTTACAGATATTATGAATCGCCTTCTTTTACTTGTTTTTATTTCGATTTCAGTTTGTTCATGCCATGTTGGGCGCATGATAGTTTACAATGTTGCAGATATAAACGATTATAAAAAATCGCCGCAAGTTCCTTTAAAAAAATCGGATAAGCCATTTAGTTTTATAAAAGGTCATACATGTGAACTGGATACAAACTCATTCCCCAAAAAATATATTACTGAGGATAAAAAAATCTACAATTGGGAAACTTTGTTTTCGGCAGCAAAAACCACTTCGTTTCTGATAATTAAAAATGACACAGTTAAATTCGAAAAATATTTTCTCGGCTTTAGTGAAAGCAGTATTATGACATCGTTTTCGGCAAATAAAGCCTTTGTGTCGGCACTGGTGGGAATAGCAATTTCCGAAGGTAAAATATCATCTGTGAAAGATCCGATAACAAAATATTTAACCGATTTTAAAAATCCGGGATTCGAAAAAATCACCATTGAAAATCTGCTAAACATGGAATCGGGAATTAGGTTCAGAGAAAACTACTTTAACCCAATGGCAGAAATAGGAAAGTATTATTATGGAAATAATCTGAAAAAATACGTTTACAATTTAAAAGTTGAAAAAGATCCCGGCGTGGAATTTCAATATCGCAGCGTAAACACCCTGCTTCTGGGTATGATTGTTGAAAAGGCAACAGGGATGCCAATAGTAAATTATTATCAGGAAAAACTCTGGTCTCCTTTAGGAATGGAATATGATGCAACATTAAATATTGATTCAAAAAAAGGCAATCAGGTTAAATGCTATACTGGATTAAATGCCAGAACAATAGATTATGCAAAATTCGGCCGGCTTTATCTTAATAAAGGCAATTGGAACGGAAAACAAATTATTCCTGAAGAATGGGTATTGGAAACAATTACTCCAATAACCAAAGAACGCTCTTCGGAATATTATAAATATCAATGGCGCATTGATAATGCAGGTAATTTTTGGGCGGCAGGACTTTTAGGCCAGTATGTTTTTGTAAATCCCCGTACAAAAGTGATAATTGTTAGAACCGGCAAAAAAGATGGTCCGGTTAATTGGCCTACCCTGCTGGCATATATTTCTAAAAAAGTTTAAATGTCAAAAATCGGGATTCTGTCAGATACACATGGCTTTTTACCTGAGTCGGCATCTGATTTTTTCGCAAACTGCGACGAAATATGGCATGCAGGCGATATTGGCAGTTTATCAGTTCTAAATAGCCTAAGGTCTATAGCACAGGTACGTGCTGTTTATGGAAATATTGACGGACAGGATATACGTAGTGTTACAAAAAATTATCTGGTGTTTAACTGTTCGGGTAAAAAAATATTAATTAAACATATTGGTGGACGTCCAAACGCATACACAACCGAAACGCTGGAACAAATAAAAAAAGAACAACCCGATATTTTTGTTTGCGGCCACAGCCATATACTTCTGATTCAGTACAACAAAATACACAACCTTCTTCATATAAATCCGGGTGCTGCAGGGAAATATGGATTCCACAAATCAATGACAATGATTCGATTTGAAATTAGCGAAAATAATATAAAAAATATGGAAATATGGGAAAAGCCCAAATGACAGAGTTACCTGAGTCTATCGGCGGCACGCACCTTCATTTCGTCTTTCTTAATGGCTTTATTTGCAAATACAAGCAATATTAAACTAATCAGAGGCATAATTATGCCTATTTCCTTATAATATGCTTTTCCTTGTACTGCATCGGCCATACGTTCGGGAACAAAAAACATGGCGCCAATAAGCAGGCAGTTAAAAACAAAAACCAAAGCATTAAAGCGCATTTGCCGTATTCTGTTTTTATATAAAAAAATCGAAATAAAAAAACATAAAGCAGTAACGCTTCCGATAAGCAAAATCAACAATGGATTATAAATACTGCTCAATAACAGGTCTCCACTGCATTTATGCAAAAAAAGATAAACAGCCGCATCATTGGTAACAATTCTTGAAAAAGGTAAAAAAATCATTGCCAAAACAGCTAATGTGCCGCCTAACAGATAAATTGACTGAATACGCTGTATCATGTTTTTCAAATTTTAGCAAAAATAAATAAATTTCACTCCATGAGCAAATGAAGTATTTCAGGAGATTTTAATTGTGAAGTTTCAGGAAAATGATATCTGAAATACTGTAACATGACATAAAAAATATTTCTAAGAGAATGTGAAGGTATGTCTGTTTCAATGTTTTCATTAACAGGTGTTGATGTCAATTTATATAACGCGGCAGATTCATCGTGGCTTAAACTTATGTTAACTGCATCAGAAACAAATCCCTTGGAAATGGTAAAATTTAAGTTTTGTTCAGCGTTATAAGAATTATTTATACCAAAACCTAACAAAGAGGCCAATCCGAATCCAAATTGAATAGGATATGCTGCATTTAAATAATTGCTGTCATTAACAAACCGAATACTTTCTTCCATAAAATTAAACAGATCGGAATTCATCGACTCTTCTTTTATGTATTTCAAGGCACACTCTGCCATAAAAGTAAGGATGGCCTGTCGTCTGAAATCATACGTGCCATGGCGTGAAACAAAATCAAGGGAAAGTGATTTAACTTTTGGGAGCTTGCTTTTTGCAGAAACCAAATATTGGCATTCAACAATGCTTAAGGGGAATGACAAAAAAGGATATTGGTTTTTTTTATTTTTTAAATAGGAAGCAATGAAAAACGATTTAATACCATCGCTGCACAAACACCTGATAATTAAACTATTATCGCCGTATTTTACTGCTTGTAGTACTATGCAGCGTTCAAGACTAATCATATTAATGATAGAACATAAGCTTGGTTGTTTTGGTCAAAGAACCATCTTCGTTGGTAACAAAAATAAGATATACGCCAGTTGCCGGTCTGTCGCCATTCATATCGAGGCAATTCCACACAGCTTGCCCGCCCTGTGCTCTTGTTCTATAAATCAACGTACCATACATATCCGTAATTGAAACCCATCCGCTTTCAATTAATCCTGAGACAGCAACGTATCCGTTAAAATCGCTCATAACGGGATTCGGGAAAACCAACACGGAATCAAGCGACCATTTGGCATTTGTGGCGGTACCCCTAAATGAAATAATACCATTAGTAGTTGCAAAAAACACTTCTCCGCTTTCAGGCATTATAGATATTGAGTTAACATCATTTGACAATAACGGCGAATTATCTGTGGTGAAGTGATATATTTCCTTAGTCCCATCCTCGCTAATAAGAAAAACGCCGGCTTTTTCCGTCCCAATCCATTTTCTGTTGGCTCCGTCAATTGCAATACATTTCACATTTTCTGATTCAAGCAGGTTTTGAACATATCCGCCAACATCAACAAGTATTCTCTGCGCATCATAATTCCCTCCCTTAAAAACATTTTCGGGATTATAAATTACTGCTATGCCGTTTTCCATCCCAATCCAAACTTCATTATCTCTATCAACAGCAATACAATTTACGCTTAGGCTGGGCAATGCGCCATTACCTGCAACTGTGGATAATTTTCGGTATTCGTCATCGGCGGTATTATCAATGGTATTTTTGTCGTTAAAAACAAAAACACCTTCGCTACGCGGCAAAGCAATCCATTTATAACCATTTTTATCAATGACAGGACTTGCAGCCGAGCTAAATGTGTATGACGAAGGGAAAGAAAATGTCTTGAATTGACCATTTGCCTTTCTGACACTAATGAATTTGTTATTCCCTGTAGTAACAATCCAAAGATTTTTGTCTTTATCAAAAGTTAGTCCTGCTACATTAACACGATTGGGTAATAAACTGAACGAAGACAAAGGGCTATTATTGGCATCGTACACTGCAACAATTTGTCCGTTATTAATTTCAACAAGCCCCTTTCCATACGAACCTGCAAAAATATGTTGCGGATTAGACGGATGCACTTGCACTGAAATCAGATCGAAAATTGTATCAAATCCTTCTGTGTTATAATTATAATAGAAATTCCATTTTTCATCATTAAAGACCGATATTTCTGCGCTGCGATACAAATTATTCCATGATTCATTATATCCGCCCGTTACCGTAGCAATACTGTTACCATTGCCTGTTAAACAAAACGAGTTGGCAGAATAAGGTCCTTCGGGACGCAAAAACTCATAATTCCAGTATGCCCATGTTTTTACCAGTCCGTAGTTTTTATCTCCGATATATAAAAAATTGCCCGGGGCGTATTCTGCCTGATTAGGACTTGGTGTTAAATCGTCATACTGATATACTATTCCAAGCAAATTAAGGTTTTCGTCCAGAACATTAACCGAATTGTTTACAAGAACCAGAAATTTGTTATCCGAAACCCTTATTCCATTACATTCCACGCCATCATAATCCATAAACTTGCTCCAGTTGCTTCCATCATAACTATATATAGTATCGGAATTAAAGGCGGGAAGCGAAAAAACAGCATATAATTTATCGGCAAATACTTCAATATGGTCGTAGCTGCCATTTATTATAGGAGTACTCATTTTACTCCAGTTTCCAAAATAGGCTAGATTTGTACTTGCCCTGCCGGCTTTGAAAATTCCTTCGCTTGTGGCAGCAAATATTGAATCACCATAAAATTCAATATCTTTAACATTTACATGAGAACCATTAGCTCCAATGTAATATGTATCTTTAACTTCTTTTTTTATAATATCAACAACAACAATTCCAAAACCACAGCACAAATATGCATATCTGCCATTAACAACAATATTATTAATGGTTTTGTTTCCCTGAATGCTTTTCCTTTTAACGTCGGGTAGGTTATATATGCTTGTGTCGGGTAAAATCAAATCGATATTGGCATTGGAATATCCTATTATCATTGTTTTATAAGTCTTTGAATATTCTATTGACGAAATGCCAATATCACTTAAACCATTTACCGTGGAAAGTCTGCCCAATTCCCATTTAGGCACATCATAATAAAAAAGTGAGTGTGGAGTAGCTGCATAAACCAAATCTTCAGTAACAGCTACGTCAATTACCGTAGAATATGGAAGATGGTCCCGCCATTCTCCCACAGCTATTTGTTGTGCCAATAAAGAAGCTGTAAACAGTATATATAAAGATAAAAATAAAAGGGCTTTTCTCATGAGAACAAAAGTAAAGATTTTTCTGATTAACATTAAATACTGTTTTTTATTGTACCATTTTGCTTCAGAATATCACATGATTAAAAAAACAAATTTTAAAAATGTATTTAACGATAATTACAACATTAAAGTTTTTCCATTTAACTATTTAATATTGAAATTATTACATTCATGTTGCAGTATTAACGGTAATTGATGTAGCCAATATATATATTTGTCGTTCTTTTTTACCATTACTAAACGTTATTTCACAACTCCGTAGCCGACCTGATAAGGATATATAACTTCCGCGTTTAACCATTTCAATTGCTTTTAGTGCCTGATAATTCCATAAAACCACAGTATGCCAAACGGTTGTGCGCTCCCACCTGCCTTTTTTGTTGCGAAATAATCTGTGTGTGCCTAAAGTGAAGTTTGCTTTGATTTTGTTTTCGGCATATCTTTTATACTCAGGGTCTTTTGCTGCATAGCCGCAGAGTTCAACTAAATTGTCCGGCCAAGATTTAATCGACTTTACGATAGATTCCATAGCAATGTTTTTGCAAAAATATTTGCATTATTTAGAGCTTTAATTCATACAAACATTTAATGTCGGATATAATTGCTTGTAATTAATTGTTGTCGATTACAACCGTGCTAAATCGCTCAAAACAAAAAAAGGGCCATATTAATTAATATAGCCCTTTGATATTGAGATTTTTATTTTATCGGATTTGAATTTTTTGTGGTTTTATATTCACTTTGTCTGAATTAAACAAAACAACATATAATCCTGAAGGCCAATCGGTAACAGAAATACCATCATCAGGAATATTGTTAAATGACGCCATTTTTTTACCGTCAATTGAAAGAACGTCAACAGAGATATTTTTATAATTCAAATCACTTGAAAAATTAATTTTATCAGAGGTTGGATTAGGATAAACTTTAACAACTTCGTCATTATCAAAATTATCAATTCCGGAAACAGGAGAATAATAATATGTGGCAGTTTCTATAAAAGCAAGTTGCATAGTGTTTTGATCTATTGTGTACCAATCTTCTTCTGTTCTGAGGTTAGTCATATCAAACCAAGTGAAATCAAGCATAAACGATTCTGCCTCGTGAGGAAATAAAACATTAGCGCTGGATTGGGTTTCATCGTATCTCCACACATATTTATCGCTTACACTATCCCATGAGCTGGTGCCTGAACCGGGATAATATCTGCGCTCCATATAATTTCCCAATGCAGAATGGTCATATTCAAATTTATGATCGTTTTTCCATGTGCCATAATCGTTGTATCGGCTGGTTACATAAGATAAAACATTACCGTTATAATAATAACTATCAATCATTGATGTATCCCAAGTACCATAATCGCAGTACAAATAAGTTACGGTTTTTAATAATCCGGTGATAGAATCATATTCATAAATTTCCCTGCTCAAATCATCATAAACATCACTGCCTAAATGTATGAGCTGTTTGTACTCTTTAAGTTTTCCATCAGGATAGTAGTAATAGAAGCCTTTTCCACCTATTTCCCAAGAAGAACTAATATAGTTAACATTTATTCTCTGGGTTCTTCTGCCAAGTGAATCTATTTCAAACTCCTGATAACAAGTCATTACAAATTGATTGCTTAAATATGAATATGAGTTAATTCTTTCTGTTATCCCATTTGCATTTTTAACATATTCGCTTTTCCATGTAAAAGTCGGATCATATTTATCAATGTTTTTTTCCACAAGAAGTCTTCCCGCATAATCATATTCAAAAGACAAGCAATGTGATTCCGATTTGATACTGTCTAATTTGGTGGAAAAATCAGTCGTATTGCGAAAGTTTAACCCTATCATTTCAGGCTCGATATGATTGGGTTTATAAATTTTATTGTTAAAATGCCGGTTTTGTGCAAAACCTATTTGGCTCATTAAAATGAACCCGAAAAATAAAATGTAAACAGTTTTCATCTCTAATAATTTTTAACAAAATTAGGTCGAATTTTACTAAAATTTTAAGGTCGAAAAATGTTTTATGCAAATGTTACATATCGAAATGCATGATATTGCCTAATATTAAGCAACAGACGCTGCTTTTTTAATCTTTGATTTTTTCAAAATGATTAATACTGCTCTTTAATGCTTATTTGAAAAACATATGCATTATTTGAAATGCACAAGTTTCAATGAAAATATAAAAATCTAAACCAAACTATATTAAAAACAATTATTCGTATACAATTAAAAAGACATCTTCGTTTTCACGCTTCATCAAATATTTTTCACGGGCATATTTTTCCATTCGTTCATCACTGCTGATAATTTCCAGATACATCTTTGTATCCTTATGTATTTCATCAATGTAAAACTGGCGTTCCTTTTTGATTTTATTCAACTCGCCTCTTAAGGTTTGTTGATGTATAAAATTGTTTTGGTCAAAAAATCCCACCCACACAATAAATACAAGCGTGGCAATAAAATATTTATTCTTCAATATTGACCAAATAGATAATTTCATTTTGATGCAAAAATAAAAATAACTATCCAATAATAAAGCAATCGGATAGTTATTTATCAAACGTGTTTCGTTAATAAAACTATTTTAAAACGGTAATCCAGTTATGAGTGTCGGGTTCATCACCGTATTGAATTCCCGACAACTTTTGATACAAGGCAGTACTCCATTTTCCGGCTTTACCGTCTTTACAAAATTCATATTTTGTTCCTGTTTCAAGGTCTTCAATTAAACCTATCGGGGTTATAACAGCAGCAGTGCCGCATGCGCCAACTTCTTCGAAAGAGCTAAGCTCGTCTAAAGGAATCGGACGTTTTTCCACCTTCATGCCTAAATCTTCGGCAAGAACCTGAAGGCTTTTATTTGTTATGGATGGAAGAATTGAAGAACTGCTTGGTGTAACATAAGTATTATTCTTTATTCCAAAGAAATTAGCTGCACCAATTTCATCAATATATCGCTTTTCTTTTGCATCCAAATACATTGGTGAGGCATAACCTGCTTTATGAGCTTTTATAACACCAACAAGGCTTGCTGCATAGTTACCGCCAACTTTAATGGTACCTGTACCAAGTGGGGCAGCTCTGTCGCTATCTTTAATAACAGCAATTTTAACAGGATTAAAACCTTCTTTAAAATATGGGCCAACAGGTGTTACAAAAACAATGAATGTGTATTCGTTTGCCGGTTTCACGCCAACTTCGGCACCTGAACCAAAAAGTAAAGGTCTGATATAAAGAGATGCACCTGTTCCGTAAGGAGGCAAATATTCAATATTTTCAAGTACCGCGGTTTTCACACATTCAAAAAACAAATCTTCAGGTACTTCGGCCATTAGAATGCCTTGTGCACTACGAATTAAACGCTTTGCATTTTCGTCCCAGCGAAATAAACGAACATCACCGTCCTTGCCACGATAAGCCTTCATTCCCTCAAAAGCTTCTTGTCCATAATGTAGTGCAGTAGCAGCAATGTGGATGTTCAAATATTCCGAATCTGTAACTTCGGGTTTTGACCATTCTCCATTTTTAAAATGGCAGCGAACGTTTTTAGCTGTTTTTTGATAACCAAAAGGCAATTTTGACCATTCTATATTTTTCATATCTGTTTAATTGTAGTTTGTTTGCTAAAGTAGGCAAAATATTTCATTTTGTTAATTTTTTGCAATATGGTTTTATTGATTGTAAACAAACTACAATATGATAATTTTCAATTAATTGTTTTGAATATCAATACTTGCACCATTCATTTCATTCAATATTTCAATGCAATCGGCAACTGAATTTATTTTGTCAATTTTCATCATCAAACGCTCGTTTTGCTCTTTTAATAAACATCGACGTGGATTTTTCATCGTAAAATCAATAATATTCTGAAATGAACCTGACGCGAAAAACGGAGAATCTTTGCGCGAAATAAAGTAAAGAGACAATATTCCGTTCCTCATAACAAGTTTTTCAATTGCCATTCTTTTGGCAAGCCACTTTAACCGAACAGATGAAATTAGTTCCAACGCTTCTTTTGGGATATTGCCAAATCTGTCCTGCAACATGTTTTTAAATGAATTAAGAGATTCTTCGGTTTCAATTTCATTTAACTCTTTATAAAGCAAAAGCCTCTCTGACACAGACGGCACATAATTATCCGGCAAAAATATTCCAACATCAATTTCTAAAACCACATCATTAATATATTTTATTGGAACATTTACATCATTTTCAGCCATAGAAACCTTTTCGTCATTCTTTAATTCGGCAATGGCTTCATCAAGAATTTTCTGATACATTTCAAATCCTATCTCCGAAATAAAGCCACTTTGTTCCGCTCCCAAGATATTACCTGCGCCTCGTATATCCAAATCACGCATAGCAATCTGAAAACCGGAGCCAAGGTCGGAAAATTCGGTTATTGCTCTTAAACGCTTTCTTGATTCGTCGCTTAAAATAACCTCGGGCGGAGTGAATAAATAGCAAAAAGCTTTTTTGTTTGAACGGCCAACACGCCCACGTAATTGATGCATATCGCTTAATCCGAAATTTTGAGCATCATTTAAAATCATTGTGTTTGCATTGGAAACATCAAGGCCTGATTCAACAATAGTTGTAGAAACAAAAACATCGGTTTGCCCCGAAACAAACCTAAGCATTACTTTCTCCATTTCGTCACCCTGCATTTGCCCGTGGCCAATATCAACCCGTGCTTCTGGCACTAAGTTCCTTATCAGATTTGCAATGTCCTCAATGTTTTGTATCCTGTTGTGAACAAAATAAACCTGTCCTCCGCGTTGTATTTCAAATCTTATAGCATCACGGATAACTTCGGGATTAAAAGTCATTACTTCAGTTTGCACGGGATAACGATTTGGCGGAGGAGTGCGTAAAACGCTCATGTCCCGTGCGCCCATAAGAGAAAACTGCAATGTGCGTGGAATAGGGGTAGCTGTTAATGTCAAAGTGTCTATACTCTCTTTTAAGCTGCGGAGTTTTTCTTTTGCGTTGACACCAAACTTTTGTTCTTCATCAATTATAAGGAGCCCTAAATCACTGAATTCCACATCCTTGCTAAGCAATCTATGCGTTCCGATAATAATATCTATCCTCCCGTCTTTTAGCTTGCTCAAAATTTCTTTTTGCTCTTTTGCCGACTTAAAACGGTTGATATATTCAACTTTTGCGGGTAATTCTTCAAGACGTTCCTTAAATGTGCAATAATGCTGATACGCCAAAATGGTAGTTGGCACCAGCAAAGCAACCTGTTTACTGTCGGATACGGCTTTAAATGCGGCTCTTACTGCTAATTCCGTTTTGCCAAATCCCACATCTCCGCAAATCAATCTGTCCATGGGGAAATCAGCTTCAAGGTCAGCTTTTATGGCTTCTGTAGCACTGACCTGATCAGGTGTGTCTTCGTAAATAAAAGAAGCTTCAAGTTCGTGTTGCAAATAAGTATCAGGCGAAAATGCATATCCCTTTGCACTGCGCCGTTTGGCATAAAGCTTTATTAATTCTCGGGCAATGTCCTTAACCTTTTTCTTCGCCTTGTTTTTTCTTGTTGTCCACGATGTGCCCCCAATTCTGTCAACCGATGGCGAAGTTCCGTCTTTCCCTACATATTTTGATATTCTGTGAAGGGCATGAATACTTACCATCAACTCATCATCATCTTTATACAGCAATCTGATTGCCTCCTGAACCTGACCGTTAACTTCTATCTTCTCAAGCCCTGCATAACGACCGATGCCGTGATTTATATGAACTACATAATCACCAGGCTGTAAATTCATCAATTCATTAATTGAAATTCTTTCAGGGCGGCTGAATCTGTCATACAGACTACTACGCTTATTTCTATTAAACAGCTGATGATCAGTGTAAAATGCTATTTTGCCTAAATTATCCAAAAAACCTTCCTGCATCGAAAATTTCAGAATGCTTATTTGCCCGGTAATATTAATGCGTTTTTGCGATTCTATATCTTTCAAAATAGCATAAAGACGTTCTATTTGCTGACTGTTTTCCGCAACAATATTAACTGACCATCCATTTGATAATCGGTCATAAACGTCTTCGACAAACCAATCAAATTTGCGATTTATTGGTGGCTGAGGTGCAAAAGAAAAACCAATAGCACAATAGTCTTTTTTTGAATGTGAAATTTGGGCAGAGTAGATTTTTTTAAACTTGCCAATGTATTCATCGAAATTATCGGAATCAACTATTTTATCTTTATCAAATAAATCAGAGTTTTTGAGTTTAATTATTTCTTCGCGGAAGCGTTGCGAAGACGATGAATCATGAATCCAAATCAGAGCATCGTTTGCAAATAAATCAAAAACCGGAGTAAGATTGTTATTGCCGTCAAGCTTATTTAAATCAGGTAAAATCTGTATTGATTTATAATTTGTAATCGTAAGCTGAGTTGAAGGATCAAATGAACGAATACTTTCAACTTTATTTCCGTTAAAAGTAATTCTAAAAGGATTTTCATCGGCAAAAGAATAAATATCGCAAATACCGCCCCTAAGCGCAAATTCACCAGGTTCACAAACAAAATCCGTTAAACGAAAATCATAACCATGGAGCACCTCTTCGATAAAATACAGGTCAACCTTTTCGTCTGTGTGCAATGATAATGAGTTGTTTTGCATTACAGATTCATTTGGCACCAAAGTGCATAAAGCAGCTGGCCATGTAATTAAACAAGCGTTTTTTTTGTAATGTAAAGACCTTAAGGCCTCAGCTCTCATTAATAAATAGCGTGAGTCTGCTTCAAACGGGCTATGCTCTTTCCGATATGTAGCAGGGAAAAAGAAAACTGACTTATCGGCATTAGAAATATCTTTTTGAGAAAGAAAATTTTCCACGTCATCATATATCGACATGGCTTCGTCAATATTAGCCGCGACAATTATTTGTGAACGATTCTGAAAAGATGAAATTAAAGCGCAAATCATCGAAAATGCAGACCCTGCCAAGCCGTCAATAACTAAATTCCCGGCTTTTTCGTCAGTTAACAATGTTTCAAATTCCTTGAAATTTTTACTTTTTAAGAATGAATCTAATTTTGCACAAAAATCCTCATTGAATTTCATGCTACAAAGGTAAATCATTCAATATTTATACAAGCAAATATTGTATAAAAAGTGTTTCTTTAATTCAAACTCAAATTTGAGAAATGAAATATACTGCCGAATTTCTTCGGCAGTATTAAAAATCTAATCAATCACAATAATTTATCGATTCTCTTCTCTAGGTCTGGCCTGGTTTACAACCATCTGTCTGCCATCAACATCTTTACCGTTTAATTCGGCTATTGCACGCTGTGCATCATCATCATTGCTCATGGTTACAAATCCGAATCCTTTGCTTTTACCGGTAAATTTGTCAGTAATAACAACTGCTGATTCAACTTCTCCAAATTCTGAAAATACAGATTTTAAACGATCTCCGTTAACCTTGTAATTGAGGTTTCCTACGTAAATATTCATAATAAAAAAATTAAAACCGTTTTGTTGAATCAATATTGTTTTTTTATATCCAACAAAACTTAGGCAAATGTAATCTATTTTTTATATGAAATTACCAAATAGAAAAAATTAACAAATTACTTAATTATTAAAAGCGATAAAAATAAATTAAACAAACAACTACATACCTGATTTACTGTAGTTTACAAAACGCTTTTAATAAACTGAATGAAGTATTTATTTTGCATAAATTAATTACCTTTACAAAAAAAAATATGAATTGGTTAAAAAAGTGGTATGTATGGCTCCCGTTTGTCTTTTTGATTTTTGTATTTATATACTTTTTTACTGACATCTTAATTTACATATTTCTCTCCCTTATCATATCATTAATGGGAAACCCGTTAGTACGCCTATTAGATGGTATAATAATTAAAAAAAAGAAAATCCCTCATTCCATAAATGCTTTAATTTCGCTAATTGTTGTTTTATCTGTTATAATATTTTTATTAATTCTTATTATTCCTGTTTTAATACAACAAGCCGAATTTATTTCACAGGTGGACATCAATGGTATTATCTCGAGTATTCAAAAACCAATTGACAATTTAGAAAATTGGCTGAAAAATTATGGATTTTTAGAAAGTAACGAAAATATCGAAACGTTATTAAACCAATCTGTTAATGATTTTTTAAAATCAATTAATATTCAAAATTTTGCAGGTTCATTGTTTAATATGGTCGGGTCTATAAGTATTGGGGTTTTTTCAGTTATATTTCTATCTTATTTTTTCATGCGGGACGACCAGTTGTTTTATAAAGGAATAAAAGCTTTCACTCCACGACATTCCCATGATGAGATAGCAAGAATCCTTTTCTACAGTAAAAAGATGCTTTCACGGTATTTCATTGGATTGTTTACAGATTTAATTTGCGTAACCACATTGATATCCCTAGGCATGTATATTTTAGGTTTAAAAAATGCCATTTTTATTGGAGTTGTTGCCGGCATTTTCAATATTATCCCTTACTTAGGTCCTATTATAGGGGGTGCTGCCGGATGCCTCATGGGTTTAACTTCTCTTCCTCCTGAATTATTTGCTGAACAATCGAGCATGCTTATTATTCATATGATTGTAGTATTTGTTGCCACAAACCTTATAGATAACTTTGTTTTACAGCCACTGATTTTTTCAAGAAGCGTAAAAGCTCATCCTATAGAGATTTTTATTGTAGTACTTATGGCAGGTACAATTGCAGGTCCTTTTGGAATGATAGTGGCAATACCTGCTTACACCTTATTGCGAATAATTGTAATAGAATTTTTCAGCCACTGGGATTTTGTTAAAAATATTACAAGTAGTTTAAGCGTGGAATTACATAAAACAAAAAATGACGCTCATACTAATGAATGAGTTTTTAATTATATTAAAATCATTTTCAATTCGAAGACTTTTAAATTTAATTACTACTCGGGTATCTCTATTATTAAGCTACTTATTTAAAAAGCCTGTTCTATATAATCAACCTTGGGCCATTACTATTGAACCCTCTGCCACATGCCAACTTTCGTGTCCCGAATGCCCTGTGGGGATGAAAGATATCAGCCGCAAAAATATATTTCTGAGTAATGATGATTTTTCAACTATTCTAAAAGGGATAAGCACAAAAACATTTTGGCTGAATTTATATTTTCAGGGAGAACCACTGCTCGATAATGGCATAACAGAAAAAATAAAAATGGCGACAGAAAAGAAAATGTATGTGGTTTTAAGCACCAATGCCATTGCATTAAACAAAAATATGGCAATTGATTTATGTAATGCCGGCCTTTCAAAAATAATTATTTCTTTAGACGGCGCTGATGAACAAACTCATTTAAAATATCGACAAGGAGGAAATTTTAATAACACAATCAAAGCCATTCAGTATTTGAGGGATGCAAAAAAAAACCGTAAATCCCCAATAATTGAGGTACAAATGCTGGTGTTTTCATATAATGAAAATCAAAAAAAAGAACTGCGTAAAACGGCTTTGAAATTAGGTGCGAATAAAGTAGTCTTTAAATCACCACAATTTTATGATATGCAAAACGCTACAGAAAACATGTCGTCCGACAAAAAATATCAGCGTTATAAAAGGAAGTCGGACGGACGGGTTTTACTTAACACAAAGCGTAAAAAAATATGTAAAAGACTTTGGAATACTATGGTTATTAATTCAGACGGAGACGTAGTTGTGTGTTGCTACGACAAATTTTCCAAACATGTAATGGGCAATGCTGTTGAAAACAAAGCCACAGCAATTTGGGAAAACGAAAAATTCAATAATTTCAGACTGGAATTTCTAAAAGGAAAACAAAAAGAAATTTGCAGTAACTGTTTGTGAGGTCTTTATTGATTTGTAAACAAAGACGTAAATTCAAAATCCATCCCATCAAACAGCCCTTTATCACTTAATTTAAGTCTAGGAATCACAAGTAGTGCCATAAAAGCTAATGTCATAAAAGGTGCCTTGAGACTTGAGCCCATTTCTGAAGCTTTTTGATTAAGTGCATGATAAAATGCCGCCACCTCTTCGCCTGTTCTATCTGACATTAAACCTGCCAAAGGCAATGGCAAATATTCCGACGATATTTCATCAATAGCAGCCAGTCCTCCTTTTGTAGAAATTACTTTATTCAAAGCATTTGCTATTGTATGGTCACTTGTTCCAACCGCTATCAAATTATGACTGTCGTGTGCAATAGAGCCGGCTATTGCTCCTTGTTTCAACCCAAATCCTTTTATAAATGCAACAGCAGGTTTACTGTTTTCATATCTGTTTAAAACAGTTATTTTCAAAACATCATTTTCTATGTCGGGAATAATTAACCCATTTTCGGTTTTAGCAACAGCAGTTTCACTTTCGGTAAGCAATTCCCCATCCTTTGCCACAATGATTTTAATCAACTTGCTTTTTGCTTCAACTGCAAAATCCGATGCCGACACCTCAGTTCTGTTAAAATTATTGATTAAATCAATTGGCTTTGATTCAAACAAAACGGTATCGTCAGAAAATACTTTTTCTCCTTTTATAAAAACCTGCCGTACATCCATTTTGCGCCAGTTTCCAACAATAACAAAATCGGCACTATCACCTACTCTTAGTCTGCCACAGGGAAGCTTGTAATGTTCTATTGGATTTATGCATGCTGCACGCAAAACATTAAATAAATTACAGCCTCGTTCAATGGCTTTTGCAGCTTTTTTATTTATATATCCGCGCATAAGTTCGTCCGGATGACAATCATCAGTACACAACATTACCTGAGTCGGATATTTATCTATTAAAGGATACAGATTGTCAAAATCACGAGCCGCACTTCCCTCCCTGATTAAAATCTTCATTCCTAGTTTAATTTTTTCTTCGGCTTCTCCAATATCAACACACTCGTGGTCGGTGCTAATACCGGCAGAAACGTATTTTTTAATATTTTCTCCTGTCAGTAAAGGAGCATGGCCATCTATGGGTTTATCAGCTTCTATTGCTGCTTTAAGCTTTTCATGTACTTCAGTGTCACCCGTAATTACACCGGGGAAATTCATCATTTCACCTAAATACCAAATATCAGGATTATTAATCAATGTTTTAATATCAGAAGAATTTATAACATGACCTGCTGATTCAAAAGGTGTAGCCGGCACACAGGACGGAGCCCCGAAAAAGAAATAAAACGGAACCGTTTTGCCGTTTTCTATCATGAAATTAACTCCTTTAATTCCAAGCACATTTGCAATTTCGTGCGGATCGGAAACAGCGGCAACTGAGCCATGCCTTACAGCCAATTCGGCAAATCGTGAAGGAGCAAGCATTGAACTTTCTATATGCACATGAGAGTCGATAAAACCGGGCATGATAAATTGCTCGGCAGCTCTTTCCAGTTCATTAATTTCCTGTATGGTGCCATTTTCCACAACAATTTCGCCCGGGAATATGCGATGATTGTAAATATCAATTATCTGACCGTTTATTTTCATAAATATATTTTGTATAACAAATATAAGTTTTATTTAAAAATTATTTACTTTGTACTAGAATTGGCGGGGTAAAATCATTTCATGAAAAATGTATTATAAAAAATATAACATGAAACCGACATTGTTGATACCGGCCGCCGGCATGGGCAGTAGATACGGAGGGCTTAAGCAAATGGCCGAAATGGGGCCATCGGGCGAAACGCTCATGGATTATTCTGTTTTTGATGCTATACGTGCAGGGTTTGGCAAAGTAATATTCATTATAAGAAAAGATTTTGAAACGGAATTTGTCAATGTGTTCAATGCAAAGCGTTTTGCAAATAAAATTGAAGTTGAATACGCTTTCCAGGCCCTAGATAAAATCCCTTCGGGTTTTTCGGTAAATCCTGACAGATTAAAACCATGGGGTGCAGGTCACGCTCTACTAATGGCATCTGAGCTTATTAATGAGCCTTTTGCTGTTATAAATTCTGACGATTTTTACGGATTCGAATCCATAAAAATAATTGCCGACCATTTGCTTTCTGTTAATCAAAATTCCAATGATTATTGCATGGCTGCTTTCAGACTTGGCAATACATTGTCGGAAACAGGCGGGGTTTCCCGTGCAATATGTGTTACAAACAACAAACAAGAATTAATGTCAATTTACGAATGTCACAAAATTCGTAAACACAACGATCAGATAATTGGCGTTGATGAATCAGAAACAGAGCACGGCTTTGATGAAAACACTTTAACATCGATGAATATCTGGGGCTTTAATCCAAGTTTCATGAAATTTTCAAACGACCTGTTTGTTGACTTTCTGAATAAGTTTGGCATGGACGAAAAAGCCGAGTTTCATATTCCTTATGTTATCGGCAAATTGATTGAAAGTGGCATTGCCAATGTTAAAGTAAAAGAGACTCCCTCCAGATGGTTTGGCGTTACCTGGCCACAGGACCGCGATGCGGTAGTAGATAATATTAAAAAGAAAGTCCTTAATGGCGAATATCCGCAAAATCTATGGTCAATATGAAAATAAATATTGATAAGTTTGGTGTAATGCCTGACGGCAAGAAGGTTGACATTATTTCCATGTCGCATGGAAGTAGTGACTGCATTAAGATTACAAACTATGGGGCAAAACTGGTTTCACTAATTATTCCCGATAAATCGGGCAACCCTTTAGATATTGTATTGGGATATAACAATCTTTCTGATTACATAAACGGAAACAGATTCTTTGGTTCAAACCCGGGTCCTTTTGCAAACAGAATTGGTAATGCACGATTTATTATTGATGACATTGAATACCTCTTTGAGCCAAATGTAAACGAACACCTTTTGCACAGCGGAAATAAAGCCTTGGAGTCGGTGGTGTGGGATTATGAAACAGGAAATAATTATGTAAACTTTGTTTATCATAGTCATGATGGTGAATTTGGTTTTCCGGGAAATAAAACCTTCACGATAAAATATTCGTGGGGCAATGAATTAGTCTTAAATATTGAATATTTTGCAACAACCGACAAGCCAACTCACATAAATCTGACGCATCATTCCTATTTCAACTTGGAAGGAGAAGGCAATGAAAGCATTCTTAATCATTTCATAAAAATAAATGCGTCTTATTTTTTAGAAGTAAATAAAGACTCTATTCCAACAGGTAAACTGATTTCCGTAGATAATACCCCATTGGATTTACGTTCTCCGCAAAAAATTTCCGACCGTATTTTTGCAGATTATCCTGTTTTAAATAACACATCAGGATTTGACCAATGTTTTGTAATAGACAAAAACAGCGAACATCTGTCTCATTGCGCTCACGTACTTGCTACAAACAGCGGTTGCACAATGGATATATACAGCACATTGCCCGGGCTCCAGTTTTACACTGACAATCACGACAATGGATCCATTCCCGGCAAATCAGGTAAAATATATCCTATGCGTAGTGCTTTATGCTTAGAACCCCAGCATTTTCCTAATGCACCCAATATTTCATCATTCCCAACAACATTGTTGAGACCTGATGAAAAATATCACGAAATAATTCAATTACATTTTAATAAAAATTTCCCCCAATGACATTCAACACACTTGATTACGGAATTTTAATAGCCTATATGCTGCTTATCCTCAGCATTGGCTTATATGTGTCTCGTTCAAAAAAAGGGCGCAAAAAAGATGCTTCAGATTACTTTCTGGCAGGAAAGGGACTGCCCTGGTGGATAATTGGAGCATCAATAATTGCCTCAAACATTTCCGCCGAACAATTTATCGGCATGTCAGGTTCAGGATTTGCCATAGGAATGGGTATAGCTTCATACGAATTTATGGGAGCCATAACTTTAATTTTAGTGGCCGTATTTTTTATGCCTTTTTTTATAAAAATGGGCATTTTTACAATGCCTGAATTTCTCGAAAAGCGCTATGACAAGCGTGTTAAAACAACAATGGCAATTTTTTGGCTGGCTGTGTTTATCTTTGTCAACCTAGCTTCTATATTGTATTTGGGAGCACTCACAATTAAAAACGTACTGTTTGAAGGACGCGATTTACTAATTATGGGCAATACCGTTGATCCGCTTTGGATAGGTATTATTGCACTTGGCGTTTTTGCTGCAGCCTATTCAGTTTCGGGCGGATTAATGTCAGTAGCCATTACCGATGTGGTTCAGGTAATATTTCTAATCGGCGGAGGTCTTGTAACTACATATATAGCATTGCAATATTTAAGCGATAGTGGAAATGTATTTGACGGCTTTATTACTTTAACTGAAAGAGCACCCGAAAAATTTGACATGATTTTATCCAAGGATAATCCGCAATATATAAATCTGCCGGGCATAGGGGTTTTGCTTGGCGGTATGTGGGTTGCCAATCTGTATTATTTCGGATGTAATCAATATATAATACAACGTGCGCTTGCAGCAAAAAGCATAAAACAGGCACAAAGCGGACTGGCATTTGCCGGAATTCTGAAATTATTACTTCCGTTAATCGTGGTAATTCCGGGAATTGCCGCATTTGTTATTACTAGTAATCCTGAAAGCGCACATTTTAACGAAATAACAAAACCGGATGCTGCATATCCATGGCTTTTGCACAATTTTGTACCAAACGGACTTAAAGGCCTTGCCTTCGCTGCATTGGTGGCTGCAATAGTAAGTTCCCTAGCATCTATGATGAACAGTATTTCTACTATTTTCACAATGGATATTTATCACGGATATATACGCAAAAATGCATCTCAAACCCGGTTGGTTAACGTTGGCAAGCTAACTGCTGCGGTAGCATTATTAATAGCAATTCCAACAGCTATTATGCTTCAAAATCTCGACCAGGCATTTCAGTTCATTCAAGAATTTACGGGTTTTGTAAGCCCCGGCGCTCTCGCAATTTTCCTGTTGGGATTTTTCTGGAAAAAAGCTACCTCAAACGGAGCATTACTTGCTGCAATAGGCACATTCGTTTTTTCTGCCGCATTTAGATATTTTATGCCCGAACTTCCTTTTATGGATCGTATGGGAATAGTATTCTTGCTTTGCATATTGTTGATGGTTCTTTCAGCATTAATAGAAAGAAAGCCCATTAGTGAAAAAGGTATTAAAATTGATAAAATGCAATTTAATACCAGTGCAGGCTTCAAGATTGCCTCATTGTTTATAATAATTGTTTTAACCGTAATCTACATCATGTGGTGGTAAAAAATATTAACATGATTGACAAAATAAATAAAATCTTTCATAACAAATATGGTAAGAGTGGCGTAATGTATGCAGCACCGGGACGAGTTAATTTAATAGGTGAACATACCGATTACAATAACGGATTTGTTTTACCGGGTGCAATTGATAAAACTATCACTCTGGAAATATTGCCCAATGGAACCAATAATTATAATGTTTTTGCTGCAGATTTAGAACAGGAAACATCATTTGAAGCTAATGATCAAAAATCAAATTTGTCTTGGGCAAATTATATCATTGGCGTAGTTATGGAAATGAAAAAACGCGGTTTTATTGTCCCTGGATTTAACTGCGTGTTTGGCGGCAATATTCCCAAAGGAGGAGGAATGTCATCGTCTGCTGCATTGGAATCTGCATTTGCTTATGCCATAAATGACTTAATTGATTTCAAAATTTCAAAAACAGAAATGGCAAAAATTGGGCAAATGGCTGAGCATAATTATGCGGGTGTACGTTGCGGAATAATGGATCAGTTTGCCTCGCTTCATGGCGAAAAAGGCAAATTAATTAAACTCGATTGTCGTTCGCTGGAGTATGAAATAATCCCATTTAATCCTCAATCATACAAATTATTGCTTGTAGATACACGGATAAAACATGCACTTGCAAGTTCGGAATATAATGTACGCCGCAGCCAATGCGAAGAAGGAGTATCTGTTATTCAAAAAAAATATTCACAGGTTGAAAGTCTGCGCGATGTAAATGAACAGATGCTTGAGGAGTTTAAAGATGTAATATCTTCTGTGGTTTATCAGCGTTGTTTGTATGTCATACAAGAAAACTCCAGGCTTTTAAGAGCCTGTGATGCATTAAAAGCAAATGACTTTGAAAGTTTTGGCAAAGAAATGTTTGGCTCTCATTATGGCTTGAGCAATCAATATGAAGTAAGCTGCGAACAATTGGATTTTTTGGTTGAAACAGCACGCAATTTTAATGGAGTTGTTGGCGCCCGCATGATGGGCGGCGGATTTGGAGGCTGTACCATAAACCTTATATCAGACTCCGAATACAATGCCTTTATTCAAAAAATTGCTTACGAATACGAAAACAAATTCAATAAAAAGCCATTGTTTTACGAAGTAACTATTGATGACGGAGCAAGGAAACTTTAATTTCTTTATACACATAAAAAAACAGACTTGAAAATTCAAGTCTGTTTTTTTATTTATGAGTTCATTGTAACAAGAAATTCCTCATTATCTTTTGTAAACCTCATGCGCTCCTGCAAAAACTCCATGGCCTCAAGTGAGTTCATATCTGCCAGATGGGTACGCATAATCCAGACTCGCTGTAAAATATCTTTAGATACTAATAAGTCATCGCGTCGTGTGCTGGATGCTACAATATCAATTGCAGGATATACCCGTTTATTAGACAGTTTACGATCGAGCTGCAATTCCATGTTTCCGGTTCCTTTAAACTCTTCAAAAATAACCTCATCCATTTTTGACCCGGTATCAATCAATGCCGTAGCAATTATTGTAAGAGAACCACCATTTTCTATCTGACGTGCAGCTCCAAAAAAGCGTTTTGGTTTTTGCAATGCATTCGACTCTACCCCGCCCGACAGCACTTTACCTGAAGCAGGCGCAACAGTGTTGTAGGCACGTGCAAGTCTTGTTATTGAATCAAGCAATATAACTACATCATGTCCACACTCAACCATTCGCTTGGCTTTTTCCAACACAATATTTGCTATTCTTACGTGTTTGTCGGCAGGCTCATCAAAAGTAGAAGCAATAACCTCAGCCCTAACACTGCGTTGCATGTCGGTTACTTCTTCCGGACGCTCATCAACAAGTAAAATAATGAGATATGCTTCGGGATGATTATAAGCTATGGCATTGGCAATCTCCTTTAAAATCATTGTTTTACCTGTCTTGGGCTGCGCAACAATCAATCCGCGCTGTCCTTTTCCAATAGGAGAAAACAAATCAATTATCCTGCTTGTAAGCGTTTCTTCGGGGTGGCCAGTGAGCTTAAATTTCTTTATCGGGAAAAGTGGTGTTAAAAAATCGAAAGGAATGCGTTCACGTATTCTTTCTGCTTCAATTCCGTTTACATTAATAATTTTTACGGAAGTGAAATATTTCTCGCCATCTCGTGGCGGACGAATTGAACACTCTACGGTATCTCCCGTTTTAAGCCCAAACATTTTTATCTGACTTTGGCTTAAATAAACATCATCCGGAGAATTAAGATAGTTGTAATCGGATGAACGTAAAAACCCAAAGCCTTCTGATACTATTTCCAAAACGCCTTCTGCTATAACAATTCCGTCCAGCTCGAAAAATGGAACAGGTTTCTCTGGGCGCTGCTGGTTTGATTGCTGATTGTTTTGCTTTTCATTATTAACAACCATGCCATTATCAACAACTATGCTTTCATCTTGCACAACAGGTTTGTCGGCAGAAACAACTGATTCCTCCGGCATTTCATCAATAATCTCCGGTAACAAAATATCTTCTTTTGAATAATTACTGTGCTGCGAATTATTTTGAGGCTTGTTGTTGTTTTTGTTTGAAACATTTAATTCCGCTCTTTGCCAGGGCTTCTTCTTTTTAAAAATAAAGTCCTGACCATTTTTATAGTCCTTCCTAAACCTATTGTGGCTTATAAAACTACTTTCCTGAGTTTTAGTTTCATTTACGACTGGCTTTTCGGCAGGTGTTTCTACATCACTTCCCGAAATAGCTGTATTTAATGAAGGCTCATTGATGTTATTTTTTAATTCTTCATTTTCGTCAATTGCGACCTTTTCGATTCTTTTTCTCTTAATGCGTGTAGAAGTATCTGCCTTATCAACTTTAACATCATTTTTGGGGGGGTGATTTTCGACAGAAATAGTTTCCGTTGTGGTCACAGATTTATTATTTACCGTCTGAGATGTTGATAAAACTTCGTTAATGGCGTTAAGTAAATCAGACTTACGCATACTTGAAATATCATTGATGTTTAAGGAGGCTGCAAACTCGCGTAATTCGGGCAACAGCATCTTTTTAAGATCCGGTTTTTCCTGCATGTAAAAGGATATTAAACAATTTGGGATTCGATAATTAATAAAGGATGAATATTCCTTTTGTGGGAGCAAATATACAACTTAATTTAAATAATGCAATAAAATTTTGTTTTGCTGTTTTTTTTAACTGATTAAAATTCGCAATCAATGTCGAATATACCTGATGAAACAACCCTGACGTCAATAATATCACCAATCGTTATTTTATTTTCCGATTTAGTGAATATGCGAACAATATTATCAATTTCAGGGGCGTCAATTTGAGTTCTGCCATAATAGCAATTTTCCTGAGGATTAAAATCATCTACAATAACAGGCAATATTGTTCCAACAAGAGTATTATTAAAATTGATTGATGCCTTTTCGTGTATTTGCAGCAACTTTGACATACGCATCATTTTTCTTTTATGCGGAACATTATCTTCCAAATTATAAGCAGCAGTATTCTCTTCAGGGGAATAAGCAAATACACCAAAACGCTCGAATTTGTTATTTTTTATAAATTGTTGCAATTCGGAAAAATCCTTTTCACTTTCGCCAGGATACCCAACGATAAAAGTAGAACGAATAGCTACATTAGGAATACGGTTTCGGATTTTTGATATTAGCTTTTCGGTATCTTCACGATTTATCGAACGCCGCATGCTGCACAAAACAGAATTGCTTATATGCTGCAATGGCAAGTCTATGTATTTTACGATTTTTGAATTTGTTGCAATCTCTTCAATTAAATTATCGGGAAATCCTGCCGGATATGTGTACATCAGTCTTATCCACTGTATTCCGTCAACTTTGGACAATTTATTCAGCAACCCTGCAATGCGGCGCTCGCCATATATATCCAAACCATAACTAACCGTATCCTGTGCTATAACAATCAACTCCTTTACTCCCTGCAATGCAAGCATTTTAGCTTCCTGCAAAATATCTTCTTCAGGTAATGACTTATGTTTCCCCCTAATTAAAGGTATGGCACAAAAACTACATTCCCTATTGCATCCTTCCGAAACTTTTAAATAGGCATAATGCTTTGGCGTGCCTAAAACGCGATCTTTGTTATATTTTTCATTTTTTCCTATTATATATTCAGCAACTTTATCATATTCATCAACGCCAAAAAAAACATCTACTTCAGGTATTTCTGACTTAAGTTCATTCCGATAACGCTCTGACAAACATCCTGTAACAATAACAACCCTATTCTTGTTTACTTTTTTTGAAGAAACATGATTTAGTATCTCATTTATGGATTCTTCTTTTGCGTCGTTTATAAATCCACAGGTATTAATAATAACTATATCCGATTGCGGCCTTTCATGGGCAACATCTATGCCGTTTGCTTTTAAAACACCCGCAAGTTTCTCGCTGTCAACAAGGTTTTTAGGGCAACCCATCGTTATTATACCTACTTTAATGTTTTTCATTTGTTTGATTTTTTAAATCGTTCTGGCAAAAATCTTAAAATTTTAATTTACAACAGCATTTTAAAAGAGAATTGATTATTTAACCGTAAAGAACAGATTTTAAAACTGTCTTTTTTTGACATGCAATTGCCAACAAGTTCATAAATGATGTATGAAAATATTTTACTGCATACTGCCTTTAAAAAGGCTATCAACAAATTCAGCGCTGTCAAAAATCTGAATGTCGTCAATCTTTTCGCCTATGCCAATATATTTAACAGGGACACTAAATCTGTCGGATATTCCAATAACCACACCTCCCTTTGCAGTACCATCAAGTTTAGTTAGCGCAAGAGCGTTTACGTCGGTAACGGCTGTGAATTGTTTTGCCTGTTCAAAAGCATTTTGGCCTGTAGATGCGTCTAAAACCAATAAAACCTCATGTGGCCCTTCAGGAAATACTTTTTGTATAACCTTTTTTATTTTGCCAAGTTCATTCATGAGGTTAATTTTATTATGCAAGCGTCCAGCAGTATCAATAATTGCAACCTGAAATCCTTTAGTTTTTGCATAATTGGCCGTGTCGTATGCCACCGAAGCCGGATCGGCATTCATGCCCTTTTCAACAATATCTACTCCCGCACGTTCTGCCCATACCTTAATCTGATCAACTGCTGCCGCCCTGAAAGTATCGGCAGCACCAATTACAACAGACATTCCGGCATTTTTAAATCTATAAGCCAACTTGCCAATAGTAGTAGTTTTGCCAACACCATTCACACCAACAACCAATATTACATAAGTTGTCACATCACCGGGTTTAATTGCGTCAGGCTTGATGTTTTCATTTAACATCACTACTATTTCATCCCGCAAAATATGATTTAACTCTGCAGTATTCATTATTTTATCCTGCGAAACACGTTTTTGAATACGTTCAATAATTTTTAACGTGGTTTCAACACCAACATCCGAAGAAATTAAAGCTTCTTCAAGATTATCCAGTACTTCATCATCAACCTTAGATTTACCTGCAACAGCTCTTGCAATACGAGCAAATACGCTTTCCCGTGTTTTTTTCAATCCGTCATCTAAACTTTCTTTTTTTTCTTTTCCAAAAATTCCAAATAAGGCCATGAATAAATTATTATTTTAATTAATGACGGCAAAAATAGTGATAATAACCCAAATTGTATTATTTAAGAGTATATTTTAATACAAAACCGGTTGCCAAAGCAGCAATGCCAAAAAACATCGATGATTTCACGTTTTTTATTTTACGGGTGTCCTGATAACCCAGCATATAGTGCTTGTTTACTTTTGACGAATCAACTTTGTCAAAAGGAAATTCAGGTGTAAACATGGCTGTTGCAGCACTGAATACACAAGGAACAGTTACCAACAATGCATTTAGATTAATAATAAAAAAACTGCCAAAAGTAACTGCAAAACAAGCCGGTCCTATAATTCTGTTATGAGAATATAAAAATGCATCGTGGCAGCCATCAACATAATATCTTGCTTCTTCTGGGGTAATTATATATCTAATTGAATCAGTTTTGTAAATAAGTTCTCTGGTTCCGTCTTCGTAACGTATTTCAAAAACATTGCTGCTTTCCTTGTATTTAGTTTTTACCAATCCGTTATTCTTAACCTTAACATCTTTCCCGGGATAATAAGCTATTTTATTGGAATCCATGTCAAGCACTGTAATGTTGGTTTTCATTCGTCCCGACATCAAATACAGGGTGTCCTGTGCATATATCCCGCTATACGCAAAAACGGATAATATGAACAAAAGGTAAAAATGTTTCTTCATTAAAGTAATTTGTCAAATGTACTTATAAATAACACCAGAATCAAGTGCAAATTAAAAAAATAAGATAACTTTGCATAAAACACAAAAATACCATACCAATGATAACCAATAATTTCACATTCAGGCACATCGGACCATCTGAAGAGGAAAAACAAACTTTATTAAACTCCATTGGAGTTTCCTCAATTGAAGAACTCATAGAAAAAACTATTCCAAAAAGCATTATTAACCCTAATAAATTGAATATTGGAGCAGGTTTAAACGAATACGAGATTCAAAATCTCTTAAAAAGTCTTGGAGCTCAGAATAAAATATTCAAGTCATTTATTGGTATGGGATACTATGGCACAATAGTACCCGGTGTTATTATGCGCAATATTCTGGAAAATCCCGGATGGTACACATCATACACTCCGTATCAGGCTGAAATAAGTCAAGGCCGTCTTGAAGCTTTGTTAAATTTTCAAACCGTAGTGTCCGATTTAACCGGAATGCCTATTGCAAATGCATCATTGCTTGATGAAGCAACTGCTGCTGCCGAAGCCATGATAATGGCATTCAACACAAGAAAACGCGAAAAAGTGAAGGCAGGTGCCAATGAGTTTCTGGTTTCAAAAGGCATATTGCCTCAAAGTCTGGAAGTAATTAAAACCCGTGCCATTCCTTTGGGAATAGAAGTTGTGGTTGATTGTATCAGAACATATAATGTTAATGAAAAAACTTTTGGTGCCATAGTGCAGTATCCAAATCAGTATGGTAAAATCCAAGATTACAGTGAGTTTGCAGAAAAAATACATGCTAATGGGGCAATGCTTGCTGCTTCGGTTGACTTAATGGCTCTTACGCTTTTAACTCCACCTGCCGAATGGGGAGCTGACATAGTTGTTGGCTCAACACAGCGCTTTGGTGTACCCATGGGTTATGGTGGTCCTTCAGCAGCTTTTATGGCTACAAAAGAAGAATTTGTGCGCACCATGCCCGGGCGCATTATTGGTGTGTCAAAAGACGCACTTGGGAACCCTGCATTGCGAATGACACTACAAACACGCGAACAACATATTAAACGCGAACGTGCTACATCAAATATCTGCACAGCTCAAGCATTACTTGCCATTATGGCAGGCATGTATGCCGTATATCATGGCCCCGAAGGCTTAAAAAATATAGCACGTCATATAAATATTTTGGCAGGCGTATTAAGCAAAGAAGTTGAGAAATCTGGCTATAAACAAATTAATGAAAATTTCTTCGATACCGTTCAGATTCAACTGCCTGATGGCGTAAATATCGAAGATATTCGAAAACTTGCATTGGAAAATGAAATGAATTTCAGATATATTGATGAAAAAACCATTGGCATCAGTATTGACGAAACCACTACATTATCAGATATAAATACCATAAATAAAATATTGGCTTCTGCCGCAGGTAAAACATATACCGATTTTGTCTGCAATCCTGCAGAATGTCAAAAGATTAGAACTTTTAGCGAGAACTTCGTTCGTAAAAGCAGTTATATGACGCACAAAGTATTTCATTCTTACAGAAACGAAACCGACATGATGCGTTACATAACCAATTTGCGCAATAAAGACTTGGCACTCGATCGCACCATGATTCCACTTGGTAGTTGTACCATGAAATTAAATGCTGCGTCCGAACTTTTCTATCTCAGCTGGCCCGAATTTTCAAATATTCATCCTTTTGTTCCGGCAGACCAAGCCAAAGGCTATTTAACTTTGTTTGCAGATTTCGAAAAACTGCTGGCAGAAATTACGGGTTTTGACAGAATAAGTTTCCAACCCAATAGCGGGGCGGCAGGCGAATATGCAGGTTTGATGGTAATACGTGCATATCATCAAAGCCGTGGAGATTCCGAACGTAATGTATGTTTGATTCCAAGTTCGGCTCATGGCACCAATCCGGCAAGTGCTGCCATGGCAGGGATGAAGATAATTGTTGTTAAAGCTGACGAAAAAGGAAATGTTGATGTTGCTGATTTAAAGCAAAAAGCTGAAGAAAATGCAAAAAATCTGGCTGCATTGATGATTACATATCCGTCAACACACGGAATATTTGAAGAATCAATAAAAGAAATTATTGATATTATTCATTCTTGTGGCGGACAGGTATATATGGATGGTGCAAATATGAACGCTCAGGTAGGATATACCAGTCCCGGATTTGTTGGAGCCGATGTATGTCATCTAAACCTTCATAAAACATTTGCAATACCTCATGGCGGAGGTGGTCCGGGCGTTGGGCCTATTGGAGTGGCAAAACATTTATCGCCATTTTTACCCGGTCATTCTGTTGTTGAAACAGGTGGAGAAAAAGCGATATCAGCTGTAGCAGCTTCTCCTTTCGGAAGCGCATACGTTATTCCTATTTCTTATGCGTACGTTAAATTAATGGGCTACGAAGGACTTAAAAAAGCCACTGAATATGCCATTTTAAATGCAAATTATTTAATGAGAAAACTTGAGCCACATTATAGCATATTATATAAAGGTACAAATGGCTTTGTGGCTCATGAGTTTATAGTTGATTGCAATTCTTTCCATAAAGATGGTATTACGGAAACCGATATTGCCAAACGGTTAATGGATTATGGTTTTCATGCTCCTACATTAAGTTTTCCGGTACACGGCACACTAATGGTAGAGCCAACTGAAAGCGAACCTTTGTCAGAAATGAATCGTTTTATAGATGCCATGTTATCAATCCGGGAAGAAATACGTGAGGTTGCAGAAGGGAAATTCAACAAAGAAAACAATGTGCTGAAAAATGCCCCCCACACTGTTGAGATGGTTGCAACAGACAATTGGGATAAACCATACTCAAGAGATAAAGCTGCCTGTCATCGTAAAGATGCATTAAAATACTGGCCTTCAGTTACGCGTATTGATGATGCTTATGGCGATAGAAATATTTTTTGCACGTGTATTGCTTATGAAGAATAAAAAAAAATTTTTGCAACGAAAATTATTTTATCTTTGTCTTGTTAAAAAACGTCAAATTAATAAAATTGAAATGAAAAAGTTTTTATTTTCTTTTGTTTTAGTAGCTTTATGTGCTACTATATTTGCTCAGCGTTTAGTTCCGGAACAATACGGACATAAATTGCTTCAAAGCAAAGACATCAGTCAAATTTCAAGCCTCAGGGCTCCTTTTGACACAATGGGCTGGACACCTGGTTATCTTCCGGAATTTGGCAGCCCAACTGCTGCTTTCCATATTTATGGACTGACAAGTGAAGCAGGCGATGACCTTGGATACTGGTTTGGTGTTAATTATGATGCCGCTAACAACTATGGGCTCGATTTTTGGTCAATGGCCTATATTGTAGATAATCCTGTTAAAATTACTGGTGTAATTATAGGAATTGCCGGAAAAGAAAAAATTGCCGGTGGAGCAAATTCTTATATTGAATTAAGCATTTATGACATGGTAGATGATAAGGCTAAAATTAGTGCTTCAGCTACAGGCCCTGGCCCGGGCGTTTATGGTGGCAGCCCACTAAGTGTTGCTCAAATCAACATTGACAATATTGATACAACATGGGTAGGCAATCTTGGATTTAACTATGTAGCTTTATCAAGCCCACTTTCTGTTAGCGAAGATTTTGCAATTGTATCAAATTTCAAGAATATGCGTCTTGCCATGGATACAGCTTATATGTATTGCGACGAACCAGGAAATCATGGTGGCATGAACTATTCTTTCGTAAGTATTGATCCTTCTCAATATTGGTGGTTTACATTAAGTTATGCTTCTAATGGTAATTTAGATGTTAATTTACCTCTTTTTGCTGTAATTGATATGGCATCAGCAGGAATTAACGATGATTTCTACCAAGGCATGAAACTAACCATGTCTCCAAATCCTGTATCAGATATGCTTACTCTTGAATATGCTTTGCAATTTAATAGCAATGTTAAAGTTCAATTCATTGGTTCAAACGGAAGCATTGCAAAAGAAGTTGTTTTAGGTCAGCAAAATGCTAGCAATTATTATAAAGAAACTATTGACATTTCAGATCTTGCTTCAGGAAACTACTTTGTTTCTTTATTATCAAACGGAAACAGACTTACCAAACAAATTGTAGTTGAATAATATCAACAATTTTAATAAAAAAGGCTGTCGGTTGACAGCCTTTTTTATTTTTAGTCAAATAACTTATTGATTTAAGGCAAAATATTCATATATTTGCAATTCAAATTCTTTCCTGATGAAAGAGATTAATCAAAAGATTTCTGAAATTGACAACAATGTCAGAAAGCTAATTGGTCAACTCAATCAATGTAGAAAAGAAGTTGAGTTTCTGAAAGAGAAGAGTGCTGAGTTACAGGCAGAGAATGACGTATTAAAACAACGGTTGGCAAATAACGATATTTTACTAACCGCACATCAAATAGCAGAAGGGATTGTTAACCAAACAGACTCAGAATCAATCAGAAAAAAATTGAATGAACTTATACGAGAAATAGATAAGTGTATATTGATGTTGGAAGAATAATATGGATGAGTTGATAAAAATAACTATTACAATAGCCAACAGAAAATACACGCTGTCTGTTAAAAAGGAAGATGAAACGATGATCAAAAATGCTACAGAATCGATAAATGGTCAAATAAAAAATTTGTCAACGCAATATCCCGGAAAGGATATGCAAGATATAATGGCTATGGTTCTGATAAATACCTCTGCTGCCATTGCTAAAAAAGAAGCTTTGGAAAACCAGAGTAGTGAGAGCGATTTACTTACAAGATTATCTGAAATAAACCAACTGCTGGTTATGGCAGTATAGTTCTAAAAAAATATTCCCGTATAGTTCATCAGTTTTTATGGTTGATAAACCTCAACAGAATCAATCTAGGGGAAGACTCATAGTGTCCTAAAACAGGCCAAATCCGAAAGGAACACTTTAATAAAAGTGATAACATTGGAAGTTTGAATACACTGGTTAACTCCAAAACATTATATTTAGGGGGTTTGATACTCCCTGATGACTATACGGGTTTTTTATTTTAAACTAAAAAGGAACTATGGAAAATAATAACGAATTGATACTGGTACTGGAAATTGTAGTCCTTGCTATTGCAATTATTCTTTGGGCTTTTATTTTTAGAAAAACAGCAGAAAAAAAGAAAAAGCTTTTGATAGATGAAGCCACGAAAGAAGCAGATATGATTAAGCAAACCAAGGTTCTTGAGGCTAAGGAAAAATTTATTCAGATGAAATCTGAAATAGAAAGGCGCAGCCAAGAACAAAACAAACGAAATCTTGCTGTAGAGAACAAACTTAAGCAGCGCGAAATGACTCTTAACCAACGGACTGAAGAAATTCAGCGCAAGCAAAAAGAAAATCAAACACTTAAAGAAAATTTAACGACGCAAACCGAAATAATTAACAAAAAGTTAGAGGAAGCCAATAAATTACATAAGCAAAGTTTAGAAAAACTTGAGACTATTTCGGGGATATCAGCCGAAGAAGCTCGCAAACAACTGGTGGATTCTCTGCATGAAGAAGCTAAAATTGAAGCTATGAGCCATGTAAAAGATATAGTTGAAGAGGCTAAAATCAATGCTCATCGAGAAGCGAGAAAAATTATAATCGAAACAATACAACGAACAGCCACTGATTATGCTTCGGAAAATGCAGTTTCTTCTTTTCCCATTGCAAATGATGAAATAAAAGGACGTATTATTGGCAGGGAAGGACGTAATATTAAAGCCCTTGAAGCTGCTACTGGCGTTGAAATTGTAATTGACGATACGCCCGAAACTATAATTTTGTCGGCATACGACCCCGTACGTCGCGAAATTGCAAGGCAATCCCTTGAAAAACTTGTGGCAGACGGACGTATTCATCCGGCAAGAATAGAGGAAGTTGTTGCAAAGGTAAAAGCAAATATAGAGCAAGAAATTATAGAAACCGGTAAAAAAACACTTATCGACCTTGGCATTCACAACATGCACCATGAGTTAATGCGATTGGTGGGAAAAATGAAATATCGTTCTTCTTTTGGGCAAAATCTGCTACAACACAGCAAAGAAGTTGCTAATTTGTGTGCTACAATGGCGGCAGAACTTGGATTAAATCCCAAATTAGCAAAACGAGCAGGTCTGTTACACGATATCGGAAAAGTTCCTGACAATGAACCCGACCTGCCACACGCCCAGCTTGGAATGAAATTGGCCGAAAAATACAAAGAGCATCCCGAAATTATAAATGCCATAGGAGCACACCACGAAGATATAGAAATGACATCTATGATAGCTCCTATCGTTCAGGCTTGCGATGCTATTTCGGGCGCACGTCCGGGTGCACGCCGCGAAGTGGTAGAAAGCTATATTAACCGGCTAAATGACCTTGAAGCCATTGCCATGAGTTACGAGGGTGTGCAAAAGACTTATGCTATCCAGGCGGGTCGCGAATTACGCGTGATTGTAGGAGCCGAAAAAATCAGCGATGGCGCAGCTACTCAACTATCGCTGGATCTTAGTAAACGAATACAAGAATCAATGACCTATCCGGGGCAAATTAAGATTACCGTTATACGCGAAACCAGAGCGGTTTCTTATGCAAAATAATATCTAAAAGTTTTTGCGTGAAAGGAGAATTTGAATACAAATTCTCCTTTTTTATTTTTTTGACCATAATAAATAAATTATTATATTGTAATCATTATTTTCGATTATTTTTTAATCATTACATGGAACGTTCGATACTACATATAGACCTAGACACATTTTTTGTATCGGTGGAACGAAAAGAAAACAGTGCATTAATCGGAAAGCCGGTAATCGTGGGAGGTAAAAGCGATCGGGCTGTGGTGGCCGGGTGCAGCTATGAAGCAAGAGCATTTGGCGTTCATTCCGGAATGCCCGTAAAAATGGCCCGTATGCTTTGTAAAGACGCGATATTTATCAGAGGAGATATGGATAGATATTCTGAATACTCACGAGTAATTACCGACATAATAAGTGAGCGGGCTCCTGTTTATGAAAAAAGCAGCATTGATGAATTTTACCTCGATTTGACCGGTATGGATAAATATTTTGGAATACTTAAATGGTCGCACGAATTACGTAAATTTATAATAAAAGAAACCGGCTTGCCCATCTCGTTTGGTCTGTCGGTAAATAAAACAGTAAGCAAAATTGCTACCGGAGAAGCAAAACCAAACGGAGAAATACAAGTTGCCAAATCCAATATTAAATCATTCCTAAATCCATTGCCAATTCAAAAAATTCCGATGCTGGGCAAAAAAACAGCACATTTATTACGCTCTATGGGAATTGTTGATATAGGCTCGCTAAGCAATATGCCGCCTGTTTTACTAACCCGTATGCTGGGCGCAAATGGCCTTATACTTTGGAAAAAAGCAAATGGAGAAGACGATACGGCAGTAGTACCATATACAGATGCAAAATCAATAAGCTGCGAAACAACATTTGAAACAGACATAACAGACTATTCCGAAATGGAAAACGTTCTTTTGTCGATGACAGAACAACTTACTTTTAAATTGCGAAAAAACAACAGATTAACCGGAACTGTGAGTGTAAAAATAAGGTATGCCGATTTTGAAACGCATACGATGCAAAAACGGATTCCATACACTGCTTTCGATCATATTTTATCAAAAAACATAAAAGAAGTTTTTAGCAAATTATTTTCCAGACGACTTAGAGTGCGCCTGATAGGCATTAAATTCAGTGAACTTATTGATGGAAATCAACAACTTGATTTATTTGACAAAACACCTGAGCTTACAAAACTTTATCAATCCTTAGACAAAATACGAACCCGCTTTGGCGAAAATGCCATTCGGCATGCTATTGCACTACACAAAATAAATTAAATTGAAGTGGGGTTTTTATAACATTGTAAATTATAATTACAGTGTATTTTTTTAAACATGTTTTTCATAAATTGCATCAAATATGTATCTTTGAAAAAATTCCCCCTTTTATGAAAACTAAATTATTAATTTTTGTATTTTCTGTAATCTCAATTACAGGCTTTGCGCAAACAAACAAAACAATTAATGTAGGCAACAAAACCAGGCAATACAGAGAGTATGTTGCAAGCTCATACACGGGTACTAATCCGGTTCCGCTTGTAATTTGCCTTCATGGTTTAGGCGACAATATGACGAATTTTAGCGGTATTGGCATGCACTTGTTGTCTGATTCAGCGCAATTTATCACACTTTATCCTCAGGCAGAAAACAGCTCTTACGGCACAGCATGGAATAGTGGAGCCAGTTTTTTGGGTATGACTCTTAATTCTAATGTGGATGATATAGGCTTTATAAATGCATTGATTGATTCAACTGCTGCAATATATAATATTGATTTAACCCGGGTTTATGTAACCGGATTTTCGATGGGTGGTTTTATGGCAAACCGTTTAGCCTGTCAACTTGGTTCACGCATTTGTGCCATAGCCTCAGTTGCCGGAACTATAGGAACATCTTGTTCTTGCAATCCCTTTAGAGCAATTCCTGTAGCGCATTTCCATGGCACAGCTGATGGAACCGTAGCATACAGCGGAAATTCTTATGGAAACGATGCGGAAGCATTAGTAAATTATTGGGTAAATTTTAATAATTGCGACACTCCTGCCATTCATTCAACTTTTCCGGATATAGCAACAGATAATATTACAGTAGATCTTTATAAATACATCAATGGAAATTTAAACTCTGAGGTGTGGTTTTTTAAAGCAAATGGAGCAAATCATGTTTGGCTTGTACCCGCAATTAATGATATTTCATATACTATTGAAATATGGAATTTTTTCAAAAGATTTCACCACACAACTCTTGACATAGAAAATTCAAAATTGCCAAATCTAAGTGTTTATCCAAATCCTGCAACAGATATTTTACAGGTAAATGGATTTAACAATACTGACCATGGACTTATTTCAATATTGGATGTTTCAGGCAGAGTAGTTATGCAAAAATGCTTCGAAAACGGGTTTACAACTTTAAATGTTTCTAAACTGCAATCAGGGGCTTATATTTTGCAGCTTAACGATGGCAATTCAATTCAGACGGCACGTTTTCTGAAACAATAATTTCAAGTTGCTTTCTGCTATAATATTTTCTTTAGCTCAATAAGAGCCGAAATGCAATAAGTTGCAGGTCTTCTGTTTAAATCAGCCAGAATCTGAGGGTTGAAAAATATCTGATCTATCCCGGCTGATGCTGCTCCTTCTATATCAACTTCGTAATCATCGCCAACAAACACAACTTGTTCTGCTGATGCGTTCATTTCTTTTAATGCAAAGTTGAATATTCTTATATCAGGCTTGTTGTATCCGACTTCTTCTGAAATAAAAAAATACTTAAAATATGGATATAAACCACTGCGCTCAATCTTTGGATATTGCACTTCTTTGAATCCATTGGTCATTACAGCCATTATGTATTCTTTGCTCTTTAAATATTTTAGAACATCCAATGCTCCGGGAAAAAGATAAGACTTATTCGCGGTTCTAATAATGTATTGTTCGGCCATCTCGTTGGCTATCCACGGTCTGTCAAGCCCAATTTCTTCCAATGTAATGGAAAACCGCTTTACTCTAAGAAATTCTTTTTCTATTTGGTTTTCTCTGTATTTTTCCCATAATCCCGAATTTATTATTGAATACTTATTATGAAAAAAATCAAATGAGCATGAGGAGTGAGGCTTAATCATTTCTAAAAACAATTCTTCAAGCACTTCCTTCGAAACCCTGTCAAAATCCCAAAGAGTGCGGTCAAGATCAAAAATTACATATTTATATTTTTTATTCATGACCGCAAAGATAAACAGACAAAATAAAAAAACGATATGCAAATCTTACTCATTATATCCAATAAATGAAAATATAAACATGTTATTTATGCTTTGATTTTTTACATTTTCTCTATATATTTGCACACATGCGATTTATCAGGATATTAAATCTTTTAGCTTTATCTTTTTTTATTCTGCTCTGGATTGTTCTTTTGGTAAAAAGAGAATCATATCAGGGTGACGGATTATTGCATGCAAAAGAAATGAATCCTGATTCAACATATTTTTCCTATAAATTCCCTTATGGAATTCGCATGCACAACAATCTTTTAGGTTTTAATACCCGAAAAATAAAAAATACTGTTTATGCAACAGGCTTGTGGAGTTTAGACATTAAAACCCAATCTGTTTCTCATTTTTCATTTCCTGAAACTCATCGTTTTGAATCTCTTGTAAGCATTATGCCTGCACCCGACTCATCACTGACAATTGTGGGATTATCTTCTGATTCTGTAGTAAAAGTTTTACATTTTGATACAACCATAACAGTTTATCCGATTTTTAATGCACCGGCAAATATTTGCGCTGTTCATTACATTAATAATATACCCGAAATTGTATTTGGGCGCCACAAAAAGCTTGTTGGCTCCATAGCTTCTATTAATGATTCCACCATTAATATCCGCAAATATGAACTGCCTAGCTTCTTTGACAGAATATGCAACATTTTAGGAGCATGGCCGGAAAACAACAAATGGAGATTTTTATTAAGCACGGAATATCATCGCAAAAACGACAAATGGATATTAATTGGCACTAAAAACAAAACTAATTTTGTAGTTTTCGATGAAAGAGCGGTATATCCCGATTTACCAGGCACACTAAACAAAAGTCTTAATGAAATAACAAATCAATTTGACTATTCTATTTCCGGCCTTATTCCAAAGCAACCATATACAGATACTTTATTAATTTTTAATAAAGCTAAGTTTTATGAAAAAATAATTTGTAAGCCTAAAGACTTTAATTGTATTTGGTTCAATATGCTTGGGCAACAAAAAGTATTGACTGTTTTTGAATCAAACGAGCTGAATAACGACGAAGGAATTTTCATTAATCGGTTATTTAATGCGCAAACAGGTGACACCATTCAATTTGTTAAGGAATCGGATAAAACAATTATCCATCAGTCGGAAAAACCCGACAGCAGACAAATATTTATGTCGGAAAACGAATTCCCAATAGCATATTTCAAATTGTCTAAAGATTCAAACATAATAATTACAAACAAATTAAATTTTTCTTTTGTTAATGATAAATGCCGGTTACTCGACCGACAAAATTTTTTCAGACTGGTAAATACCACTGTTTTGCGAAAAGAACCGGGGGCTATGATTTTACTGGACGGCAATTTCCCCACTATGCGAGCCATAACATGGTTTATTTTACTTTATGGTTTAATTCCTATATGGATTTTAAGTATTGTGACTATTTGGCTAATAGAGGCTGTTAGACCCAAACCAAAATTTGCCGTTCGTGAACGCAATTGGACCTTTATGATGCGTATTATGCCCGGCTCGGCAATTTATCTGCTGTTTTTCCTGTTTAATATTTATCCGTTTCTGAAAACCTTTTCTATTTTCAATTTTTAGCCTTAACGCATATTCCAATGATCGGGATTAATATTTAAGAACAACCCCGTATAAATATATTTGTCGGATTTATTTTCAAATGAAGTTTTATCAATACGATACAATGCACCAATACGCCATACAAAAGCATTGTTTAATACATGAAATGATTTTCTCAACTCCGCATTAACTTGAAGAATGTTGTGTTTGATTCCTTGCCCAACATGATTTCCATAATATTGCACCGGAATGTTTCCATTGCCAAGTGGCGAATCGAACGTAGATTGAAGCAGGTTTTGTCCAAAATGAGTTCCTGCAGAATCTAATCCCGTAACATAATATGATGCATTTAAAAGCCCTTGCCAGCCGCCCTTACCGTATTCAGCATGGAAAATAAACTCATGAAAATTTGCACCGTAAGGATGAGCTATTGGCTGATTCATGTGCGTATAACTCAAAACAGGATCACGATGACTGCCAATATATGGTCGGACATAATTAAATTCCGAAAAACAATTTAAATCTTTTACCGAAAAAACATCAATAAACTTTATTCCAAGCTGAAACGCATGTTTATTTACCCATGCCCCATACTGAATTGTTGGGTCAGACGGATGCAAAATATACCTGATCCAGTTTTTAATTTCGGAAATAAAAAATTCATCAAGCGCAAATTGGCCATACAACTTGGATTTTGGCAAAAAACTCCAGGAAATATTTCCACCCAGCATATTATTATCCGGTGAGCCTATGGCAAACTCTGCCGGCCGGAAAAACAACACAGGATTCAGATACATCCATTCAAAGCCACGCTGCCTTACACTATCCTGAGCCTTCCATACAATTGATTCGAAAATAGAAAAATTGAGTTTTTTTGTTATCATCCAACTTAGATAATGCGTTGCAGCATATTTTGTCTCGTTGTGGTTATCAAATGTTTCCTGCCGCCAGCGTGCAATCTGGTGCATATATTTTACATTCTTAATATTTGCCGTTATTCTTACAAAAGGATATTCTGCGCTTTGGTCCGAAAGAATGATTGAGCGGTATCCATCGCCTAAAAATGCTTTTCCGTTGCCTGCCTCAAATGTAAATACGGATCCCGCATCATATTTTAAATAAATCGGAACGGATAAGCCTCCATAAGAATTATTAAATGAAAAGAGCGTTTTACCTAAATAGGGAAAAACATTCATGCTGTCAAATTTTTCGCCAATAAACCTCAGATAATCCGAATAAAATAATCTCGGGTATATGGTTGACGAAAAATTATTTTGCCTGTACATAAAATTTATGCCTGCACTGGCACAATACGAAAAATCGCTGCCAAACATCAATTCGCCTGAACCAATCGGGCAAAAATCTGTTTTGTGCATTTCTCCATCAAAAGGATATAATTTGTCGTAAAAATTATTAAGCGACGAATGCGCAGCATTAATGCTGTCGTCTAATACATCGTGCAATGTAAATAAATTTAAATTATGCAATTTATCGTTTGTTGGCTGCCAAACTTGCGCATACTGCATAAGCACGATAAAAATAAATATAATGGATAATGGCGTTTTCATCTAAAAGAAATCATAATATTGTTTGCGAATAATGTGTCTGATTCCAAGCTCATAAACCAAGGTATTTTCAGGAGTAGGATTGAGTGCTCCTTTAAAGTCGCGTAAAGTTAATCGGGCAAATGCTGCAAAGCGGGTTTCCTTATTAATCAAATATGCAATTTGAAAATTCATATACACTACCCTGTCATGCTTATTATGCGACCCATAAAATCCAGAGAATAATGTATCGGCATAATTATCGGCACGAAAATAATTATCGGTAACCGGCAAAGCACCTGCCCAAATATAATTAAGAGATAAATCAAGCATTAAAAGCTTTTTCTGCCAGTGTATTCCGGTAATACATTCCTTAAATTGCTGTCCCGTTGGATGTGCCAATGGTTGGTCGTGTTGAGTATATGCAGTCCACGACGACGAAGATGTGTAAGCATTGTTTGTGGCGATATTCAATTCGCCAAAAACAAATCCTCTGTCCATAAAATTATATCTGGCTCCAAGCTGCAATGCGCCTTGTATTCCCTGCTGATATTTAATTTTTGAAAAATCTATTTTATCTGCTGCTAATTGCGTATAAAAAAGTATTTTATTCTTTAATACAGCATTTGCCTGCAAACCAATCATTGAATGACGATTTTTTCCTAAGCTATTTGAAACGGTGATCAGCAAAGGAAGGGGAATTAAAGAAGTAGGATAAAAAGAAATGCCGCTTGAATCTTTTGGCATGAAAACACATGATTCGAACAATGCTAAGTTCAGCCAATCGCTTGGGCTATAAGTAAGATAGGTAAATGAAAACCATTTTTGCTGATAAATACCACTTTCAGAAACGGGTATATTTAATCTGTCATTGAAATCGGGATTATACAATGAGGCTATATTATGACTTAAACTCCATTTGCCAAAGTGATAAGTATTCATTAAAAAAGTATATGGCTGAGACGCATCGGAAAGAAGCATGCTGCGATATCCATTACCTATATGAAATCTGTCGTATCCAAGGCGGACACTATAATTTTTCAACGGACTCCAGATAATTTGACCGAAAACCGCTCCATAATCATAACCATTATCTCCAAATGGCTTCATGCGAATCATGCCGGGAATAAATTTCATTGTGTCAACCCAATCAGAAGCATAGGAAGGCAGAGTTGTTTGTGTTTCGTAAAATTCAGACCGCAAGACCAAGTTTTTTCCAATTTGTCCATTTAGAATAAAACCACGTGTATTTTTATACAAGGTGTTTTTATCTTCCGTCCCCATTCTGAAATCAAAAACGGGGTCTAAAAATATTTTGTATTTGTTATTTTCGGATATCTGAACAAAATGTTCATCAAATAACTTTCTGCCAACTAAACTTTTATTAGATTTTTCCTCTTTTTTCAGTGAGTCAATAAATACTTGAGGGAAAAGCATCGGCACATTAAAAGAATTATTAAATACAGAATCATTATACCCATGAATGCTCTTCTTAAATACATCTTCTTCGTAAGATATATTTTGAGCTTTGGAAAAAAAGCATGAAATTATTAAGACAGAAGCAATTAATTGTTTTAGCATGGCAGTTTTAAAACGCTAAAATATAAAAAATTACATTCTCTATGCCCAAAAGCAATCATCTAAAAACGGGCTTATAAGAATAAAAATTAATTGGTATAAATTTTGCTGATTATTTTATTCGTAAAAAATTTGCTACATTGCATAAAATTTTGTCCAATGAAACGAATAGCTTTTCTGCCAATTATTTTTTCGCTTTCTTTTATTTTTCTAAATGTATTTACGCAGGCACAGCCCGTAATGAAAGAAAAGTCGAAAGAAGTAATCAACCGTTCGGCAATGGTAATATATGCAGCGCATAAATACACTTTGGCCAATAAGGTTTATACGGGATTTCTTAAGCAGGCTGTAATTCATCAATATGTTGCCATAGCATTATACTACGAAGGCAAATACATGAGAGCAATACATCAGTCGCGTCGCGCACGTGAATATGCAGGATTGCAGCTTGAAGCAAACAATGGTATTTATCCTAGCGGTTTTGAGCCGGCAAATGATGAATTACCCGAAGGTCCGACTCCTGACCGTGATGAACTGGATGCCGAAGCCATTGCGTCAGGATTAAGTGCAACCGTTCCTAATGACGAAGCGCTTTCAAAAGGAATACTCGACGATCTTGAGATAAAAGAATAGATACAAAAAGATTCCGAATTATTTTAATTACTTTTGAGCCATGAAATCCAAAGAAGGAAATTCATGGTTTTTTTTTAAATCCCGCGAAGTGATGGTGGGGAATATTGGATTTGGCAAAAACAATCCAATACGTCTTCAATCAATGACAAATACCTCAACTGCCAATGTAAAAGAAACAGTTTGTCAATGTAAACAAATTTTTCAGGCAGGAGCCGACCTGGTGCGCATTACTGCAAGAAATATTTCTGAAGCCAAAACACTTGAAGAAATTCGCAGGCAATTAATCCATGAAGGAATCAGAAAGCCTTTGGCTGCCGATATTCATTTTAATCCCCAAATTGCCTTAGAAGCAGCCCGAAGAGTAGAAAAAATAAGAATTAATCCCGGCAATTTCGTTGACCTGTTCCCCAAAAAACTTCAATATTCTGCTAGTGAATATAATCAGGAATCAGACGAAATAAGAAAAACAATTTTACCATTGATTAATGTTTGTCGTCAGTATGGAACTTCTATTCGCATTGGAATAAATGGCGGTTCGCTAAGCCGAAGAATAATAGACCGGTTTGGGAACAATTGCGAAGCCATGGTGGAGTCTGCTATTGAATTTGTACAAATGTTCCATGACGAAGGCTTTCATAATTTGATTGTTTCGATAAAAGCAAGCAATGTTAAAAAGATGATTCATGCCAACAGGCTGCTGGCTCAAAAATTTATGGAATATGGCTTTGACTACCCTATTCATCTGGGAGTTACCGAAGCGGGTGAAGGCGAAGATGGACGCATAAAATCAATTGCAGGTATAGGCTCTTTATTAATGGATGGAATTGGAGACACTATACGTGTTTCGCTAACAGAAAGCCCTGAGAATGAAATTCCTGTTGCTGCCGAAATTGTTGAACTGGCACAGAAAAATGCCGCAGACAAAAAAAATGCACCCGACTTTTTTTCTATAGTAAATCCATTTGCCTATTTTATAAACAAAACTGAACAAAACGGCTCCTCCACTCCGTTTACTGAGGTTGAACCCGCGTCGCAACCATCTAACTTAGATATAAATTCATTACGAAAACAATTTACCGAACAATCTGATGAGCCTTTTACATTAATTTGGAATCCCTCTGATTGTTCTGTTTCGAAATTTGCACTTATTGCAGGGTCGTTTCTGGCTGATGGTTGCGGAAACAAAATTAAAGTGATTAACACCACTAATAATGAAAAATATTTAGAAAGCGCTGCAAATCTGCTTCAAACAACCGAGCGCAGAATTTCTAAAGCCGTTTTCACGTCATGCCCGTCTTGTGGAAGGACTTCTTATGATATTGAAGATGTTTTAAAAAAAGTTAAAGCCGAATTTTCAAATTTAAAAGGTATTCATTTTGCCATAATGGGATGTATTGTAAACGGGCCCGGAGAAATGGCAGGGGCAAAATATGGCGTTCTAGGCTCTAAACCTAATCATGTGGATATCTGGGTTAATGGCAAACCGGTTTTAAAAGGGATTCATCAAGATAATCTGCTTGAAGAATTAAAAAAAATAGTTAGTGAAAATGAACAAATTTGAAGGAATAAAAAATATAATTTTCGATCTTGGAGGTGTTATTCTTAATGTTGACTTTGCAATAACGCAACAAGAATTCGTAAAGCTGGGAGTAAAAAATATTAATGAAACATTTGGACAATATCATCAAATTGGTTTTTTTGATTTATTTGACAGAGGTGAAATAGACCAAAATGAATTTCTTGCAGAAGCTTCCATGCTCTTTCCGCCTTCCGTTACACAGCAACAAATAATCAACGCATGGAATGCCATGCTGTTTGACCTACCTGCTGAACGATTTAATTTACTGAAAAAGCTTGGCAAAAAATACAGATTGTTTTTAATGAGTAACACAAACATTATCCATTATCTGGAATATCAAAAAATCATTAAAGAAACGTTTGGCATTGACAAATTAGATGACTTATTCGAAAAAGCTTATTATTCATTTTTGGTAGGCATGCGGAAACCTGAAGATAGATTTTTCAACCTTATACTTAATGAGAACAATTTAATTGCTGGCGAAACTTTATTTATTGATGACACGCATACAAACACCGATGCTGCCGAAAAGCTTGGAATTAACGGATACTATCTTAAACAAGGAGAGGATATATTAAATCTTTTTGAAATATAATAATTTCAAAGCACTATTTAAACCAATCAATTATAGAAAAAATCAAGGTGTCTTCAATAAAAAAGCGCCTGCCTCCCTCGCCACATGAATTTCCGCAATTGTATCTATATGTTTGAACAGTAACATTGGATATAGGCTGATACTTTCTTTTATCGTAAATCATGCACAATCCATGCTGCAGCAAATCAGCCATTCTAAATTTCAATCTGTTAATTAAATTATTTTTATCAGCTATCATTGCTGCATCAATTACCTGCGAATGCAAGGCGGATTTTTCAATCAGTTCAAACAATTTGCTGTCGCCCTGTATATCGGGATTTTTGTTTATCCAGTCTGCAAAATTGCTTTTAAACACTCCATAAGGTGCTGAAATAACGTACTGGTCGTTACGAAACAATACAACCGAGGCGGGGTCATCAATTTTTTGCAGCAAAGCAATAACGGTATCTGTAGCAATTTCACCTTCGCGCAATGTTGTCTGTGATAATGAAGTTTTGCTGCAAACAAAAAATAGTACAACGAATAAAAATAATACGGATGTTTTCAAATCTTTTTATTTAGTAAGAAACGTTTCTTTAATTTGTTATTCGGCGCACCAAACCTTAACTTCATCCAGTGTTGGCATTTTAATTTCGAGCTTGAGTTTTTTACGCATGCCGCCTAAATCATTAAATAATTTATTGGGATTGGCTTTCTTTAAATCCTCAATTGAATGAATATTCATCTTAATTAAAACAGGGGCCCAGTCGGCATGAACGCCGGCAGCAATTAATTGTTCGGATGTAACAACTTCTTTCTTTTTCTCGGGTCTCATTTGCGGGAAGAACAACACATCCTGAATTGAAGGGCTATTGGTCATAAGCATTGTCAATCGGTCTATTCCGATTCCAAGACCGGACGTTGGCGGCATTCCTAATTCCATTGCGCTTAAAAATTCTTCATCAAGCATCATGGCTTCCTCATCCCCGCGTTTGCCAAGTTCCAGTTGCTCCTCAAAACGTTTGCGCTGGTCAATTGGGTCGTTTAACTCGCTATATGCATTACAAATTTCCTTACCGTTTACGATAGCCTCAAAACGTTCAACCAGTCCCGGCTTGCTGCGATGTTTCTTTGCAAGTGGCGACATTTCTATAGGATAATCAGTAATGAAAGTAGGTTGAATTAATTTACCCTCGCAAGTTTCGCCGAATATTTCATCAATTAGCTTTCCTTTGCCCATAGATGAATCAATAGTAATATTGAGTTTTGATGCTACCTCGCGTAATGCGCTTTCGTCCATCATGGAAATGTCAATGCCGGTATATTCCTGTATGGCTTCAAACATGGTAAGTCTTTTCCATGGTCTTTTGAAATTAATTTCATTATCCCCTACCTTAACAATAGTGGAACCCGTAAGGTCAATCGCTATTTTCTCAACCATTTCTTCAACAAGTTCTGCCATCCAAATATAATCCTTGTATGCAACATACAATTCCATTTGAGTAAACTCCGGATTATGGAATCTGTCCATGCCTTCGTTGCGAAAATCCTTTGCAAATTCAAAAACACCATCAAATCCGCCAACAATAAGACGTTTCAGATACAACTCATTGGCAATTCTTAAATATAAAGTGGTTTGCAGCGTATTATGAAATGTTTTAAACGGTCTGGCTGCTGCTCCGCCATAAATAGGTTGCAATATAGGTGTTTCCACCTCAAGATACCCCTTTGATGTAAGGAATTCTCTCATGGAGTTGGTAAGCTTTGAACGCTTTATGAAAGTTTCTCGCACATGCGGATTCACAATCAAATCGAGCGAACGATTGCGATAGCGCTGCTCGGGATCGGTAAAAGCATCGTAAACTTTATCGTCTTTTTCCTTTACTATGGGCAAAGGCTTAATCGATTTGCTTAACAAAACAAAAGACCGTGCATGAACTGAAATTTCTCCGGTTTGAGTTTTAAATACAAAGCCTTTAACGCCAATGATATCGCCAATATCAAGAAGTTTTTTAAATACGGTATTGTACAATGTTTTATCATCGTCCGGACAAAGATCGTCACGCTTGAAATAAACCTGAACACGACCCTGAGCATCCTGAATTTCCACAAACGAAGCCGCACCCATTATACGCCGGCTCATAATACGTCCCGCAATGGAAATATCATTGAATTTTTCAGGATTTGTTTCATATTCATCATGAATTTCATTTGAATATGCTGTAACACAATATTTGGCTGCAGGGTAAGGATTAATATTTAACTCATGCAATTGCGACAATGCCTCGCGACGCAATATTTCCTGTTCGGATAATTCGGACATATTTCAATTTTTTTTGCAAAGATACAAGTAATCGTGGCAAGTGCAAAACAAGCTTAAATGCATTTTTTGTAATTTAGCAAAAAAAATATGCTTGAACTTAAGAAAAAACACTTAATTCTTCTTGCAATATTATCGGGGCTGTTACTTAGTCTTGCATGGCCATTAAGGGGCTTTCCGTTTTTGGCATTCATCTCTTTAATACCACTTTTAATAATTGTTGAACAAATTCAGCAAAACAACTCCAAATTTCTGCTGTTTGCCAGTTTTCGTTATAGTTATATTACTTTTCTGCTTTGGAATACAGCAACAACTTATTGGATTTGGAACTCAACTGAATTTGGGGCATTATTTGCCATTATCGTAAACAGTATGCTCATGTCTTTGGTAGTTCAGGCATCTTCCTTCATACGCCAAAACATGAAAAACCAAATCCTGGGAATTATTGTTTTGCCAATATTGTGGATTTCTTTTGAATTCCTGCATCAGGACTGGGATTTATCATGGACATGGCTGACGCTTGGCAATGTCTTTGCATCTCATATACAATGGATTCAATGGTATGAATTTACAGGAGTTCACGGAGGAACATTGTGGATTTGGATTATAAATATTTTGCTCTTTTTTATTATTAATTCAATTATTTCTAAAAAAGAAATCTGCAAAACAGGCCGAAACTCAGTAATTATTGCTATATCAGTTGTTTTTATCATTCCTTCAATATGGTCAATATGGCGTTATAAAACCTATGATGAAAAACCAAATCCGGTTGACATAGTATTGTTGCAACCAAACCTTAACCCATATACCGAAGAATACAAGCTAAGCGTTGATGAGGTAATGGAAAGGCTTTTGTCTTCAAAAGCAAGAAGCATAATTGATACAAATGTTGACTTTATTGTTGCACCCGAAAGTGTTTTGCAGGAAGGAATGTTCGAAGATGAGTTTTGCTATTCAATAAGCGTTCGCGAAATAAAAGAGTTTTTAAAAGAATATTCGCCTAAATCACATTTTATTTCAGGAGCAGGCACATTCCGGATGTTTAAACCGGACGAACCTTTAGGCCCGTCGGCAAGGCGTTATAACAGTACTATGTGGTACGAAGCTTTTAATACGGCATTATTTATTGACTCATCAGGAGCTCCTGTAACATATCACAAAAGTAAGCTGGTTGCGGGTGTAGAGCAAATGCCTTTTGTTCATTTAATAAAACCTATCGAAAAATTAGCCATAGATTTAGGCGGTACAGTTGGCACACTGGGGAAAAGCAATGACAGAACAGTTTACTATAAAGGAGTGGTACCGGTTAGCGCAGTGATTTGCTATGAAAGTGTTTATGGCGAATTTGTTTCGGAATTTGTTAAAAATGGAGCGCAGTTAATATTTGTGATAACAAACGACGGCTGGTGGAAGAATACTGCAGGACATAAACAACACTTTGTGTATTCGCGTTTAAGGGCAGTTGAAACGCGCAGATCTATAGCACGTGTCGCTAATACCGGAATATCGTGTTTTATAAACCAGCGTGGAGATGTAATACAAAGCACAGAGTATTGGACACAAGACGTTATAAGAAATAAAATTAATGCAAACACCGAAATCACCTTTTATACAAAACATGGAGATTTCATTGGACGTGGAATGAGTGTTGTTTCATTATTATTGATTTCCGTTTCTACGGTTGTGTATTTATTTAACCGTATTAATCACAGAAAAACAAGACTATCAAAATGATTCACTATTTTCGCCTGATAAAGTTCTCGCATACAATTTTCAGTCTGCCATTTGCGGTTGTAGGGTTTTTATTTGCCATAGATAAGCAATATAAAATTGAATGGCATACAGCTTTATTTATTTTGCTCGCATTGATTGCAGCCCGTACCGCAGCCATGGCATTCAACAGATGGGCCGATAAAGTTTATGATGCAAAAAATCCCCGCACCAGCAAAAGAGAAATCCCTGCAGGCAATGTAAAACCATTACAGGCTATGTTGCTGACAATTGTTTCTGCTGCCGTTTTTGTCTTTCTTTCAGCTTTAATAAATGAACTATGTCTTATTCTTAGCCCTGTTGCATTATTGGTAATAATTGGATACAGCTATACAAAACGTTTTACGTTTTTATCTCATTTAATTCTTGGCATAGGGCTGGCAATAGCGCCTGCTGCAACATTCATTGCCGTTAGCAATACTTTCGACGTGGGTTTGTTATTCCTGTGCTTCGGAGTACTGTTTTGGGTTGCAGGTTTCGACATTATTTATGCTCTTCAGGATATTGAATTCGACAAACAAGAAAAGCTGCATTCCATTCCCTCAAAGCTTGGATATAAACGTTCTCTGCAACTTGCAGCATTGTTTCACCTTATTTCAATTCTTTTGATGTTTCATTTCGGGTTTATAGTCTATGGCGACTTTATAGCTCTATTGGGAATTATCCTTTTCTCATTGATGATAATTTACCAACATATAAATGTTAGGCTACACGGATTAAAAGCCATTAATCTTTCTTTCGGAACAATGAACGGAGTTGCATCACTCTTTTTTGGAGCAGCGTATTTGCTTGACTTTTTTCTGTTTTAGAATAAGATAATTTCAAAGACTTATATACACAAGGAAGATCTTTCCTGTCTTCCAAAAGAACCATTAAAGAATCGCATGCTTCCAGAATAGTGGATCCTTTTGGAGTTACAAATCGGTCTCCCCTCCTGATCATTGCAATAATTGATGTTGCAGGCAACTGTAAGTCAATTATTCGCGCTCCAACAATTTCTCCGTCTTTTGGAATTATTATTTCCTCAAGAGCCGATTTGTCATTTTCGTCCAGTATTCTGTCTATAGTTGTTTGCTGCCGCATGGTTCTGGGTACGGCAACTTTTAACCATCGGGCAAAGAAAGGCAAAGTAGTGCCTTGTATTAATACTGATGTAATAGAAATAAAAAATACCACATTGAATATCATTCCGGCTTTGTCTATTCCGGCCAATAACGGAAATGTTGCAAACACAATAGGCACAGCTCCACGCAAGCCAACCCAAGAAATAAATAATTTTTCCCTTGAGGGGAAATTAAATGGCAACAAACTTATAAATACAGCTATAGGACGCGCAACAATAATCAGAAAAACAGAAATTAATAAACCAACACCAATAAAAGGAATAATATGAGATGGGTAAACCAATAAACCAAGAGTTAGAAAAAGAACTATTTGCATCAACCATGCTGTAGCATCAAACATTTTTAATATCGTACGCTTGTGCAAAAGTTGCTTATTCCCCAAATAAACCCCGCAAATATAAACGGCCAAAAAACCATTCCCATTTACCATATCGGTAGAATAATAAGTAATGTAAACCAACGATAACAACAAAATCGGATATAATCCTTCAAATGCCAATTTAATTCTATTAATAATTAACTTCCCTGCAAATCCAAATCCAAATCCGGCAAAGGCTCCAACAGCCATTTGCGATATTAAAGAACTAAACATATCAAAATAACCGGAATTCTTATTCACAATGTAATCGAGCATAACCACAACCAGTACATAAGCCATAGGGTCATTGCTTCCACTCTCAAACTCAAGTGTTGGTCGCAGGCCGGGTTTTAACGATAGGTTTTTTTCGCGAAGAATGGAAAAAACTGCAGCCGCATCAGTAGATGAAACAATTGCCCCAAGCAATAACCCTTCTGCCAAAGTAAAATCTGTAATTTGCCAAACAAAAACACCAACCCCAATTGCCGTTAAAATTACACCTAAGGTAGATAGAATCAATCCTCGGCCAACTATAGGGCTAACTCTATTCCAATCAGTATCCAGGCCGGATGAAAACAAAATAATGCATAAACTTATAATTCCAATAAATCGGGCTGCTATAGGGTCGTTAAATTGGATTCCGCCTATGCCTTCGCTTCCGGCCAACATACCTACACCAAGAAAAAAAATAAGCATCGGTAACCCAATTCTGGAAGAATTTCGCGCAACTATAATGCTCAAAAATAAAAGCAGAGCTCCAATAAACATTATATTTTCAATGGTAAGGGTCATTATTAAAAATGTGAGTCATTTACAAAAATAATTAATTTATTTTTAAATATTTTTTGGTGTTTTTGAATTCCTATAAGTAAATTTAGCATTATAATCTTTTCATTATTTTTGCATTAAAGAATAATTCAATATGATAATCATCGGCATAACAGGCACGCTTGGAGCAGGAAAAGGAACCATTGTTGACTATCTGGTGCGCAACAAGGATTTTGTACATTTTTCGGTCCGTCAGTTTCTATTAAAAGAAATACGTAAACGCAAAATGCCTGAAAACAGAGACAGTATGGTTGCAATAGCAAACGAATTGCGTGCTAAACACGGAGCTTCATATATTGTGGAGCAGCTATATGACCAGGCTGTAAAAAACGGAAAAAATGCAATTATCGAAAGCATCAGAACAACCGGTGAAATAGAGGCTTTAAGAGCAAAAGGAGGTTTTTTCCTTATGGCTATTGATGCCGATGCCAGAATTCGTTTTCAGCGAATTTTGCAACGCGGTTCCGAAACCGACAATATTGACTACGACACCTTTATTGCCAATGAAAACAGGGAAATGAGCGGAGTTGACCCTGCAAAACAAAATCTGATGAAATGTATTGAGAGTGCCGATTTTGCATTAGATAACAACGGAACTTTTCAGCAACTTTTCGACCAGATCGAAACTATTATGGAAGAAGTTAATGCCAGAGAAAAAGCAGCCTCGGCGGGAATAGCATACAGACGCCCGTCGTGGGATGAATATTTTATGGAAGTCTCCAACACTGTTGCCAAACGCGCTACTTGTGACAGGGGACGCTCGGGATGCGTTATAGTTCGCGACAAGCGTATTCTGGTAACCGGATATGTAGGCTCTCCTATAGGATTAGAACACTGCGATGAGGTTGGACATCTTTATAAAAAAATGATTCACGAGGATGGACGCATAACTACACACTGCGTAAGAACTGTTCATGCCGAACAAAATGCCATAACCCAAGCTGCACGATATGGAATAGCATTAGACAATGCAACCCTGTATTGCAAAATGACACCTTGCCGTACTTGCGCAATGCTGATTATAAACTGTGGTATAAAACGTGTGGTTTGCGAATTTCGTTACCATGCCGGCAAAGAAAGCGAAGCAATGTTTTCCGAAGCAAATGTAGCTTTGGAATACTTCAACGACGAAGTGCTGCGTTATGATAATCAGTGAGGAATAGAAAATAAAATCAGCTTTACTCCCATTTTAAATAGTTCTTAATTGGATTCTATCCATCATTCTTTTATTTCGCAGCATTAATAAAAATAATGGAATATGATGTTGCTTAATATTTCATATTTTTGCACACAATTTCACATGTTTACAAAAAATGGACTACAATCATCGCGAAACGGAAGCCAAATGGCAAGAGTACTGGGCAAGCAATAAAACTTATCGTACGGAAATTGATCCGTCCAAGCCAAAATATTATGTTCTCGACATGTTTCCCTATCCTTCGGGTTCAGGTTTGCATGTTGGTCATCCCTTGGGTTACATAGCGTCTGATATTTTTGCACGATACAAAAGGCTGAAAGGATTTAATGTACTGCATCCAATGGGCTACGATGCATTCGGGCTACCAGCAGAACAATATGCAATAGAAACGGGCCAACACCCCGCCATTACCACAGATGCAAACATTAAACGCTATCGCGAGCAACTGGATAAATTAGGCTTTTCGTTTGACTGGGACAGAGAAGTAAGAACATCAGATCCAGAGTATTACAAATGGACTCAATGGACATTTATTCAATTGTTTCATTCATGGTTTGATGTTTCGCAACAAAAAGCCCGTCCAATTAAAGAACTTATAACATATTTTGAAGATTCAGGCAACGAAAATGTCCCCGCTTCCCATTCATGCAATATTGTTTTTTCCGCAGCAGAATGGAATGTAATGGACGAAAAAACACAATCGGACATTTTGATGAATTACAGGCTGGCTTATTTGGCAGACACAATGGTAAACTGGTGTCCGGCTTTGGGTACAGTACTTGCCAACGACGAAGTTAGCGAAGGGTTTAGCGTTCGCGGCGGACATCCGGTGGAACGCAAAGAAATGAAACAATGGTCGTTGCGCATTACTGCCTATGCCGACCGTTTACTCGAAGGGCTGGAAAAAATTGACTGGCCCGAAAACATTAAAGAAATCCAGCGTAACTGGATTGGTCGCAGCGAGGGTGCCATGCTGCGTTTTCTGCTGGCGGAGTATCCCGATAAATATGTTGAAATCTTCACTACCCGCCCCGACACGGTGTTTGGCGTAACATTTATGTCCATTGCTCCGGAGCATGACTATGTGGAATTACTTACAAAGCCTGAATATAAAAACGAAGTTGAGGCTTATGTAAAACATGCAAAAAATCGCAGTGAACGTGAACGTATGGCAGATGCAAAAGTGCCAAGCGGCGTATTTACCGGTTCCTATGCCATTAATCCCTTCAACGGAAAAGCAGTTCCTATATGGGTTGCAGACTATGTTTTAAGCGGATATGGCACAGGGGCAGTAATGGCAGTTCCCGCCCACGACAGCAGAGATTATACTTTTGCAAAGCATTTCAAATTGCCAATTGTCGAAGTAATTAAAGGTGGCAACATAGAAGAAGAAGCATTCGAATCGAAAGAAGGCGTTTGTGTAAACAGTGGATTTATTGACAATATGATTGCCAGAGATGCAATTAAAAAAGTAATTGAATACGCCGAAGAAAAAGGTTTCGGGTATGGTAAAACAAATTACCGCCTTCGCGATGCCATATTCAGCCGCCAGCGCTATTGGGGCGAACCTTTTCCTGTTTATTACAAAAACGGAATTCCTCACACCCTTAGCGAGTCTGAGTTGCCACTACAGTTGCCTGAGGTAGATAAATATTTACCTACCGAAACCGGAGAGCCGCCACTTGCACGCGCAAAAAACTGGAGTACAAAATCGGGCTACCCTTTTGAAACTTCCACCATGCCAGGCTTTGCAGGCTCCAGCGCGTATTATTTCAGATACATGGATCCACGCAATACCGAAGAATATTTTTCGAAAGAAGCCGTGAGCTACTGGAAAAGCGTTGATTTCTATGTTGGCGGAGCCGAACATGCAACAGGTCACTTAATGTATGCACGGTTCTGGAATAAATTCCTGTTCGATTTAGGCATGACACCTGAGGACGAACCATTCAAAAAAATGATTAATCAGGGCATGATACAAGGGCGCAGCAATTTTGTGTATCGTGTAAAATCGGAACGAATGGCCGAATTTGTATTATGGGAAATGATACGCAACAAGCAATTGGGAGTGGAATTTAAGAAAGGATATTGTCAAGATGGATTTTCGTTTGATTTTTATTGTCCTGAAAATCATATTATAATTGAAGTTAAAAGCTCGCAGGACATATTGGAACGTCTGCCTTCATATACAGAGTTTGCCGAAAAAAACAAATGTCAGCTTCTCATGTTTAGCATTGTAGATGTTATTCTGCATACCGACGATGTTTTGGCAAAAATTAAAAAAGCTCTCAAAGGCAATCATGTTGCTCCTTTTGAAATGATAGACGAATGGGAAGAACTACCCATTTTTGTCTCAAAAAATATTTTTGGACGCGAAGAATTTTCGTTCCCTGTTCATGTTGACATAAACATAGTAAACAACGACATTCTCGACATAGACGCATTTCGCACATGGAGGCCCGAATACGATAACGCACGCTTCATTCTTGAAAATGAAAAATACGTTTGCGGATTTGAAGTTGAAAAAATGTCGAAATCAAAATACAACGTACAAAACCCCGATGACCTTGTAGAGAAATATGGTGCCGACACATTACGGATGTATGAAATGTTTCTTGGACCTATCGAGCAGTCAAAGCCATGGGATACCAAGGGAATTGAAGGCGTATTTCGTTTTGTGCGAAAATTGTGGCGGCTATTTTTAGATGCTCAGGGCAATTTGCAGGTTACTGACGAAATGCCGGATGCCACAGAACTGAAAATACTCCATAAAACCATAAAAAAAGTTGAAGACGATATTGAGCGCTTTTCGTTGAATACATGCATAAGCTCATTTATGATTTGTGTGAATGAATTGGGTGACCTTAAATGCAATAAACGCGCTGTTCTTGAACCATTACTAATTACAATATGCCCTTTTGCACCTCATATAGCCGAAGAATTATGGAGTAAGCTCGGTTATACCGAATCCATATCCAGATCCGTATTTCCCAAATGGGATGATAAATATTTAGTTGAAGATACGGTAAAATATCCTGTTTCGTTCAATGGCAAAATGCGCTTTATTCTTGAGCTGCCGGCCGATACTGCAAAAGAAGAAATAGAAAAACTTGCCCTAACTGCACCAGAAAGTCAAAAATGGCTCGAAGGCAAAACTCCCAAAAAGATTATTGTTGTTCCGGGAAAAATTATAAATATTGTAATGTAAGTCCTTATGCGGTTTTTCTCTAATTGAAAAACTGTGCAATAAAATACCAATAGACCTTATTCATTTCTTTCTGGCTCACTGTTCTGAATTTAGGCTTTGAGCCATCGAAACGGCCAATTATATCTTCGGTATAATTTATAATTAAATTCACTCCTTCATAATTAATTAAAGCAGCTTTGTCTTTTGGCGTATGATATACCGGTGGTAAACCTGACGTAAAATAAATGAAAGGAGTTTTGTTTTTATAAAAACAAGCATGATCGGAAGCATCAACTGCACCTGCAAATTTTTTCAATTTATAGTCTTTATATTCCGTTTCGCTTAAAATACTATCCCAATCAGGTGTTGAACCCAGGCCAAAAATGTCAAGCTGGTCTGTTTTCCAGCCCAATCTGCCTATCATGTCAAAATTTATATAAAATGCAATTTTTTCAAACGGATATAAATTGCTTGAACAAAAATGATTTGAACCAAGCAAACCTTTTTCTTCAGAGCCCCAGCAAGCCAAAATATAATTGTATTTGGTAAGGTTTCCCGAACTCAGATAACGAGCCATTTCCATAACTCCCGAAGCTCCGCTGGCATTATCATCTGCTCCGCTGTTTATATAAAGCACAGTGTCTTTATAATAAAAGCCGATATGATCATAATGACCACCTATTACAATTGTATATGGGGCATTATTTTCAATATAACCCAAAATGTTATTAGACTTAATTACATCAGATTTATTATTGTTGCCTTTCTTGTTGCCAATTTCAAACTCCTGCCTGAATCCGTCGTTGCCGGGAACAGGTATTAATCCGCATTTTGTAAATTCAGATATAATATAATTTCCTGCGCGCCATTCGTATTCCGAGCCCCCTTCGCGACCCATAAGCGAGTCGCTTGCAAGAACTAAAATATCGTATTTTATCCTGCTGACGCGGGAAGAATCGTCAAATGTAAAAGTTTGCTGTGCAGAAACACAAAAGCCAATCAAAACAAAAATCAGAACAAATATTTTCATAAATAAAACTTTAAGATAAAATTATATAATAGTTAAAAACCGGGAAATGGCGGTGCTATGGTAATGCCCAAATCATATTGCTGCTTCAACAAAGAAACAATATAATTATAATGTTTCTGATTTTTTACAAAGTCTAAATTACTAGTGTCAACAACAACAATTCTTAACGAGGTCTGTTCGTGAAAGTACTCAAAATAGCTCTTTTGAATATTGTCAAGATACTCAATGGTAATCTCCTGCTCATAGCTTCGACCACGTTTTATGATGTTTTCCTTTAACATTTCAGGCGATAAATGAAGATATAATATTATATCGGGTCGAGGCAAATTGCTGTCGATAATTTGAAACAGATTTTTATATAATCTATATTCATCATCCTGCAGCGTTTTGCGCGAAAATATCAATGATTTTGAAAAAATATAATCGGAAATCAGAAAGTCGCTAAACAAGTCGGGATTAAGCACATTCTCCTTAAATTGTTTAAAACGGGCAGCCAAAAACGATAACTCAAGCGGAAATGCATAACGTTCGGGGTTCTTATAGAATTTTGGCAGAAAGTCATTTTCCTCAAATTGTTCAAGAATCAACTTGCCGTTATAATCAGCAGCCAATCTGCCCGAAAGCGATGTTTTACCCGCTCCTATACAGCCTTCGATAGTAATAAACCGATATGGAAAAATCATATCAAAACATTAACGCTTCAAAGTTAATTTAAGTTTTGATTTATCAGGGCATTCTTTCAATAAAACACTAACGGTTTTTTTTAGAATAGGGTGAACAAAATCGGGGCACAATTCAGCAAGAGGTTCAAGCACAAATCGCCTTAAGTGCATTTTGGGATGCGGCACAACAAGTTCCGGCAAATTAATAATCAAATCATCAATAAAAATTATGTCTATATCTATTGGCCTGTCGCAATATTGGTCTTGTTCAAACTTTCTAATTCTGCCAAGTTTAATTTCAATGGCTTCCAATTTCAGAAGCAATTGTTGCGCATTCGCCTCGGAATTAAGCAACAAGCAAGTATTTAAAAATTTTTTACTAGAATTGAATTCCAATGGGTCACTTTCATAAACACTGCTCACTTTAACAACTTTTCCCACGGAAGTATTAATTAAATCAATAGCCGATTTAATCAGTATTTCGCGATTACCTTCATTTGACCCTAAAGACAAATATATATTATTGCCTCTCATAATTACAAAATTATAACTTCATAATAATTTAACAATGAAATGACAAAATTATTTTATCATTGCTATTTTTTCGCTTCCCACTCAAGAATAAAATTTGAAACAAAGGCTTGAAGAATAGCATGTCTTTCTTTTGCCAATATTTTCCCGTAATTGGTTTCCATCCTGCCCTTCAACAAAAATAGTTTTTCGTAAAAATGATTTATCGTATTCGAATTGTTGTTTTTATAATCATTGAAACTATTATATTCTTTTGGTTTTTCATTTTTATCATACATAGGCCTTCCTTTAAGAGCCCCATAAGCAAAAGCACGGGCTATTCCAATACAACCCATGGCATCAAGCCTGTCGGCGTCACGTACACATTGCCCTTCTATCGGCAAAACTTCGTCTTTAACGCCATTTCCTTTAAAAGATACCTTTTCTATAATATCAACAATGTATTCAATTTGCTTATCAGGCAAATTAGAATCCTGAAGGAAAGGAATTATGTTTTTATATACTCCATCATTTGAATTGGCACATAGTTTATAATCGCCAACATCATGCAACAAAGCAGCTATTGCCACAGTTGAAGTATCGCATTTTTCATATTCGGCAATTTTAACTGCCAGGCGGTAAACCCGCATTATATGGTCAAAGTCGTGTCCGCTTCCATCGTCGGCAAAATGCCTGCGAATACGTTCAATCAAAATTTGAATAAAGTTTTCCGAGTTGCTTTTATTCATTCCAAAAATACTTGTACTTTCTAACTGTTTTTTCCGGCTTCATCTTGCCGCTATAGATACGATATTCTGTTGTAATTTCCTTTTTAATTCTATTTGATTTATTAAAACGATTTATGGTTTGGCGCACAACATAGCCGTCTGACAAATGCCGTTCAATAATAGGCTTACTGCCGTTTGGGCCATATTTCCATTCAACTGTCAATGTGGTATCGCCATGCAATATTACATTTTGCTTCAATTTAAAACCAAACTTATCGTATTCAAATCTTATGTCGGAAATTGTATCATTATTATTAACCCCGATGACTCTAGTCATTTTTTTATCAGGGTTATAATAATAAAATTCCGACAAGTTTATGTTTTTGCTACTGTCAGCAATGTTTTCATTTCGCTTTATTAGAAGGCCTTCATTATTATACTCATAAGATACGGATATGCTTTTACGTTTCCCCATGAGGTTGTTTTCATTTATTAACCTGCCCTTGTCATCATACAAAAAAGAAACCTCTCCAACAACTTCTCCGTTTTTTGTCTCAATTTTTTTTATTGTTTTGCCCCTGTCGTTGTATTCGTATAAATAGAAAGTAGTATCTGCACCATCAACAAAGTGCACTGATTTAATCAATCTGCCATTTTCATAACTCATTTTTTCGCAAAACCAAATTTCGGGTTCTTTGTTGATTAATGTTTCCTTTTCCAATAAATTGGCGTTAATTCCATAGACTTTACGTTCAACCAATTTCTTTTTTTCAAAAACGCGAACCGTCAAAACTGCGTCCTGCGCAATAACATGCATTAACAACAAATTGGCAATAAACAGCAAAGCTCCTATTTTCATTATTTTTTAATTTTATTTTTTTTCTTTCTTTCCCATAACTCTTTAAATCTGTCAAAATCCTTTCTGTAAAATACGGCAACACCTTGAGTATATGGCGCATTATTATTAATGACATCAACAGTATTTGAGCGGTTAAAGGCTTTGACTCTTATTTTGCCGTCTTCGGATATTTTATATTCAATACTGACGTCTCCCGCAATATTGGATGCCTGCTGATTTTCGGGTGCTCCAATCTGATTTCCGCCAATTTCGAGATTAGTTTCCAAAACAATGCGTTCATTCAAAATTTGAGTACTCAAAGCAATTTCAACCTGCGAAGAAGTTACCTGGTCTCCCTGATTATAACTGAAACCAACATCAAAGTCGCTACTAATTTGCGACAGCCAATTCCCAAACTGATTGGATAACATCTCAACCGAAGTATTGCCAATTCCCTGACTGATAGGACTGTTAAACGCATTGCGCTCTGTCGGGATAAATGAATTTAAAATCAACAAGGCAAAAACTTGCCGGTTCATTTCCTCGGCATTGGCAATTACGGTTCTGACCAGATTTTTGGTGTTTTCGTCAGAATCAGGCAAATCTATGTCAAAAGAAATATCAGGACTTAGCAGGTCTCCGCTAAGATGCATCATACAACTAACAGGCACTTTATTTTTGTATTGTTCGGATACATCGGCAACTGAAACTAGTTCGTACAATGAAGTTTTAATGGAGTATCGTGCAAAGAGATCCATTTTGCCACCATAAGGGTCGCCATTCCATGTAATAACACCTCCACGGTCTATAAGGAATTTCTTATTTACGATATTTTCCAGGGTAAACAAATAATCGCCCTTTTCTATCTCCAGATTGCCAAACATCAAGAACTCACCGGATCTGTCAATGGTAAGGCGCATTCTGCCCGAACCTCTTCCCTTCATTATATCGCCAATTTTTGGGTCAAATTCTATTTGTACTTCGGCATCGGGCGTAACATCAATGTCGAGTATTAAATTTATTCCCGAGTCATTTATTTTAGTTTCTTTTCGTATAGTGTCAACATTGTCTTTATTTGACACAAAAGTTATGAAATCGTTTTCGTAAACCTCCGTGCTTGATGTTATGGGAATATGAAGTACAGAGCCGGGCTCGGTTTTTGCAACCACTTCTATAGACATCTGGTCAAAAGGACCAAAAATTTTAACTACTCCCGATGCAAACGCAGTTCCATAAAAATAATCATTATCCTTTGCTGTAGTATTTAAGAACTGCATTTTATCGGGCTTAATATTTATGTCGAGATAAAAATCCTTAAAATGATTATGAGTAGCTAAAATATTACCCGTGGCCTTATTGCCTTTTGTGTCAAAAATTGTAATATTTCGCAGGGCAAATTCTCTATTGCTTAATTTTAAAGTATCGGCAAAGGAATAAAACATGTTCAAATAATCAACCTTAATGCTTGTTCGCCTGAATACAATATCGCCACTGATATCCGGTTTGTCAAAGTTTCCCTTTATTAAAATGTTTCCATCGCATGACCCATCAATTCTGCTGCTGAATGAACTTATGTATGGCTGAATCAATTTCAGATTAAATCTGTCGAGCTTAACGGCAAAGTCAAGCATATTCTCCTTGTCTTGCGCATTAAAAAATCCCTTAATTTCCAACGGAACATTTTGTCCGACATTACCGGTATAAATCACGGCCAACTCGCTATATACGGCATTACACCATGGAGCCCAGGAGCTTTTTAGCGACATGTTTCCTATATGGTTTTTGTTTATGCTTAGTTTTTCTATCATAACATTTGCACGATAATCGGGCACATCATACAAATTGCTGAGCAAAACATATCCATTTATCTTGCCATCCAAATTAACCTTATAACTACTCGTTAAATCATCAAAGTCGTCAAGAAGTACATTTTTAAAAGTTATCTGAACAATATCATAAGGGTCTTTTGATATTCGTCCGTCAATATTAATGCTTTGTGATTTGGAGTATAATTCAAAATCGTGTATCCTGATAAAACCTGTGTCTATTTCTATTTTTCCTTTATCGGCAATTTGATATAAAGAATCATTAAGCGTTAAATCACTTTGATCGAACTGAACCAAAACAGGCATTCCTTTTCTAAACAAAACATTGCCGCTTAAATCGCCCGAAAATACTTTTTTGCTGTTATCGTTATGCCAGTTTATGGAAAAGGTTGAACGGTCGTTAACCGTTACAGTATTGGCAATAAGATTACCTATTTCAAGGCTGTCATTATATTTTAGGTTGTCCGACTGAAATGTTACATAAATATTTTTGCCAAAAGTTTGGGCAATGATAACGGGGTTTACAGATTTAACTGCCCCAAACTTCAAATAGTTCGAAGCTATCTGCGTATTCATAAAATTATCTTCCAAATTAAAATTCCCACGAAGTATCGTATTATCACTTATTTGCATGCCATTGGCAAAAATGTCAAGAACAGGCTGAATATTTTTGAAATTAAATTCATATTCGAATATCTGATTGCTTAGCTTTTTTGTTCTGTTTTCGGCAACGATGTAAGAAGGAATATAATTTGAAAGATATTTGTTAAACGCCATGTCTAATTCAGAAAAAGTGAACTGACCCTTAATTGAGCCATTTGCCACGTCGCTTGTTAATTCTATATTTTTATTTACCGAATCAATTTTTTCCAATTTCAGCGATAAAGAATGTAAATTGATTTCGTTAGAACCTTCATAGTAGCTTAAGTCTTTAAAGTTGAGGCGTCCCAGCATATTATCAGGGTCGTTCCCTTTAAGATTAACATCTATAAATCCGCTAAAACCGGCAAGATTGTCGTTGCGCGCAAAATTCAGAGCCGATAAATCTATATAGTCAACTTTGGCAATAAAATCAAAAACAGGCAATTTTTCCGAAAAATTAATCATCCCGTCAAAATCCATGGAAATATTTCTGTCGTCAACCAACAGATGCCCTTCGAACACCCCGGGCTTAACATTACCTTTGACGTTAATATCCGAATAATTGTATTTATTGTAAACTAAAGACAAAATTTTGGCATCGCCGTCAATAAAATAATTATTTGACGATAGCCCTTGCCCCGAAAAATTTACCACTGCCGTTAAATCCCCTACAGGAGCAGTTTTTCCAAAAATCGGGTTTAAATCAAATTTATCCACAACAACCTTTCCGCTATAATGTGGATTTGGCATATTCCCTTTTGATTCAATTTCTGCTTTTATGAAACCTGAATTTGTGCTTGCCGTAACATTGGCAGTGAAATCGTTTAGCATTCCGTCAATCCGCATAGAAAGATCTGTTTGCCTTATTGGGCCAACAATAGAAGAAATATTAAAAGAATTACCGTTTGGCAAAACAAAGGAATCAATGTCTTCCAGTTTAATTTTGGCATTGACAAGATTAAAATGAACTTCTGTTTTCTCTATATCAGGAAGTCCTTTCAAATCTAAATTAAAATACATGTGTGAATTACTTCCAAAGTCAAGTTTCATTTGTTCCGTTTGTAAATCGGCAATAGTACCTCCCGCATAGCCATTCAATATAACGGCATTACGCATACCGTTTAATTCAGGAACAAAACGTGCTATGTCATCAAGCCCAACTTTTGAATTTTTGAAATATGCATCCAAAAACACTTCGTCAACAAAAGAGTTAAAAGCCTGCATGGAATCATACCTCATCGAAAAGTCCATGTTGAGGTTGCTGTTTTTAGTAAGCAACTTTAACATCTTAGCATCTATTTTGTTTTTTGTCATCGACAACTGCGAAGACATGTGCAAAAGATGAAATCCCGATTGTTCGTAAAGTGCCAAATGCTGTAAGTCTATTCCCGTAACGGAATCGTTGTTAAACAAATTTTGTCCGATTAAATCAATATTGGACAAAAGCAGATTGTTGAAATTTATGTTATTGCCGGCAATTAAATCTTTTCGCAAATCCTGCATAAAAAAGCTGCATTTTCGCAACTCAATCATTTCAACCTGCAAAGATGTTGGACTTGATTCTTTTGGTTTGGTGTCTTTTTTGCTTCCGGAAAAATAATCAATTAAAAACTGTAAGTTCAAATCTTTTTCGTTGGGATAATGAATTAAATGCATTTTAGCCTCATCAACCCTGATTTTTTTAAAATCCAGTTTAGAAAAGCCAAAATTGAAATGTTTTGGGGAAACAAAAATTTCCTTTGCTGTCAGTAATGGTTTCCCGTGAAGGTCTTCGATATACACATCGCGTAAGGAAATATCCAAAGGGAAAATTATGTCCACTTTGCCAATCTCAACACGTGTATTCATTTCTTCGGACAGATATTCCGATAATCTGTTTGCGATATATTGTTGAACATAAGGTGTACGAAGCAAAGCCAAAAATATAGCCGGCAGGCAAAAAACCACCAGATAGGCAATCAAAATGACACGTCCGATTTTTTTTCTAACTTTGCTCATTCAACAATGGATACATACATACTTGGCATAGAATCATCATGCGACGACACTTCGGCGGCAGTATTACAAAATCATTTTTTGTTAAGTAACGTTGTGTCATCACAAAAAGTACATGAGAAATTCGGGGGAGTTGTACCCGAATTGGCATCGAGAGCACACCAACAAAATATAATTCCGGTAATAGAAGCTGCCATAAGTGATGCAAATATAGACAAAAAACAACTTTCTGCAGTAGCTTTTACACGTGGACCCGGTTTATTGGGTTCGCTTTTAGTAGGTGTAAGTTTTGCCAAAGCTTTTGCATGGTCTTTAAATATGCCGCTTATTGACGTTGACCACATGCACGCACATATAATGGCAAATTTTTTACTCGTTCCGGGCGAAGAACGCCCTACCCCAAATTTTCCCTTTTTATGCCTGATAGTGTCGGGTGGTCATACGCAAATTGCCATTGTTAAAAATCCTCTTGAAAGAGAGGTTATAGGAAATACTATAGACGATGCTGCGGGCGAGGCTTTCGATAAAGCAGCAAAAATAATGGGTTTGCCCTATCCCGGCGGTCCAATTATTGACAAACTGGCAAAAACCGGTAATGCCAACGCATTTAGCTTTGCCAAACCCCGTATTCCTGATTTAAATTTCAGTTTTTCCGGATTAAAAACTTCGATTTTATATTTTTTGCGTGATAATATTGCCAATGACAAATTATTTATCGAAAAAAACAAAGCCGACTTATGCGCTTCCATACAAAAAACAATTATTGACATTCTTGTTGAAAAAACCGAAAAAGCAATTAAGGAAACCGGCATAAAAACGCTGGCTCTGGCAGGAGGTGTATCGGCAAATTCAGGACTTAGAGAAGCAATGCAGCAATTATCGGAAAGACAAAATCTGGAACTTCATATTCCGCAGCTTTCATACACAACAGACAATGCTGCAATGATAGCCATGGTAGGTTATTTCAAATACAAGCAGAATTTGTTTGCCAATCTTAATGCTGTGCCATATTCAACCGGAGCAAAAATTTGATGGCTCTTGTTTTAACAAGAATTAAACATGACACTTTTCGGCATTTTTATTTGCCTTAAATACTAAGCCAGGCACAATTATTTAATAAATTAAATAAACATCATTATCGTGGCAGGAAAAAACCCGAAAGCAAACCCGGAATAAATCTCATTAGCCGAATGTTTTTCGAGCTCCAGCCTCGACCAGGCCACAAGACCACATAGAGAAAGCGTTAGCGCAGGAATTAAAACACTAAAGCTATGCCATTTAACTATATACCAAACAAGAATAAAAAACACTGTGCTCCAGCCAAAAACGTGCAGGCTGATTTTTTTGAAAAAAGAAACAACAATTGCAAAGGCTGCCGAAACAAATAAAATCAACAAATAATCGGTATAATATCTCGGCAAATTATAGTTTGACAACAGATGCCAGCAAAACCACACAGAGATGCCTATTACGGTAATTGCAAAAAAACGTTCTTGTCTTGATTCCATTTCAAACGATCCGGTAATGCCAAAATAGCTTGATAAAACAAAAATTAATGACGGAATTGCTAAGGTGAAAATAACAACAATAAGAATTATGGCATTAATTGCACCGGCATTAAAAAAGTTGTTTTGATAATAATTGCCTTGAAACAGCAATATGGCAAAAAGTATTGGTAAAAATATCGGGTGAAGAAGCCACGAAACGATTTTAGATATGTTTTTCATTAAAGCTTATAAGTCAAATTTATGTTTTCTTTTAGGTTTTAATAAAATATGATTTCGAACCTTGGCTACTAAATTAGAACAAATTAATCATACTTTGACACTGTCAATATTAGCCAAAACTATATTTGCTTTCGCAGGCGTGCTACGGGAATATCAAGTTGCTCGCGATATTTTGCTATGGTTCGCCTTGCAATGTTATACCCTTTTTCATTAAGTATTTTTGCAAGTTTATCGTCAGTTAAAGGTCTTTTTTTGTTTTCGCTTCCGATTACCTCTGTTAGAATACTTTTTATTTCGCGCGAAGAAACTTCTTCTCCCGATTCGGTTTGCATTGATTCACTGAAAAAGCTTTTCAATAAAAATGTACCGAAAGGCGTAACAACATATTTGCTGCTGGCAACCCTGGATATTGTAGAGATGTCTAAACCAACCTTATCGGCAATATCCTTCAAAATCATGGGTTTTAATTTTGTTTCATCGCCGCTTAAAAAATAATCTTTCTGAAAATCCATTATCGCACCCATGGTAATATACAGCGTGTTTTGCCTTTGTCGCAAAGCATCGATAAACCATTTTGCAGAATCAATTTTTTGACGAACAAACTGTATGGCTTCCTTTGTTTTAGTATCCTGATTTTTGGAATTGACGTATGACTCAAGCATTTGCTGATAATAGCGGCTAACGCGCAAGTCGGGCGTATTGCGTGAATTAATAATCAATTCCAGTTCGCCATCGTTGTTGTTTATGGTAAAATCAGGAAAAACATGCATGCTGCCTTTGCTGGCATCCCCGCCTGAATTGCCCGGTTTTGGATTAAGCATTATTATTTCATCAATTGCATCTTTCAATTGCTCTTCGCTTAATCCGACACGCTTCATTATTTTATCATAATGTTTTTTCGAAAATTCGTCGAAACTTTCCTGCAAAATTAATATTGCATTTTTAATGGATTCAAGTTTTTGGTCTTTTCTTTTTAATTGCAATATCAAACATTCACGCAAATCTCTTGCTGCCACCCCGGGGGGGTCTAATTCCTGAATTATTTTTATTATTTTTTCAATTTCTTCAGGCGATACATTAATGTTAAGTGCAAAAGCAATGTCGTTTGATATTGAAGCTGAATCACGTTTTAAATAACCGTTTTCATCAATATTGCCAATGATGTACTTCCCTACATTATGCTGCAGTTCCGTTAAATCACCCATTTGCAATTGCTCATACAGCTGATCATAAAAGCTTGATTGAGATACAAACGGAACTTCGCGTGCTTCATCATCGGCGCTTGAATTGCGTGCAGCCATTTTGTACTCAGGTATGTCGTCTTCGTCCATGTAATCGTCCAAACTAAAATCGTTTTCGGCATTTTCATCAATATCGGAGTCTGAACGGTCTTCATCATCATGCACTATATCATCAATATCCTGATTGTCGTCGTCATCATTATCGGACAAATCTTCAAGTGCAGGGTTTTCTTCTATTTCTTGCTTAATGCGTTGCTCCAAAGCAATGGCAGGAACCTGAAGTAATTTCATTAGCTGAATCTGCTGTGGCGAAAGTTTTTGCTGTAGTTTTTGTTCAAGCCGTTGACGTAGCATAATGCATAATTTATTATTGAAATTACAAAATATTATAGTGTATTGTCAAGTAATTGAAAAACTTTTTATGTTTATCACTACAACTATTTAAAATTCAGCATTTTTTGGCGTTCTGGGGAAAGGAATCACGTCCCGGATATTAGCCATTCCCGTAACAAAAAGGATTAATCTTTCAAAACCAAGACCAAATCCGCTATGAGGAACCGAGCCAAATTTTCTTGTTTCGAGATACCACCAGATATCTTTTTCGGGGATATTGAGCTCTTTTATACGATTCAATAATTTATCATAATTCTCTTCTCTCTGACTACCACCAATGATTTCGCCTATGCGCGGGAAAAGAACGTCCATTGCCCTTACTGTTTTTCCGTCATCATTTTGCTTCATGTAAAAAGCCTTAATTTCAATGGGATAATCGGTAAGAATAACCGGAAGTTTAAAATGCTGCTCAACCAGATATCGCTCATGCTCTGCCTGAAGGTCAGTACCCCATGAAACCGGGAATTCAAATTTTTGTCCGCTCTTAACTAAAATATCAATGGCTTCGGTATATGTAAGTCTTTTAAATTCAGAATCAATAATTCCCTGTAGTCTTGGAATTAATTCCTTATCATACATCTTTTGCAAAAATTCCAAATCATCATGGCAATATTCAAGGGCATATTTAATTAATGATTTTAAAAAATCTTCAGCCAGATCCATGTTGTCGGTAATATCATAAAAAGCCATCTCAGGTTCAATCATCCAAAACTCGGCTAAATGACGTGGCGTATTACTGTTTTCGGCACGAAATGTTGGTCCGAATGTATAAATTTCGCCAAGAGCCAATGCGCCAAGCTCTCCCTCTAATTGCCCTGAAACTGTAAGATTGGTTTCTTTCCCAAAAAAATCCTGAGAAAAATCCACCTTCCCGTCAGCTGTGCGCGGAGGATTATTAATATCAAGAGTACTTACATGGAACATGGCGCCTGCTCCTTCGGCATCGCTGCCTGTGATGATGGGAGTGTGCAGATAATTGAATCCATGCTCGTTGAAATACTTATGTATGGCAAAAGCCATGGCATGCCGGATACGCAATATGGCACCAAAAGTATTTGTGCGCGGGCGCAAATGAGCAATTTCCCTGAGAAATTCAAGAGTATGACCTTTTTTTTGCAATGGATATGAGTCGGAAGGACATTTACCATAAATTTCAATTTCACCGGCATGAATTTCAACAGGTTGTCCCTGAGCAGGAGATTCCGTTAATTTCCCCGAAATCCTTACACCACTGCCTGTGGTAATATCTTTTAGTAATGATTCATCAAACCTTGAAGCATCGGCTACCACCTGAATGGAATGTATGATGCTGCCGTCGTTCACGGCAATAAAAACCACATTCTTGCTGTCGCGCCTTGTGCGAACCCATCCTTTTATAGTAACATCAGAACCTATTATGCCTTCAGCACTATTTTTAAGTAAATCAACAATTTTAATTCGTTTCATCAGATTAAATTTTCGGGGCAAATTTCGTTAAAAATTTATTGTCAAACAAATATTGCTTGTTTTGTGATTAAAACAACGGGGATTTTACTATTAATAACTTAAACAAACAAAATGAATAATTCCTGCAATGCTATTGGAATTATATAAATTAATTCTTGTACGAATAAATTGTCAATTAAAAATTTTAAAGCTTTTTGTGCCCTCAAGCCGGGCGGGGTTTACTTTTCTTTTTCATTGCCAAAAGAATGATTTTTTTATTTCAATTTATTGTTAGGTAAATTTAGTTTTTGAGCAGCCGGTCCGGCTTATACTTTTTTTAAAGTAAACAAAACATTCGTAATACAATTTATTCTAAAAATATTTTATCCTTTAATATCCTGTGTTTATATAAGTTAAACTTCTATTTTAAAATGTATGTATTTTACATATACGAATGTTATAAATCGCCCGCACCGTTATGCCTAACCTTTGTACAAATTGACAACGTCAGCTAAATTTATTATCTTTGTACTATGAACCTAATAGAAAGAAATATTGATAAAATTCGAGACTTATGTTCAAGGCACAAAGTTAGGCGACTATTTGTATTTGGTTCCTTATTAACGGATAAATTTAAAAAGAATAGTGATATTGACCTAGTTGTGGAGTTTCAAGACGTAGACCTTTATGAATACGCTGACAACTATTTTGATTTAAAAGAATCATTGGAAATCCTGTTTAAACGTAATGTGGATTTGCTGGAAGAAAAAGCAATCAAAAATCCTTATTTAAAGCAATCAATTGATTCATCAAAGCAACTGGTTTATGGATAACGAAATTAAAACTTGGTAGTACGATATTCTCCAATCAATAAAAGAGATAGAAAGTTACTTTGAAGATAGGCCAAAGAAATTCGAAGAGTATATTTACGACATAAGGACAAAACGCGCTATCGAAAGAAATTTAGAAATAATTGGGGAGGCAACGAATAGAATAATTAAACGAGACAAAGATTTCCATCTGGAAAACGTCAATAAAATAATTGGCACAAGAAACAGAATTGTTCACGGTTACGACAAAATATCCGACGAGTTAGTTTGGAGTATTGTTATCAATCACCTCCCTAAATTGAAAGAAGAAATTGCCTCCAGACTAGAAAAATAAAAGGCTACACTCAATACTAAATTTGGTTTAAAGCAAATCTAACGGACTCTTAATTTTTGATTTAGAAACATCAGTAATGTGTGTATAAATTTCAGTAGTTTTTATCGATTGATGCCCCAATAACTGCTGAATATACCGAATATCAGTGCCTGCCTCAATAAGGTGAGTTGCAAAACTATGTCGTAAAGTGTGCGGTGTAACATTCTTCTTTATCCCGGCTTTTGATGCTGCATTTTTTACCACATTTTGCACCGATTTTTCAGAATATATTCCACCATTTTTAATTATATTTATCTGATTTTCTGCATTATATATTATTTTTTTCAAAAACATGAAAATGCATTGGCGAATATTATAAGTTTTATATTGGTGAATGTTTTATATTTGTTCGTAAATAAAACGTTATGCCACTCATTTACTGGAATCGGGCACCGATATCAGATATATCCAGGAACTTCTTGGACATAAGAGCAGTAAAACCACCGAAATCTACACACATGTGACTGAAAAAAGTTTACAAAAAATCCGATCCCCATTCGATGATCTCTGAAAAAAGGTATATATTTGTGTAAATTAAGTCTGACAAACGTTAGACCTATACACCCATATCTGTCTGTATAGGTCTGATTTTATCAGACCTATAAGTGAGTTATGGGCAAGGCTAAAAGAAAGACATTACGTAAATTTGCAACTTAAATAAACAATTAAATGGACATCAAAATGCAAGAAAAGATTTTAGTAATCATGAACACAGTCCTTGACAACAGGACAAAGGAAAAGTTAACATCAATAACTCCTGAAATGCACCTAAGAAATGACATTGGATTTGACTCCCTTGATTTGGCTGAACTAACAGTGAGGATTGAAGCAGAGTATGACATTGATATTTTCGAAGATGGAATCGTAAACACAGTAGGAGAAATTCTTCAAAAACTGGAAAACAAGTGATGAGTATTTTTCTAAAGGATATTGATAATGAAAGACTTGTTAACTGGGATTTTCTGATTGATGACATCAATAATACATCAATTTACAATCCCTATTGTAAGTCGGCTGATTATTACACCGTATTTAAACATATAATTTTATCGTTGCTGATAGATGAAGAGATAATTTTGCTTGATTCAGACTTTACTGAATCTGAATTGATAAATCTTACTGGTCATTCCGATTTCGCAGAATTTATTAAACCTGTTGACAAAAGCACAGTTCCAATTTTGGGTAATCGAAAGGAACTAATTGAAAAGTTGAGCAATCCCTCTGAAAATTGGAAAATAACATTGTATACTTCAGGAACAACTGGTATTCCCAAAAAGGTTAGCCATGATTTCAAATCAATCACAAGGTTTGTAAAAGTTTCCGAACGCAATGAAAAAAATATTTGGGGGTTTGCCTATAACCCCACTCATATGGCTGGTATCCAGGTTTTCTTTCAGGCATTGCTTAATGGTAATTCTATTATTCGCCTCTTTGGTCTGGATACTAAAGAAATCTACACTGAGATTACGAATAATGGAATAACGAATATTTCAGCCACTCCAACATTTTACAGACTTTTATTGCCATGTAATGAAACGTTTCCATCTGTAAAGAGAATAACGTCTGGTGGTGAGAAATTTAATAAAAATACCTTTAAGCAAATGAATCAAGTTTTTCCTAATGCCAAAATAACTAATGTGTATGCATCAACAGAAGCAGGAACATTGTTTGCTTCGCAAAATGACATTTTTAGTGTACGACCAGAATATGAGAGTTTAATTCATTTTGAAAATAATGAACTCCTAATTCACAGCAGTTTAATGGGTAGAACAGAAACTAAAATTGATGACTGGTACAATACAGGTGACGTAATTGAGATTGTTTCAAAAAATCCAATGAAATTTCGTTTTGTGAATCGCAAAAGCGAAATGATAAATGTTGGTGGTTATAAGGTAAATCCTCTTGAAGTTGAAGAAGCAATATTAGCTCTAACTGGCATTAAAAATGTGCACGTGTATTCAAAATCAAACTCAGTACTTGGAAATATTATATGTTGTGAAGTTGTTGCAAACAGTAACCAAATAACAGAATCCTCTATACGAACATTTCTACAATCTAAAATTCAGGAATTTAAAATCCCAAGAATTATTCGATTTGTAGATGAACTTTCAACAACAAGAACAGGAAAATTAAAAAGAAATTGAATATGAATATATTACTAACAGGCGCCTCCAAAGGCTTAGGTTTTAAAACAACAGAGTCTTTATTAAAAAAGGGTTGGACAATCTATGTCATAAGCCGAAGCAAAACAGAAAATTTAAACGAATTATTGCTTCAATATCCAGATAATCTAAAATGGTTACAGTATGATTTAGCCGATGGAGAAAATATAAGGCAGACTGTATTCAAAGATTGGATTGGTTTTGACACACCAATTCATGGTTTTGTCAATAATGCAGCATTGGCATACGATGATATTATTACAAATTTGAATCTGGTTTCACTTGAAAAAATGTATCATGTTAATGTATTTACTCCAATGATGTTGACAAAATTCGTTTTAAGGCAAATGTTACTTCACAATATCAAAGGTAGTATCGTGCATATTTCGTCAATAAGTGTTCATACTGGTTACAAGGGTTTATCAATGTATGCTTCGACAAAAGGGGCATTGGAAGCATTTTCAAAAAATACAGCTCGTGAATGGGGAGAAAAAGGGATTCGCTCAAATTGTTTAGTGGCAGGTTTTATGGAAACTGAAATGAGTTCAACACTTTCTGACAATCAGAAAAACCGTATTTATCAAAGAACTTCAATGAAACAACCAGTTGATGTAGATTCGGTTGCTGAAACGATAAGATTTTTGCTGTCTGATGAAGCAAAATCAATTACAGGGCAAAATATTCATGTTGATAATGGAACAATTTAATATTATGGTAAAAGATAATTTAAAAAGATACATTTCAGAGAATGGCAATGGTCACATATTAATCCATTCAGACATTCTATTTGGTTTTAAAATCAAGTTTGAAAATCACGAGATTTTTTTGGAAGAACACTATGAAGAGTTGAAAGCTGTCTGTCAACCGCTAAAGATTATTATGCCCTCTTTTAATTATAATTTTTGTAAAGGAAGCCCATATAATTTGAAAGACTCGGAGAGTCAGGTGGGTACACTTTCTGAATATTTTAGAAAAAACAAAGCAACTTGGCGTACATCCACACCTGTTTTTAATTTTTCAGGGATTGTAGAAAACCCACTCCCAATTAAATATGGTAAAATTGACCCATTTGATGAAAGTTCTTTATTCGGGTTTTTAAATAGGAATAATGGGTTATTAATGCACTATGGTTCCGGTTTGCATACATCAACTCTAATACATTATGTCGAAAGAATTTCTAATAGGTTAATTTACAGATATGATAAAATTTTTAAAAGTCAAGTAATAGATATTAATGATGTTACCCACGAATGTGAGCTAATATATCATGTAAGACCTATGGGATATGATTTAAATTATGACTGGAATAAACTTGAAGAAGATTTATTAGAAAATGGTCTTATTGAAAAGTATAAGGAAAAGAGAACACAAATTTTAATTGGAAGAATTGATAAAATTGTCGATTACTGGCTTACATGTCTTAATAATAATCCATTTTACTTTCTTGATAAAGATACTCGAAATTGGGTGGAAGCTAAATTTAATGAATTGAACAGACCTTTTAAATTAACTGATTTTGAATAATATGAAAAATAAAATTGAAGAATATTTTGACAGGCTATGGCCAATAGCAAGAAGCCTTACAGGTAACGGCAATAGAGAAACACTTAGAATCCTCTCTGAAATTATTGATTTGAAAATAACAGAAGTTCCATCTGGAACACAATGCTTTGACTGGAATGTCCCACCGGAATGGAATATCAAAGAAGCGTGGATTAAAGATAGTAAAGGGAATAAGATTGTAGATTTCTCAGTAAACAATTTGCACATACTTGGTTATTCGGAACCTTTTCAAGGGAAACTTTCATTTGAAGAATTAAAACCCCATTTATATACATTACCTGACCAGCCGGACTTGATTCCATACCTTACATCGTATTACAAAAGAAGATGGGGATTTTGCTTAACACATAATCAGTTCCAGAAACTTGACCAAAATGAAAACTATGAAGTTTTTATTGATTCTTCTTTAGATGAAAATGGTTCAATGACAATTGGTGAAGCAATCATAAAAGGCAAATCAGATAAAGAAATAATGTTTTCAACCTACATTTGCCATCCTTCATTAGCGAGCAATGAACTATCGGGTCCGTTGGTTTCAGCTTTCCTATACAAGAGCTTAAAAGAATTTCAAAATCTGAAATACACTTATAGATTCATCTTCGTCCCAGAAACGATAGGCTCTATTTATAGTCTATCGGTTAAGGGAGAGCATTGGAAAAATCATTTAAAAGCAGGTTTTGTAATAACTTGTATTGGTGACAATGGCAAGTTTACTTATAAAAAGAGTAGGATTGGGAATAGCTTGCCTGATAGAGCTGTGGAAACTATTTTAAATCAAACAGAAACTGACTTTAACATCGTAGATTTTTTCCCAAGTGGTAGTGATGAAAGGCAGTACTGTTCCCCTGGTTTTAACCTTCCCGTAGGTTCCTTAATGCGGACTATGTATGGTAAATATCCTGAATATCATACATCAGCAGACAATAAATACTATGTTTCATTTGAAGCAATGGAAAAATCCGTACAAAAATATCTTGACGTAATTGAACTTATAGAGAAAAATGAAAAATACATCAATAAAATGCCATACTGTGAGCCTCAGTTAGGTAAAAGGGGCTTGTATCCAACACTCGGTTCTCAAAAAGGAACACAAGATTTTGTTAAAGCTATGATGTGGATATTAAATCTGTCTGACGGTACAAATGATTTAATAACAATCTCTGAAAAAAGTAAAATATCAGTTAAAGATTTAATGCCTGTGGTTGACAAACTAATAGAAAATGGAATCTTAGAAAATGAAGAGACAAGCAATCTAAACGACTAAAGCCCAGCCCATAACATCGTATATAAAACATTTGGCAATCAGTGGTTTATCGAACATTTTAGCTCGTATCAAAGTTTGTTATAACTTGACAGAGAAGTGCTTCGAAATGCCAAACGTTTCATATACGTAACCGTTAGCGTTCATTGTAAAAAAGACAAACCAGACGACAGAATGACAAAGGAATTTTTGCTGCATAAAGACAAAGAAAAATGAAAATTGCCGACACACAAAACAACACATTTGCAAGCCCCGACACACAAGCCGATGCTTCTGCTTGCAAAAGAGTTGTTTTCTTACCGACGCACCCGAGCCCACCCACCACCCTTGAAAACTCGTTGATAAGAATTGTGGTAAATTGAAAGATTACCGAATTGAAAAATGTATTTTTGAAACTTAAAATTTAAGGATTTGATATAAATGAAACTATACGAAACATTAGAGCAACAACTCAAGAAAGAGCCCAACTTTGTGACAGACAACGGAGAACTGAAAAAATGGGTGGTGCTGAACAAAGCACAGAACTTTGACGAAGAACTGATTGGACTGTTGCTAGACAATGCAGACCTAAAAGACAAGTTTTTTGTAAACGTGAAAGGCACTTTGGTTTTCAACCAAAACCTGTTTGTGCAGTTTCTAGAGCAGAAAAACTACCTGAACGACAGCTACACCCAATACAAAAACAAAGTTGGACTAACCATTGACGGCAAATACCTCAAGCAACGCAACGAAGTGGCTTTGGTTTGGCCATTTAAGGACTGTATTTTGGAAGGCGGACAAAGCCGTGAAGAAGACAAACGGGAAGAAATTTTCTTCAATGAAATTTTAGCCCAAGATGAAATTACCCAGCTTTTAGAACCAAAAGTTTTAACCAATGCAAAACGCATTGACAAAGACGGAGAAAAACCACTTGACCAATTTAACCGAAACGAAAACGGTACCATTACCGACAACCTGATTATAAAAGGTAACAATCTTTTAGCCTTGCATACGCTGAAAGAAGAATTTGCAGGCAAAGTAAAACTGATTTATATAGACCCGCCATATAATACAGGGGGGAGTGGTGATACGTTTGCTTATAACAATTCTTTCAAGCAATCGAGTTGGTTAACATTTATGTATAATCGATTGAGAACTGCAAAAGAACTGCTTACGCAAGACGGAATAATTTGCGTTACTATTGATGATTTTGAATTACCAAGACTCTGGCTTTTACTTGAAGATGTTTTTAAAAAAGAAAATCATTTAGGAACAGTGGTTATTAGAAACAATCCGAAAGGGCGAATGACAACAAGAAAATTTTCATTGGTTCACGAATACGCTATATTCTATGGCAAATCAGAAAGTGCTTTCATTAAGAAGTTACCAGTAAAAGTTGAAGAAAAAAGCCATAACTACATAAAAGATGAAAACGGAAATTGGTATTTGCCAGTAAATTTAAGGAAACAAGGCGTTGATAGTAATGCTGTTAACAAAAAGGGTAAACTTTCTGATAGATATTTCCCAATCTATTTTGACCCAAAGACCAATAGAATAAGCGTTACTGAAAAATTAGAAATTGAAATTCTGCCTATTGACGGAAATGGTATAAAAAGAATTTGGCGTAGAGGGAAAGATGATATTGAAAAGATGTTCGCTGAAAAGGAACTTTATGCTAAAGAGACTAACAACGGATTCCAACTTTATTTTAAATTTAGAGGTGGTCTTGATGGTCAATTAGCTCAATCAATATGGTTTGACTCAAAATTTTCGGCAAGCGAATATGGAACAAGAATATTAGATGAATTACTTGGAGAACGTGAATTGTTTTCCTATCCAAAGTCACCTGAGGCAATTAAACAAACAATTTTAGCAACCTTAGGTAATGAGAACGGTATAATTCTTGACTTTTTCGGAGGAAGCGGAACAACTGCCCACGCAGTTTTGGAGCTAAACAAAGAAGATGGTGGAAATAGACAATTTATTTTAGTAGAACAAATGGATTATGTTGAATCTGTTACCTGTAAGCGGGTTCAAAAAGTAATTGAAAAAGATAATTTGCAAGCAAATTTTGTCTATCTCGAACTCAAAAAATACAATCAAACTTTTATTGAACAGATTGAAGAAGCCAAAGACACCGAAACGCTGTTGCATATTTGGGAGCAGATGAAAGCCAAAAGTTTCTTTAAATACAGCGTTGATTTACAAAAGTTTCAGGAGAGCCTCGAAGAGTTTAAGCAGTGGGAGCTTAAAAAGCAGAAAGAGATTCTCTGCGAACTATTGGACAAAAACCAATTGTATGTAAACATTTCATCGCTCAATGATGCCGACTTTGCCTGCACGCAAGAAGAAAAACGAGTAACCAAAGATTTTTACCAAATTAAGAAGTAAGCAAATGGCATTTCTACACGAAATATTCAATAATCCATTTGCTAAACGAGCCTTAGCACAGGTTGATTTACCCATTTGGATTAGCGACAATTTAAAGCCCGGATTTGGTCAGCGACCTTATCAGATTGAAGCCTTTAAGCGATACATATACTTAGACCAAGAAGATATAGAAGAAAAGCCAAAAAAGCCCTACCACTTGCTTTACAATATGGCAACAGGAAGCGGAAAGACGTTGATAATGGCAGGTTTGATGTTGCACCTTTACCAAAAAGGCTATCGCAACTTTTTGTTTTTTGTAAACAGCAACAATATCATTCAAAAAACCAAAGACAATTTTCTCAATCCGCAGGCTTCTAAATACTTGTTTAACGATAAAATTGTTATAGATGGAAAAGAAGTGTTAATCAAAGAGATTGACAACTTTGAAGAAGCCGACAATCAGAATATCAATATCAAGTTTACCACCATTCAACAACTACACATTGACCTGAACAACACCAAAGAAAACAGTGTAACCTACGAAGATTTCAAGGACAAGAAATTGGTTTTGATTGCTGACGAAGCACACCACTTGGTAGCTGGAACAAAATCGGGCAATCTTTTTGGAAGTTGGGAAGACACGGTAAAGAAAATCCACGAATCCAATTTTGAAAATATCTTGTTGGAGTTTACTGCAACCATTGACACCGAGACCGCAGAATTGGTAAAACACTATCAAGACAAAGTAATTTTCAAATACGACCTTGCCGAATTTCGTAAAGACAAGTATTCTAAAGAAATCAATCTTATCCGCTCTTTATATGACGAGCAAGAGAGAATTATTCAGGCTTTGATTTTGAACTTGTATCGTCAGGAATTGGCAACTTCAAATAATATCAATTTAAAGCCCGTAATTCTTTTCAAAGCTAAAAAGACAATAGCAGAATCTGAAAAAAACAAAGAGAAATTTCATAAACTAATTGATGATTTTTCGGTGGCAATGGTAGAGAAAATACAAAAGACTTCTACTGTTCCCATCGTTCAAAAGGCTTTCCGGTTTTTTGAAGCCAAAGGCATTTCAGCCAACGAAATAGTACAACGCATTCAAGCCAATTTCAAACCCGAAAATTGCCTGAGTGCCAACAACGATGCCGAAGCCGAACAAAACCAGATATTGCTCAACACCTTAGAAGATGAAAACAACCCCATCCGTGCCGTTTTTGCTGTTCAGAAGCTGAACGAAGGCTGGGATGTTTTGAATTTGTTTGATATTGTTCGGTTATATGAAGGCAGAGATGGCAGAGAGAACAGACCTGGGAAAACTACGCTTGCAGAAGCGCAGCTCATTGGTCGTGGTGCAAGATATTATCCGTTTGCCTTAGAAAAAGGACAAGACAAGTTTACCCGAAAATTTGATGATGATATTTCCAACGATTTGAAAACATTGGAAGAATTGTATTACCACACAAAAGAAGATAGTCGTTACATTTCGGAATTGAAGAAATCCCTTGTGGATTCGGGTATTTATGAAGATGACGAAAACCTAGTTACTAAACAACTAACTTTAAAATTAGACTTTAAGGAAACAGATTTTTACAGAGACGGACACGTTTTCTACAACAAGAAAATTCCAAAAAACTTTGACAACATAAAATCATTTGCCGATTTAGGAGTTAAGAGAACCAATTACCGACACGCTTTGTCTTCGGGAGTTGGCAGAATGTCGAGTGCATTTTTTGAAATGGGGCCTACACAATCCAATGATGAAGTAATTAAAACCATAGATGTAAAGTTGACTGAAATACCGAAAAATACAATCCGTTTTGCATTAAGCCAAAACCCGTTTTTTTATTTCGACAGTTTATCGCATTACTTCCCAAGCGTTGGTTCACTATCCAATTTCATTTACAGCAATGACTTTTTAGCGGGTTTAGAAATCACTTTTGTAGGAACTGCAAACCGACTTAAAGAAATTAGCCACTTTGACTACTTGCAAGCCTTAAACGGACTTTTACAAAACATTGAAGCAGACATAAAGAGCAACTCGACAGAATACGAAGGTTCAGACTATATCAAAGAACCAATTCATAAAGTTTTCAAAGACAAAGAAATCAAGGTTTACAAAGACAGCGAAAGAGCAGACGGACAAGAAACTTTGGTAGCCCACGAGCCTTGGTATGTTTACAATGCTAATTATGGGACGATTGAAGAAAAGAAATTTGTTGAGCTGTTTTCCAGACGATTTGAAGGGCTAAATCAGAAGTTTGAGAACATTTACTTAATCCGAAACGAAAGAGAAATTAAAATCTTCGACAAACTCGGACGTGCATTTGAACCTGACTTTTTACTATTCTGCAAACAACGTGACGGAGAACAAATGACTTTTCAGGTTTTCATTGAACCTAAAGGAGAGCATTTAAAAGGACACGACAAATGGAAAGAAGACTTTTTAAATGAAATCAGAGCAGAACAAAAGACAATCAAAATCCACACTGACACTTATTTGATAACAGCCGTTCCATTCTACAATTACAATAACGAAAACGAATTTAAGACGACATTAGAAAATACTTTAAACGAATA
>Ga0255341_1000163_pt1 | contig 122224 bp, 119 predicted proteins | sample wastewater_treat_8_FD_192418 | JGI IMG/M metagenome (GOLD analysis project Ga0255341, IMG submission 192418) | Wastewater microbial communities from Lulu Island WWTP, Vancouver, Canada - plant12 | ecosystem: Engineered > WWTP > Wastewater > Unclassified | place: Canada: Vancouver, British... | reverse complement strand
AAACCACATTCTTTTACCACAGGAGTTTGCAAAGGTGAAATCTACTCTGAACGTTATCTTGTATTTGCAAAAGTAAATTCCACTTGAACAAAAATTGGGGTGGATTTTACTTTTGCAATTAAGTCAAAAAAGCTGTTATTAGAGCTATTATAAAAAAATACTTGACACAAATAAAAAACCCCTGTTATAATATATATTTTTTTGACAAAATTTTTCGTCTGTGATATAATTATAACAAACAGAAGATGAGGTGATTAAATGATTGAGAAGGGTGATTTGTTTCAGATTAAGAGAGATATTGAAACCTGCATAGGCGAAAAAGTTCAATTAAAAGCCAACAAAGGAAGAAAAAAGACGTTTATTAGAGAAGGCGTACTTGAAAACACCTATTCCAGCATCTTCATAGTAAAGTTTGAGAACGAATACGAGGCTACCAGAAGAGTATCATACAGTTATACAGATATATTAACCAAAGCAGTAGAATTGGTAGTTTGTAAGGACAACAAAAGAATCCAAGTCAGTTGATGTTGCATAGGTATTAAAATAATTGCAATTACTTTTCAAGATTATAAAAAGGCCGGATTGATCCGGCCTTTTTATAATCTTGAAAAAATTTTCCTCTGTAAAAATTAACTGTTAAGGTCGCAAATCTATTACGCAAATCTATTAAAAAATAATCATATATTCTCAAAAGTCTTAATATACATTAATCAAGGATGCCTAAAAAATTTCTGCTATTAAAGAAATATTAAAGAAATAACTACTCCTAATCAACATCTGTATAAATGTGAAAATAATTTTAAGGGCATTCGTAAAGTAAAAATGTAACTTATGGTTGGATGTTTGTTATTATATATTAAGCTTTGAGGAGGATTAAACATGGCTCTTGATACTGTAAAAGAATCTTTTAGGGTTATTGATTCAGTAAATGAGGAATCAATACAAACGGTAGTAGAAAATGATGTAATAGTACCTGATGTGAAACCGGATATAATGAGAATTTTGCTTTTGGACGGTGAAATCTCCATTATCGACACAGATATATCAAACGACAGGATAAGTATATCTGGGTCGATAAAGTACAAGATACTGTATATTTCAGACGATGAGAACTCTAGTATAAAGAGTATCAATACCAATGCACCTTTTAACAGCGATTTAGATATCTCGAATGTAAAAACAAGTATGATCCCTTTAGTTAAGGGAGAGATTGAACACATTGAATATACGCTTTTAAACGGCAGAAAAGCCAATTTAAAATCAATTTTAAAGATTGATGTAAAACTTATTAATGAAGCTGATAAAGAGGTTATATGTGATTTAAAAGGGTATGATGATATTCAGGTCCTGAAGGAGAATGTAAATGTAAACAATTACATTGGATATAATAATGCAGATGTACTTGTTGAAGACAGTCTTGAGGTTCCGTCTGGTAAGCCGGCAATAAAGGAGATTTTAAGGAATGACGTTAAAATTGTTAATAAGGACCATAAGGTATCTGAAAATAAGATTTACGTTAAGGGTGAGCTTAATATTTCAACACTTTACATAGCAGATGATGAACAGGGAAGTTTCCAATCTATGGAGCACGAAATTCCATTCTCAAAGCAGATTGATATCGAAGGTGCGGGAGAAAATTCTAGCTGTGTTGTGGATTATGATGTAATAGACTATAGATTTGAGGCTGGAGAAGACAGTGATGGTGAGTTAAGGTACTTAAATGGGGAAGTATCTTTATCAGTGAGTGGTCGGTGCTATGAGAGGAAAAACATGTCGGTTATTTCCGATGCATATACACCACAAACTATTATTGAATTTGATAAAGAAGATTTGTTAATAGAAGATTCAATAATGGAAAATAAAAGCCAAATCATTTTAAAAGATACTATAACAATAAGTGAGGAAAATCCGGATATATCTGAAGTATTTAATGTTATGTGCAGTCCTGTCTTAAGCGAGTTTAGAATATTGGACGATAAAGTAGTTGTTGAAGGTTATATAAAAGTTAATATGCTCTATGTATCCAATAATACTGAAGATCCTGTTTCATGTTTTCAGCAGGAAATACCATTTAGGCAGAATCTGGATATAAAAGGTGTGAAGCCTGATATGAAGTGTAATCTTGATATGGATATAGAACACTATAACTACAGTGTTGTGTCTGTAAGTGAAGTGGAAATAAGAATGGCAATAGGCTTAAACATCAAAGGGATCAATAAGCAAACCATTCCGTTTATGGTAGCGGTAACGGAGAAGGACATCCAAGAAAACAAAAGCAGCCGAAGGCCTAGCATGACTATCTATTATACTCAGCAGGGTGATAACCTTTGGAAAATTGCAAAAAGGTATTTTACAACAATAGATGAAATTAAAAAATTCAACAATATTAGTGATAAGGATACCATACTTCCAGGTCAACAGATATTTATCCCTCAAATGATTGTTTGTAAATAAAAGCAAATAAATAAAATCAAATATTTATTGCAATGAAAAAGTGTCTGAATATATTGAATCAGGCACTTTTTGTTGAAATGGAATTATATTTTGTATATAATATTATTTGTGTGTTAAATCATGAAACAGGAATTTATTCCTTTATTGAGGTTAAAATGGAAAAAGTAGAGTATAAAGCTAGGGCTAAAATAAATTTATCACTTGATGTTTTAAGAAAAAGAGAAGACGGTTATCATGACTTGAAGATGGTTATGCAGACACTTAGGCTTCATGATCTGGTAAGTATCGAAAAGACAGACAGCCAAATAAAGGTTGAATGCAATAGTGCGTATATACCTGAAGGGGAAGGCAATATTGCATATAAGGCCGCCAAGCTTATAATGGATGAATATGGTATAAAAACAGGTATAATAATAAAAATTAAAAAAATGATTCCTGTTGCGGCAGGATTGGCAGGCGGCAGTTCTGATGCCGCTGTCGTGCTTAAAGGCATAAACAGATTATATAATTTGGGTGCATCATTGGATGACCTTGCCAAATTAGGTAAGAAAATAGGTGCAGATGTACCATATTGCCTATATGGAGGAACCATGCTTGCAGAAGGAATTGGTGATGTTTTAACAAAACTTCCTCCCTTTGGTGATGTGGATATTGTTCTGGTTAAACCCAAAATCGGAGTATCAACAGCTTTTGTATATAACAATTTAAAGCTTGAAAAGATAATGCATAGGCCTGATACAGAGCTTATTATTGAAGCTGTAAAAAATAAGAATTTAAAGGATGTAGCAACCAATATGAGGAATGTATTGGAAACAGTAACCGAAGCAAAATATAATATTATATCTGAAATTAAAGCAAGGCTTCTTCAATATGGGGCTATAGGAAGCATGATGAGCGGAAGCGGACCTACAGTTTTTGGGATATTCGAGGACAAGCTTAAGGCACAGAAAGCTTGTGAATCCATGAAAAATATGAAGTGGGATTGTTTTCTTACACAAACAATTAATGAGGAGATGCAATAGTATGCAGGGCAAGCTATCTAAAATAAATTTAAATAATTATAAACCACTTAGAGATGTTATCTTTGATACTTTGAGAGAAGCAATTATAACGGGTGAATTAAAGCCTGGAGAGAGGCTCATGGAGGTTCAACTGGCAGAAAAGATGGGGGTTAGCAGGACTCCGGTAAGGGAAGCAATAAGAAAGCTCGAACTTGAAGGCTGGGTATTGATGACTGCACGAAAAGGGGCAAGCGTTGCGGGCATTTCTATGAAAGATATAATGGATGTTCTGGAGGTTAGGGCTGCATTGGACGGCGAAGCAGCATTTTTAGCAGCTGCCAGAATAACAGAGGATGAAATAAAAGAGCTTAAATCAATAGAAGCTCAGTTTGCTAAAAACGTAGAAAAGGGCAATTTTCAAGGCATGATAAAAAAAGATGTAGAGTTTCACGAGGCTATATATAGATCGTCAAGAAATGATAAGCTCATACTAATAGTAAGCAATTTAAGAGAACAGGTTCACAGATTCAGAGTAATGTATACAAAGGATTTTAGTACACCCGGTAACCTTGTTAAGGAACACATCGAAATATTTGAAGCAATAACCTCCAGGGATGCAGAAAAAGCACAAAAGGCGGCGTATTCACATATAGAAAATCAAAAAGAAGTGATAGTAAAATCGATGAAAAACTCGAGGTGATACTTATAGGATGATTAAAGAATTACTTACCCCTGCGAGTGTGAGTTCTTAAGCTAAGTGAACTCGGAAACCAGCATAGGGTAAGTTATTCTTAACATATAGCATACCAAAGTACAAGTCATCCCGTGGAATCAAAAAATTTCGAATCCCATTTGATATATCTGTTTCTTAATTTCCTGAGGATTTATTTCATCCGGATTGTAATCTATTTTAACCATTTGTGACTTTAAGTCGGTGTCAATATTTTTAATTCCTTTTAGAGTTTTTAAATCTTCAGTTATTTTACCGGTACATGCACTGCATGATAATGACGGAACATTAAAGTTTACAGTTTCCATTTATAATCTCCTTTTAAATATAAAGAATTGTAATGTTACTTTTAGTAATATCCTTCTTAGTTTCCCTTGAAAAAAGAAAAAATATTCACATTGAACCAACAGCACAGGTGTTATAATAACTGTTAAATAAAAAACATTTATATGACGATAATTGTTGTATTATGATAATAATGTGATAATAATGGGTATTACTGGTTCCATTATTTCATTGCAGTTGACATTTTTATATGGTAGTATTAATATCAAATAAAACAACAATACAGGGGCCGATTGAGTTATGTGGTATAAAGAGTTTTTAAGCAGGTATAAAGCAGGAATTTCGCATGAATTCCTTTTTTATTTCAATGTAAGGGATATTGTTGACAATTATAGAAAGATTGAGCGGTATCTCTTTGAGGAATTTTTAAAGCAAAGAAATTTTGGTATTATAGCATTTTATGATATTTCAAGAGGTCTTACATTTTTCGACCCGGGGATGGAAAGGGAATTTAATAAAATTACTTCAAACGAGGTGGCAGGCCAATATAGATTAATGCCATCAAAGTTATTTCCCTATATTGATAAGGCACTAAAGAATACCAAGATGGCCATTTTTATAGATCACATAGAGAAGATTATACCTTCCGGAGATGTAGGCAGCCTGTCATTTGAAGAACGTTCGGCATTAATATGGATTAGTGGCTGGTCGGTAGACTCTAAAATTTCCAGCGTAGGGTCATCAATATTTATGATGGCGGATAATCTGGCAGATGTGAGCAAAGAAATATTCAAGTCTTCATACAGGGTAGAACCTATTATTGTTGAGCTGCCGGGAGAGCAGGAAAGAAAAGAATATATAGAGTACCTTCTGAAGGAAGATGTGGTTAAATGCGATGTCACAATAGATGAATTTGCAAAGTTATCATCAGGATTAAATAAAAAGTCCATTAAGGATATAAAACTTAAGGCTGAGGCAGAGGGTGTGCCTGTAAGCTTTGAATTTATCAAGGAAAAGAAGCACTCTGTCCTAAAAAAGGAATATGGTGATGTGTTGGAGTTTATATATCCCGAGATTGGCTTTGAAGATATTGGAGGAATGGAAAAAGCCAAAAATTATCTGTTAAAAAATATTATTAATCCCATTAAGAAGGGGGACTTAAGAAGGGTGCCCATGGGGATACTCTTATGTGGTCCTTCCGGTACAGGAAAGACTCTTCTTGTAAATGCACTGGCCAAGGCAAGCGGCTTTAACTGTGTTAAAATTGATATGTCAAGAATTTTAGGCCAATACGTTGGTGAGAGTGAAAAGAACTTTAAAAAGAGCCTTCTTGGAGCACAGTCCCAGCAACCGGTTATAGTATTTGTGGATGAAATTGATACTGCATTTCGCAGAGGTGATAATGAAGAAAATGGTGTAAGCAGAAATATATTTAGTGAATTTTTGCAGTTCACTGGTAATACAAATAATAGAGGAAAAGTAATATTTATTGCTGCTACCAACAGGCCTGACCTATTGGATGCTGCACTTAAAAGGGCAGGTAGGTTTGATAAAAAGATTCCAATTCTCTTGCCTGAAGATGATGAACGAGCTGAAATTTTTAAGATAATGATGAAGAAGTACAGGTTTGATACAGACATCGAGGACTTTGTTCCGTTTGCGAAAAAGGCAGAGAATTATACAGGTGCTGAAATAGAAGCAGTAGTAAGAAAGGCCTATGAACTGGCAAATGAGGAAGAAAATGAAGTTTCTGTAATAACAAGTGACATACTGTTTGATGCTCTAGAAAGGTGCAGGCCCAGCACACAACAGGTTGAATTTATGACACTTTTAGCTATCAAGGAATGCGATGACAAAGACCTTTTAAGTGATAAATACAGGGATTTGCTGAACAACAAAGATGCCATTGATGAAGGCATTGCAGTTGGTATGATGAAATAATGAAATAAAAGTGATAATATACCTAAATTTTTTTAAGATTTATCAAACAAATTGCAATAAATATCGTATTTTAATTAGGGTTTACAATCGCTATAATTTGTTATAAATTATTATTATATAAGAATTTTAAGGAGGCAATAGATATGGGTTTGTTCAGTAGGCTTGGGTCTATGGTTAGAGGTTTTTTCGGAATGTTTGTTGGAAACTTGGAAGAAAAAAATCCAGAATTACTGTTTGAAGATATAAAGAATCAGGTAGAAAAGGCAAGAAAAGAAGCAGAACATCAGATAATTGAAATACAGACTAATGCGGAACTTATAAAAATAGAAATGAAAAACGCTGAGAAAAACCTTAATGCTGTTAAAGCAAGGGTAGAGGCAGCCCAAAGGCAAGGGGATATGGACATTTTAGTTGAGCTTCTTGTTCAGGAGGAAGAGCTTCAGACTACTTATGAAGCACATAAGGCTACGTATGATAATGCTATGGTTGAAGTAGCACGTATAAGGGAGGACTTCAAAATATTCGAGTCGGAAATGTCTGCGAAGCTCAATGAACTCAAGACTTTGAAGTCACAGGCTAAAATGGCTACTTTACGCGAAAATATCAATTCAGTTAATGCCAAATACTCTTCAAGAAACAATAGAGTTGGAAGCATTAATGACAGTATGGATAGAGCAAGAGAAATTGTTAATAAAAAGACTGCAAGGGCTAATGCAGTAGAATCTTTAAATGCTGACAATACTGAAATGAAGATAAAAAGATTGGATATGAATTCTGCAAGAGAAAGGGCAAAAGCGAGAGCGGAAGCCATGCTTGCGGGAGATCAGGGATTTGAAGTAAAGGAAAAGAATGAAAATAAGACATCCAATTGAATCGTGATATTGAATAATGCAAACAATATATATTAATACGTTATTAATCTTACATTTAGCAGAGCAAAATAACGAACGCTTTAACGGAATTTTGCGATAGATAAATGTAAAAGATTAATCGTATTTAATATGGTTAAAGGTTATTTTAGGGATAGGAGTATAAGCATAAAGTTATTATGAAACGTAAGCTATTTACCAAGGCATTGCTTAATTTTAGAAATATAAGTATCCCTGCCCTGCTCGCAGCTGCTACAGTAGCTGGGCAGCAAAGTGTAGAAGAAATTTTGAATATCAGTAGTATTGTTTTGCCTGCTGGATTAGGTGTTTCTGTAGTAATGTTTTGCCTGCTGGATTAGGTGTTTCTGTAGTAATGTATATTGTATTGGTGCTGCAGACCCTAAACAGTAAAACATTCTTCGATAAGGTTAGTGCTGAGGAGAAAAGAAGACTCCTTAAAGAACTTAACGAGAAGTGTATTAAGCTGGCATATGAAGCAAAGAGGTACGTTAACTCTGCCTATTATGCAAGGCTAAAAAAGGTTATGGACCAGAGAACTGACATTCTCAATTCATATTACAACGGAGAAAAAAGTTATCTTAAGGGCAAAATTGTTGAGCAGACATTAAACCTTTTGCTGACATATTTAAAGCTTTTGATAAATTTTGCTAAAAGGAGCAGAGAGCTCTCAAATATTGATATATCCGATATAGTTAACAGGGTTAATGCCAACAACCGCAAGCTTAGCTTTAATACAAATTCAAGTGTTGCAGAAGATATAAAACGGGCAATTGAAATGGATGAAAAAATAATTCAAAGAATAAAAAACGAAAGATTGGAGCTGGAGAAAATTAATGCTAAGCTTGACTATATGGAGAGCATGGTTGCTATGTACAGGCAGCAGATAATATCCAGCTTAGAGTCTGAAGAAATGCTTGAGAAGATTGAAACGGTCATAAATGAGGCAGAAGCTCTTGATACTGTACTTGAAGAGAGAAATAAGAAAAGATTTAATGCATAAAGATAGAAAAAATGGAAAGTTAATTATATTAAATACGTTATTAATCTTACATTTAGCAGAGCAAAATAACGAACGCTTTACCGGAATTTTGCGATAGATAAATGTAAAAGATTAATCGTATTTAATTTAATAAAAAATAAGGGGCCATAATGGCCCGCTAATTGAACTCGAAAACGATTATATGGGGAAAATAACTCCCTTTAACATGTCTAGGTATTGACGGCAATATGGAATTTGTCAATATCGTTTGTTTTTTTGTGAAGTATTAGGTCTTCTTCCTGTGAGTCCGCTTGTAGTCTATAATGGATGCTGTTAAGTATGAAAATTTCTTTGCCGTCAACCATATACTTATCAGATACTCTAAATAACATATCACATCCATACGACTTTCTCAGAACCAAATCGCCAATCTTAATTCCAGCCATAAAAATCACTTGTTATAATAAATATTTACATTATTATAATATGGTTATATTGTTTATATTGTGAAAATATATTGAAATGATTAAATTTATAAAGGTATAATTATATAATTAGTAATACTATAATAATTAATTAATAGAAATATAAACGGAGGTAAGGTTTATGTTAACTGATATTGAAATAGCACAGCAATGTTCCATGCTGCCTATAACAAAGATTGCTGAAGAAATAGGGTTAACAGCCGAAGAAATTGAGCTGTATGGTAAATATAAAGCCAAAATTACCGGAGATGTTTGGGAAAGACTTAAAGATAAAAAAGATGGAAAGCTTGTGCTGGTAACAGCTATTAATCCTACTCCGGCGGGTGAAGGAAAAACCACCACAACAGTTGGACTTGGACAGGCTATGAAAAAGATAGGAAAGAAGGCTATAATTGCACTGAGAGAACCGTCTCTCGGACCGGTTATGGGTGTAAAAGGCGGAGCAGCAGGTGGAGGATATTCACAAGTTGTACCGATGGAGGATATAAACCTTCATTTTACAGGTGACATGCATGCTATTACAACTGCAAACAATCTCTTATCTGCTGCAATAGACAATCACATACATCAAGGCAATTCACTTGGAATAGATATAAGGCAAGTAGTTTGGAAGAGGGCTCTGGACATGAATGACAGGGCACTTAGGGAAGTTATGGTAGGACTTGGGGGTAAGGCCAATGGCTTCCCAAGGGAAGATGGTTTTGTAATAACTGTTGCCTCTGAAATAATGGCTATACTGTGCCTTGCTTCTGATTTAATGGATTTGAAGAAACGTCTTGGAAGAATTATAATTGGTTATAACTACAGTGGACAGCCTGTAACAGCAAAAGATCTTAAAGTGGACGGTGCAATGACTCTTTTATTAAAAGATGCTATAAAGCCCAACCTGGTACAGACACTGGAAAATACCCCCTGTCTTATGCATGGAGGACCGTTTGCGAATATTGCACATGGGTGTAATAGTGTTATGGCGACAAAGCTGGCATTGAAACTTGGAGACTATGTTATAACTGAAGCGGGATTTGGTGCTGATCTAGGTGCTGAAAAATTTCTTGATATAAAGTGCAGGTATGCAGGTTTAAAGCCAGATGCAATTGTTTTGGTTGCTACCATAAGGGCATTGAAGTACAACGGTGGTGTAAATAAGGAGCAACTCAAGGAAGAAAACATTGAAGCACTCGAAAAAGGATTTGTTAACCTAGAAAAACATGTTGAAAACATTAGGAAGTTTAATGTACCTGTTTTGGTAGCTATTAACCATTTTGATACAGATTCGGAAAAGGAAGTTGAGTTTGTAAGAAGCCAATGCCTCAAGTTGAATGTTGAGGTTGCCTTTTCTCAGGTGTTTTCAAAAGGCGGCGAAGGCGGTCTGGAGTTGGCAGACAAGCTGGTTAAGTTGATAGATGGCACCACATCCAATTTTAAACCCTTATATGATGAAAGCCTTCCAATAAAGGAAAAAATGGATGTAATTGTTAGAGAAATATATGGGGGAAAGGGAGTCGTTTATACTCAAGCTGCAGAAAAGTCAATTAAAAATATAGAAAAAATGGGGCTTGATAAACTTCCGATATGTGTTGCAAAAACACAATATTCATTATCGGATAACCCTGCCCTTTTGGGAAGGCCTCAAGGATTTGACATAACAGTCAGAGAGGTGAGGATATCTGCGGGAGCAGGGTTTATTGTCGTCATTACCGGGGAAATAATGACTATGCCGGGTCTTCCCAAATTACCTGCAGCTGAGAAGATTGATATAGACGAAAGCGGAAAAATAACCGGTCTTTTCTAATTCTTTATATATGGATAAAAAAATCACTAAGTAAAAATTCACTGGGTACTAAGTACTAAGTATGTAAATGATCAAGGAATAACTTCCTCTTGCAGTTGTGGGATTCACATCATATAGAGGAAGTTATCTCTTTAACAGGCCTAAATAAGGGTGTGGTAGTGGTATGAGTATATGAAAAAAGTTAATAGAAAGAATCGAACTTATCAATAAATTTTTTATGATATTCCATTTCATCAATAACTTCCTGTAGCTTTGAAAGATAACTTTTTTCCGACCAGCTGCGTTTACTGTTGTAGTATTTGTTTGCAACCCTCCAGAATTTTTGCGGAAACTGTAAAATTATTTTTAAAACCTCAAACTCGGATTTATTTAAATCATTAACTGAACGATATTTATCAAGTATAATTCTAGCCTCATCATGATTCCATTTACATTTTCTCATTTTTCTTCTTAAGAAATTGGCAAGATCATATATGCAGAGTTCAAAACAGCAGTAATCAAAGTTTATTGCATAGGTTTTATTTTCACTGCAAATTATATTGTGATATGTAAAATCATGATGGCAAAGGGAGCCTTCTAGTCTTGCTTTTTCAACTAACTCATTGTACTTGGATGATTGAATTAGGTCTAACCCGCTTTGACCCAGGCTGAAAAAAAAGTCAAAGTGCTTAAGGTACAAATAATCAAATTTGCTTCCTTCCTTTTTGGCAATATTTCGAAGCCGCTTAATATCATCCAAACGCTTTTTAAAATAAACAGGAAGCTTGCCAAGCTCATCTCTTGGTGTACAGTCCGGCGGTTTAAAAAAACCCTTTGAAGCTTTATGCATCGAAGCTAATAATATAGCAGCATTAGCTACATCCCTGGAATCATCAAAGTTACATTCTCTGCCATCGAATAAGTCGGTTATAGTGTAGATATTATTCTCAAATACAAAGTAAGGTAAATTATCTATAGTGCAAACATACCTGTCAAGGCTTATAAAGTTATTTTTGTACAGGTATTCTTTTGCAGCATGAATGAAAATAATCCTTTCCGGGGGTAGTTTTGTTTTTTTTAGTAGTTTTTTGCCTTTAGATGTATTTAATATATGAGCATCTCTTAAAGGTGCTATATTTTTAACCGTAAGTTTGTAAATAGAAGCTATTTCCTTTTCTATCTCAGTATCAAGCATTTTGTTTACAGCCTCCTTGGAAAAGATTATTGTTTAAAATAAGCTGTACAAATGTAAGATTATCAGCAAATTTAATATAGGATATTAGTTTGACAGTCAAAAATACAGGCAATTTTTTTGGACTATCATCTAAAGTATATGCATAGAGAAACAGACGTAGAATGAATTTTTTAGTTTTTTTTAAGAATGATGATAACAAAATATTAGGATATACGCATTTGGGGTTTTAAAATTTTAGAAAAGATACTGGAAAATAGATAAGCAGAATAAACTGACAGTATAGCCATAAGAGGAAAGGCATACCTGTCAAATGTCATATAATAGCAATGTGCGATATTAAAATAGATTATAATTGATGCAGGCAAAATATGATATCGTAAATTTTTAAACAGGCAATAGATTAAAACCGGTATACCTAAAAGAAGGATGTAGTGCATGACTAAGACTGTGATACTGCCAATACCAAAAAAGTGCTTCCAATAGAAGGCACTGTACCAAAGATAAATTGTTTTCTTTACGGTATACCAGTTCAAATATCCCCAGAAATCTTTTTTAAACTCGGATTTCATTCGCGTTTTTGCCACGTTAACTTCTATTTTATTTGTTTGAAATGCATTATTACCAAGTTTATAATAAACAGTGCTTTCCGGGGTTTGCTTATAATCTACATATGTACCTTGAAGCATGGGGTTTCCGCTTGCCGCAGACAATGATATAAATTCGCCATACTCCTTATAATTTCTTATCCACCAGGGAGTCATGATAAGAATAAAAACTAGTGAAAATGTCATAAATGAAGCTATAAGATCAGTATACTTTACTTTTCTTAAAAGGCAATATATTAGCAGAAGTACAGGAAATAGTGCTATAGTTGGCCTACATAATACTGCCACTGTATATAATAGTCCTAAGACCGCAAATTTAAACTTACCAGGTGATTCAACAAACACAAGTGAGAGATATATAATATATATGAGTAGAAATGAAAATAATGTTTCTGTAAGGAAATAACCTACAGTAACGATGTTTGGTATATAAAATGCATAAAAAATTGCTGCGATATAAGCAGTTTTTAGGTTAAAAAGTTTCTTGGAAATAAGGAAAACTATAAGTATGGAAGCACAGCTAATGATTGCTTGAACAACTCTTACTGCCTGAAGCCCTAATATACCGTAACCGAAGATTTTGAAAAAGGTAGCAAGAAAAAGTGGATAAAGGGGCATAACAAATACTGTTGGCTCATTGTAGTTGTGAAATGTAAAAATGCCTGTTTTTAGAAAAGCCACAGCACTTTTTATGTAATTTAGATCGTCGCTTGATAAGTTTAAACGGTTTTTATATATAATTATCAGAAAAAGTTTTAATATAAATGATCCACAAATGATAAGCAGCAACCATATCCAATGCTTCGGCAATAATTTTTCAGCCTTCATTAACAATACCCCTTAGTCGATACTACATAAAAATCAAAATAAATTTTGCATTTGACAAGAACAGTATATATTATCAGCGATTCAACAGATTTACTACATATAGGCAAATGAAAAAAATAATTGATTTTTATATAATATAGGGTTTGATGAATTAAGAAAAATTATTCAAGCCATATACAATTTTGTTGATGTATATGGAATATTATCTGTTATTACACAGTTGCGGATATAAATGTCATTATGAAATACATGTTGAAGTCTTGAATCAAGCTCATTATCAATAAGAACAGATTTAAATGTGTTATCCAGGATGTTTTTAATAAATTTAAGCTTTAAATCAGAGAGAGAAAAATAGGTGCCAACTGGGATTTTTCCATTGAATACCTGTTCCTGACATATTTCCAGGAAATAAACTGCTTCTCTTAAAATGGTAATGCTTAAGTTATCCATATCGACCATCCTTTTTACAATTTTATGTTAAAGAAAAACTATTAACTGATTTTAAGGGATGATTAAAAAATTACTTACCCTTGGGAGTATGAGTTTGCGTTTTAAGTGTACTTAAAAAACGGGCATATTGGCTAAGTCATTCTCTAACATACCTAAGCTTCGATTAATCATTGATTTGCCTATGAATAGGTATTCCTTTAACATATTTATCATTTGAATTGTTTACTGTATAATAATAAAAACTATCTGTTTTTTTATTTAGGTATTCCTTAATTCATAGACTATGTTAATATACATTTTATAACATGTCAACATGTGGAAATGTAATACATGTATACAAAAGTATAAATCAAAATTAACAAAAATTTGAAGATATTAAAAATAAAGTACCTTTAAAGCTGCTAGAAGAAGCAATCCGGGTATACCAAGAAATCCCACAAGTGCAGCGGAAAAAATATTTAAAGGTATAAAAAAACCGAAAGTACGCCCTATAAAATTAACGACGATGAGCAATATTGCCCCTAATATACAATTGTATAAAAGTTTTAAAAGTATTTTTAACGGAACTAAAAACAGCCTCCCTATAAAAAATAAAAATATTATACCTACCATATAAGCTAAAATTATTTCGTAGCTTAATTGCAAAGAAAGGCACCTCCTGCATCCGATATGGATGTTGTCCACTGGTACAATTCTATTCTCGGAATAAAAAAATATGCCAAATAAATGAAAAGTTTTATTAATTTTAATTTGATAGGAAAAACGCTTTAGAAGGATTTGGAATAAAAAAGATAGTACAGTCAACATCTCAAATTGGAGGACAAATTAATTACAAAAGCGTATATATATTTTTGGATGTTGACTGAGTATAAACTGCATTAAGGGCTTAGCAGTTGCTATAAATGCAATTTATTAAAACAAATAAAAATGATTTAAACCTGAAATAATGCAAAGTTTGTCGGGTTAGTGCATACTGCTATATCGAAAGTGAAATGATAATTGCAAATTTAAAAGTCTCTAAAAAGGTAAATCAAAGTCCTCTGATACGGAATAGAAGCTGTCAGCATTACTTAGCTGATCTGAAGGATTATCATAAACGGTACTTGCAATTGTATTTGAATCTTTTTTGCTATCTGCAAAAAATACCTCGTCTGCTACTACTTCAGTGATGTAATGCCTTTTCCCGTCGGCATCATCCCATGTCCTTGTCTGCAACCTTCCGATTAAGGCAACTTGCTGTCCCTTTTTGAAATAATTATTGCAAAACTCAGCTGTTTTTTCCCAGCACACTATTGGAAAAAAGTCAGCATGCTGTTCTTCTCCTTGCCTTGCAAACCTTCTGTTTACTGCAAGTTTAAAGTTGCAAACGGATTTGTTTGATGGAGTGAATCTCATCTCCGGGTCATTTGTTAATCTGCCTAAAAGCACTACTTTGTTCATAAAACCAACCTACTTTCGTAAATATTACATTTTTATTATACCAAACACGTGTTCGGTTGTCAAATAAAATGTACAAAGTTTTAAAAAAATATAGTACCTTATAAGCAATAATGCCTAAAAGGTACTATGTTTTTCAGAAAAGCCTCCATTTATAGTTATCTGCATTGAATGTAGATAAACTTTATACTAATATTTGCCGAATTCATTATCATTTAATACAATTTTTGCTTTTATATTGGAATCTATAGCTTTGGCTTTAGATTTGGATTGATTCTGTGTTTTGCTTTTTACAGCTTTTTTTGCTGAATTATTATCAGTAATTTCAATAATATCATGGTTTATAATATCATTAACATTATCATAGTCTTTTTGCTTCCTCTATGAGTATGTCCTTTTGAACTGTCCAATCCATGGATTTTATTTCAGTATAATAAGTAATGCTTTCAACATCTTTTAATAATGACTTAACCTCGGATGATACAATTTCCGCTCCATATGATATCATACTCACAAGACTGGTTTCTAAAGTGTCATGCAGGCTTTGTGAAGAACTTGAATATGATAAAAGTCCAATGGTGATAAAAGAAACCAGCATAATAAACATTACTGCAAAAGTAATTTTTTTACCAATCTTCATATTTTTAATAAATGACATAGCCGTGCCTCCTGTTACTTGTGAAATTATTTATAGCTTAAATATTCTTATGAATTTATATCGTATAAATAATCACTTAACTGAATAAGAAGTTTCCAATTTTTTCACCTGATTTTTTCATCATTGTTTATTTTCATAGCTTTAAGCCTCAAATTTCCTTATATTTCCTCATAAATTTTCTTAAGTTGTTTGATATGTCCAGTTATAATTTAAATTGGAAAATTAATAGTGTATAGGTGAAAAATTCAGATGATTGGTGATAGGGACTATGGAAGAAATCGATTAAGAAGCCTTCAAATATTTGCTTGAAAATAAAAGTGAACTCTTTGAAAAAGAGTTCACAAAATACTTTTATACAAAAGAGGAAGGTGAAGAAATATTTTAATATTTCAGTTCACGCATGAGCTTTTCGACATGCCTATAATGATCAAGGTTATTCAGCTTTGAGGCCGCACCTTCATCAAGAATAACTGTAACTTTGCCACTGTGCAATTGTATAGCTGAAGAAGTTATCTGAGACGTTATAGGGCCTTCTATAGCCTTTGCAACTACTGAAGCTTTCTTTTCACCACTGGCAATCATTAGAATGTCCTTTGTCTCAAGTATTGTTCCAATTCCCATGGTTATTGCAAAGCGAGGCATATCCTCTCTTGAATAGCCGGCTTTTTTGAAAAAGAGCTCATAGTTGTCATCAAGGGTTTGCTTTGCAAGTGGCTCTACTCTAGTTCTGGATTGAAGGGATGAACCCGGTTCATTGAATGCCCAATGTCCGTCTCCGCCTATTCCGAGAAGCTGCAGGTCAATTCCTCCGGCCTTTTTAATTTCTTCTTCATACCATTTACAATACTTTTCCGGTTCTTTAGTTAAACCATCAGCAATATGGGTGTTTTCCTTTTTTATATTAATGTGTTTGAATAATTCCTCATACATGAATCTTGCATAGCTCTGATCCTGGCTATATGGTTTATTAAGGTCTATGCTTATTCCAAGGTACTCATCAAGGTTAAAAGTTTTAACCTGGGAAAAATCAAGACCGTTTTTATGCATTTTTATAAGTTCCTTGTATGTTCCGATTGGAGTACTTCCGGTAGCCAGTCCCAATACACAATTAGGCTTTGCTTTTAAATATTGAGCAATTACTTCTGCAGCATGCTTACTCAGTTGCTCATAGTTTTCTGTAATACTAATATTCATTAAAATCCTTCCTTTCAAATCTATATGAAACATGTATGATTGTATCATATTTTATATAATGCGTGCAATTTTGTGAGTCATTACTAAAAAATGCTAGGGTTAGAAAATGAGATTGAGTAAAGGATTAAATAAAAATATTGTATTTTAAATTGGCATATAATAAAATTGATTTTGTTAATAATTTCATATTTATAAGAGATATATAAGTTCAATAAATATTTTTAGAATTTGGAGGAGAATGCTTATGTTAAAAGTGGAGAATTTGCTTAATCTATCAGAAACAATTGCAAAGGATATTTTTAATGAGATTGAATATCCATGGGAAGCTTTGCCTAAAATAGGCCAATTTATAATAGATCTGGGAAAAAGTTTATCTCCTGATGAGTATGACAAAATAGCAGAAAATGTTTGGGTATCAAAAGATGCAAAAATAGCACAAAGTGTCTATATTAACGGACCGGCAATAATATGTAAGGGAGCTGAAATAAGGCATTGTGCATTTATCAGAGGAAATGCCATTGTGGGAGAAAACGCAGTAGTAGGAAATTCTACTGAACTTAAAAATGTAATTCTTTTTAATAAAGTACAGGTTCCCCATTATAATTATGTAGGAGATTCAATTTTAGGCTATAAAGCTCATACAGGAGCAGGTGCGATCACATCTAATGTAAAATCAAACAAGACATTGGTTACAATATCAACAGCAGACGGCAAAATTGAAACAGGGTTAAAGAAATTCGGAGCAATTATTGGAGACAATGTAGAAGTTGGATGTAATACTGTTATGAATCCCGGAACTGTTTTAGGAAGAAATAGTATTGTTTATCCATTATCTATGGTTAGAGGTTATGTTCCGGAAAACTCAATATATAAAAAGCAAGGAGAAATTGTAAAAATAAATTCATAGCAGCACTTTATTTTATTCTGCAAGACAGCTCTATATATTACCTATTTAGCCTGTTTGTCTGTCTAAATTTCTGATATCATTATAGTATACTACATTAAATACGTTATTAATCTTACATTTAGCAGAGCAAAATAGCGAATGCTTTAACGGAATTTTGCGATAGATAAATGTAAAAGATTAATCGTATTTGATATAAAAAATTTGGAGGAAAAATTTTGGGAAGCATCATGAAAAGAATAAGTGAAATTTTTAGCGACTATAAGTCAGAGGGCAATATAGGGACAGCAATTGTAGAAGCTGCCGTCTTAAAGAAAAAAAGCAAGATCATGGAGATTAAAATCAGTTCTGATAAATATATAGATGTAAAAGAAATTGAGCGTTTTAATGAATTTGTAAGAAAAAGATTTTTATTAAATGATTCTGAAACTAGTGTAGAATATGCTTTGGGAACAAATAAAAAGCCTATTGAGATGGAATTAAGGAATATTGTACTTTCTATTTCAAACAAACACCCGGTTTTAAAGGGAGTTATAAAAGATACTGAATTTGAAGTAAAAAACAATACCATAAACTTTAATTTTAAAATTGCGGTGTCAAACCTTTTAAAATCTATGGGTTGTGATAAAAAAATCTGTAAGGCCATAAAAAACCTGTATGGCACAGAATATAAAATAAATTTTATTGATAAAGTAAGCAGCGAAGAATTAAAAAAGGCTAAAGAGGATATGCATGAAAAGGAAATGCAGCTTTTAAAGGAACAAGTAAAGCCTGCACCAAGTAATAATGAACAATTACCTAAAGAACCTTCACAAACAAATCAGGAAAAAAGCAAGGAAAACGATGAAAAGAAAGAAAACACACCACTGATATTGGGAAGGAATGATAAAATCAAGGAGTCTGTAATTAAAATTACCGAAATTGTACCCGATGAGGGAAGGGTAGCTATATCAGGCGAAATATCGAATGTTGATGCAAAGGAATTAAGAAGCGGAAAAACCTTAGTTTCTTTTGCTTTATATGACGGTTCTACTTCCATAACTTGCAAGGCTTTCATAAAGCAGGGTGAAGAAGGGGAGGTTTTATCCAGACTCAAAAAAGCCAAGGGGGTTAAGCTTGCTGGAAATGCAAGTCACAGCACATTTTCTGGAGAAATTGAGTTTATTGCCAATACCATAATAGAAACAGACGGTATAAAGAAGCCTAAGAGAGAGGACAATTCTAAGGTTAAGAGAGTAGAGCTGCACATGCATACTCAGATGAGTCAAATGGATGGGATGGCAAGTGCCAGCAGCTTAATTAAAAGGGCAATGAGTTGGGGAATGAAATCAATCGCTATCACGGATCATGGAGTGGTCCAGTCCTTTCCTGAAGCACATAAACTTTTAGGAAGAAATAATCCTGATATGAAGGTTATATATGGGGTTGAAGCTTACCTGGCACCGGATAAAAAGCCTTCTGTTACAAACCCTAAAGGACAGAGCATTGATGATACATATTGTGTGCTGGATTTGGAAACTACAGGTTTTTCACCGATAACAGAAAAAATTACAGAAATAGGTATTATGAAACTTAAGGATGGAAAGGTAATTGATGAGTTCAGTTGCTTTGTTAATCCCGAAAAGCCTATACCGGCCAGGGTCATAGAGGTCACCGGTATAACCGACTATATGGTACAGGATGCGGAAACAATAGATAAGGTTTTTCCAAAGATTTTAGAATTTATTAAAGGAAGCGTTTTGGTAGCTCATAATGCTGATTTTGATATTGGTTTCTTAAAGCATAATGCCAAGGTTTTGGGCTATGATTTCGATTTTACATATTTAGATACCTTATCCTTAGCTAAGGACCTATTTCCTGATTATAAAACCTATAAGTTAGGAAGAATAGCGAAAAACCTGGGTATAAAGGTTGAAGTTGCTCACAGGGCTTTAGATGATGTGGATACTACCGTTAAGGTATTTAATATTATGCTTGAGAAACTAAAGGAAAAAGGTGTTAAAACCCTTCTCGATATAGATACATATAACTCTGACGACGAAGTGAAGAAGTTGGAGTATAAAAAAGTTAAAACCTATCATGCCATAATTCTGGCAAAGGATTATGTGGGTTTGAAGAATTTGTACAGGTTGGTATCCTATTCCCATTTGGATTACTTTTATAAAAAACCACGTATATTAAAGAGCCTGTACAAAAAATATTCAGAAGGATTAATTTTGGGAAGTGCCTGCAGTGAAGGTGAGCTTTACCAGGCAATATTACTTGGAAAATCAGATGAAGAAATCGAATCCATTGCAAAGGATTATGATTACTTGGAAATCCAGCCGATAGGGAATAATGATTATTTAGTAAGAAAAGAGGAGGTTCCGGACAAGGAATATTTGAAGGAAATCAATAGAAAAATTGTTGCTCTTGGTGAAAAGTTAAACAAGCCTGTAGTAGCTACTGGGGATGTTCACTTTTTAGATCCTGAAGACGAAATATACAGGCGTATACTTGAGGCTGGTCAGGGCTATGATGATGCAGATAAACAGGCTCCCTTATATTTAAAAACTACAGATGAAATGCTGGAAGAGTTTTCTTATTTGGGAGAAGAAAAAGCCTATGAGGTAGTAGTTACAAACACTAATAAGATAGCTGATATGTGTGAGCAGATAAGCCCTATTTCCCCTGAAAAATGTCCGCCACATATTGAAGGTTGCGAGCAGACTATAAAGGATATTACATTTGGGAAAGCTCATGAGCTGTATGGAGATCCTTTGCCAGAAATTGTCCAGGTAAGGCTTGATAGGGAACTGGATTCCATCATAAAGAATGGATTCTCGGTAATGTATATAATCGCTCAAAAGCTGGTATGGAAATCAAATGAGGATGGCTATCTGGTTGGTTCCAGGGGTTCTGTAGGGTCCTCAGTAGTGGCATATATGACCGGTATTACAGAAGTAAATGCATTGCCGCCCCATTACAGATGCCCAAGCTGCAAATATTCCGACTTCACAGATTACGGTTATAAAAACGGTTTTGACTTACCGGACAAGCCTTGTCCGGTTTGCGGAGAGACGCTTGCCAAGGATGGAATAGATATACCTTTTGAAACCTTTTTAGGCTTCGATGGAGATAAAGAGCCTGATATAGACTTGAACTTTTCCGGAGAATATCAGGCAAGAGCCCATAAATATACTGAAGTTATATTTGGAAAAGGTACAACCTTTAAAGCCGGTACTGTAGGTACCATAGCGGATAAAACAGCCTTTGGCTACGTGAAGAAGTATTTTGAGGAACGAAATATCCACATAAATAAGGCTGAAATCGAGAGAATCGCAAAAGGTTGTACGGGCATAAAAAGAACTACCGGACAGCACCCGGGCGGAATTATAGTTGTGCCCAAGGGAAGAGAAATATTTGAGTTTTGCCCGGTACAGCATCCTGCAGATGATCCCGATTCAGACATAATAACAACACATTTTGACTATCACTCGATAGACCAGAATCTGTTAAAGCTTGATATACTTGGACATGATGATCCGACAATGATCAGGATGCTTCAGGATATTACAGGTGTGGATCCTAAAAACATACCTATGGATGATAAGAAGACCATGTCTTTATTTTCATCTACAGAAGCTTTGGGTGTAACTCCGGAGCAGATAAATTCAAAGGTGGGAACCTTTGGTGTTCCTGAGTTCGGTACCAAGTTTGTAAGAGGAATGCTTTTAGATACATTACCCAAACAATTTGCAGACCTTATTTGCATATCGGGTCTTTCTCATGGTACCGATGTTTGGCTGGGAAATGCCAAAGACTTGATTGATGCCGGTACAGTTACATTAAGTGAGGCAGTGTGTACAAGAGATGATATTATGGTTTACCTCATGAAAAAAGGTTTACCGCCAAGTGCTGCCTTCAAAATAATGGAAACGGTTCGTAAAGGAAAGGCATTGAAGGATCCAAAGTGGCCTCAATATGAGGAGATGATGAGAGAGCATGAAGTACCTGAATGGTATATAGATTCCTGTAAAAAGATAAAATATATGTTCCCTAAGGCTCATGCTGCAGCATATATTATGATGGCTTTCAGAATAGCTTGGTTTAAGGTGCATATACCTTTAGCTTATTATGCTGCGTATTTTTCTATAAGGGCAAAAGCCTTTGATGCGGAGTTTATGATAAATGGAAAAGAAGTTGTTAAACAAAAGATGAAGGAAATTGAAATGCAAGGAAATCAGGCTTCCAATAAGGACAAGGATATGTACGATGATTTGGAATTGGTTTTGGAAATGTACGAAAGGGGCTTTAAATTCCTGCCAATTGATTTGTATAAATCCCATGCTACCAATTTTCTCATAGAGGATGGTAGTATTAGACCGCCTTTAAACAGTATATCAGGTATGGGAAATGTTGCGGCAGAAGGAATATATACAGCTGTCAAAGAAGGAGGAACTTTCATTTCTGTGGATGATTTAAAGATACGTGCTAAAATTGGAAACTCCACTATAGAATCACTTGAAAAGTTTGGCTGCTTAAAAGGTATTCCAAAAAGTAACCAATTAAGTTTTTTTGATATGATGTAATTGTATTGCAAATAATTATAAATTATTGTAACGTGTTGTAAATAATTGTAATGCGTTATTTGTATGGGGCAATAAATACTATTATTTCAGATTATAGTTTGAAGACTAAATTATAAAACAAATGCGGCCCAGTGGAAGCAGTGCACCCTGGGAAGAACCTGAACCCCATACATCTTTTACTACTACGCTGCCTATTTTTTGTGCAAAATCATAAATACCGTCAGATGTGTCAAAAAAGCCTACGATTACTTCACCTGAATAATCACCTAATATTTTTCTGTCTATTACTTTATATTCATTTTGAAATACTATCACATCCAGAACACAAGGCAGACGTTTTACCTTTTCAACATCTTCCGTTTTAATTGCTGCCAAAAAGCTATATTGATAAATATATGAGTAAAGCTTTGCTCCAACCTTTTCAGCATCGATTTTCATGCTGTCATATATTGGACCTGAAAAAACAATTATATAATAACCTACTTCACCAGGACCATACTGTTCGATTTTTTCAAACCCGGCTGAAGGAGTATAGACATAATCCTTTGTAATGGTTTCATATGTAAGTTTAACGCAATAGTCATTTGCTGGTGTCGGTGCAGGTGTTGCCTCAAATAAATACTGATCACCGACTTTATTAAAGTTTTTTGCTAAAATGACAATATCCATCATATTAATGGCACCATCAGCATTTAAATCAAATATAGTATTATATTTACTGTCACCATTCTTATAATTTAATAAACCTGCAATCATCATTGTATCAGACACATTGATTACATTATCCATGTTTACATCCCCTATATATGTTTCTATAGGTGAGGATTTAACTGAAATATTGGCATCGCCATCCTTAATGATGACATCTGAGATTATTTTTGTAAGGCAGCCGTTTTTTGTATTCTTTAGAGTATATGTACCATTTGCAAGCTTACCTATTTAAAAATATCCGTTTCTATCTGAAGTTGCAGATTTTCCAGTACCTATGAGTTGAATAATATAACCCTGAAGTAAATCAAAATCGTTGTCTTTGGTAATATCAATATTAGGTGAAAGATACCCGCTTATTGTATATGACCATCGTTGGCAAAAGCAGGCAAAGCACTAAACAAAGAAGTTAACATAAAAAGTGAGGTTATTAGAATAATCATTTTCTTTAACATGGTTTTACCTCCCCCTTAAAAAGTATTTTTTTATTTATATTATATAACAGGCGATATAGTTTTTGTATATTTTTTACTATAAACATAAAAAATATGTGATTTGAACTTTACTTCAAGGTGCTGCTTCAATTTCAGAAAGTGAATAGCCGGATTTGGAAGAAAACTTGATGAGTTCAAACTTTGCTTCTTCATAAAGCTTTCTAATAAAATTATCTCTTTCATAACTCTTTTTGCTTGTATGGCTTGAGTCATCCAATTCAATGCCACAGATAGGTTTCACAGATCTTGGTTCATCTTCTACCATTTAATTCTACAAATAAATAAAAGGAGTATCAAATCGGTGTAAAACACAATTTGATACTCCTTTTTAGTGGCGGAGAGAGTGGGATTCGAACCCACGGAACGGTTACCCGTTCTCCTGATTTCGAGTTATTTGAGGGCAAGTTTCGATGAGATTATTAAGGTAACTTTGAGTCACCATAGTATTGAGCAAACCCGCATAAATCAAGGGTTTTCGGGCATAAACCATGAATTTACCACGCCTCGGTCCAAATCCCGAATTTAACGGTTTTCAGAGCAAAGTGTAGAAAAAACGTAGAAAAACGACCAGCGAAATAACCTTAAGATACTTTAGTTCCCTGGCATTTTCAAGAACATAAACCACAGCGTACCCTACCATTGACATTGATTAAAAGTGAATAACGCAAAACAGACAGAGCTGATATCTGTCTGCACCATCAATGCATTGGAGGGATGGATATGGCAACTGATTACTCTCATCTTCTGGATGAATACCCGGAAAAGATATGCCAAGACCAGTTTTACAGAATTTGCCACATAAGCAAACGAAAAGCCACATGGCTTTTAGAGAATGGGTATATCCCCTGCGAGGATACAGGAAAAAAGACCCGTAGGTTCAAAATCCGAATAACGGATGTGATAGAATACCTTACCCGCTTAGAAGATTCTCCGGAGTCCCTGCTGACACCTCCCGGAATTTTTTCAAGCGGAATAAAATATAGACCAAAGAACAAAGTTGTGGAGCCAATAGATTCAGATAAATTTATGAAGATGTTGAAGAAAAGGTGGAGCAGCTTTCCGGATGCCCTTACCGTGAGCGATGTTATAAAAATGACGGGCTACTGCCAAACCACAATATCAGAATGGATATCGAAAGAGAAATTATTCGGAGTGTGGTACCGCAACAAATACTTGATACCAAAGGACTGCCTGATAGAATACATGGCAACCAAAGCTCACCGCATCACTCAGAAATCAAAGAAACATATGAGTCTGATACGAAAATTTCAAGAGCAACAGCTACAGGCTTGAAAGTAGAAAAACAAATACCCGTCTTGGCAGTGAACCATGACGGGCATTTGCTTATTGGCAGTTCTTTTTAAAAGGAAATAGCCGAAAGCTCAGTCCCATTGCTTAGATAACAGGAAATCACGGATATTCATATGCTTTAATCCGTCCCTGCTCATATCGAATTCATCATAGGATACAACATACTTTGGGAAGTTGTCCCGGATCGTATCATATGCTCCGAATTCACGCTGGATCGTTTCCTCGGATGCCAGCAGATAAGCTACCTGAACGTAGAGCTTTTGTGTTTGCTTTTCAGCAATAAAATCAATCTCTTTTTCTCCTGCTTTTCCAACGGTGACCTTGTACCCCCGCCGCAGGAGTTCCATATACACGATGTTCTCGAAAATGAGGTTAATATCCTTCATATTCCCGCCGAAAACAGCCTCTCTGATTCCGTGGTCGGCAATGTAGTATTTTTCGTTGACGGTGAGAATCTTCTTCCCCTGCAAATCCTGCCTGCGGACACGGTAAAACAGAAAGGCATCTTCGCAAGCCTTAATGTAGTTTAAGATGGTTTCCGGCGCAACCGTGCGACCCTCGCTTTTAAGATATTTTGAAATCGCCGTAGCGGAGAAAGTCGTCCCGACGTTTGCCGTAATGTATGCGATGATACGCTCCAGCAGGTCCACATCACGAATGCTGTTGCGCTTGACGATGTCTTTCAGGACAACGGAGTTATAGAGGTCTTGCAGATACTGACGGCTCGGCTGTTCAGCATAGCGGAGGTTGCTCAAGTACGGCATCCCGCCGTCGGTAAGGTATCGGGTAAACATCGTTCTCGAATCGGCATCAGGGAAAATGGTATGATACAGCTCCGAGAACTCTCCAAAGGAAAAGGGATAAATCACAAATTCCACATATCTACCGGCAAGGTATGTGGCCAGCTCCCCCGAAAGCAGCTTGGCGTTTGAGCCGGTGATATAGATATCACAGTCAAATTCAACCCGAAAGGAATTGATGCACTTTTCCCAGCCTACGACTTCCTGAATCTCATCAAAAAAAAGATATGCCTTCTCAGAGATACCGCTTACCCTCTGAGTGACCTCCTCATGCAGTGCCTCGGCAAAACAAAGGTGTGCGTTGCTCATATTTTCAAAGTTGATAGAAATAAACTGATCCTCATTCACGCCGGAGGCGACCAGCTCTCGCTGGATCAAATCCAACATGACGGACTTTCCGCTTCGGCGGATGCCGGTTAAAACTTTAATAAGCTCATTTCCGATAAAGGGACGGATGCGGCTCATATATAACTCGCGACTAATCATGGACGAAAGACCTCCTTTGCCATATTTGATATATATTATCACAGACACATCTTAAAATCAAGTCTTTATTTTGATGTTTATAAGATATAACTTACAAAAATTATATTTCGACAAATTTTAACATCCTAAACCAAAATTCAGTTAACGAACCGGAGAACCGGAGCGCAGAGTGCGCTTCAATTCTCCGGTTTTTTTGTTTTTCAGAAGGGAGGAAATCATGTTAGTACACTACAAGAGAAATAAAAAACCAGCTTGTTATGATTCGGATGACCTCATAACATCAGGGATAATACCGCCAGACGAGCGGCCCCACGGTCCGTTCAAAAGCTGCGGCAACTGTCCATATCCCTCGCATGGATTTATCTGCTACAACTCCGAGGGTAACTGCCTAAGAACAGATATGCAGAGGATTCACAATAAAAATAAGCAAAAAAAGGAGGAACTCACATGAGATATCAGCAAGAATTGCTGAAATTTATAAAAGAACAGTATCCGCCCGGTACCCGCATTCGGTTGACAGAAATGCATGACCCCTATGCGCCTGTGCCGTCAGGCACGGAGGGAACAATTAACTTTATTGACGATGCAGGTCAGTTCCACATGAAATGGGACAATGGTCGGTCCCTCGCCCTCATTCCTGGTGTGGATAGGTTTTCGGTTATCCCGCAGCCCCTCCAAACGCTAAAGCTGTATATGCCTCTGGCTGTGATGCAGTATGAACGTGATGAGTGGGGCTCTTTAGAGGAATATCCCTCGGAACTTGATCAGGGCACGGTACTTTCCTATCACGATCAAATTCTTGTCGCCATCCTCAAGGAGCGGAGGCCGGAAGAAACGGAACGAGGACTCATGGAATATTATCACGGGGATGACAGCGTAAGTCAGAAGGTGAAGTCCCTCTTTTTCACAGTGGAACAGGTTGGGAACAAACTGATGGGTGTGGCTGAATGCCAAGTACAAGGGGATTTTAGTGAGGCGGAGCTGGCGCAACTCAAGGATTATGTTTCTGGTCAGGCATCAGACGGTTTCGGTGAGGGCTTCGAGCAGCATCCAATTAAGATTGGCAGCGATGAACTATATGTCAGTCTTTGGACGGCCTCAAGGGACTGGAGTATAACGACAAAGGATGAATTAGAGGCTATAAGCCAGCAAATGGGAAGAATGCAGCTTGGATAAGCAATGAAAGAATAAGCTTCTCAAACAGAGGAACGACCGGACGGTAGTACAATGCCTGAACCGTCCCGTTCAGAGCCTCGGCATGGAAATGAAATAGCAAATCTTTGTTGGCATTTGGTATAGCTATTCCAATGAAGCTGTGGCATTGTGTTGTGCTGAAGGGAGGCGAAGAAGATGGACGAGAAGCTCATGGACTTGCTGGATATGGCTCTGGCGGAGCGCTTTCAGCTTGCGTATTCCGCCATGAGGGAATCAGACCCCCGGTCGGAAGAACTGGCACGGGAACTGCTTGAACTCAGCGCGAGCATTCAGAACAGCACTGAGATTACTCAGCACACAAAGGACAGGATCGATGATTACCTGACCGAAAATTCAGATATGGAGGTGAAATTTCAAAAGCACCTGTACATCCAAGGCGCCAAGGACTGCGTAGCAGTGTTAAGAGAGCTTGGCGTAATCCAGTAGCGCAGGCAGAAAAGCCTGTGCTTTTTTAGACCCCAAAACCAAAACAGGGCCGTTTCCCCAAACAGGAGGCGGCCCTGTTTTTTTGCGCTCTTTTTGCCTTTCTTTCCGGGGGAACGGTCGGAAAGGAGAACCCATGCAGAAAGAACAGCTTGCAGAGCATCTGCGCCGGTATCACCACGGAGCGGAACACGCCGTCACCAGCCAGGAGCTGGAACACACCTTCCGCGTTTCGGGCAAGGAGCTGCGGGATCAGGTCAACGCCCTGCGCCGAGAGGGTGTTCCCATTGCCAGTGATCAGAACGGGTATTTTTATGCGAAAACCGAAGCCGAGGTGCGCATGACCATCCGGCACATGAGAAACCGCATCAGCGGAATCAGCGCCGCCATTACCGGTCTCCGGCACTCCCTTGCGGCCTTTGACGATACGCAGCTGCGCCTGCCGCTGGAGAAAGGCGGTGATGACTCCTGAACAGCTTCATGTCCTGGATCGGAGGCAAGAAATCCCTGCGGGAGCTGATCGTCACCCTGTTTCCTCTCTATTATGAGCGGTACATTGAAGTGTTCGGCGGGGGCGGATGGGTGCTGTTCCATAAGCAGCCCGGCAACGATTTTGAGGTCTATAACGACTTCAACGGCCTGCTGGTGAACCTCTACCGCTGTGTGCGAGATAAACCGCAGGAGCTGATGGCGGTGCTTGCCTATTGTCTCAACTCCCGCGCAGATTTTGAACTTGTGAAAAATACCCTTGCCCGTGACAGTCCCGCATCGGATGTGCAAAGGGCGGCATGGTTTTACCAGCTCATCCGCTACAGCTACGCATCGGGGCTTACCAGCTACGGCAGCCAGCCCCACGACATCCGCAGCAACTTTCCCCTCATAGAGCAGGCACACCGGCGGCTTGCCAAGGTGGTTATCGAAAACAAGGATTTCGAGAAGCTCATCGGGCAGTACGACCGCCCTGTGAGCTTCTTCTACTGCGATCCACCATATTTTGAAACCGAAAGCTATTACAAAAATGTGGGCGAGGACGGCTTTACAGAAAAAGACCACATCCGTCTGCGGGATGCGCTGCTTCGGATCGACGGCAAATTCCTGCTGTCCTACAACGACTGTGAATTTATCCGCAGTCTCTATGAAGCACCGGGCATTCAAACGGAAGCCTTTACCCGTATCAACAACATCAAGCAGCGGTACGACAACGGAGCGCAGTTCCCCGAAATCCTCATTGCCAACTATGATCTGCATGAGCGTGATAAAAATGCTCCGGCACAACTGAACCTGTTTGGGGAAGGAGGCTTCATGGAGTAGCAAAGACGCCCTTGGCACAGCATTGCGTAAATCGCAAAATCAATATTTGTTAGGAGGAAACCATTCATGAAAAAGAATCAACTGCCCCAAATCGGTCTCCCTGCCGACGCCTGCGAGCAATCCGGCTTCACCGACAAGGATACGCTGGAGCTTCACGCCGGACAGAACGCCCTCGTATTTCTGAAGGATAAAATGACGGCCTTGGAGGTGGCGAACGCCATCCAAAGCCTTAGCACCCTTGCCGCAGATTTGACCGTTGTCCTCGCCTCGGCCTGCGGTCTTTGCAGCAACTGCGGCGACGAGTGCAGGGACGGCTGCCCTGCCGAATGGGTGGCCGGGTGCGCTCTCTGCCATGATCTGCTGGATGAAAGCCAGAGCATCCGCATCCCCGGCTATCTGCTGGAGGAATCGGGCATCCCCGCGGACGCCAAGCTGGAAGCCTATACGGATGAGGACAGCGGCGAAATTACGGTGGTGGAGGCGGATGTCCAGCAGGATATTTCCGATGTGCCGTCCGGTATCCTTATGGTGCTGGCCCAAAGCGGCGTGTGTCTTGCGGAGCTGGATGAGCTGATTATGCTGGACAGCATCGTCTACGGCAAATAACCCGTTTTGGATTCCCAACACACAATCCGGGAGGTGAGTATATGCCGGGAATCACCCTGAAAAACGGCCTCATTTCCTACTACGGAAACCCGGCCGGATATACAGAAAAAGAAAAAGCCGTGGTGGACAGCATCTTCCAAAATGACGAGCTGACTGCATGGATGAAAAGCCGAAGCCTGACCCCTCAGTGGACGGACGGCGTGATGGAGCGCCTTGCCGCAGGCGAACAGATGGGCGTCATGGCTGGAGCCGCCGCACCGCTCAAAAGTGTCCGCATCTGGCAGTTGAAGCCGGATACGGACGTGTATATGAAGTTTATCTCCTATGAGGACACAGTGCGGCAGTTCGGGGAGCCATCCCCGGAGCATTACCGCGTCGCCTATGACGGGCAGTTGGATACCAACGACCTCGAAGCCATCTACACAAGGTGCAATGTGAATCACCCGCCCGGTTATGACGGGCACTCCCTGTCCATGTCCGATGTGGTGGAGCTGTACGACGAGGGCGGCAGCGAGTTCCATTACTGTGACCGCTTTGGATTCCAAAAAATCAGCTTCGGGGACCCGGAGCAAACCCAAACCATGGGCATGAGTATGTAGGCAGCCGTCGGCTGTCTTTTCTCATGCCTTCACCAGTACAGGAGGTCAAAATGAAGAATTTATTTTGCAAGCTAAAGAACAAAACCGCAGAGGCGGCTGCCAAAAGCCGTTCCATCCTCACGGGGAATGCCGGGGAAGGCTACATTGACACCGCCATCAAAATCCTCATTGCCGTGGTGTTGGGAGCTCTGCTCCTTGCGGGGCTGTACACCCTGTTCGGGGAAACAGTACTGCCGACCCTGATCCAGCGTATTAAGGAAATGTTCAACTACGCCGGTTAATTTTGCCGGATATTTTGAGAAGGAGGAACAAACCATGCCTAAGAACACAGCACCGGCTGCCCCCAAATACGATGTGAAAATTCATTCCATTCGCCCGGAGGGCAGCTGCAAGGCCACCGCCTCGGTCAATGTCTACGGCGATTTCGCCGTGCGGGGCATCAAAATCATGGAGGGCTCCAAGGGGCTGTTTATCTCCATGCCCAGCTACAGGGCCGGAAACGGCGAATACAAGGATATCTGCTTTCCCTGCACCAAGGAGGCCAAGGCGGAGTTCGACAAGGCGGTCCTCGGCGCTTACCAGCAGGCACTGACCCAGGGACAGACCGCTGTACAGAAACAGGAATCCCCCGCCCAGCAGCAGGAGCAAGGCCAGCCTGTCATGGGTGGAATGTAGGAGGTAGCTCATGAACAAGAAAATGAAAAGACCGCTTGGTATCCTCCTTGTGGTTTGCATGGTTGTTGCCCTGCTGGCGGGCAGCGCCTACGCGGTAAACCGGTATTTTGAGGATGCCAAGGGCCATTGGGCGGAGGAAGCCATTCAAATCCTTACAGAAAAAGGCGTCATCAACGGCTATCCCGACGGGCTGGCGCATCCGGACGAAATCATCACCAGAGGGGAATTTGCCGCTCTCGTTGCCAGAACCATGGAGCTGCCGGAGCCGGAGGAAAGCGAGGTTACCCTTCGCTTCACCGACATTGCCGGACACTGGTCGGAGCAGCACATTGAGGCGCTCATCATTGCAGGAATCATCCAGAAGGACGATTTCGGCACAGAATTTCAGCCGGACCAGCCCATCACCCGTATGGAAATGATCCGTATGCTGGTGCGGGCCATCGGCAAGGGGGACCATGATGCTTCCTGCCCCTGCATCACTGGTTTTTCCGATGACGGCACGCTTTCTGAAGCGGACAAATCCAGCATCTGCACCGGCAAGGAATATGGCATTGTGGACGGCTACCCGGACGGCACGGTCAAGCCGGACGGCGATGCCACCCGCGCCGAAGCCTTTGAAATGCTGGTGGATACGGAAAAGGCAAAGGAGCAGATTGAAAAGGAAGAACCGCCCAAGCCGACTGTTCCCGCCAAGCCCACGGATAAGCCCTCCGGCGGAAATTCTGGCGGGAGTAACTCCGACAGCGGTTCCAGTGGTGGCAGCTCTCATGTTCCCGCCCCGCAGTTCAGCTTCACCTTGCCCAAAATCTCCTACACCGCCGATGAAATTGAGATCAAACCGGAAAGCCGATATGTCAGCGATGTGACATGGTCCGCCCTGAAAAGCGGACTGCCCGCCGCGCTTTCCGAGCTGACAGACGGCACCCTCGACAAAACCGGCGGCAAGGTGAAATTTACACAGACCGGCAGCGTCACCCTGATTGCCACGGCAAAAAACAGCCGGGGCGTCACGGCGACCCATGAGCAGACCATCAGCATCTATCCGGTGGTGACAGCTACTTTCACGCTGCCGGAAAGCACCCATACCGACAAATCCGTGGTGGTGGAGCTTTCCACTGAAAATCTCGGTTCCAATGCGGTGGTATGGTCCCTTGAAAAGGACGGCGCTGCTGTGGATATCGAAAAAGCCCTCTCCGGTGAGTTAACCGCTACCGGCGGCACGGTGCTGTTCAAGGAAAAGGGCAGTTATACGCTGACAGCCTCTATTACAGATGAGCTGGGTAAGGTTATCACCGCACAGAGCGGCATTACCGTCTACCCGGTGGCGGAGGTAACGCTCACTTTGCCAGTCGTTTCCCACACCGACAAAACCGTTGCACTCGAAACAGAAACAAAAAAAGCGGACGGACTTGCGCTTTCCTATACTCTGACCCGAAACGGCGAGCCTGCCGAAATCGGTACATGGATCGAAGGAAATCCTGCTGGCAGCAGCATTCGGTTCAAGGAAAAAGGCGTGTATGCGCTGACCGCCTCTGTCACCGACGATACCGGCAGAGTGTATGCCGATACCGCCAATATTACCGTCTACCCGGTAGGCTCCGCGGGCTTTTATCTGCCGGAAATTTTCCACACCGACAGCACCGTCACCGTGGAGGCGGTGTTCGGGGAAATCGGCAGCCATACCGCCAAGTGGTCTCTGCTCCGTGACGGAAAAGAAGTATCCCTCACCGATGCCGCTGAGGGCACGCTGGGCAACAGCGGCGGTGAGCTGAAGTTTCATGCCAAGGGCAGCTATGTTCTGAAAGCGGAATTCACCGATGACGGCGGCAGAACCTACCGCTATGAGCAGGGCTTCAAGGTGTATCCTGTGCCTGCCGTCCACTACAGCCTGCCAAAATATGTCCACACCGATACGGATATTGCGGTCGAAACCGAAACAGCCGATCTGGACGGACTCACCGTCGAATGGCTGGTGGACAACACCTACGGGTTTCAGGACTGGCCGACCTATGTGGATGGAACACTCACAAACGACGGCGGTACGATTCGCTTTAAACGAGCCGGTGTCTATGAGCTGACAGCCAGAGTTACGGATGAAACCGGCCGTGTATTTCTGTACGAAAGTAAGGAAAAGTGCGAGGTTCTGCCTGTGCTCACCATCGGCTTTGATCTTCCTGCCTTTGCCTATACCGACACCGCCCTCGACCTCAGAACCCACGGCAACAATCAGGTTCTGCCGGTGGAGTGGTCTGTGACAAAGGGCGGCAATCGCCTTCCGCTCTCGGAGGCGTTCAGCGGCGGGCTCAACGCACAGGGCGGCAAAATCACCTTTAAGAATGACGGCGAGTATGTTCTCACCGCCACCATGACCGATTACCTGAAACGCAGCTATTCCCACAGCGAGAGAATTCGCATCCTCCCTGTAGTGCAGTACGCGTTCAACATGCCGCAGATCGTTCACTACGGTACAGAGTTTGAAGTTGCCGCAAAGGATATTCGGCACCTCGGCGGCTACAGCGTTGTATGGACACTGCAAAAAGACGGAAATCCCGCACAGTATCAGGGCACCCTCGGCAATGACGGCGGGAAAATCGCTATCCGCGATACCGGCGCATTTACCCTGACCGCCTCTGTTACCGACAGCGCAGGCCGTGTCACCACCTATTCGGAGCGCATCACAGTTACCAACACTGCACCGAACGCTCCTATGGTAGAGGCCGTTCCCACCCGAACCGCCAAGGACGGCAAGTTTCTTGTGAACATCACCGCCAGTGCCACAGACCCAGATGGGGATGCGGTGACCTTGGAGTATGCGGATACCGCAGCCGACAGCTACTATGCGCCCGGCACCCACACCGTCCGTGTCCGGGCAAAGGATATCGCCGGGGCGTATTCCCCTTGGACGGAAAAGACCTTCACCGTGACCAATGCCGCGCCCACTGTTACCCTGACTGCCGAGCCGACCCGCACAGTAAAGGACGGCAAATTCCTCGTCAATATCAGCGCGACAGCCGCTGATGCGGACGGCGACGCCACCACGCTGGAGTGGGATAACAAGGCATCAGACGGTTACTATGCACCCGGCACCCATACCATAAAAGTCCGTGCAAAGGATATTGCCGGAGCGTATTCTCCTTGGACAGAAAAGACCTTCACCATTACCAGCTCCACACCAACGGTAACCCTGACCGCAACCCCCACCCGCACAGCGAAAAACGGTAAGTTCCTTGTCAATATCAGCGCCAAGGCGGTTGACGCGGATGGTGACGCCACCACGCTGGAGTGGGACAACAAGGCAGCGGATGGTTACTATGCCGTTGGCACGCACGCCGTCCGTGTTCGCGCCAAGGACGCAACCGGGCTGTATTCCGATTGGGTATCTAAGACCTTTACCATTGCAAACGCCGCCCCGACAGCGCCGGTGATTGCCCGAACCCCAAACGGCAACAGCGTAGCGCCGGGAACGCCGGTCACCATCAAGGCCACTAGCTCCGACCCGGACGGCGACCCCGTCACCCTCATTTGGGAGGGCAGAAACGCCGAAACGCAGACCTATCCCCGTGGAAAGAACGTTGTTCGTGTCAAAGCCGTGGATTCCGCAGGGGCTGAATCCCCATGGGCGGCCATCGTGTTCTTTGTGGCGGACTCCAACGGCGGCGGTGGCATGACCCTCACCGGCCCCGATTCCGTCATCATGGAAAACGGCATTGAAGGCGCCACCATCACGGAATACACCTTTACGGTGCCGCCCGTCAGCGGTCACAGCGGCGGTGACCACGGCAGAGTGCGCGGCTACAACAAGCTGACCGGGCAGTGGGATCAGCTGGATTATGGCACCACCTCTAACGGCATTACCTTCACCCGCACCCTCGGTGCAGGCGTGTATACCCGGCTGGAGTTTTATTACTACACCAACCACGATTGCATGTACAACAAATCCAACATCACCTACTCGGTGACCTACCATTTTGAATAAGGGGGAACAACCATGAAACATCTTATTTGCAAGCTGAAAACCAAGGCGGCCATGGCTGCCGCCAAAACCCGCCGCGTCCTTTCCGGGAGCCACGGGGAAGGCTACATTGACACGGCGATTAAAATCCTGATTGCCGTGGTGCTGGGCGCTCTGCTCCTTGCAGGACTGTATGCCCTGTTTGGGGAAACGGTGCTGCCAACCCTGACCGAGCGTATCAAGGAAATGTTCAACTATGGTGGCTGATAGCACCCTTCAAGCGGTGCTTTTTTTCTGTCTGCTGCTGGCGGCTTCTGTGTGGGATCTCCGCAAACGGATCATCCCGGACAGCATTTGCCTCCTGATTGCACTGACTGGGCTGATGGATTTCAGCCCTGTCAGGCTTTGGGGCGTTCTTGCCGCACTGCCCCTGCTCATTGCCGCCCTGTGCAAACCGGAAGGCATCGGCGGCGGGGATATCAAGCTCACCGCTGCCGCAGGCATGGTACTGGGCTTTTGGGGATGCACGTCCGGGCTGCTGCTCGGCCTGACGGCATCCCTCTTTTTTTATCTCATCGAACAGATTGTCAGACGGCTCCGCAAACTGGAGCCGCAGAAGGCGTCACAGGCATCCCTGCCCATGGCACCCTTTTTGTCCCTCGGCTTTCTTGCCGTAACCATTCTAAAAATTGGAGGAAACATCCTATGAAAAGAATTCATATCAGCAGAAAAAAGACCCTCATCGTTGCCGGTATCGCCGCTGTTTCGCTTGCGGCGGCTCTCATTCCCAAGGCTGTGAAAGCGGTGAAATCCCGTAAATACAGCTCCGCTAGCTTCTAAATTACCATGAAATCAAGGAGGGAAATCCTATGAGTCTATTTAAAAACCGCATGGTGGTCGGCATAATCTGTATCCTTTTGTCCCTGCTGATCTGCTTTGGCATGACGCCGTTGTTCAACCAGTCCGTCAGCCAGAAAACCGAAATCGTCCGCGTCGCCAAGGAAATCAAGGCAGGCGAGGAAATCACCAAAGAGATGGTGCAGACCGTGGAGGTGGGCGGCTTCGGACTGCCGGACAATGTTCTTCGCCAGAGCGAATCCGTCGTGGGCAAATATGCCACAGCCGACCTTTCCGTTGGCGACTATATCCTAAACACTAAGCTGTCCGATACCCCCGCTGCGGAAAATACCTATCTTTACAATCTGAACGGCACCAAGCAGGCCATGTCGGTGACCATTAAGAGCTTTGCCAACGGTCTTTCTGGCAAGCTCCAGAGCGGCGATATCGTATCGGTGATTGCCCCGGATTACAAAAAGCAGGGCTCCACCGTGATCCCCGTCGAGCTGAAATATGTGGAGGTCATCGCCGTCACCGCAGGCAGCGGCTATGACGCCAACCAGCGTGACGCTGGACCCAATTCGCCTTCGGCATCTGATGAACGAGAACTTCCTGCAACCGTGACCCTGCTGGTATCCCCGGAACAGAGCAAGACATTGGCGGAACTGGAATCAGACGGCAAGCTCCATCTGTCCCTCGTTTATCGCGGCACGTCCGCCAACAGCGCCAAGTTTATCGAAGCGCAGGACGAGGTCATCGCCGCACTGTACCCTGCGGAGCCGGTGCAGGACAGCGCTTCTGAATCTCAGGAACCGGAGGAAAGCACTACATCCGAAGTGCCTGTAGAAAGTGAGGCGCAGTGATGCTGAACTTTAAGAAAAAGGGCATCTTTACCCACCCATCTGCGGAAAAGGATGCCCCGCCGGAGCAGGAACCGCAGGATGGCATCCTTGCCGTTTGGGGCTCTCCCGGCAGCGGAAAAACCGTCACTGCCGTAAAGATTGCCAAGCACCTTGCTGACCGGAAGAAAAACGTGGTGCTGCTGCTCTGCGATATGACCGCGCCCATGCTGCCCTGCATTTGTCCGCCCTCCGAACTGGAGGGAGAGCATTCGTTGGGCAGTATTCTTGCCGCCGCCCATGTGACGGAGCCGCTCATCAAGCACAATCTGGTGACGCTGAAAAAGCACAAATATCTCACCATCCTGGGCATGAAAAAGGGTGAAAACGAGTACACCTACCCGCCCTATGAGCAGGTACAGGCGCAGGAGCTTCTGGACAATCTGCGGAAAATCGCCCCTTTCGTGGTGGCGGACTGCGGCAGCTATATTGCCAATGACATTCTCTCCGCCGTGGCGCTCATGGAGGCCGACAGCGTTCTGCGGCTCGCAAACGCCGATCTGAAGTCCGTGAGCTATCTCTCCAGCCAGCTCCCGCTGCTCCGGGATTCCAAATGGGATGCGGAGAAGCAGTACAAGGTTGCCGGCAACGTCAAGCCCCGGCAAGCCGGGGAGCAGATCGGACAGGCGCTGGGCTCGGTGGCCTTTACCCTGACCCATTCGCCGGAGCTGGAGGAACAGTATCTTGCCGGGAATCTGCTAGCGGATTTGTCCCTGAAGGACAGCCGCCAGTTCCGCAAGGAAATCGAAAAAATATGCAGGGAGGTGTTCGGCGTATGAAATTAGGCAAAAAAAGAAACGCGTCGGTGTTTCAGACCGCGCCGGTATCTGCGGTGGAAAGCGGAAATCATCCGTTGTCCACAGAACCGGAGCTTATCACCGAAGTTGAAAATGCCTCCGAATCCACGGCCGAGAGATTTGCAAACTTGCAGTTCGGTCCCGATGTGGATATTTTGAATCCGCCGGATGAGCAGGACGCCGCCCCGTTGCGTGACAACCGCACGCTGCGTGCGCATGGACTGTTCTTTACCCCGGAAACGGAGGGAAAGGACTTCTCCATGGTGCTTGCCGAGGTGCAGGCGTACATCTCTGAGCATTACAGCACCCTCCTCACCGAAGGCGGCGGGGACGCCAAGGTACAGATGAAGCGGTATATCCAGAAATTCCTGCAGGATAACCGCATTTCTGTGGGCGGCATGAGCGGCGACAGACTGACGGACGCCCTCTACACCGAAATGGCGGAGTTCGGGTTTCTGACCAAATACATCTTCGGCACCGGGATTGAGGAAATCGACATCAATTCGTGGCGGGACATTGAGGTTCAGTATTCGGATGGCCGCACCGTCAAGCTGGAGGAACGCTTTGAAAGTCCCCAGCACGCCGTCAACGTCATTCGCAGGATGCTCCACATCAGCGGCATGGTGCTGGATAACGCCAGTCCCATCGTGCTGGGGCATCTCAGTGAAAATATCCGTATCGCCGTACTGAAAAGCCCCATTGTGGACGAGGATGTGGGCGTGGCGGCTTCCATCCGTATCGTCAACCCGCAGAGCATGAAAAAAGAGGATTTTGTTAAAAGCGGCACGGCGACAGACTCCATGCTGGATTTTTTGTCCCTCTGCATTCGTTACGGCATTTCGGTCTGTGTAGCAGGAGCCACCAGCTCCGGCAAAACCACCGTGGCGGGCTGGGTGCTGACCACTGTACCGGACAACAAGCGTATCTATACGATTGAAAACGGCTCCCGTGAGCTGGCTCTCGTCAGAGAAAAGGACGGTAAAGTGGTCAATTCGGTCATCCATACCCTGACCCGTGACAGTGACAATGACCGCCAGCGCATCGACCAGACGAACCTTTTAGACTATGCGCTCCGCTTTAACCCGGACATCATCGTGGTGGGCGAGATGCGAGGGCCCGAGGCGAACGCGGCGCAGGAGGCCGCCCGAACCGGCGTGGCGGTGCTGACCACCATCCACTCCAATTCCTGTGAGGCCACCTACCGCCGCATGGTGTCCCTGTGCAAGCGCGCCGTGGATATGTCCGATGCGACCCTGATGGACTATGTCACCGAAGCCTATCCCATTGTGGTGTTCTGCAAGCAGCTGGAAAACAAGCAGCGCCGCATGATGGAGATTCAGGAATGCGAGATTCTGCCGGACGGCACAAGGCGTTTTCGCCCGCTGTTTCAATATGTCATCACCGAAAACCGCATGGAGGACGGAAAATTCATCATTGAGGGGCACCATGAGCAGGTCAATACCATCTCGGACAGCCTCGCCAAGCGGCTTCTGGAAAACGGTATGCCCCAGGCGGTCATTGAAGCTCTGCGAAAGGAGGAACAAACCGCATGACAACGGTACTGTTAATCGCCTGCATCGGCATGATCGCAGGCTCTTTTCTTTTGCTGGGGCTGACCCCCATGGCGTTTACAACCGCCATCTTCGGCAGGCTGACCGATCAGCCCAAAGCACTTCGCGATGAGGTCAATGAAACCACCCACAGGAAAAAGAAATCCTATCTGCGCCGGGAAATCGCCGAGGTGCAGTCCATTCTAAAGCTCAGCGGCAGATCGGCGCGCTTTCCCATGCTCTGTGCCTTGTCCCTGCTGTTCTTTGCCGTGGGCGCGTCGGTCGCCGTGATGCTCTCGAACTTTTTTCTGGTTCCTGTCATGGCGGCGGGCTGTATGCTCCTGCCGTTCTGGTGGGTAAAGCTCACAGCCAGCCACTTCAAAAAGGACATTGCGGCGGAGCTGGAAACGGCTCTGTCCATCATCACCACGGCCTATCTTCGAAATGAGGACATTCTGACAGCGGTGGAGGAAAATCTCCCGTACCTGAACCCGCCCGTGCTGTCGGTATTTCAGGGCTTTGTGTCCCGTGTGCGGCTGGTGGACCCCGATGTGACGGCGGCGCTCCATGACGTGAAAGAGAGCATCGACAACGCAGTGTTCCATGAGTGGTGCGACGCCCTCATTGCCTGCCAGCACGACCGCAGCCTGAAAACCACCCTGACGCCCATTGTCAGCAAGCTCAGTGATATGCGGGTAGTCAACGGCGAGCTGGAAAACATGGTATTTGAGCCGAGAAAAGAATTCATCGTTATGGTGATTCTCGTCATCGGGAATATTCCGCTGCTGTATTTTTTGAATCAGGACTGGTACCATACGCTGATGCACACCCCGCTGGGACAGGTGGTGCTGGCGATCTGCGCCGCCGTGATTTTCGTTTCCACGGCATTTGTGATTAAGCTCACCCAGCCCATCGAATATCGAAGATAAGGAGGAACCCATGACAATCTATCTGTTTTTATTCGGAGTCCTCCTATCGGCGGGACTCTTTTTCATTGCCGCCGATCTCTTACATCTGCCTACCCTCGCCACGCAAAAGGCGATGCTGTCGGCAGGAAAGCAGGCAAAGGCCAAACCCAAAACCACCGATGCCCTGCTCAGAAATGCCGCCGTCCGGCTTTCCCGGTATCTCCGCATGGACGAATACAAGAAAAGCCGGATGGTAAATGTGCTGTCTGCGGCGGGGCTTTCCGACTCGCCGGAGCTGTTCACGGCAACGGCAATCGTCAAGGCGGCGGCCATCGGGCTGTGCATCATTCCCTGCCTGATTGTCCTGCCGCTACTGGCGCCCATTGTGCTGTTTGCCTCTATCCTGGTCTATTTCAAGGAAATCCGCAAGGCGGATGAGGCACTGGCGGCCAAGCGCGGGAAAATCGAACAGGAGCTGCCCCGTTTCGTTGCAACCGTCACCCAGGAGCTGAAAGCCAGCCGGGATGTGCTGTCTATGCTGGAAAATTTCAAGAAAAACGCAGGCGAGGACTTTGCGGCGGAGCTTGACATCCTCACGGCGGATATGCGCTCCTCCAGCTATGAGGCGGCGCTAACTCGCTTTGAGGCAAGGTTCAATTCGCCCATGCTCTCGGATATTACCAGAGGGCTGATCGGCGTACTGCGGGGAGATGACAATGCGGTCTATTTCCAAATGCTTTCCCACGACATGAAGCAGCTGGAGCTTCAGCGGCTGAAAGCGCAGGCTATGAAAATACCGCCCAAAATCCGGGTGTTTTCCTTTGCCATGCTCATGTGCTTTCTTATGGCCTACATGGCAATTATTATCTATGAAATCATCACATCCCTCGGAGGGATGTTCTAAGGGAGGTGTAAGCCAGATGACAGAACAGGAAATGATGACGCTTCTGCGCAAAAAGCTGGACTGCGGTATGGCGCAGTATCAAAAGGAATGGCGGCAGAAACCGGCCTCCGAGCTGGGGGAGCTGGCAAGTGAAATTTCCGCTGTGAAGTTTGTGTACGGAGAATTATCCGGCGGCAGCTATTCCGCTGAATATATGGAGTATCTGCTCCGCTTTGAAAACCCGCTGGAGGTGGTAGCGGATCAGTGGATATCCGAACAGAATGTTGATTTCAGCGAGGAACTCACCCATGCCCTTTGGACGCTGTGGGATAAGGGCGAATCGGAACCAGAGTATGCCCTTGACCCGGAATATGCACCTGTTTCCGCGGAGGAAGTGAGAATCACCGTGCGGGAATTTATTGAAGCGCACCCGGACGCGTCATTTGACATGATGACGCCCGGCGGGTATGTGTACCTGACGCCGGAAACCGCACAGCTTCTGCTCTCCGGCCAGAGTGTGAAAGGCAATCCCGGTAGCTCTGAATTTGCCAGAGATGTCCCTGCGGAGGAACTGCTGGAGCAGGAAATCTGCACCGCCGATTTCAGCAAGAGCGCATGGCGTGTGTTAAGTGACCACAACCCGGAACCGTGGCAGGAACAGGGACCCTTTGAGCAGGGGGTGACCATGTGCTGAAAATTCTGAGAAACAAGCGCGGAGAGGGCTACATTGACGTGGCCGTGCTGGTGCTGTGTGCCATGCTGGTCATTGCCCTTGCTGTGAAGGTGTTTCCCGTCTACATCCAAAAGCAGCAGCTGGACACCTTCGCCACTGAGCTCATCCGGGAGGCCGAAATTGCCGGACAGGTGGGCGGTGAAACCAGCCTCCGTGAGCAGCTTCTGCGGGAAAAGACCGGGCTTTCCCCCAGCGTGGAATGGTCTGAAACCGGCAGAATCCAGCTCAATGAGGAAGTCACGGTAACGGTCACCTACCAGACCAACATCGGGCTGTTCGGCGGCTTCGGATCGTTCCCCATTACGCTGAGAGCAGACGCGGCGGGAAAGAGCGAGGTTTATTGGAAATGATGGATAAAATCAAGCAAATCCTACGGGGAAAAGGTGGCGCGGGCTTTCCGCTGATTATTGCGATCACCCTGTCGCTGGTCATCATCTTCACCGGCATTTCTGAATATTTTCGGCTGATGATCATAGCGCAGGGTGTTCGGGATGCGGTGCAGGCCGCTGTCATCTCCACCGTGGTGGAGAATTACGATGATGTGTACCACGGTGTGCGGGAGGGCTATTCGGGCGCTTACCAGCCCTATGCCGGAGATTTCGAGGAAAGCCTCGATTACGGCGATATTTATGACCGGCTGGACGGCATCCTTGGGCTTTCCTACAATAGTGGCTATCACGAAAAGCGCACCCCGGACGGCAAGCTGGAATTTAAGGCCTGGAACCTAAATGTGGATATTCGCAATGCACCTTTTGCGTCAGGGGATCATGCCTCCGACCGCTTTGAAGCGGACAGCACCATCCTGCTGGAGGTTCCCGTATCCTTTGGCGGGAAGCTGCTGCCGCCCATGACCATCAAGGTCAAAACCAGCGCCGGGTATACGCCGAGGTTTTGACTGGTTTCAATTTTTTCTATAATATGGATAGACTTTTTGAAAATTTCGTGGTAGGGTGTGACTTAACAAGAAGAATCTCAAAATTTAACAATAGGAGGATACTCTTATGAAAAATATGAATCCCAAAATGAAGAAGTGGCTGGCCGTCGCCGGTGGACTCGCCCTCTGTGCGGTGCTGGTAGTGCTGATCGGGCAGCGGCTCCAGACGCCGGAACCGGCAGATGCGCCCCTTCCGTCCCAAAGCTCCGAGGTAAGCAATGTGACGGTAGACCCATCCGAACCGGAAATTACAGAGAATGAAAAAGAGGTCACCGTAACCCCGCCCGATACCACTCAGCCGGTAAGTGCCGACAACGGCGCGGTTTCCAGCGGCACCGAGCAGACCATTCAGGGCGATGTGAGCAAGCCCGAATATACCGAGGAACAGCTCAAAGACCCTACGCAAAAGCCCAATGGCGAAAAGGTCACCGAGCCTCCCACGGCTGTCGACCATGACAAGGTGGAACAGCCGAAGGAAACACCGAAGCAGGAACCCTCCTCTAAACCCAGCAGCGGTGGAAACAGCATCCCCGGCTTTGATAATGTGCCGGATGGCGGTGCTAATCATGGAGAAGTTGTTGATGGAGACGGCGATATCAACAAACAGGTTGGTATCATGTAATCTTTAGATAAAAGTGACCAAGACGTAAAGTTAATAGAAGCCCCATAACTAAAGGGCTCTTGGTAATTGAGCCGCAGGTGGATTCATCTGCGGCTCAATTTATTTATAAGGTTAATCTCTAAAGCAGTATCGCCCCTTTTTATATGGTACGATAAGGCAATTGTCTTGTTAGACATATAAAAAACGCAGGAGGCGATGTTTATGGAATTAAGCATTATTAAAAGGGAGTCGGAAATCATCGTAGCGCTTTTCGATGATGACATGCGGCTGGTCAAGCCCGTATGGGAGTTTTTGAAGTATCAACGGCTTCGAGGCATGGCGCACAACACAATAAAAGCGTATGGCAGGGATCTGAAAATATTCTGGGACTATTTGAAACACAGCGGATATGCGTATGATGAGATGTCAATCCAGCGCCTGGGCGATTTTGTAGAATTTCTCAGGCAGCCGCAAGGCAGGCATAGTCCAGCCTTGTTTCAAGACAGCTCGCGACAGCCGCAAACCATCAATCATATCTTGGGGACAGTCCACAGCTTTTATCAATACTGTGAAATCATGAATCAGGTTGAAACCCCCATTTTTATGAAGGATATTGTCCGGCCTCAAAGCATGTTCAAAAGTTTTCTGTACCATACAAGGCGTGACAATCAGACGAAACAATCCGTTTTTAAGGTCAAGGAAAGCAGCAAGGCTGTGAGGCTGGTACAGCCGTCAGAGATAGACGCGGTGTCAGCGCATCTGGGCACTTCAAGAGACAGGCTGATACTAAAAACGCTTCAGCTTACAGGGGCACGCATTGCGGAAGTCCTGGAATTACGGATAGCGGATATTCCTTATCCTGATCCAGCCTCACCCATCAGCATCCTTCAGGACATAAAATCAAAAGGAGGCCGGCGCACGCTATATCTTCCGACATCCTTACTGGAAGAAATCGACCGGTATATTCTGGAGGAAAGAGCCCTAATCAATACCGCACACGATTATATTTTCGTATCGCTGAAAAAAGAGCATTATGGAAAACCGCTAAGCTACCGCGCAGCATACGAAGTGTTCCATACGGCAATGAAAAAGGCGGGCGTTTCCTTTCATTTCCACGCACTCAGGCACACCTTCATCTCAGCCCTCGTTGAAAGCGGCATGGATATCAGCGTTGTGAGGATTATTGCCGGCCACCGGCAAATCACCACCACGCAGCAGTACACTCATATTTCCAACCGATACCTTTTCGAGAGTCTGAGCAAGTACTGGAGCCGCTGTTCCGGCATGGGAGGTGCGCATGGTGAATGACAGCCAAGATGTCTGGACTTTATTAGAAACCGATGAATGCTCCCAATACTATGGGCAGGATTTCCGCTTTGATTTTTCCTATATGAAGGCCGCGCAAATCAAAAGAGTGTACAAAGCATATATCCGGCAATGCTATCAAACGCAGAGCAAGTCGGTATGCAGGCTCTACAATGAAATATTAGGGTTTAAGTACTTTTTCGGCTTTGCGCAGCAGAAAGAAATCCACAGTCTGCGTTCGCTTTGCAACGATGACATCTGCCATTTTATCATATATTTGAAAACCTCGGTCTTAAGAAAAAAGCAAAAGCCACTTGCTTACGCATATCAGAAACGTTGTCTGGATGTTGTAAAAAACGTAATCCGCTGGGGCCAGCTTCATATGCCGGAGGAGGTTCCACAAACAGAAATTTTCGCCGGCAATGAGTATATCGGAACAAACAGCAAGCTTAAAATTGAATTCATTCCAGATGAAATTATGGCTCAGGTTTCATCCGCCCTGGAAGATGAGCAAAACCCATTTATGAAATACGGCATTATCATCCTGCGTTCCACCGGAATGCGGATTGAGGATATGCTTCGGTTAAAAACGGGATGTCTCGCCCCACACCCCATCAGCGGCGCCACATTAACCTGGTACAACCATAAAAACAGAAAACCGCAGCCGCCGATGCCAATACCGGACGAATGTGCCGATGCTGTACGAAAGTTGGCAGAGCACACAGAGTATCTAAGAACGCAGGCCTCCCTCGAACTGAAAGAGCTTATATTTTTGAAACTGCGCAGCAAAGGCGGCAACGCGGGCAGGGTCACACGTATTGGGCAATCAGAATTCAGAAACGATATGCGGGATTTTGCATCAAGGAACAATATCACTGACCAGGGCGGTGAGCTTTATCGCCTGACGCCGCACAAATTCCGGCGGACTTTGGCAACGGATATGCTTTCCAAGGGCACGAACATCAGTGTAATCCAGTCTGTCCTTGGGCACAGCGCGGTTGGCTCCACGAAAATGCATTATGCGGACGTAAAAGACAGCTCCCGTGCGGATGTTTTCCGTTCCATCGGAATCATCGGGAATATTCAAGCCGTCGATGAGTCGGTTATACCGGACAGCGCGGAGCTGTCCTGGTTTCAGGAAAACCGGAATGGTTGTGCCAGAATGTGTGACGGCTACTGCACGCAGCCATTTCAGCAGGGCGTTTTATGCGAACGCCTGCTGAACAGGCAAAAATGCTATACATGCAGCCGATATATCACAACCCCGGAGTATTTGGAACACCACAGGGAATATCTGCGTTCCCTGGAGGAGCAACTTGCCAATAACCCATACGGGCATCACTATGCCGAACACTTTTCGGGGACAGTAGCCGTCTTAAAAGAAATCATTGCGGGACTGGAGGCGTTAAAAGATGATTGAGGCATTGAAACAGCAAGTCCTCTCCGGAGGGGCTGACTTTGAAAACATAAAAATCGGGAATTCATGGTTTGTAGAGGATACATGGGATCTCACACCGTACATGCCGCGTAAAACGCTGTCAAGTACCCATAAGCAAATCCGTTTTGGGTACATCGGCGATGAGCAAATGAAACAGATTGTGAAGCAGTATGCCTACTTTCGGCTGGGTCAAATCAAACCCTTTTCCGTCCATCATGAGATCAATGGGGTTCTTCCGGTAGTTTTTGAGTATTTCAAGTTGATGGGAATCAACAGCTTCCGGGAGGTTACACAGGAAGTATTCCTGGAATTCGCATTATGGATGAAGGATGTGAAGCAGTATAAACGCTCAGTTGGATTTAAGCGCTCTCGTATTTTACAGCAAATTATTCAGACAGGCCAGATTAAGGGATGGGATGTCCCATGCGAGAATATCTTCCTGCATATGTCGGCGGCCAGTCTGTGGGGAAACCGTGCTTCGATGAATCGGGAAAGCAGTAAGTTCAAACCGATCCCGGAGGATATTTTCAATACAATCCTTGACTGCGCTGTTAACAAAGAAACTGATGTCTTAACAAAGGCGGGCATCATCATCCAAAGTCAGACAGGGCTGCGGATCAGTGAAGTCGTGTCTATTCAGGAGGGCTGTATCCACACCACAGATGACGGGAACGCCTATATGGAGATTATGCTGGGAAAAACGGAACGCGCTGAACCAGCCCCGCATAAGGTATTTGTCAATCAATTGGTATGCGATGCGGTAAGAGAATTGAGCGATTACACGAAGCCGCTTCGGGAAGAAAGCGGCCTGAAAGAGCTGTTTTTAACAAGGGCATTACGGTTTCATAATCATGTGGTGGTATACAAAACCGACCTTTTTGCCACATACAAGATAGCTCCATTCATCAAGCGATGGAACATCTGCGGCAGCGATGGTGAGGTTTACCCTCTAAAAAGCCATCAATTCAGAGCGACTTATGTGCGGGAGCTGATTAAGCGTAAACTGCCAATCTCATATATTATGAAGCAGTTTGGGCACGTATCCATTGAAATGACCGCTCACTACCTGACCTTGCAGGAAACCGAAGTAAAGGAAATCTATGCGGAGATTATTCTAAGCCCTAACGCAAAGCTCGCCGGCCTTAGAGCCTCAGAGATTCAAAACAATCTCCAAGCCTACTTCAGAGGACGGGCTGAAACGGATATCGATTTGGTGATTTCAGAACTGGCAAGTGCCGCCAGTTTCAATCCGCTCCCCAATGGCATCTGTTTGTATGATTTTCGCCGCGGCAACTGTACAAGCGGTGACGGATGCTTCTTTTACAACTGCCCGAATTACATCACGGAAATCAGTTTTTACCCGGTGCTGAAAAAAGAACTGGAGCTGATGGAGCGGGAAATGGAGCGGTTCCGTTCGTTAGGCCGAGAACGGGACTGGCAGCGGCAATATGTGAAATATCAGTATTTAAAACCATTGGTGGAAAATTTGGAGGTGCAGATAGATGATTGAAAGAAACACATCCGGCCTGAAAGCGCATTCTGAAACAAAAAGTGCTAAGACCGAAAAGAAGGTCAATACCGCAATCGACCGTTTGAAACAGGACAAACGACCTATTAATTTCAACACGATTGCTGCGGAGGCTGGCGTATCCAAGGCTACCCTGTATAACCATCCCCGTTTAAGAGAGCGCATCTCCAGCCTTCGGATGATGCAAAAGCAATCACAGCAGCAGCCCGTTCCTGTTGAAAACATGGATGCAGTTAAGCTTCTGCGTGCTGAAGTCCGGCGATTGAAAAAGGATAAAGAAAATCTCATCCTGCAGCTGCTGGAATTTGAGGAGATAAAAGAGGAAAACCGCAAACTGAGGGACAGGCTGTCATTGCAACCCCGGCAAGAAGTGATTGACAACCGATTTATTCAAAAGCTTCGTGAAAGCAGTTTTGCCGCAATCTCAGGCAGGGCTGAAGCCGAAATTTTACGTCGGTTTGGCGGTGAAACTCTTGGGGTAGAGTCAACTGAGCAGGACTTTTATGAGCAGATTCGGAAAATCATCTCAACGTATTAGACGCGGAGGAATATCTAATGTGTAAAAATCCCTGTAAAACAAGGCGGTTGTTTCGTGTTAGACATCCGCCTCCTAAAGATAAATCATGGACTAAATAAGAATATACCCCATGGCACGGTTGAAAGATACCGTGCTTTTTTATTTGCAGAAACAGGAGGTTAGGATGAAAAATTTACTTTTAAGAGCCCTGCCGCTGTTCCTCATTTTGTGTATGCTCTGCCCGATGACTGCTTTTGCCGACACCGGCGGCAGCGGGAACATTGACGGCGGTGGCGGCGGGATGGGTCAGGGAACCAGCACCAATTCATGGAGTCCCGGCAACGAAGGTGTGCGTGTAACAGTTGTTCGCGCAAGCGACCATGCGGTGGTCACCACACCTTTTGACTTTACCAATAAGGCTCCCTCGGCGGGAATATACCATTTTGGAAAGGTTAGCAAACTGCAATATAATAACGGTGCTTCACTAAGCCCGGTAAAAGGTGGCTATACCTATAAAAATCCCGGACAGACTATGCCACGCATCATCAGCACTAACGGCAGCAACAACATTGAGGCCATAAAGAAATACTTCTGTTCCGAATACGTGGTTAAGCGTATTGCGGAAATTACAGGCATGAATTATGACGTTCTCATCGGCGGCGAGTATAAAATTCTTTTGGAGCCACTGGCTTACTACAAGTTCGAGGGCAATATGTTTGCCACCACCGCCACCGAGGCGGCGCTCTATGATGAGCAGACCAGCGGTCTGTTAAGGCGGCGGATGGTATCCCTCACCCACAAGAATCTGCCTCTTGCTATGTTTCTGGAGGTAAGCGATCTCGGCTATCCCGCATGGGGCGGCAGCAAGACCAGCGCCGCCACCAACGCGGATATTAAATCCAGCCTTGGGCTTGGCATCGTCCGATTTGAAGAAAAGCCGGAGAAACCGCAGATTGAAGCCTACGACTACGAGTACCGTGTCAACACCGATGTCATCACGGCAGTGAGAATCAGCGGCGGTCAGTCTGATCCCGACAGCCCCACCCGCGTCAGCTTCAACATCGGAGGCCAGACCTACAGCGTGGGCAATGTTTATTACCCCGACGGCGACAGCCAGCTTGCGTGGGTGAAATGGAGAACCCCGGATACCGAGCAAAACATGACCATTAAGGTGACAGTGTCCGGCCCCGGCAACACAGCGAAAACGACCCTCAACGTGAAAATCGTTGATCTTGATAAGAACCCGCCACCCAATCCCGTAGCCGATGACCGCAACGACAGTTTCTCCCGTGTTTCTGTTCCAAGTAGAGCAGTGAAAAGCACGGTAAGCTGGAGTGTCTGGCGCCCGTGGTGGCAGGAATATTGGGTGTGGCACAGCGGCGATGAGGACGATGATGGATATTGGTGCGACCATGGGTGGTACGAATTTGATCTGGATCGCTACAGCGCCAGCCTGACCGCAGCCATGAGCATTCAGTGCGACAGCAAAAATCCTACTGCCAGCGGAAGAACTATGAAATCCGGGTACGGCATCAACCAGACCGCCACCGGGAGCATCAGCTCCAACCAAAGCTCGGCGGTAACCCAGCCGCAGAATGCGGTCAGCTATTTTCCCGAATTCGGCTACGAAACCTATTGGCGACTGTTGGAGCGAATGGGTACAGGGCGGTTTGAGTTTCAGAAAAATCCCTATTCCACCTACAAGAATCGGACCCATTTCAGCCCGATCTGGATGCCCGATGGCGCCTATACCGTCAACACATGGCTCATAGATGCGTGGACGCCCGATGGAATGCTGTCCGCCAACCTGACCGACAGCCTGACCATCAAGGGAAATTTGTGGCAGGATTGGCACGCTGGCCCTAAAAAACCTTAGCTATAACACAGAAAAAGAACAAGGTGGCGGGAGCGATCCTGCGGCCTTGTTCCTTATTTCAGGAAGGTGGTTTTCATGAAAAGATACAAAAAAATTGCACTGGCACTCTCGCTTGTTCTCATGGTAAGCCTGTTGTTTAGCACAACCGCTTTTGCGGCAAACGGCGATGTGGCCGGGGCAATCGAAGGAACGTGGAACGACGCCTCCAGCCAGATTAAAACCGTGGTCAACAAGGTGGTATTCCCCGCCATCGACCTGATTCTGGCGGTGTTTTTCTTTGCAAAATTGGGGACTGCATACTTCGACTATAGAAAACACGGACAATTTGAGTGGGCGGCGCCTGCAATTCTGTTCGCCTGTTTGGTGTTCACACTGACGGCGCCGACCTATATTTGGACAATTCTCGGAATGTGATGGTGAAATAGAAGATGGGCAATCTCATCCTAATTGGTGAGATTGCCCATACTTTCAGCCTATTGCAGGTTATATGCAATATAACATTATCAACTTGTCTGCATCTAAGAAAAAATGCAGGCGCTGCAATTTATTATTTCCAGTTTCTTGTGATAGCTGCAAAGTTAAAACAGAAATGCTCTTATAATCAGCCATAAAACAAGAAGCCAGATGGCCACAATCAGGAGAGCATAGTACCACTTTTTCGGCTTCCCGCTTGCCCATTGGCCCGTTGCTTCTTCCCGATAATGTTCAAATAGCTCTTGCGGGATAAAACGAATGGTAAGCGCGATCAGAAAGGGAAGCAAAATGACATCGTCAAGATACCCCAGCACGGGAATAAAATCCGGTATCAGATCAACCGGTGATAAGGCATAGGCGACGGTTACACCAGCCAACACTTTTGCAATGGCAGGAGTGTTTTTGTCCTTCATACACAGAAATACCGCTGGGATATCGGTTTTCAACTGTCGTGCTCTTTTTTTCAAATCCATAGTTATTATCCTCTCAGGATGAATCTCAGGGCTTCACATTTTGTTATTCACCAATTTGAATCAAGCGAGAACTGTGCGTGCTCTCATTCAGACGATGGGAGATAGACAATACGGTCCGCCCCTTACACGCCCGTTCCAGGCCCTGCAGCACCCGCAACTCAGTTTCACTGTCTAGATTTGCAGTGATTTCGTCCAGCAGTAAAATTTTAGGCTGTGACGCAACCGCCCTTGCAATGGAGAGAAGCTGAAACTGACCTTGAGAGAAGGTGAGCTTTTCCACCGGCGTGTTGTACCTCTGGTCCAGTTCCATAATATTTTCATGCAGGCCTACCAGTTTTGCAGCTTCTTCAATCTGTTTCTGACCGATGGAATCATCAAACAGAGAAATTTGCTCCGCCACAGTTCCGGCAACTGAATGAAAGGTCTGCTCCACATAACCGAACAGCTTTCTTTTTCGTTTATCTGAAATTTGGGCGGCATCAATGTCATTGATCAATATTTGCCCTTTTTGCGGAGCATACAAGCCAAGAATCAACTTGAACAGCGTGCTTTTTCCGGCACCGGTTCTGCCTATAAATGTGACTGCTTCGCCCTGCTGCACAGAAAAACTCATATCCTGTAAGACTACGGTTTTATCGTCATATCCAAATTCCACATTGTCAAAGCTAATAGCTGATTCCCCGTTTGCGTCGGAAAACGCCCTGTTTGAGGTGCCCTCCGGTACGGTGCGCTCTCTTTCAGACAGGAATTCGTTGATTCGCTTTACGCCTGCCACAGCAGACTGAATGTTCTGGATCTCCATGCCGATGCTTTCAAGCGGCTCAAACACCTTGCCCACATAGGCGATGATGGCAACTGCCGTACCCACGGTAATTCCAAAAAACTGTTGCATTCCACCGCCCAAAGCGGCGAACACCATCATCACTGCAATCACGCAGGAGCTGACAAAAATGACGATGGGAGAATAAATGGAATCATACAGATTGGACTTATCGAGGGCACGGTAGCTTTCCTCAATATAGGAATCATACTTTTCTTCCATGTACTTTTGCCGAAACAGGGTATGAATCGTGCGGATGTTATGAATGGTTTCAGGCACATGATTGTTTACCTTGCTGACGGCGACACGGTTTGCAAGCTGCGCCTTGAGCATTCGCTTTTGAAACAGACGCGTCATGGCGAACAGCGCCGGAGTCACCAAAAGCATCAGGATTCCAAGCCCGGTGCTTTTATAAAAGATGACCATAAGAATGCTCAGTACCTTAAACGCATCGGCAACCATCCCGATAATGCCGTTTGTAAAGAGAGAATCCACCACATCCACATCATTGACAAAGCGAGAGGTGATTTTGGCGGGGGCATGCTGTGTAAAATAAGCCGCCGGCAGTCGTTTCAGTTTGGCGCAAAGCTCGCTGCGCAGACTATGGGTCATCTTTTGCCCGAACACCGTAATCATCACGCTCTGACCTGACTCCAGCAAATCAGAAAGTGCCAGCAGCCCAAAGTAACCAAGGGGCAGCACAAGAGAAACGGCCTGCCGTCCGGTCAGCCGGTTTACCATCTGCTCCAGAACAAGGGGAGGAAACAGCGCGGCTGCCACACAGGCGGCGATCAGAATACCGGTGAGAAGGGTCATCCCACTGTTTTGACGGACGGTCTTCCGAAAAACGACGCCAAGTCCGTTCTTATTCTTCATGGCCTGCACCTCCCATTGCCTGCGCCTGATAGAGTGTCTCATAGGTGCTGTTTCCCCGCATCAGCGCAGAATGGGTGGAAAGTACGCTCGTGCCATGCTCCAGAAAGAGTACATGATCCAACTGTGGAAACAGCTGTAAACGGTGGGAAATTAAAATAACGATGCGGTCTGCAGCCAGCAGACGCAGATTTGCAAAAATCTCCCGTTCGGTTTTTTGGTCCACTGCGGAAAAGGGGTCATCCAAAATCAAAATCTGCCGTGCATGATAGCAGGTGCGAGCCAGCGCAAGACGTGCCTGCTGACCGCCCGACAGACGGATTCCACCGCTGCCGACGGAGGTAGCCGCTCCCTGCGGCATTTTACAAATTTCATCTGCCAGACACACCGTTTTCAGGCAGCGGGCTATTTCGCCTTTTTCACCCAGACGAATATTTTCTTCAATGCTCTCTGTCATCAGCTCCGGTTCATGCCCCAGATAGGACAGCAGCCGGCTGCGCTCGTATAAACTCAGCGTGCGCAGTTCTCGCTCATCTACCTCAATGCTACCCTCGTAGGGCAGTTCCCCCAACAGCGCCTTGCCCAGCATGGATTTTCCGCTGGCAACTGCTCCCGTCACGCCGATGATTTGTCCCGGCTGTGCGGAAAAAGAAATCCCGTGCAGCACCTGCTGCCCGTTTTCCCAGCGCAGAGACAAATCCCGCACTTTAATCGATGCCCCGGCAGAAAAATCCATATCGGACAGAGTAGACTGCTCCACATACTCTTTCATAAGCGGTTTGATTCTCGCCCAGGAAACCTGTGCCTTTTGAACAGAATTAAACAGCTTCGCAGTCTTGGATGACTTGAGCGCCATTTTGGCAAAGCAGGACAGGAATGTGGTGAAAGCGGCGATATTCCAGTTGCTCCAGCCAGTACCGGTAACATTTTTACCGCCCAGATACAAGACAAATATCACACCGCACATGGAAATGATGTGGTAGAGCGGCTGCATGGTGTTCTCCCAAAAATTTGCTGCCACTGCGCACTTTTCATAGTCTCTCAGGTACCCCTCATAAGCTAGGTCCCTGTTTTTATCACAGCTGTAAATGCGATAGGTAACCGCATTGGAGACTCTGTCCATGGTGGCACCGTTCAGCCGTTCGGCGCTTTTTTTGTATGTCCCGTTGTACTGCGTTACCCGGTGTTTCAAACGTCCTGCGATGAAATAAGCGACAGGGGTAAAGGCACAGGAAATCAGCGTCAGACGCCAGTCGTAATAAAACAGCATGGCAAGGTACGCAATCAGCACCACGCCGGTATCAAACACCTCTGTGGTGAACTTTCGCATGCCCTCCGCGCAGGCATCCACATCCGATACCGCTTTGGTCATCACCGTTCCAATGCTTTCTCGCTCCAGTTCATCCCGGCTCATGTTCACGAGGCTGTTGTAGAGCATATGACGCATGTTGCGGCTGGTATTATTTGCAAAACGGCGCACATAGAAGCGCTTCACGCAGCGCATGACCTGCACGGCTAAAATGACAATCAGATAGACCACCGCCAGTGACAGCATGGCGGAAAAGGATTCACGACCACCCATAATGTCGAACAGGCACTGTGCCAAACGGCCTTCAAAATATGGCCCCGCAATCATTCCAACATTGTAAAGGATGCCTGAAATCGTAACCAGCGTGAGCGACCAACGTTCCATCTTGAAGTAGGACAGAATATGGTCAGGCTGAGAAACCTGTTTGATATTTTGATTTGTGCTGCTCATTTTCCTCCGCTCCCTTCTAAAAAGCGGTGAATGAGGTTTGGAAAGTCTGCCTTGCTCTCTGCCTTGGAGCGCGTGTAAAGGATGTTCAGCAGCCGACAGAACTCAGCATTTTCCTCAGGAGACAATGTTTCCTGCAAATATTCATAATAAAGAGCTTCAACGGAAGCCTTGGAGTTTTTTAATTGGTCAGCCTTTTCAGTGGCATAGAGCAGCTGGCTGCGGCCATCGGCAGGGTTTGCCTTTCTGATAAGATACCCCTTTGCCTCCAGATTGGCCGCACGGCGGGCAGCGGCCCCTTTATCCAATGCGAGAATCTCCCGAATGGCAGCCTGTGTGATGCCGGGATTTTTGCGAACCACATGGATGAAATCATATTCCGCAGTTCCAATACCGTCCAGCTTCAGCATACGGGCAGTAAACTTATTGACTTCACGGGCAATCTTTGTGATTTGCCGTTTAGTGGCATCCATAATAGCACCTCCAGCATAAAAAAGATGTAGTATCAACTAAACTGTATGATACTACATCTTTTATTTTCTGTCAATGAAAATGGATATTAAAGGATCTAAGGTGAGGTTTGAAGAGAAAACATGTTCACCATATGAACAGAGGAAAAAGGAGAAAAATGATATGATAACTAAAATTCGCTCACCTGCCTTTGACAAGGATACTCTGGACTATATTGTTCTAAATCATCCACACTGCACAAGGAAAAGGTTGAAACCACAGTATCAAATGTGTTGTCGTCAAAATGAAGTGCAGCGGCACTTTCCGAAAATAACGCAACCTCGATGGCACTATCCTTCAGCTTTCTAGGATAAGCCTCCACAGTAGCAATGTGTGTAATATTAGTAGGATAAAGGGGAAGGTTGGTGCCTTCCCCAATTCCTATTTCAAGAATGTTGCCGTATGCGTGTTTCAGCAGTGCGGTACGCTTTTTCAAAATGGAATTTTTTCCAATATTCCATCGCATCAGCGTTGGAAAAGCAATATCTTGATACCAGCCCATAGGCTTACCTTCTGAGCAGCTTTTTTACAAGCTTCACAAGCTCATACCAGAACACGGCTACTGCTGCAATCCCAACGGCTTTCAAAAGCATGGGTACAGACAGCGGTGCCAGCTTCAAGAATGCATTCAGCGGAGAGTAAAGGATAATGCCCAGCATCGCAAGTGTTCCGAAGTTCACGGCCCACATTACCTTGTCTTTTGCAAGACGAATGATAGATTGCAGGGCGAAGTCATGATCAGAGCTGTTCACCTGCACCAAGAATAAGTTGGAAATCATAATAATGGAAAGCCCTATGGCGCGGGCAACCGATGCATTGTCTGCATTGCCGGAGAGCGTCACATAGTAAGCACCAAAGGATGCGGCAAAGATGACAAGACCCTGCAACACGCTTTTCGCCAGAATGTGCGCAGTCAAAAGCTTTTCCTTGGGGTCACGAGGTTTTCGTTCCATAATATCTGTTTCGGCAGGCTGGCGCTCCAGCACAATGGAGCAGGTGGGGTCAATCAGCAGCTCCAAAAGCACAACGTGCAGCGGCAGCAAAAGCAGTGCTGTCGGCGCAATGCCGAGGATAGGTGCAAGCAGGGAGGCAAATGCAATAGGGATGTGAATGGTGAACACATAGCCCACTGCCTTGCGGATATTATCATAAATTCGCCTGCCATCCTTGACTGTTTCCACAATGGTGGTAAAGTTGTCGTCCATTAAAATAAGGTCGGCGGCCTCACGAGATACCTCACTGCCACGCTTGCCCATTGCAATGCCGATGTCTGCATATTTTAGAGCAGGTGCATCATTAACACCGTCACCGGTCATAGCAACAATCTCGCCGTTGTCCTTAAACGCTTTCACAATGCGCATTTTATGTTCAGGAATAACACGGGAGAAAATGCTGACATCCTTAACCCTTTCACGCAGTTGCACGTCAGTCATTTCGTTTAGCATATCGCCTGTGATGATATGGTCACTGTTTGGCATACCAATTTTCTTTGCAATAGAGGATGCGGTAATTCCGTTGTCGCCTGTAATCATAACAACACGAATACCCGCCCTATTGCATACCGCAATGTCTGCTTTTACGCTTTCACGTGGGGGATCTGCAAGCCCGATGAGTCCGCAAAGCGTCAAACGACAATCGATGATTTGTGCTGGAATTTCCGATTCGCTCTGAGGGCTTGCAGTGGCAACCGCAATGACTCGCAAGCCTTGTTTCGACATTTCGGTAATTTTATGCTCCGCTACTTCTTTGTCGTTCTCCGTCAGCTCACAGATGGTCAAAATACGCTCTGGTGAACCTTTTGCGGCAATAACAATGCTGCCGTTTCTTCTCCATATATGTCCCATCATTTTCAGTTCATTGGTAAAAGCATATTCGCTAATTAGTTCGCCGCCAAAGAGATGTTCTTTGGAGATGCCAAGCCCATCACAATGTTTAAGCATTGCTTTTTCCATTGGGTCATAGGCGTCAGTTTCGCAGCCAAGCCCCATCACTTCACACAAGTTATGGGTGTCGCCATCAGCCGCCCAAGTGTCCTGCACAGTCATCTGGTTCATAGTGATGGTACCGGTTTTGTCTACGCAAAGTACCGATACAGCACCCAGCGTTTCAACGGACGGAAGCTTGCGTACAAGTGAGTTTTTCTTAGCAAGCCGCCACGCACCCATAGAAAGGAACACGGTAAGAATCACCGGAAACTCCTCGGGTATCATTGCCATCGCAAGGGTAATACCAGATAGAATACTCTCAATGAGTCGGTCTCCAAAGCCATGGTCTGGTATGTTAAACCAAGTGAACACACCCACAAGGGCAAACAAAACGGCCGCTATTCCAGCGCATAGCTTAACAAGGCTGCCTGTCTGCTTTTGAAGCGGAGTATCCTCATCGGGTGCTGCGGCAACATTTGCACCGATTTTACCGTATTCGGTAGCTCCGCCGATTTTGTCAACCAGCACTGTTGCTGTTCCTTGTGTGACCAAAGTTCCTGCATAACAGTAATCCTTCCGCCAATAGTCAGAAATGGGCTCTGCACTTTCGGTTGGAATTTTCCACACACCTTCTGCTTCGCCTGTTAAGGAGGACTCATCCACGCACAGGTCATTACATTTTAGCACAATACCATCAGCAGGAATTTTGACTCCCTCATAAATCATCATTAAGTCGCCAGGAACAAGATCGCAGCTTGCAATTGTCTGCTCCTTGCCGTCACGAATGACTGTGACATGTGGGGCAGACAAATCCTTGAGAGCGTTCAAGGTTTTATCTGTTTTCCATTCTTGGATGACATCAATGCTGATAATGCCCACTACAAAAATGAGCATAATCGCACCATCTCTGGGTTCACCCAGAATAAAATAGATGATTGCAGCAACAATCAGCAGCAAAAACATCGGCTCACAGATAATGTGCAGAACTTTTCTTAGAAAGCTCTCTTTCTTCTGTGAGGTCAATTCATTTTTGCCATATTGTTCCTGCAATCGTTTTGCTTCGGCGGCGGCTAGGCCTGCCATGTTCAGTTTGTTGCTTGTCATAAAAGTTACCTCCGTTTTAGCCTTTCGGCAGTTGTTTGATAGCTCTATGGCACTCCATTTTCGTGGTCGTTGTTCCATTTGGGTATAAAAATAGCACACCTATGGAACATACTACTGTCCCACAGATGTGCGCATTATGCAATCTGCTGCCACTCGTTGGGTGGCCCGGCCCCATGACCTCTTATAAAAAAGGTTCATCGCCTGCTCAGTTTGTACTGTTGATCTCGCATTCCAAGTAAAGAATGTAATGCAGTGCAAAGAGGTTACTAAATATTATATGCGGCTGTAATGTAATTGTCAACTAAAATATGATAATTTCCCATTTCTTGAAAAAGGGGGGCTTTGTTTGAAAATTAAAATCCGTTCACCGTCCTTATGCAAGTATTGACTGGACGATACTTGGTATGTAATCAGGAGAAAATTGACTTTCGGCGCATAAAGTGATATTATAATGGCAATGATTATAAATGAAAATCAACCATATAATATCACTTAACCGGGAGGTGAAGCACATGGAGCAGATTGGATATGGAGAACACATTGCAGAGACTGTTAAAAATATTCCCTACGAGGCAGCAATTCAAACAGAAAATATTGCGGCACAACTGGCGGAAACCTTTGCCTTGCCCTATGAGCAGGCCAAGGCACTGACCAATGTGAAGCTGAAGCGGATGGCGGACAAGGGCGAAATTGAAAGACTGCAAAAGGGCGTCTATTGTCAGGTGAAGCAGACCATATTCGGGAAAGTTACGCCGAGCATTGAGCAGGTGATGAAGAAAACCCTGACGGAACAGAACGGCGCCAAAATCGGGTACGAATCCGGCGCATTCCTGATGAACAGGCTGGGACTGACGACGTTGATTCCCCGCAACATGGAAATCACCACAAACCGTTATGGCGCAAAGCTGCCGAAAGATTGCCATATTAAGCTGAAAAAGCCTGCTGTGCCGATAACGGACGACAACTGGAAATATCTCCAGTTCATCGATCTGACAATGGCGCTTGCCGATGCGCATATAGATGCGGAGAAGCCGGAGCTACTGCTGACAGGCTATGCAAAGCGACAGGAACTGGATGGTCTTGCCCTGCTGTTTACCGCACGCAAACATTACTCGGCAAAGGTGATACTGCCCCTTATCGATTTACTCATGGAGGTGAACAATGAACTTACATCAGGATAAAGACGCATTTGAAGCCCTGCTCTCGGACGTCAGCCGCAGAACAGGCATCCGAAGCGACATTATAGAAAAGGATTACTATCTGACGCTGCTACTATGGGAGCTGTCCGTAAAGCAGGAGTCCCTTCCCGCATACTTTAAAGGCGGAACCGCCCTGTATAAATCCATCGGCCGAATGAAACGCTTTTCGGAAGATATTGATCTGACGGTTGCAGTTCATGACTGTTCAAAAAGTCAGGGAAAAAAGCGGCTGGAAACATCGGCAAACGGCTATCATACTCTTTCAAGGACAACCGATAAAGCCAGAGAAAGCAATCAGAAGGGCAGCATCACCAGCGTATATGAATACGTTCCTGTAACTGCGGTGGATTCCGCTGATGCCCTGCAGCGTTTTGGCTATGTAAAGGTGGAGGCAACATCCTTCACCATCAGCGAGCCGGTGGAAATCCTTGAAATCTCACCACTTCTTTATTCAGAGGCAACCGGTGAGCAACGCCAAATTCTCGAATCAAATTACGGAGTAAAACTCTTTCCTGTGCAGACCATCAAGCTGGAACGTATCTTCGCAGATAAAATACTGGCTGCGGAATTTTATTACCAGCGGCGTATGCTGTTTGATACCGCCAAGCACCTTTATGACCTTGCCATCATGATGGAACAGGAAAGAATCCGCACCCTGCTCTCAGCGCCGGAAGAACTCACAGCCATGCTCGCCTATAAGCGAAAAGAAGAAAGGGAGCGGATCGGAAGTGACCTGTCGGAAAAACCTTTTTCCCAATTCACCCTTTTTGATGCTGTTGGCACGGATGCCGAGCTGACGGTAGCCTTTTCAAAAATGCAGGAGATTTATGTATTTTCCCAAAGAGACATTCTTTCTCCGGCACAGCTCTCTGAAAGCATGGCAGTCTTGAACCAAACCCTACTCCAGTTGGATGAGGGTCTTGAAAGGACGCAGGCTCCCGGTGAGCATACCCAGCAGAAAATGCTGTAACGCACAGGAGGCGATGCGATGAAGCACGGCGAAATTGTGGGGAAAATTCATAACTCCATGTATCAGCAGCTCCAAAAGAGCGGTATAGCGGCACCGGTGCAGGTGCTGATGGATCTGAGCATCCTCTCCAAAGAGGATTATGAGCGGTGGCGCTTCGGCAAGGTGGATTATTTGGAGCGTGTCTGCAAGGTGAACCTCTCCGAGCTGTCCCTTATCATGCGGGAAATCCGAAGCTATGCCGCCAAAAACAAACTCAAGGCTTCGTGGACTTTTTATAAACAGTGGGGACTGAAAAGCTTCCCCCATGCAAAGAAACTCCGGTTTTCCAAAAGCGGCGGCGAGGACATTGAAAAAGCCTATGCCACCCATTATATAAACCCTGTCAGAGTGAGCGAGCTAAAACAACAATCACAAATACTTTCCAAGGCGCACTGTGAATGAACCCACGGTGCGCCTTTTTTATTTCTCCCAAAAGGCGTTTGCAGCAGCAAAACAAGGAGAGCGGCAGAACCGCTCTCCTTGCTTTTTGCAAACGGACTTTGTTATTTATCGTTGCCGTCGGGTTCTGAATCTCTTTTGAGTTCCAGCACAACACCGTCATCGCCGGAGATGAAAAGCTCCTCCGTCTTTTGCTGCGCACGCTGAAGCAGCGAAATGGCATCTGTCACATCGTTAAACAGCGAATCATACATTTTTTTGTAATCTGCCACGCAACTGACCTCCTTTTCCTTATTTCGGCGGCCACCGTTGTGTGGTATTGAAGCTCTGAACGAACAGATTGTCAAGTCGTTTTTGAAGTTTTATGAATCATTGCGCCCTGCCTGAAATCCGTTCAGGCAGATACAAAGGCACACCGCAGCATTGCTATGGTGTGCCTTTTTTATTTCTACAGAAAAGAGGTGAAAATCCAATGTTCATATGGGACTTCGTCCTTGGAACCGTGATGGATCAGATCATCGAATGGCTCTACGGACAGGTGGTCGGCTTTCTGGCCGACTTCTTTGCACAGATGGGGAACATGGGCGTGGAGCTGTTTGAGATGAGCTGGGTACAGTCCATCGTCCTGTTTTTCTCCTATCTGGCTTGGGCGCTGTACGGAACCGGGCTGGTGGTGTCGGTGTTTGAAACCGGCATAGAATACCAGCACGGCCGGGGCAGCGTAAAGGACACCGCTTTAAACGCCATCAAGGGCTTTATGGCGGTGTCTCTTTTTACCATCGTACCGGTGGAGCTGTTCAAGCTTTCGGTCAATCTCCAGAGCAGCCTCACGGCGGGCATCACCGGGTATGGAACCAGCTTTGGCGACCTTGCCGGAAACATCATTTCCGAGCTTGGCAGCTCGGCGGACATCGGCGGCGCCATGGGCTCCGGCGTGTTCGGCGGACTGTCTGTCATTACCAGCCCCATCCTGCTGCTCTTTATGATTATCATGATGGGCTATGCGGTCATTAAGGTGTTCTTTGCTAATCTGAAGCGCGGCGGCATTTTGCTGATCCAGATCGCCGTGGGCAGCCTGTATATGTTTTCCGTTCCCCGCGGCTATATCGACGGCTTTACACAGTGGTGCAAGCAGATCATTGGTCTGTGCCTGACCACATTTTTGCAGGCAACCATCCTCACGGCAGGGCTTATGGTCCTGCGAACCCATGCCCTGCTGGGGCTTGGTCTGATGCTGGCTGCGGGAGAGGTGCCGCGAATCGCCGGAGCCTTCGGGCTTGATACCAGCACAAAGGCCAATGTGATGAGCGCCGTGTATACCGCACAGGCAGCCGTCAACACCACCCGCACCATCGTACAGGCGGTAGCTCCGAAATAATTATGAAAGGAAAAGCCTATGAAACTAATCTATGTAGCGTCCCCTTATGCAGGGGGCATCGAACAGAATACCAAATATGCCCAGAGAGCGTGCCGCCATGTGATGAATGAGGGGCACGCTTTTTTTGCGCCCCATCTGTTATATCCGCAGCTTCTTGATGATTCCAAGCCGCAGGAGCGCCAGCTCGGTCTGGATATGGGGCTTGCCGTGCTCCCCCGCTGTGACGAGCTGTGGTGCTATGGCGACCGTATTTCCTTCGGGATGCACCTTGAAATTGAGGAAGCGGTCAGGCTCGGCATCCCGGTGTGCCGGGTAATGGAACAGGAAAACGGCTTTGTCATTGGCAGAGTAAAAAACACCGTACCGGCCGAGGCTCCCATACAGGCGATGAGGATGGTCTGATGATGCGCATGGGGAGCCTCTTCGATGGGATTGGAGGCTTTCCCCTTGCCGCCGTCCGCAATGGGTTCACTCCCGTATGGGCCAGTGAAATCGAAGCCTTTCCTATCGAAGTGACGAAAATCCGATTCCCCGAAATGCGCCATGTCGGGGATATTACAAAGCTGGACGGAGCGAAATTGCCGCCCGTGGATGTCATTTGCGGCGGCAGCCCATGTCAAGACCTTAGCGTGGCTGGCCAGAGGGCTGGCTTGGCCGGAGCGCGCTCCGGCCTGTTTATGGAGCAGACTCGAATTGCGAAGGAGATGAGAAAAGCCGATGAGCAGCGAAACGTACCAACTTACCTTGTTCGACCTCGATACCTCGTTTGGGAAAATGTCCCCGGAGCCTTCAGCTCTGCAGAGGGGGAGGACTTCCGGGCGGTCATCGAGGAGATCGTCCGCATTAAGTACAGTGCCTGTGATGTGCCTCGACCTGAGTCCGGGCGCTGGGAATCTGCTGGGGCTATCCTATTGGGAGATGAATTCAGCCTGGCTTGGAGAGTCATGGACGCTCAATTCTGGGGAGTCGCCCAGCGTCGCCGCCGCATCTTCCTTGTCGCAGATTTTGGAGGCACAACCGCACCAGAAATACTATTTAAGCAAGACAGCCTGTTTGGGGATATTGCGCAGAGCGGAGGCCAGAGGCAAGGAGCTGCCGCCCCAGCTCAGGGATGCGCTGATGATACAGGCGGGGCTTGCCTGACCCCGTGGGACGTACAAAGCCGCCGTATTTTTGAAGAAACCGGAACATGGCCTGCCCTTTATGGAGGCGAGGGGGGCGGGCACGGATATATCCAGACAGAAGAAAAAACAGCGATAGCGTTTGCCACCAACCAGCGTGATGAAGTACGGAATTTGCACGATGTTGCAGGGGCAATACAGGCTCAGCCGGGGATGAAGCAGCAGACCTTTGTAGCGGATATCGAGAAAATCAGTGCCTTTCATGTCAACCAAAGGGATGAGGTAATTGATTTAGATGGCATATCTGGTGCGCTGTTAGCAACCCGAAATATGCAGATGCAGACCTTTGTCACCCGACAGCCGCTGTTCTGCTTAAACGATCAGGGCGGCGAACGGATGGATGTCACCGAGGATGTTTCGTCTACACTGCGCGCTGGTATGGGAGGGCATCCTCCGCTGGTATCCCAGCCCAATTGCATGAACGGATGGGACACCCAGCAAAGCCGTGTGTTCACACCGGAAGGCGTGGCGCCTACGCTTGCCGGTGCGGACGGCGGCGGAGGCAGAAACCCGGCAGGGCTTCTGTTTGCGGCAGGAGTTGTCAGCAAGGGTGACGGGGATTGTTTTTTGACCCCTGAAACGCACACCTCGCTAACCGGCGGCGGTGGGCAGGCCGGACAGGGCTACCCCTGTGTGCTTACCGCAGGCTTCTGCGGCAGCGCCAGCGCCGAGGCCAGAGGAATCGGCTATCAGGCGGAGTGTTCCCCCACCATTAAAACAGGCACGGCACCATCGGTGCTCTGCCTCAACGATCAGGGCGGCAGCCAGATGCACTGCACGGAGGATATCACCGGTACGCTCCGTGCCCAGGAGCATGGACATCAACCGTTGGTATTTGACAACCATGCACAAGACTCTCGTTTTACTGGGCCGGTGGCGGTATCGCAAACGGTATCCGCAGGCTTCGGTCAGGGAGGAAACAACCAGCCGCTGGTCATGGCGACTCAGCAGGGCGGCGCTGAAATTGGCGAGGGCATCTGCCCGACCATTACCTCTGCCGCAGGAACCTCCGGCAATAACCAGCCGGTGCTGTTTGAAAATCACGGCATCGACAGCCGCTACACCGGCCCTCATGCTGTGGCGCCCACCATGTCCGCCCAGATGGGAACCGGCGGCAACAATGTTCCGCTGGTGGGGAGTGCCGTTGCCTTTTCGTTGGATTCGAAAGAATCCAACAGCATGAAATCGACAAATCGCCATTCAGGATGCCGGGAAACGGATGTTGCCAGAACCATTGACACAACCAACCCCGACCCCAGCAAGAACCAGGGCGGCATTGCCATCTTGCAGGAAACCATCTGCATTGCGGGCAACACCATCGATCGGGAACCGGAAAACGGCGGCAACGGTCTTGGCTGTCAGCCGGACATCAGCTACACCATTACGACCTCTGACCGGCACGCAGTGTGTGAGCCATACCAAGAGGTGGTGGGTGCGCTGTGCCGCGGGGATGAAAAGGGCATCGGCAACCAGTATGTCAGTCAGAACAAATGCATCGTGGAAAGGCGCAACCTCATTCGCAGGCTGACCCCGCTGGAATGCGAACGGCTCCAAGGCTTCCCCGATGGCTGGACGCTGATTCCCGGTGCATCGGACAGCGCCCGGTACAAGGCGCTGGGCAACAGCGTGGCGATACCCTGTGTGGACTTTGTCCTCCGAGGCATCGCCTATTTTTTACGAAAAATTGATGAGGAACAGGAGGAATTACCCCCATGTACATCTACCCCGACAACCTAAAATCCAAGGCGACCCTGTGGCTGTGGGAGCTGCGGGACATCGGAGTCATCGGCATTGGCTGCCTGATTTCTGTCTTCGCCTTTTCAAGGCTGGGCTGGCTGCCGCCCATTGTCCTGACAGCGGTCTATGCCTTTTTATCCATCCGCTTCGAGGATGTGAGCATCCTTGATTTTATCTGCTACGCCGCCGCTTTCTTTTTCGGAAAGCAGCAGACCTATGAATGGAGGGCGTGAATATGAACCGGAAAAAGAAACAGGAGGCCAGAGAAAAAGCCTCCACCCGCCAGCTCATGGGCATTGATGGTATCACGAGCCACAGCCTTGTGACTCCCCACGGCGAGCTGGTGTTTTTTATGATTAAGCCGACGAATATTAGTGTTTTGTCTGAGAGCAGCGTGGGGGCAAGGATTTATGCCCTCATGAATGTTCTCAAGGGCATCGCTGAAATTGAAATGCTGTGCTTAAACAGCCGCGAAAACTTTGAGGACAACAAGAGCCACCTCAAAGCCAGAATGGACGCCGAGCAGAACCCCGTCATCCGAAAGCTGCTGGCACAGGATATAACGGCCCTTGACCGTATGCAGGTGCAGATGGCGACAGCGCGGGAATTTTTAATCATCATACGGCTTCGGAATGAAAAGGAAAGCGATGTTCAGCCCTATCTTTCCCGTATCGAAAAAAGCCTTAAGGATCAGGGCTTCACGGTACGCAAGGCGGATGAATCGGACATCAAGCGCCTGCTGGGTGTCTATTATGAGCAGAATGTCACCACCGAGGTGTACGAGGATTACGATGGTGAACGTTGGGTTATTTTGAATGAGTGAGCAGAAAAAGGGGAAGTCATATTTCCATTGACTTCCCCTTTTTCTATTTAGCAGTGATGAATGATATAATCTGCCACTTGCTCTGGAGTGATTTCGGATACATCCACCTTACAGGTATTCAGCTTTTCATAAAGAGGAATTCGTTCGATGCTTCTTTGAATCACATCTTCCGTGCGAACACCAGCATCCACATCCTTTTGCAATCGGGTTCGCAGGGCTTGTTCACTGCAAATTAAGGAAATAGAATGCACATTACAGTTGACCATATCCAGCTGTGAAAGGATATCGTCAATAATTGACTGCTGGTGCATCACCCAGCAGAACACGATGTTTTCATAAGCAGAACACCGAATAAAGCTGTTTAAAAGAAAACCAATATTTTCTAAAACCATCTGCTTTGTTTCCTCTGTCACCTGAAAAGGATGCATATCCCAGCACCAATCACCATCCAAAAAGACGCTGTTATTCAGTTTTTGCTTTAGGATTTGACAGGTCGCTGTTTTTCCTACGCCCATCGTACCGCCTATAAAAAATAAGTTCTTCATGTTCGTGCCTTTCCACTATAGCCACTGCTCTGGATTTGCCGCCATCTTTCGCAAAGCTACCACAAATTTCCCGACATGGTAGCCATCGCAAACCGCATGATGGCATTGGATAGCCAGAGGCATCAGTGTTTTGTGGCCTTCCATCTTATACTTCCCAATGGTGAAGATGGGCAGCAGGTAGCTTCCATCAGAAAAAACATTGACGTTGAACGCCGTAAAATCCAGCCACGGGACACTGGAAATGTTGAAAACATGGCTGGGGGTATCCTCTTGTGGGAACAAAACTCCGCTGGCATACTGTGCGGTATCGTGCAAATAAGCTTGATAGAATGTATCAAAGCAACGACCATACTTTGTCCACACGGCTGAAAATGTTTCCGTGCTCGGATTCAAAACCGTATACATCGGGTCGATGACTTCTCAATAGCCCAAATTCCCATCTGCATTGGTTGTCATTCGAAACTTCGTAAACTGATTTACAACGGTTGACAGCATATAGATTTGCGCAGGATAGGCTTTCAATTCTCGTTCTTTTAGCCGTGCTGTCAAGTTAGAAACATCGATATCCACCGTCACACTATAGGAGCACCGCACATTATTTTTGTAATGCTCGTAGTGACTTTTTCTGACCCATTGTTCCATTGGTATTTCAATAAAATTCATAATATTGGCCTCCTAAAAATATAAAATATTGGATTTTAGGAGGCAGTGTCGCTCGTTTTTACCATGTTCATTCACCATCCTAATTACGTCGAGTGCGACTTGTCGTAAAATTTATTGGTAGGTTTTTTCATATTCCATAATTGCCTTGCTCGTATATTCACGCACAAATGCTGTTTTGCTTTCCGTATATCCGTCACGATTATGCTCGAACTGCTTCCAGAGGGAGAGCTTTAATTTCCCATACTTTTGCGCAATCTCAGGATGTTTGTTCAGATAATCCCTGAAATACAATTCATCGTTGTCGCCAAATTTTCTCAGATGCAAATGAAATACTTTTTTAGCAAAGCCCTTGGATGTATACCCTTTATTAAAATCAATGCGGGTTTCAGCTTGTGCCATGCATAGATACTCATTGCATAAAAGTATGTCTTTGATTGTGCCGTGGTCATTCATATTGGCCTCGATCAAAATATCAATAATTGGCTTCGCCCATATGCCTTGGATGGATGTGCTGCCTATGTGATGAATTTTAATTGTATCCGGCAGAACAAGTTCAAGTTTCCCTTTCTCTATTTGGTACCAGTCTGACCAGTACAATTGATGTTCTGTCAATTGAATGGGGAACAACGCCCACAGTTCTTCCAGCGACATTGCTGACAATGGTTTATTCGTAAAAGCACCCCCTATTTTTCTTCACGGTTATATAAAATTAGATGAATTTGTATAAGAGAAAATATTGTTTTATTATACCTCACTTCTTTACGAAAGTGAACCCATTTACCCCAAGCCGTCATAAACGTGGCGGCTTTTCTTATACCCAAAATCAAAATCAGAAAGGAAGAAATGCTGATGGCAAGAAAAAGAAAGCGCCAATCTCCGCCGCAGGAGGATGTAAAAATCAAGGATTTCCTTGACATGATCGCACCGGGCATCATCAAATTCAACACCGACCACTTCCTCTGCGGCAACACCTACCGCTGTGTGTGGGTGCTGCGGGAATATCCCACTGCTACCGAGGAACAGGCCATCCTGCGCCACCTTGGCGAAAAGGACGGCGTGACCCTGCGCATCTATACCCGTCAGGTAACGGCGGCCGAGGAAAAGAAGATCATCCACAATGCCGCCAACAAGAACCGCATGGATAAGAGCAATACCAACGACCTCCAGCAGACCGTCACCGCCGAAAGCAATCTGCAGGATGTGGTCACGCTGGTATCCTCCATGCACCGAAACCGGGAGCCGCTCCTGCACTGCGCTGTGTTTCTGGAGCTGACCGCTCATGATCCCGATGCGCTGAAGCTCCTCCAGACCGATGTTCTCACCGAGCTGGTGCGCAGTAAGCTCAATGTGGACCGGCTCATGCTGCGCCAGCGGGAGGGCTTTCTCGCCGTAGGTCCCGCCGGATACAACGTGTTCGCCAGCCAGTTTGAACGGGTGCTCCCGGCAAGCTCTGTAGCAAATCTCTACCCCTTCAACTACAGCGGCAAAACCGATCCTCGCGGGTTTTACCTCGGCAGGGACAAGTTCGGCTCGAATATCATCGCGGATTTTGACAAACGCGATGATGACAAAACAAACGCCAATGTGCTGATTTTAGGCAACTCAGGCCAAGGCAAGAGTTACCTGTTAAAACTCATTCTCTGTAATATCCTCGAATCGGGCAAGTCTGTTCTTTGCCTGGACCCAGAGCACGAATATGTGGAGCTGGCGGAAAACCTCGGCGGCTGTTTCATCGACCTCATGTCGGGCCGGTACCGGATCAACCCGCTGGAGCCGAAAACATGGGATGAGGGCGGCAGCCCGGAGGATACCGATGCGCCCCAGGCATTTCGCCAGTCCACCAAGCTCAGTCAGCACATCAGCTTTCTCAAGGATTTCTTCCGGTGCTACAAGGATTTTTCCGACCGCCACATTGACGCCATTGAAATCATGCTGGGCAAGCTGTATGAACAATTCGGCATCAGCGACCGCACCGATTTCAGGAGCCTTGCCGCCACAGACTATCCCGTTTTGTCTGACTTATATGCCCTGATTGAAGCCGAGTACAAGGGCTATGACAAAACCAAATACCAGCTCTACCCGCCAGAACTTTTACAGGAAATCCTGCTGGGGCTCCACTCCATGTGCATGGGCGCGGAAAGTCAATTTTTCAACGGCCACACCAACGTGACCTCCGACCGTTTTATTGTGTTCGGAGTAAAAGGCTTGCTCCAAGCCAGCCGGAATGTGAAAAACGCCCTGCTGTTCAATGTGCTGTCCTTCATGAGCGACAAGCTGCTGACCGAGGGGAACACTGTCGCCGCCATTGATGAGTTGTACCTGTTCCTCACGAACCTGACGGCTATTGAATATATCCGCAATTTTATGAAGCGTGTGCGCAAGAAGGAGTCGGCGGTGATTCTTTCGTCGCAGAACTTGGAGGACTTCAACATCGAGCATATCCGGGAGCTGACAAAGCCCCTGTTTTCCATTCCGTCTCATGCGTTTCTGTTTAACGCAGGCAACATCGACAAGCGGTTCTATATCGACTCCCTCCAGCTGGAAGAAAGCGAATACAACCTCATCCGCTTTCCCCAGCGCGGCGTGTGCCTTTACAAATGCGGTATTGAGCGGTATAACCTTGCGGTTCACGCTCCGGCATATAAGGAGAAATTGTTCGGAACGGCGGGCGGCAGATAATGAAGAAGGGAGAAAAAATCATGAACAGACTGCAACAGCAGAAAGAAAACAAATCGGGACTCCTCGAAGATATGCTGTCCTTCATCCGCTACACCCCCAACCGGGAAGCGGATCTTTTAGCCTTTATGGAGAAGTACCAGAAAGCGGACTGCGACGAACGCCCCGCTGTTCTGGAGCAGCTTCGGCGCTGCATGGACGGTAAGGAATACCCCGATCCCTATGCCGGGAGCTACCACTATACCCCGGAGGATGTGTCTCTCATGGGGCAGATTCTGGATGATTACATCGACGCTCTCACCTTGGCACAGGGCGATCCCGCCGCCGTTTCTGAGTGTGTGCGGGATACGGTGCTGAAAATCAATGCGCTCAACGAGGAATGCGGACGGTACCTCATTGATACCTGGCGCAGGGAACGGCTGTGCGGCTTCCTCAATTCCGCGGCGGAGCTTGCGGGGCTGTCTCAGGAAAAAGACCTGACCCTGCAGCACAGGATGTGGTAAGGCGGTGGTTAAATGGAGATACAGAGTCAGGATTTCGGGATTGAAATTGAAATGACCGGGCTTACAAGAAGCCGTGCCGCCGGGGTGATTGCCGAGCATTTCGGCACCACAAAAGAATATGAGGGCAGCTTCTACGACGCCTATTTCGCAAGGGATACCACCGGGCGCAAATGGAAGGTCATGAGCGACGGCAGTCTGGACTGCCAGCGGAAGGAGGGGCGCAGGAAGGTCAGCGCTGACCGGAACTACAGCGTGGAGCTGGTCAGCCCCATCTGTCAGTATGGGGACATCGAAACGGTGCAGGAATTAATCCGCAAGCTCCGGGAAGCCGGAGCTTTTGTGAATTCCTCCTGCGGCATCCATATCCACATCAACGCCGCCCCCTTTGACGCACCCCATCTGCGCAATCTGGTCAACATCATGGCGGCCAAGGAGGATATGATTTACAAGGCGCTGAAGGTCTCGCGGGGGCGGGAAAGCCACTACTGCCAGAAAATTGACCCCGCTTTTTTAGAGCGGCTCAACCGGCAGAAGCCCGCCACCCTCGACCGGCTGAAAAGCCTCTGGTACAACGGCGGCGACGGCAGCCGGGAGCATTACCATCACAGCCGCTACCACTGCCTGAATCTGCACAGCGTGTTTCAAAAAGGCACAGTGGAGTTCCGGGCGTTCAACGGAGATCTGCACGCCGGAAAAATCAAGGCATACATCCAGTTCTGTCTTGCCATGACTGCGCAGGCGCTCAACCAGCGGTCGGCAAGCCCGACAAAAACCCAATCCAGCAACGAAAAATATACCTTTCGTGTGTGGCTTCTGCGCCTCGGCATGATCGGGGACGAGTTCAAAACCGCCCGGGGGCATCTGCTGGATCACTTGGAGGGCTGCATTGCGTGGAAAGATCCGGCGCAAGCGGAAAGGCAAAAAGAAAGGCTGCGGCAAAAGCGAGAGGCGGAGCGTTCACAGGCGCAGGCGCCGCCGGAGGAATCGGTGCCGGAACCCATGATGGAAGCGGAGGACGAACAGTCCTCCGCTTTTACTATGTCCATGTAGAAGGGAGAACGTATGAAAAACAAACTATATATTGCCTACGGCAGCAATCTCAATCTGCCGCAGATGGCGCACCGATGCCCCTCCGCCAAGGTGGTGGGCGCATCCGAAATCAAGGATTATGCCCTTGTGTTTCGGGGCGGCCGAAACGGTGCCGTCGCCACCATCGAACCCTGCGAGGGCGCCTTTGTCCCTGTTCTGCTGTGGAAAATCACGCCAAAGGATGAAGCGGCGCTGGATGTTTACGAGGGCTTTCCCCGGTTCTATGACAAGGAAATGATGAAGCTGCCTCTGGACGGTCAGTCGGTGTCCGCCATGGTCTATGTGATGACGCCGGGGCATCGCTTGGGGCACCCTTCGGAGTATTACTACAACACCATCCGTGAGGGCTACAAAACCGCAGGGTTTGACACCGCTGTTCTGGAGCAGGCGGTGGACTATACCGAGCAGCTCATGGAGAGCGAGCCGGAGCCAGAACAGCAGAGTCTGTTCGGCTTTGGCGGCCTGAAATGGTGGTGACAGCATGGCAGATCCCGCAACCATCACAGCGGTTGCCAAAGCCGCCGTTGCCGTGCTCTCGGATGAGCGCATCCGAAAAACCATCGGCTGGGTGATCGCCGCCGTTCTGTCCCCGCTGATTTTAATCATTGTGCTGGTCTGCTCGTTGCTTTCCGGCACCACAAACCACAACAACACCGCTGTGGAGCTGTGCTTTCACGGCGGTGTGATTCCGGCGAGTATGCCTGCGGAGTACCGGGAATACATCGGGGATATGCGTCAAAGCTTCACCCTCATAGACGGTGCTATTGCCAACGTGAACGCAGAAATGGAGGATGGGGACAGCCTTGACGATTACCGGGTCAAGGCGATTTTTTATTCTCTGTTCTTCGGCGCAGCGTCCCCCTCCCGGCTGGAACACCGGCGCTATGTGAACTGCTTCGTGACCTACGAGGAACGCACCCGCACCGTGGAGAACGGCGACGGCACCACCTCGGAGGAAACCTACACCGTGGCTGTTCCCATTGCTTCGCTGCCCACCGTCTACAACAACATCCGCACGCTGCTGGGCAGAGCCATCACCTATGAGGATCAGGCCAACGCCAATGAAATCTATTACCGCGCCCGGTACGGTACCGGCGCACCCATGGAGGGGGACGGTTCCGATTCGTGGCAGGATTGGACGCCGGATCAGATGGACGGCTTTTATTCCGATTTGCCTGTCGGAGAAGCGGGTTCGGAGGCTGTCCGGCTGGGCCTTTCCCGCCTTGGTGACCCCTATTCACAGGAAAAGCGCGGACAGGGCAGCTACACCGACTGCAGCTATCTTGTGCAGTGGGTGTACAAAAAGCTGGGGGTAAATCTCCCCGGCACCGCTGCGGCGCAGGGAAAATACTGCGTGGACAACGGGCTGACCATTCCGAAATCCAGCCTTGCTCCCGGCGATTTGGTGTTTTGGAGCCACAAGCCCAACGGCCGCTTCATGAACATTACCCATGTTGGCATCTATGCCGGGGACGGCAAGGTGGTGGATGCATCCTCCTCCAAAGGACAGGTCGTCTACCGGGATTTATTTGATTCCGGCAAGCAGGTGCTGTACGCAAGGCCCTATGCCGAAGCGCCAGAAAGCTCCGCCTCCGGCTTAATTTCTCCGCTGGGAAAGAGCTGGCGCTCCATGGTGACCTCCGAATTCGGCGGCAGGACGGACCCCATCACCGGACAGCAGGCGGGGCATTCCGGTCTTGACCTCGGTACCTCCAAGGGCACCTCCATCCGTGCGGCACAGGCGGGAACGGTGAAAACCGTGGTCTATGGCAGTACCGGCTACGGCTACTATCTGACCATTGACCACGGCGGTGGGCTGGTGACTTTATACGGTCACTGTTCGGGGATTCTCGTCCAGGAGGGGCAGACCGTGAAAGCCGGAGAGACCGTTGCCAAGGTGGGCTCCACCGGGCGCAGCACCGGAAATCATCTGCACTTTGAGGTGCGGGTGAACGGCGTGAAGCAGAATCCGAGAAACTATCTGCCATAAAAAAGAAAGAAGGGATGATTTCATGCGTGAAACTATGCTTCGTATCTTGAAGGTTGAGCCGGGGCAGGCGCCCGCGGTCAAGGAAATCCAAAATGACCTTGCCAGTCTGCAGGCAGAGGTTGGAGGGCTGATTGAATGCATCAGTTTTCCAAACGGCTGTGTTGCCGTCTGCAATGAGGAAGGCAAATTAAACGGAATGCAGCCCAACAGAAGGCTGGGAGCAGACATTATTTGCGGCCCGTTTTTTGTCTGCGACACCACCCGTACTGGAAATTTCACTTCGCTGGGCAAGAGTAAAATTGCGGAATACAGCCAGCTCTTTGCTGACATTCCCGAATTCACCGGGCAGGAGCCGGAGCTTCAGCCCGGCTTCACCTTTATCGGATTTGAATATTAGGAGGGCTCCCATTATGAAAAAAGAAAGCATCACGATACAAATGGACGGGGAAAAGCTCCGTGCGGTGAAGCGCTACATGGAGAAAAAGGACGCAGACTTGGAACAGGAGCTTTGCGATTCTCTGCAAAAGCTCTATGAAAAATACGTTCCATCTTCCGTCCGGGAATACATTGATGAGGGCAGTGAAGATGCCCCGGCTCCGGCGAAAAAGCAGAAAGAAAAAATGAAACTGCCCACAGAGACACAGCGGTCGGAGGTACAGTAATGGCCGAAAAAACTTCGTCAGAACGGCGTGATCCGGCGCTGACAGCCGCCGCTCGTCTGTCCGAAAAAGACCTTTCCTTCTCCGATGAAATTATGGAAATGGACGGGCGGCTCAACTTTTATATCAACACCGATTTCGATGTGGATGAGGTGTTCGGCACCAACGTACAAACGCTCGACAATGATGACTGGCTCAATGTGTATGCCAATTTTGACATGGAGTCCCGGCAGGTCTGCGATACACTGGACATTGAGCTGCACCGCGGGGATGGAGGCGGGGAAACTCTCAGCTATCCCTTAAATGCTGCGGAAAAATCGGTGTTTTACGCAAAGATGGACGCTTATTGCCGGGAGCAAAACGGAATCTCCCTGCCAGAGTATTGCGATGCGTTTTTGCAGGAGCAAAACCTCACGCAAGCTCAAAGTATGGGATAAGCGCACCGTTCCCCCAGCGTTGCCCCCTGTTCGCCCCTGTGTAACCTTTTGACTGATGGGGTGGCATCATGCACCCATTCCGCCCTAAACGGCAACGTAAAGGCTGTGTGCGGGGCGTTTGGAAAAGCGCGCCGGCTCCCAAATCCGGCAGCTTCCCACGGTCGAAAAAAGAGCAGGATAAAGGCGGGTGGTCGCAAGCGTCCTCCCGCCAACCACTTCGCCCAGCAGTGCTGGGCGTTTTTCGCACCTTCCCATGAGGTGGTCGGATTGGGACTTTGGCACGGTCAGGGTGGTCGGAATCTGCGAAAACGCAGGGACACAAAGGATTTTATACGGTCACCTCACAGGTGAACACCCACAAAAATGGAGGTTTTACCATGAAAAACAACAAAGAACGAACGGCAGTCTGGCTGTATCCCGAAACCATGGAACGGCTGGACGGCTGGCTGAATCAGGACAACTGCAAAAGCCGCAGCGAGTTTATTGAAAAGGCGCTCTGCTTTTACATGGGCTACCTTGGAACGGAGGACACCTCCTCCTATCTTTCCAAGGCCCTGCTTTCCTGCATGGAGGGAACGCTGCAGAAAACCGAAAACCGGGTGGCAAGTAATCTGTTTCGCCTTTCGGTGGAAATCAGCATGATGATGCATCTCTTAGCAGCCACGCTGGAGGTTACCGATGAGGAACTGCTCCGACTCCGTGGACGATGTGTTTCCGAGGTCAAACGCACCAAAGGGAAAATCCGTCTAGACGATGCGGTGGAGTTCCAAAACAGCGCCGAAGGGTCTGAATAATGGCGCGGATTATTCTCAAGTGCCCCTACCTCAAGGGCAATGAAAAAAACGCCGCCCACTTAAGTAACCTGGTCAAATACATTGCCACCCGTGACGGTGTGGAAAAAATGGAGAGTGCCCACCGGCTCTGGCATTCCACCAAAAAGCAACAGGAGCTGATCGCGCAGATACTACGGGAGTTTCCTGATACCAAGGATTTATTTGAATACGAGGATTACTGTAAGAATCCTAACCGTGGAAATGCCTCGGAGTTTATCTCCATTGCGCTGGAACAGAACCTTGATCAAATCAGCGGCCGGGAAAAATATCTGGATTACATCGCAAACCGTCCCCGCGTCGAAAAGTTCGACAGTCATGGTCTGTTCACCGCCGGGGATGCGCCGCTGGTCTTAGCGCAGGTTGCTGACGAAGTGGCCTCCCACACCGGCAATGTCTGGGCGCCGATTATTTCCCTGCGCCGTGAGGATGCCACCCGGCTGGGCTATGACAACGCCCGTGCATGGAAAGCGCTGCTTTCCTCCAAAGCGATGGAACTTGCGGAGAATCTGAAAATCCATCCCGACCATCTGAAATGGTACGCGGCATTTCACAATGAATCGCACCATCCGCATATTCACATGATTTGCTACAGCACCGATCCAAAAGAGGGCTACCTCACGAAACAGGGCATCCGCAAAATGAAGTCCTCTCTGGCAAATGAGATTTTCCGTCAGGAGCTGATTCCGCTGTACGGTGAAAAGACTCAGCGTCGGGACGAGCTGAAGGAACAGGCGGCCGAGTCCCTGCGGGAAATGATCTGGCAGATGAAGGGCGGCGTTTTGGTCAGCGAGCGAATGGAGCAGCTCCTCACGCACCTTGCCGAACGTCTGCAAACGGTCAGCGGCAAAAAACAGTACGGCTATCTAAAAGCTGACCTGAAAAATCTCGTGGATGAAATTGTGGATGAGCTTGGAAAGGACAGCCGCATTGCCGAAGCCTACCGCCTGTGGTGGGAGGTGAGGGGCAGGATCGAATCCATCTACACTGAAACACCATCCGATCCGCCGCCCCTTTCCCGCTGCGAGGATTTTAAGTCCATCCGCAATAGGGTCATTCAGGAAGCCATGAACCTTGGCAGCGGTGTCATGATCTTTGAGGAACCGGCCTCTGTGGAAACCGCTCTGCCGGATGCCGCCCCGGATGACGATACATCCGCCGTGGAGGCTCCACCGGAGAATGCATCAGCCGAACCGGAGGATGCGTCCGAACCGCTGCCCCGAATGTCTTCCTCCGATGTAGAGAAATCCTCCGGCTCATGGTGGACGGAAGAATACAAGCTGGCAAAGCAACATCTGCACGGCGATGAGGACGCCGGAATCCCGCAGGATTTTCACACAGCCCGTGAACTCTTCCTCACGGAAGCGGATAAAGATAATCCCCTGGCGCTCTATGACCTTGGTCGTATGACCGCCGACGGGCTTGGGTGCGAAGCGAACGCCGATGCAGCCTATGGCTGGTACGAAAAAGCCCTTGCGGTGTTTCATGCTGCCGAGGAAGAAAAGCCTTGGAAATACACCGAGTACCGCATCGGCAAAATGGTTGCCGCTGGGCTTGGAACAGAGCAGGATTATCTGCAGGCGGCGGACTGGCTCACCCTGTCCGCAAACGAGAATTACAAATATGCACAGTATTCCCTCGGCGGTCTGTATTATCACGGTAAGGGCGTGGAGCACAAGGTGAATTGCCCCGAAGGGGCAAGAGAAGGTGGCCTGGGCCAAGATCATGAAACCGCCTTTGACCTCTACACCCGTTCGGCAGACCAGAGCTTTCCCTATGCCAGCTTCGAGCTTGGTAAAATGCTGCGGGACGGCATCGGCTGTGTGAAAAACCAGCCGGACGCTGACCGTCGTTTCAGAGAGGCCTTCCACGGCTTTGTTTCTCTGGAGGAAAAAGGGCACGACGATAAGCTCCAGTACCGGCTGGGCTGGATGCTTCTGAATGGCGTCGGCACAGAAAAGGATGAGGCCGGAGCCAAGGAATACTTTGAAAAGGCGGCGACGGTAGGAAATCCCTTTGCCTGCTACCAGCTCGCCAAGCTCATTCTTGCAGATGAAGCAGCGCCGCTACAGGAGGTGGAAAAGGCTCTCGGTTATCTCCGGCAGGCGGTGGAGGCTGAAAATCCCTACGCCGCATATTTTCTCGGCAAGCTCTATGAAAAGGGGCAGCACGTCCCGCAGAACACGGCCGAGGCAGTACGGCTCTATACCCTTTCGGCAGAGCAGGACAACGACTTTGCTGCATACCGGCTCGGCAAGCTGTACCTTGGCGGCGAGGGCGTCCTCAAGGATGTGGAAGCCGCTATCCGCTGGCTGACCTTTGCCTCCGACCGGAAGAATCCATTTGCCGAATATGCCCTTGGCGTTCTCTACCTCAAGGGGGAAGATGTTCCGAAGGATGTGCCCGAGGCATTGGAATACCTGAAACGCTCCGCCGCACAGGGAAATCAGTTCGCACAATACCGGTTGGGCAAGGTTTACCTCATAGGAGAAGATGTGCAAAAGGACATTCCAGCTGCCCTGCAATTTCTGACGGATGCCGTAGAACAGGGCAACCAATATGCGCAGTACACCCTCGGCAAGCTGTACCTGATGGGAAAAGACGTACCAAAAGATAAGGAAGCCGCCGCTCAGTGGTTTACCCTGTCAGCGGCGCAGGGCAACATTTATGCGCAGTTTTTCCTTGACCATATAGACGAGTTCAAAGACCCCTCTGTCCTGCTGGCGGGCACCCGACTCCTGCATCACATGAGCCGGGTGTTTACGGACAACGCTCCGCCCTTGAAACCGCCCGGACAGCGCACCGACCGCAAGCTCCTGCGCAGGCTCCGGGAGAAGAAGCAGGCGCAGGGTCATGCACGGAACGATCACGAACAGACCATGTCACTCTAAAAACGATGGGAGGAACACCATGAAAAAGCAGAAAAAGAAAACAGGGCGGATACCCATCCAGAAAAACCGGTACCCAAAGTTATGCCGTCCTGCAAAAAGGGCGGCATTTTTTCATCGAATCGGCAATCGCCACAGATAGGAGGTATGTCCATGGGTGCCTATGTGCATTTTACGGATGAACAGAAATACCGTGCCAACAATGTGGATCTGGCGGACTTTCTCCAGCGGCGCGGCGAAAAGCTCCTGCCCAGCGGACGGGATAAGCGGCTGGCCTCCGACCACAGCATCACCGTCCGGGGAAACGAATGGTATGATCACTCCGCGGAGAGCGGCGGGTATGCCATTGATTTCGTGCGGAAGTTTTATGGATGCTCGTATCCCGAAGCCGTGACCCTGCTGCTGGGAGGTGAGCAGGGCGAGATCTATCGGCCCGCCTCGCAAAAGAAACAGGAACCGAAAAAGCCCTTTGCGCTCCCACCGACCCATACGGATATGCGCCGTGTTTATGCGTATCTGGTAAAAACCCGGCATATCGGCCGAGAGGTGGTCAGCTTCTTTGCAAAGCAGAAGCTCCTCTATGAAAGCTGTGAAAAATCTCAGGACGGTACGAAGGAATATCACAACGCGGTATTCGTGGGCTTGGATGAAAACGGAGTTGCCCGCCATGCCCATAAACGTGGAATTTACACCTTGGGGCAGGCATTCAAAGGAAATGTGGATGGCTGCAATCCCCGCCACAGCTTTCACTGGCTCGGCGAAAGCGGGCATCTGTATGTTTTTGAAGCGCCGGTGGATATGCTGTCGTTCATCACGCTGAACCCGCAGGAGTGGCAGCGGCACAGCTATGTATCCCTCTGCGGCGTTGGAGGCCAGGCAATGCTGTGGATGCTGGAGCAGTATCCGCAGCTCCGGCAGGTGTCTCTCTGTTTGGATAACGATGAAGCCGGGCACAAGGCCAGCGAACGGCTGAAACAGCAGCTTGCGGAACAGGGCTATGAATCGGAGCGGCTCATGTCTCAAGGGAAGGATTGGAATGACGATTTAACGGAAGCCGCACAGCAAAAGCCGGGTAGCTTTGAAATGAGGATGTCATAGAAAAATGGAGCGGCACTTAAGGTAGCCGCTCCGTTTCTCCGCGCTGTTCTTCCCACAAATATTTCACGAGTCCGAAATGATAGATTTCAATTTCGCAGTCAAACCAATTTCTGCCCATCGTCATATTGCAGCCGAATTTGGCTTGGTTGTAACCATAGGTTTCGTCAATGATGTCAATCATCATTTGATTGTTCCGCATCTGTTTGGCAAAGTCTCGGATATCCCATTGTTTTCGAAATTTGTCTTTCCCAGTGCAATATACCCGGCAAAAATCAAAATCTACTTTTGGAAAAAAGATTTGAGTTTTCCCGGTTTGTTCCACTTGATCATCCTGAATCGTGCGAATTCCGTCCTCTATTACAAAACAGATGGTATCGTCTGCTATTTCGATGTGATTAAGCCTGGCATCATGCAAACTCACCGGCAGTATCATGTTTGGCTTTTCATAATCAGGCATTCATAGCACCTCTCTTATTTTTCATTATATAAGATTATCCTACTATAAAATCCTCTAAACTGAAAGGAGCGCCCGATGCAATCCCAAGTCTACATCTTATTCGCAGCGGCCGCCGTGATGTTTCTCGTCATCGGCGGCCTTTCTCTTTTAGCCCATTATTACACCCTCAACGGAATCAAGTCCCGCACAGTGGGTGACGGCCAACATGGTACCGCGCGCTTTTCTACCAAAAAGGAAATCAAAAGCATCTACAAGCACATTCCCTTTCAGCCGGAGCTGTGGCGGAAGGGAGAAAACCTCCCAGCTGTTTCGGAGCAGGGAATCATCCTCGGCAGCACGGGATCTAAAAACAAGGTCACGGCGCTGGTGGATACCGACGACGTCCACTGCCTTATGATCGGCGCATCCGGCGTGGGCAAGACGGCATTCTTCCTGTATCCGAATCTGGAATATGCCTGCGCTTCGGGAATGAGCTTTCTGACTACCGATACCAAGGGGGACCTGTACCGCAACTACGGCGCCATTGCCCGTGACTATTATGGCTACCATGTGGCGGTTATCGACCTTCGAAATCCTACCCGCTCGGACGGCAACAATATGCTCCAGCTGGTTAACACCTACATGGATGCGTATCTTGCCGACGAAAACAACCTTGTGGCAAAGGCTAAGGCGGAGAAATACGCCAAAATCATCTCCAAAACCATCATAAACGCTAGCGGCGAGAACTACGGACAGAATCAGTTTTTCTATGATGCCGCCGAGGGGCTTCTGTCCTCCATCATTCTGCTGATTGCGGAATATCTGCCGCCCACCAAAGTGGATGGAAAAAAGGTGGACTGCCGCCATATCATCAGCGTGTTCAAGCTGGTGCAGGATTTGCTGGCACCCAGCAAGGTAAAGGGAAAAAGCCAGTTTCAGCTTCTCATGGAAAAGCTGCCGCCCGATCATAAGGCCCGCTGGTTTGCGGGAGCTGCCCTCAACTCCGCGGAGCAGGCCATGGCATCGGTGCTGTCCACCGTACTATCCCGCCTGAATGCCTTTCTTGATTCGGAAATGGAGCAGATTCTGTGTTTTGATACAGCCATTGACGCGGAGAAATTCTGCAATGAAAAATCCGCACTGTTTATTGTACTTCCTGAAGAAGATCTGACAAAATATTTCATGGTCAGCTTGATGATCCAGCAGCTCTACCGGGAAATCCTTGCGGTGGCGGACGAGAACGGCGGCAAGCTGAAAAACCGGGTCATGTTTTACTGTGATGAGCTGGGTACACTGCCCGCCATCGAATCGCTGGAGCTGATTTTTTCAGCCAGCCGTTCCCGCCGCCTTTCCATGGTACCCATTATCCAGTCCTTCGGCCAGCTTGAAAAAAATTATGGCAAGGAGGGTTCGGAAATCATCGTGGACAACTGCCAGGATACCATCTTCGGCGGCTTCGCTCCCAACAGCCAGACTGCCGAAGTGCTGAGTAAGGCATTGGGCAGCCGCACCGTGATGAGCGGCAGTATAAGCCGGGGTAAAAATGATCCCAGCCAATCCCTGCAGATGATGGAGCGCCCTCTCATGACGCCGGATGAGCTGAAATCCATTCCCAAGGGCAGCTTTGTCGTCATGAAAACCGGCACCCATCCCATGCGGACAAGACTGCGGCTGTTTCTGGATTGGGGCATCCGTTTCGGAAAGCCCTATACCGTGGCGGAAAAGGCGCACCGGAAAGTGATCTATGCCGATAAGCAGACGCTGGAGGAAAACATCGTCCGCAAGCACACGGCCTGCCTGATGGTGGGTGAGGAAACCGGGGAGCTCCTTGAACCGCCCACCGGCACCGGAGCGCTCCATACACCCGTGGCGGAACCGCCCGCAGAGCCGCAGAAGCGGTGCAGCCACCTCAGAACGTAAAGGAGCCGATGAACCATGAGCTACTTTAACCACATTTATTCTGCCCCGCCCGATGAGCTCCCCCATCGGGCAAGGGCGGTTTATATTTACCTCCGTGACCGCGCGGGAAAGGGCGCAGACTGCTGGCCTGCGGTCAAGACCATTGCTGCCGACTTGCAGCTTTCCCGAAGCACTGTCAAGCGCGCTCTGCATGATTTGGTGAAAGCGGGGCTGATTGAAAAAGAGTCTCGCTACCGAGAGAACGGCAGCAATACCAGCAACAGGCTGATTTTAAAAAAATAGCCGGACTTGCGGCAAAGCGAAAAGACGGATTTCCCGCCAAGGGGATACTCCGTCTTTTCGCTGAACCCAGGTGCGGTTCATGGTGAACACACCAGAACCTCTCACTCTAAAAATATTTATTACAGAAAAAGAGAAATAAAATGGTACCCATAGAAAGGACAATGCTCTGACAAAAAAGCATGAGAATTAGACTGCTGATTGACAGCGAAGCAGGAAAAATAGACATCATTCTGCCAACGATGCAAAAGCAATAGACACAGGCTTGACAAATGCCAAAAAAATCATGCAAAATATAAGCAGAGCCTATGGGTGAAAAACATGGCAAAAAAATGTGGTGCCAAAAAATATTCACAAGAAGAAATGGAAGCACTGCGCAAAAATCCGAATGTGTTAGAGGTTTTGGAAAATCGACTATCGCTGACGATAGAGTTCAGGCAGCAGGTCTATGAGGAATGGGTTCTAAAGCCCGAAAGGTCAACTGTCCGAAGGATGCTGGAAGTCAACGGTTTTGACACACAGCAGCTCGGGCAGAATTTTACCCAATCGGTAGGGTCTGTTTTTAAGCGAGGCGGTCGCCCGAAGTATTCCAAGGCATCGCCCGAAACACAGGCAAACTGGTCTAAAACAATGAATATGCCCACGAAAACCTCGGAAGAACTGCTTGAAAGCGGGAAATTCATCTGGGATGTCAATCGACTAATCCTGCACCCGGACTTTGAGGCGGAGCTATATCGAAACTATCCCAAGCAGTCCATAGAGGATGGGTTGCTGGCCCATGGGATAGCTCCGGCGGATGTAGGCTACCACAAAATTTATTGGCTGAAGGAAAAGTTTGAGCGTTCCTCAGGTAGAGATACCGGCCGCAGCATGAAAAAAGGACGCAATGCGGGTTACGATGCCGCAATCGTGAAGCAGTACACAAATCACCCCTATATTCAAACGGCTACTCGTGAGAAGATAACGCTGCAGGCTGCGTTTTTTGAGGCGGCATCGCCGATTTCCTCTCTGCCGATTGACGATATTTTCCGTGTATTTGACATTGAGCCAAGCATATTTTCTGCGACGGAGCGATACCGTATCAGCCGAATTTTAAGCCAATGGGTTAAGACAGACGGTGCTGATGTGCCGGAGGTGATTCCTACACGAGAGATTCTCCGCAGCAGAATAAATGCACTGGATGGTATTGCGGAAAAAGGATTTCTTCGAATTGGCGACATCGTCCCTGCTTTGAATGTGTTTCAAAGAAAGGCTCTTTGCTTGTGGCTTCAAGAACTTATGGCAGATCCCGGGCGAAAATATACGGTGAAATATATTCTGTCATTGCTTGGCATTTCTCGCGCATCATACTATGCGATCTTGAAAAATGGGAACTATGGTCAAGCGGTCATCAAACGAAATGAAAAGGATGCGCAAGATGCCCAGCTTATTCGAAGGGTGATGGAATACAAAGGCTTCGCCAAGGGATCAAGACAGATTTATATGATGCTGCCCACTCTCACGGGGCAGCACTTGGGACTAAAAAAGATACGCCGCATCATGAAGGAATATGGGATTACATCATCAATTCGGAAATCGGATTCCTCAAATCGTATGGGTGGAGCAGCACTCCGAAAAAATGTAAAACCAAATCTTCTTGGACGTAGATTTCGCCTCCACAGACCGAACGAGGTGAGGTTGACAGACGTCACCTATCTGACTTACGGTGACGGATGCAGAGCATACGGATCTGCACTGCTTGACCCCGTTACCGGCAGGCTGATTGCTTTTCTTGTTAGCGAACACAATGATTTGCAGCTTGCCCTTGAAACACTCCGGCAATCGGATTCACATCCATGCTGCAACGGAGGCATCTATCATTCCGATCAAGGTGTGGTATATCTATCCGGCACCTTCCAGCAAGAGGTCAGTGATCAAGGGTTTGAGCAGTCCATGTCTAAGCGTGGAAACTGTCAGGACAACGCTCCGCAAGAGTCGTTTTTCGGGCATTTCAAAGATGAGTGCAATTACTCAAGGTGCAGGGATCTTGATGAACTGAAAGCATTGGTTGCCAGATATGCAGATTACTATAACTACGAGAGGCGTATGTGGGATAGAAATCGCATGACACCGGTCGAATATGAGCAGTATCTCCTGAATATGACAGAGAATGACTTTGGTGAATATCTGTTGTGTGAGGAAGAAAAATATCAGCGGATGAAAGTGAAAGCCGCAAAACTGGCGATTGAACGAGCAAAGAGCTTAGGCGTATGAGAAAAGCGATGGGAGGCTGCTGTTATGAAACAAAATCAGATAAGAAAACAGCCTTCAGATGAGATTAGACCATTTCTGGACAATCCATTCTTGAAGGACTTTAGAGGCCGCGATATGATCTACACAAAGGATTTTTACGTGGCCATGTATAAAAAAATATCTGAGGAACACATGACCTACGTGGCGGCATATAACAGTCTCGGCTTTTCCACCGCTGTCCTTGGAGAGGATCGAGCCAATTCAGCGGGAAAACGTGCGATGCAGATGGCTCGTGAGGAACGGCTGTTTACCGTAAACCCTTCCAGCTACGATGGCTCCGTACCCAGAGAGGCCATGGGAGCTATGTCTCCATTGGAAGAATTGGCTTACTTAAAGGCAAGAAACTTCTATTTAGAGGAGCTGGTTTCTGCTCAAAAAAAACTCCAATCCGCATTGGCGGACATGACTATATCATCGAATCCGAAAAAGTAAATGCAGACAGATTTCAAATGGCAGACGCTTTTATTGGTCGGCAAGCTGGGAAAAAGGACGGCTTGTCCACTACGCAGTGCCTGTGTATGTTTGGCGTGTCACGTTCCGGCTACTATTCATGGATTGAACGTCAGAAAGATACGAAGGGTTCCCGCGTGGCAAAACAGGAAAGCCGAAATGAATTAAAAGAGAAGTTTCGGCAAATCGTGAGAAAATTGGGCTTTGTCCCGGGAAAGCGGACTTTTCAGACCTATATGTGGCGGGATTTCAATATCAGCATCAGCGTGAAGCGTTGCCGGACGCTCATGAAAGAAATGAACCTTGCGGCAAACAAACCAAAAAAGGATGCCTACAAGCATCAGGCAACCCATGATCACGAGTGTGCCTCCCCGGAAAATAGGGTAAATCAAAACTTCTACATTGGCCCTCGAAAAGTCATCTTGACCGATATTACCTATCTCTACTATGGTTTTGCTCGCACACCCATCTATCTTTGCGCCTTTAGAGATGCTTACACGAAAGAAATTCTTGGGCACGATATTGACACCCGTATGACAGTAGAACTTGTGAAAAATGCTTACAACGCCATGATGGAGAAGCATGGCAAAGAATTGCATGACGCCCAATGCGTGATCCACAGCGACCAGGGGTCTCAATATCTTTCCACAACCTTTCAGACACTGCTAACAGACGATGGGTTTGTTCAATCTGTTTCCGGCAGGGGAAATTCGCAGGACAACGCACCCATGGAATCATTCTTCGGTCGAATGAAATGCGAGATGCTCGATTTAATAGCACTCTGCCCGGATGCGGAGACTGCCAAACGCATGGTTACCGGCTACATAGGCGCTTACAATGATGAGCACTATCAATATGCCCTTGCGGGACTGACACCGTCTGAATACTATACATACATTACCACCGGGATTTACCCTATGGACAACTACTACGGCATCAAAGCGACAGAGCTTATGCCGATTGGAACCTTAGTAACGGCACGGCTCAATGCGGCAGCGGAGAAAAGCAGCAAAGCAAGAGCTGCTAATGCACGGAAACGGGAAGTAGCACAGAAAATCATAAAAAATCCCACGATGGTTGTAGCAAGGGATCAGCGTATTTTGCAGCGTGAAATATCAAAGTGGACACGCTCCAAGAAAACTGCCATGTTACAAGTTACTCATTTGAAAGAAGTGCTTGAAAAGGCAAAACGAGCACAAAGCTACCTACTGTCGGCATCGGCTAATCTTATCGCAGAACTAAGCTGTGGACAAAGCTGGATCAGATATCCGGAGCTTGCCTATATTTATGATATGCGAGAGCTTTTCTAACAAAAGTAATCTGCTGACAGGTGCCCGTCGGTAAAGGAATGTGTGAACCCGCCGACTGCTTTGCAGATTTAATTGCGGTAAATTTACTAACATCAAGAACACCCCACCTATAAACACAGCACGGTCGGCGCATATGCGGCGGCCATGCTGTGTTTGCGCTTTTTTAGCAAATAAATATGATTTTGCCTTGAAATAACTGTCAGAAAACTGTCCTTGACTTTGGAACCAGTTTAAAATGTAACTTTGTGTTTTTATGTAACATGTCAAAAGCTATTTATAACAGTTCTATTTTTGTAAACTATAAACATACAAATAAAATTTTAATGTTACAAAGAGAGGTGGGGATTGAAAGCGACAGGCATTAGGTAAAAGGGTCAACCAATTGAGAAAGGACAAGGGCTTGACCTCCGAGCAGTTATCGGAGCTGTGCGGAGTGAATGCGGTGCATATCCGCAGAATTGAAAGCAGTGGCAGCCTGCCCGGCTTTTCTCTTTTTCTGAAGATATGTATGTAACGTGCTGGGAAGCTCTGCGGATTATCTGCTGGGATATCTTCTGGAGCATCCCGTGATACCCGACAGCGTGGAGCAGCTTGGCAAGCAGTTGAAGCATCTGGAACTCAATCAGATCGACATGATCAATGAGATGGTAGAGGTCATGATCCGGCACACAACCGGCAAGGAATAAAGGGTGAAAAATGATTGGGGCCGTTGCAAAATAAGTGAATCATCACTTATGGAGCAATGGCCCTTCTTCTGTGTAAAAACCTCAAAAAATGAAAAAGACAGATTCCGAAGAACCCGCCTTTCATGGTATAATTAATTATGCGAATAACAAAATACACCACTAAAGATTATACCGAACTTGGCCAAACTTTTCAACTGGTTTTGCCATTAAGTTTGGAAGGTCTCGTTCCTGATGATGACTCTATCCGACTGCTGAGCCATGAATTGGAGGATTTAGATTACGCGAAGTTATATCTGGCTTACTCTGCCAAAGGCAGAAATCCGGCAGTGGACCCTAAGACTATGTTCAAGATCCTGACCTACGCTTATTCCCAAAACATTTACTCTTCCAGAAAAATCGAAAAAGCCTGCAAAAGAGATATCAACTTCATGTGGCTTCTGGCCGGTCAGAAAGCTCCGGATCACAGTACCATCGCAAGATTCCGTACCGGGTTTTTGGCTGATGCCTGTGAAGATCTGTTCTATCAGATGGTCAGAAACTTAGCTGCCATGGGGGAACTGGGGAAAGAGACCGTATTTATTGACGGAACAAAGTTAGAAGCCTGTGCTAATAAATACACGTTTGTCTGGAAAAAATCTGTAGGGAAATGGGAAGAAAAAATGTTTGCCAGAATCACACAGGCTGTAGATTTGGTAAACCGGGAATACATAAAGGACTTTTCCATTGCGAGAGAAAATCGCGGCAAAGATTTACAGAGAGTATTTGACTTCCTGGATTCCTATTGCAAAGAACAGGGAATTCGATTTGTTTATGGAAGAGGAAAACGTAAGTGCAATCATCAAAAGTACCATGAATTATTCCGGCGTTTTCTGGACAGGCAGCTTCTTTATGATCTGCATAACTCAAAATTTCATGGAAGAAACAGTTATTCTAAGACGGATGTTGATGCCACGTTTATGCACATGAAGGATGACCACATGAGAAACGCCCAGCTAAAACCGGGTTATAACGTACAGATCGCAGTGGACAGCGAATACGTGGTGGCGGCAGATATCTTTCAGGACCGGAATGATGTCTGGACCCTGGTGCCATTTTTAAAACATATGGAGGAAAATCTGGGATTTCAGTATCCCAGCGTGACAGCAGATGCCGGATACGAAAGCGAGGAAGCGTATTGCTCCTTAGATGAGAAACAACAGACTTATTATATCAAGCCACAGATTTATGAAAGGTGGAAAAAGCGAAGCTTCAAAAAAGATATCAGCAAGCGGGAGAATATGGGGTATGAGGAAGAAACAGATACTTATACCTGCCATAGCGGCCGGAAGCTGAAAGCCCTATATAAAAAGAAACAGAAGAGCAAAAATGGATATGAATCCGAAGTGACGGTATATGAATGCGAGGATTGCAGTGGCTGCCCGGAAAAAGACAAGTGTACAAAGGCAAAGGGAAACAAGCGGCTGTATGTATCAAAGAAGTTCATAGAGAAACGCCAGAAATCCTATGAAAACATCACAAGTGAGCGTGGAATACTTTATCGAATGAATCGTTCCATTCAGGTAGAAGGTGCATTTGGAGTGTTGAAAAGTGATTATGAATTTCAAAGATTTCTGCTGAGAGGGAAAACCAAAGTAAAACTGGAGATTCTATTGCTATGTATGGGTTATAACATCAATAAGCTACATGGGAAAATCCAGAATGAAAGACTAAAAAGTCATCTGTTCGAATTAAAAATGGCGTAAAAAAGCAGCCAGAAAGAAAGGCTTTATTAAGGTATGCAAAAAATCAGGATAAAAATCCGCACAAGAGGATTTTTATCCTGATTTTATCTGCAAAAGGAAAGGTGCCGCTCAATAGCTATAAATCGGCTATTTTTGCGACACCCTCTTTCCTTTGTCCTGTTTTGTCTTTCAGTTGTCCCTCGATGTAGTTTATAATGATACAAAATTAAATAGTAGGTTACATGGGAAGGAGATCGCAATGACGGCAAAAGAAAAAGCAAAGCTGGTCAGCCAGGCGGGAAAGTTCTATACCCTTGGCCTGACCGTAGAAAAATGCAGGGAAAAGCTGAGTTGATTGGTAGAGAAAAAGATTCCCTACGATTCGCCCAAAAGTAGCTCTGGATGAGTTTCAAAAAGCAGATCAAGAATGGAAGCATTTAGAGCAGGAGCATTTAAAATACAGATCGCAGTTTTAAGAAAAAGGACGATGATAAAGTAGTACCTTCGCCCCTGTGGGTGGTTTGAACAAAGTAAAAGCCTATTTTTATAGACACGGAGTAGTAATAAGGTTTTATATGTCTAACGCAAGTCGGTCATCTTATGAGTAATTATGGCGAATAAAAAATACAATTTTATATTGACATTTATCGATTTGAGGAATACAATAGTCATATCGAAGTTTTTAGATATGAGGTGTCAATATGGACTACTATATGGAGAACACAAAAGTGTTCAAAGCGTTAGGCGACCCTAAGAGGGCGCTGATTGTTGATATGCTCTCCTGCGGCGAATTATGCGCCTGCGATATTCTTGAGAAATTTGAAATGTCTCAATCTACTCTATCCCATCACATGAAAATTCTGTGTGAGTGTGGTCTTGTAAAAGGGAGAAACGAGGGAAAATGGACGTACTATTCATTAGATGAGGATGCAATCAGTAAAACAAAGCAGTTTTTTCGCGCTATCACATCCAATAAGGAAAATTGTATTTGCATGGAAAATGAAAATTGTTGTAAGGAGTGTGCTGAAAATGAGTAAATGCTGTTGTTCTTCTAAAAATAGCTGTTGCCAGCCACAGCCGAAAAAGACAATTAATACTGATTTTTTGTATTTGGACACAACCATTTGCAGTAGGTGCCAGGATACTTAAAAGGCTCTGGCTGGAGCGGTTTCCAGTGTTACAGTTGTCCTGAACGCAGCGGGGTATGAGGTAAAGGTAAATAAAGTGAATATCACAACGAAAGAGCTGGCTATCCAATATCAGTTTATTAGTTCACCTACCATTCGTGTGAACGGAAACGACATTGTTGTGGAGTTACGGGAATCGGTCTGCGAGGACTACGGAGACCTCTGTGGCGATAATGTGGATTGTCGCGTGTGGGTATTGGCGGCATAGAATATACAGGGCCTTCCCAAGAGCTTATTGTAAACGCAGTTCTCCAAGAAGTATACGGAGGCAATTCAATGGAGGAACCCGCCCCACTATACATTACCGCACAATTTGGAAGTGTTTTCAACGGTAAAGAATCACTGTAAAAAGGAGGATTTTTATGCGAATTGTAATTATCGGTGCGGTAGCTGCGGGAACCTCTGCCGCTGCTAAAGCAAGAAGAAACAACGAGGATGCGGAAATCGTAATTTATGAAAAGGATAGTTTTATTTCTTACTCCGGCTGCGGTATGCCTTACTATATCGGGGACGAGGTTGAAAGTGCAGATCAACTGATCCCCCGCACGCCCGCTTTCTTTAAGAGCAAATACAATGTAGATATTCATATCCTGCACGAAGTGCTTTCCATCTCTCCGGATATAAAGAGCATCACAATTAAAAACATGACTACAGGAGACGAATTCATTGACCATTATGATAAGCTCGTTATCGCTACTGGGGCAAGAGCGGTCGTCCCTCCGATAAAGGGCGCAGACGGTCCAAATGTTTTTACACTGCGCAATATTAACGATATGAACCGCATAAAGAGTCATATAGATTTAACTCAGCCCCGTGCGGCGGTCATCATCGGCACAGGCTTTATTGGCCTTGAGGTTTGTGAAAATCTCAAGAGGCTTGGCATCGAAGTGACCATGCTGGAGAAATTATCGCAGGTCACGCCGGGACTGGATGCCGATATGGCCATTTATGTTCAGGATCACATTGTAAAGAATGGTGTTTCTGTGTTGACAGGCGTTTCTGCTTTTGAAATTACAAATAGCAGCGTGGTTTTATCAGACGGCACAGAAATCAAAGCAGATATGGTTCTTGTATCCACCGGTGTGCGTCCCAACACGGAGTTGGCGGCAGCGGTTGGAATTGATCTTGGAGCCTCTGGTGCAATCCGGGTGAACACCAAGATGGAAACAAATTTGCCGGATATTTATGCTTGCGGTGACTGCACCCAGCAATTCCATGTTGTAACGGGAAAGCCGGTTTATAGGCCGCTTGGCTCTACTGCTAACAAAACAGGTAGAATCGCGGGTGATAGCATGACGGGCGGTGGTTTGGAATTTAGAGGCATCCTTGGTACAGGTATTTTCAAAATCTTCGACATGACGGTAGCGCAAACCGGTCTTTCTGAGCGTGAAGCACATGAGTTGGGATACGATGTGGTGGTATGCCACAATATCAAACCCAATAAACCCGAATATATGCAAGGCAAGGAAATGATCATTAAGGGGATAGCCGATAAAAAGACCGGCAGACTTTTGGGGGTTCAAATCGTTGGATATGAGGGCGTTGATAAGCGGGTAGATGTTTTTGTAACAGCAATCACCTTCAAAGCGAAAGTCGAAGATCTTTTCCATCTTGATTTGGCCTATGCCCCGCCTTTCTCAACGACGAAAGACCCTGTGATGTATACCGGTATGATACTTGAAAATGCTATCCACAAGGGCAGGCCACTGATGACGGCACAGGAGTTGGATGTTCTTGTACAGTCCGGCGAAAAGTACACACTGATTGACGCAAGAGTTCTCACCCAATATGAAAAAGATCATGTTGATACGGCACAGAGTATCCCCCATGAAAAACTTCGAAAAACAGCCGAATCGCTTGATAAAGATACGGTTACTGTCACCTATTGTAATAAAGGAACAACTGGCAACGCAGCTCAGAACATCCTGCTTGGAAAGGGTTTTAAACGAGTATTTAACCTTTCTGGCGGACAGAAACAGTACAGAAAAACACACGGCGAGAATTGAATTTGTATTTAGGCCATTGTAACCAATGGCTTTTGAAAGGCATACTATATGAGTGCATGCTCATATAAGAATAAAACTGGAGGTGAAGATGATGGTGGATATTTTCAAGGCATTGTCAGAAGAAAGCAGATTGCGTATATTGTCACTACTGCTGGAAGGTGAGTTGTGTGTCTGCGAAATTGAAGCCTGTCTGAGAATGACTCAATCAAATGCATCTCGGCATTTGACCGCACTAAAGAGATGTGGAATTCTAGAAAGCAATAAAAAAGCGCAATGGACCTACTACAAAATAAGCGATGGTTTCATTCAGAAAAATACAGAACTATGGGAGTACTTGAAAGGCAGGTTGAGGACACTGCCGTCCTATCCTTCGGATTGCGAAGAATATCAGAAATGCAAATTACAAGGCTTATGCGAGTGCAACAAAAAACCTCATTAAAGGAGTGATAACAATGGAACAAGAAAAGACACAAGGCATTGGTTTTTTTGAAAAATATCTAACCGTCTGGGTTCTGCTGTGCATGGCAGCTGGTATCCTGATCGGAAAATTCCTGCCCGGCATTCCGGATGTCTTAGAAAAATTTCAATATGCCGGGCAGAACCTCCCGATTGCCATCCTCATTTGGATTATGATTTTCCCCATGATGATGAAAATTGATTTCCAGTCTATCAAGAATGTGCGGAAAAATCCTTTGGGCATCCTCATTTCCAGCGGAAGCAGCTGGCTCATTAAACCATTCCTCATGTTTGGGCTGGCGACTTTGTTTTTCAAGGTCATCTTCCAACCTCTTATCCCAGCAGAGTTGGCACAGGACTTCGTGACAGGCGCAGTATTGCTGGGCGTAGCACCCTGCACGGCGATGGTGTTTGTATGGAGTCATCTGACGAAAGGCGATCCGGCGCATACGCTTGTACAGGTTTCAGTCAATGATCTCTTAATCCTCGTGCTGTTTGTGCCGCTGGTTCAATTCTTGCTGGGAGTAAATGGCGTTACGATTCCTTGGGATACGCTCTTCTTTTCCATCGTATTATTCGTTGTCGTTCCGCTGGTTGGCGGCGCACTTACGCGCTTTTTGATGATAAAGAAAAAAGGCATAGAGTATTTCAATGAAAGGTTTCTCCCAAAGTTTGACGGTGTCACGACCTTGGGGCTGCTGCTCACCCTGATCATAATTTTTTCCTTCCAAGGCGATATTATTTTGGAACAGCCTCTGTTCGTTTTGTTGATCGCAGTACCGCTGATTCTGCAAAATGTAATCTCAGCCACCTTTACCTACTTGATATGCAAGTGGACGAAACAACCACACAACATTGCGGCTCCGGCTTCTCTGATTGCTGCCTCGGACTTCTTCGAACTTTCTGTGGCAGTAGCAATTACTCTTTTCGGTCCAAATTCGCCGGTTGTGCTTGCCTGTACGGTCGGCGTGTTAACCGAGGTTCCGGTCATGCTCTTGCTCGTCAAATTTATAAACAAAACGAAAGGCTGGTTTCCTCAAAATGAATTACAAAATTAGAGCAATGCAAAAGGATGACTGGAAGCCAGTCAGCGAAATATACCAGCAAGGTATGCATACAAATCTTGCAACATTTCAAACGGAATGCCCCACCTATGAGGAATTTGATCAGTCGCATATGAGGCAATGCCGCTTTGTAATAACCGATGATGATGTCATTATTGGTTGGGCGGCGTTAACGCCTGTATCAAGCCGTTGTGTATATCGCGGTGTGGCTGAAGTCAGCATCTATATTCATGACACTTACAGAGGAAAAGGTGTGGGAACCCAACTGCTAAATTTTCTTTCCGACCAATCCGAGAAAGAGGATTTCTGGACACTGCAATCAGGAATTATGGCTGACAACAAAGCAAGCATTCGATTACATGAAAAATGCGGATTTCGTCAGGTGGGATTCCGTGAGCGAATCGGAAAAGACCGATTTGGACAATGGCGCAATACCGTTCTTATGGAACGAAGAAGCAATTTCAATTAATTATATAAAGGAGATATTTTACTATGAAAAAAATGAAAATCTTTGAACCCGCTATGTGTTGCTCAACCGGCCTTTGCGGCGTGGGAGTTGATACTGAACTGCTGCGCATCTCCACAGTATTGGAAACGCTGAAAAAGAAAGGCATGAATATTGACCGCTTCAACCTTAACAGCGCACCGGCTGAGTTTATCACCGACCAGACTATCAATGCGTATATCAACGAAAAAGGAACAGAGGGATTGCCCGCTGTGATGGTCGATGGCAAAATCGTGATTACTGGCCGCTATCCTACCAATGAGGAATTTACGAAGTTGCTCGACCTTCCCGAAGATGTGTTGGGCAAGCAGAATAAAACCGCATCTGGCGGCTGTTGCTGTGAAGGAGGTTGCTGTTAAAATGAAATTATTCGACCCACGTAACATCAACCTAACAAAGTACCTTTTCTATACCGGCAAGGGCGGCGTTGGCAAGACCAGCGTTGCCTGTGCCACCGCAGTATCCCTTGCAGACAGCGGCAAGAGTGTACTGCTTATCAGTACCGACCCGGCATCCAACTTGCAGGATGTATTCTCGATGGAACTGACCAACAAGGGTATTCCCATCCCTGATGTTCCCAACTTGGTGGTTGCAAATTTGGACCCCATACAGGCAGCAGCCGAATATCGGGAGAGCGTGATTGCTCCCTATCGTGGCAAGTTGCCGGAATCTGTCCTTGCCAATATGGAGGAACAGCTTTCCGGTTCCTGCACGATTGAGATTGCGGCGTTCAATGAGTTTTCCAACTTCATTACGGATGATAAGGTTCAGCAGGAATACGACCATATTATTTTTGATACTGCCCCTACCGGCCATACCCTGCGTATGCTTCAGCTCCCGTCTGCATGGAGCAATTTCATCAGCGAAAGCACACACGGTGCCTCCTGCCTGGGCCAGCTTTCTGGATTAGAAAGCAAAAAGGCCATTTACAAACAGGCGGTTGAAACACTGGCAAACGGTAGCCTGACCACGCTGATTCTCGTCAGCCGCTCTGAAACTGCTCCCTTCAAGGAAGCAGAACGGGCTTCCGGCGAGCTCTCCGCATTGGGCGTGAACAATCAAATGCTGGTGATCAACGGCGTATTAATGGAATATACCGACACCCTATCCTCCAACCTGTACTCAAAGCAGCAGGCGGCCCTTGCTGCCATGCCAGAGAGTCTAAGGACACTTCCAATCCGTATGGTTCCTCTGCGGACCTATAATGTGACAGGGCTTGAAAATGTGCGTGCCTTGCTGCATACTGACCGTGTGACCGCACATGTCCAAACGCTGAATGCTACACATATTCCTGCGCTGAATGATGTTATAGATGAACTGGCGATAGAGGGCAAACGTGTCATCTTCACGATGGGCAAAGGTGGCGTGGGAAAGACTACTGTTGCTGCTGCTGTTGCATTAGGGCTTGCCAAGCGTGGTAAAAAAGTCCACCTCACCACCACCGATCCCGCCGCTCACCTGAAATTTGTGCTGAACGAAGAAAGCGGTGTGTCAATGAGCCATATCGATGAAGCAGAAGAATTGAAGAAGTACCAATCTGAGGTGCTTTCCAAAGCGCGTGCTTCCGGCATGAGCGATGAGGACATCGCCTACGTGGAAGAAGATTTGCGTTCCCCTTGTACACAGGAAATCGCTGTGTTCCGTGCCTTTGCGGAGATTGTGGAAAGAGCCAATGATCAGGTGGTGGTTATTGACACCGCTCCTACTGGTCACACTCTGCTTTTGCTTGAATCTACCCAAAGTTACAACCACGAAATTCAGCGCACCAAGGGCGAAATTCCCGAATCGGTCAAGAGGTTATTGCCCCGACTGAAATCCGATGAAACCGAGGTTTTAATTGTGACCTTGCCCGAAGCAACTCCCGTTTATGAAGCGTTGCGGCTGGAGGATGATTTGCAGCGGGCGGGCATTGCTGCCAAATGGTGGGTTGTCAATCAGTCTCTTTATGGCACGAATACCACGAACCCAATGCTTGCGGCAAAAGCGGCAGGCGAAGTAGAGTGGCTCAACCGTATTGATGAACACGCAAAGGGGAAATTTGCACTAATTGCATGGAGTGCTGAAGAAATTAAAGGCGACCGCCTGTTAAATCTGTAAGGTGGAAAACATAGTAAAAGTCATATTTATATGTTTCCATAATTCTTGTGGCAGCCAGACCGCTGAGACGATGAATCGCCAACTTGGGTGATGTTTTAAAGTAGCGTGAAAGAAGTAACTGTCAAAAATAAATACTGCAGCCAAGGGCAAACCCACTAAAAGGTGGGGACGCAAAGCTATAGGGTCTAAGGTGTATTACTGCACTACGATAGCCTGGTTGCCAAAAGCTATGCGGAGCCTGCCCTCGTTTCAGAGGGCAGGCTCTTATTATGGGCTTTAGCCTGTTGAACATGGGTGAGTTTCTCTTTAGGAGAAATCAATCCATGTGAAATAATAAACCACCCGCTTTACGGGTGGTCTTGACTGCCTACGGTTTTAAGAGTTCGAGTCCTTCTTCTCTGCCATATTTGTACATTGCGATTAATAGAAGCCCGATGTACCCTGAAAGCCCAGTAATACTGGTTTTTTTGCGTTCAAGGAGATTTTTCAAAGTGTTTTTGAGGGCGAATTTGTCCTTGCCATCTTACACATAACGAGCATTTATGCACCCGCCGAACGGAAAGCGTGAAAAGATGCACCCGCCCTGCTTTTGCTCGTTCAGCGGTAGTGGAAATTTTCACATATTCATCGTTTTACAGACTTTCTTTCACAATGTTGAATTAACCCAAAACTATCCTGTTTAATGGAAAAACTCCAACTTGTCCCAAAAGCCGAATATGCAATGTACATACACCATTGTCGTGTTAATTTCACGCGTTCGCTGAACGTGGTAGACGAAAAGGACAGATGCTATAAAAAAATTCAAAAGCCCCTTGACAAATGAGTGACTGTTCAACTATAATATGAATATGGTTGAACAGTCACTCAATCAAATGCAAAGGAGGTGCTTTCTATGCCCGTTAAAGGAGACGTGTGCGATTGCGATGTTATCCACGAAGAAATCGTTGCGAATGTGAAGTCACAAATGCTTTCAGATACAACTATGATTGCCGCTTCTGATTTTCTAAAAGCAATCGGAGACCCTACAAGAGTTAAGATGCTTTGGGCTTTGGGTGTCAGCGAAATGTGCGTGTGTGATTTGGCATATTTGCTAAAGATGACAAAATCCGCAATCTCACATCAATTGCGAACTTTGAAAGCGGCCAACTTGGTAAAGTTCCGAAAAGACGGCAAAGTGGTCTACTATTCTCTTGTAGATGATCACGTAAACATTATTCTAAAACAAAGTTTGAGCCATATCACAGAATAATAATTTTAAGGAGGAAATCACTATGAAAAAGCAATTTAGACTCGAAGGACTTGACTGCGCCAACTGCGCCGCGAAAATGGAAAAGGACATCGGCGCGCTTTCCGGTGTGACAACCGCAAGTGTCAACCATATGACAACGAAACTTGTCTTTGAAACCGCCGAGGGAGCAGACATTGATTATATCGTTGCCGAAGCTGAAAAAATCGTTCACAAGTACGAACCGGAAGTCGTAATGAAACGGGCGTGATGTGCCATCGCGAACGGCGAGATTGTATAGGGCGATACTCTCGATTAACGCCCTATACAATTGCTTAATGCCGCTGACTAAAGAATTTTTTTACACTAACAGTTGAGTGAGCTCTCAACCAATATAGAGGAGGGATTTAAAGTGAATAAGCGTCTAACCAAAATCATCATAGCGGCTGTCATTTTCGTGGCAGGTCTGCTTGCTCCGAAAGACCCGGAGTGGCTTTCGATAATTCTGTTTCTTGCCGCTTACGTTGTCGTCGGCTACGAAATTATTTTTAAGGCGGTCAAGAATATTACGCACGGAGAAGTCTTTGACGAAAACTTCTTAATGACTATCGCCACAGTCGGCGCGCTCATCGCGGGGGAGTACCCGGAGGGCGTTGCAGTTATGCTGTTTTATCAAGTCGGCGAGTTATTCCAAAGTTACGCCGTTTCTAAATCGAGGAAGTCTATCGCCGGACTTATGGATATTCGCCCCGATTACGCTAATGTAAAACGCGGTGACGGCAGCTTAGAAAGGGTTGATCCCTATGATGTGAATATTGGCGATATTATCGTCGTACAGCCGGGTGAGAAAATACCGCTTGACGGCATAATCATTGAGGGCAACTCAATGGTAGACACCAAAGCCTTGACGGGCGAATCCGTTCCCCGCGAAGTTTCCGTAGGCGGCGAAGCGTTAAGCGGTTGTATCAATGTCAGCGGCGTTCTAACCATTGAAGTGCAAAAGGAATTTGGCGAATCAACCGTTTCAAAAATTCTTGACCTTGTTGAAAACGCAAGCAGTAAAAAATCCAATTCCGAAAACTTCATTACGAAGTTTGCTCGGATTTATACTCCTGTTGTCGTGGGAGCCGCAGTTTTACTTGCCGTTATTCCCTCGCTCATTACAGGTGAATGGAGCGTGTGGACGCTTCGCGCCTTGACTTTCCTTGTGGTGTCCTGCCCTTGCGCGCTCGTTGTGTCTATCCCGCTTAGTTTCTTCGGTGGTATTGGCGGGGCTTCAAGAAGCGGTATTTTGGTAAAGGGGAGCAACTATCTTGAGGCTTTGGCAAAGACTGAAACGGTTGTGTTCGATAAGACAGGAACTCTCACCAAAGGCGTGTTTAAGGTACAGGAAATCCACCCTGTTGAAGTGTCGGCAGACGAACTATTAGAGTTGACCGCATACGCTGAAAGCTATTCCAATCACCCGATTTCGCTCTCCCTAAAAACCGCATACGGCAAGGAGATTGACAAGAGCAAAGTGACCGACACGGAGGACATTGCGGGTCACGGTATCAGCGTAACGGTGTTTGGCAAAAAGGTCTTTGCAGGGAACACAAGGCTGATGAAAAAAATCGGCGTAGATTACTGTAAAGATGAAATAATCGGCACGGTTGTCCACGTTGCCATTGACAGCAAATACGCCGGATATATCGTTATTGCAGACGAAGTAAAAGAGGATTCCGCAGAAGCAATCCGCCGCCTTAAAGCTATGGGAATTAAGCAAACGGTCATACTCACTGGCGACAGTAACTCGGTCGGTCAAAAGGTCGGACGCGAACTCGGTGTAGACAAGATTTACACGGAACTTTTGCCCGGTGATAAGGTGGCCAAATTGGAAGAACTGCTTGCCGCCAAATCCGCGAAAGGCAAACTCGCTTTTGTCGGCGACGGCATCAATGATGCGCCTGTTCTCGCTCGTTCGGATATAGGGATAGCTATGGGCGGTTTAGGCTCGGACGCGGCGATTGAAGCCGCCGATATTGTGATTATGACCGATGAACCGTCAAAGATTGCGTCGGCTATCAGAATATCAAAAAAGACGCTCGGCATTGCCACGCAAAACACTTGGCTTGCACTCGGTATAAAGGCAGTTGTTCTCGTCCTCAGCGCGCTAGGTATTACTGATATGTGGATGGCGGTTTTCGCAGACGTTGGCGTGACTGTTCTCGCGGTACTGAACTCTTTCCGCGCGCTTAATACGAAAAAGCTGTGAACGGAGGGGGTATATAATGCAAGCTGTTTTATTCAGTTTGCTTGCCACCATTTTGGGAACATTGCTCGGAAGTCTGATAGCGGTTTGGGCAGGAAACCGTTCTCCGAAAATCATCAATTATCTACTGTCACTTGCCGCAGGGTTTATGTTGAGCCTTGTGTTTTTCGACCTTGTTCCCGAAGTGTTGGAGATTGCAAGCGTTCCTCTAACAATTTTGGGAATTGGAATCGGGATTGCCGTAATTCTGATATTCGACACGGTTTCCGATAAAATGGCGGACGGCAAAGACGGAGAAATCCCACAGGCGAAAGTGAAAATCGAGATTTTGCGCTCCGGCTATATTATGCTTGTAGCTGTTGGTATTCATAATTTACCCGCCGGACTTGCAATCGGCGCGGGAGCGGAACACCATATCGGGTTTGCGGCGACAATGGCTCTTACCCTTGCTCTGCATAATATCCCTGAGGGTGTGGCTACTGCCGCTCTGTTATTGGCGGGTGGAGCAAAAAAGCGTAACGCGGTTTTGCTGTCAACACTAACAGGAGTGCCGACCATTCTTGGCGCGACAATTGGTTACTTTGTCGGGAATATGTCAGACGTTGCAATGGCATTGACTACTTCGGCTGTGGCGGGAATTATCCTGTATATGATTTTTGAAGAAATACTTCCGAAGGGTGCCGCAATTCTTAAGACACGATTAACAACGGTCTTTACATTGCTTGGAATAATTATCGGGATTGTGGCGATAAGTGGTTGATACGCATAGATAATCGTTCAGACAAATTGGCTTTAAGGGGGCGCAATACTTGGTTTTGCAAAGTTGATTCGCTTATCAACGAATTAGAGGAGAAAGCGCCGAAGATATTGCAAATACAGTTATCAAGCGTGGATTACTTTCCCGTCTTGACCATGCCGCCTATCTTGGCAGGGAGCCTGCTAAAGCGGAAATGGTCTTAAATCAAGGTGGATAAACATACTAAAGGCAATTTCGTCATTATTGGATGGCGAGCAAATGACTGATGTTCTTTCTAATAATATCAAATGAAGTAGACGAAAACGGCGCAAGAAGGAGAAGTTAGCCGTAGCCGCATCAATCTATAAGTAAGGATCGTGAGTATTAATAAAAATAGAATATCAAAGCCAAGGGCAAACCCACTAAAAGGTGGGGACGCAAAGCTATAGGGTCTAAGGTGTATTACTGCACTACGATAGCCTGGTTGCCAAAAGCTATGCGGAGCCTGCCCTCGTTTCAGAGGGCAGGCTCTTATTTATGTCTGTCGGTTTTTGACGGATAAACAGGATATCGGGATACCGGCTTTCGCCATGCTTCGGCGAGAGGAGTATCCTATGAGATTTTATACTTATAAGAGGTGGAAATAGAGCAGACAAAGCTCGTACATATTATTTACCACCTAAACAATTTTATATTATAATTTTGAAAAAGTCAGCATTTCGCCATGGGCGCAGTGCTGACTTTTTTCTTTCGACAAGAAAACCTACACACCGACTTAATTTTACAATATTAGGTAAAATATGGTGTGCTTCTAATGCAAACAGGTTAATTCCACGCTGCCGTTCCCCTCCGTTTCTGACATTTTGATTCACCATCAAAATTTCAGAAAATGGAGGACAAGCCATATGGCAGAAAAGAAAGAGTATCGAATCAAGGTGCAGGGACAGCTTGTTCCCGTCACCGAAGAAGTCTATGTTACCTATCACCGCATGAAGCGCCGGGAAACCTATCTGGAGGAAAGAGATACCGCAAACGGCGTTTTTCATTACAGTGCCATGGATACGGGCGAAACCACAGGCGAGGATGGGATTCCAGACCTTACTTCTCCACGCGTAGAGGATTTGGTTGTGGACAAGCTCATAGCGGAAAAGCTCCAACAATGCCTTGCCCAACTTTCCAAGGAAGAACAGGAACTGATTTACGCCCTGTTTTTCAGGGGAATCAGTGAGCGCCAGTGGAGCTCAGAAACGGGTCTTCACTATATGACCATCCATGATCGTAAGATCAAAATTCTTGGCAAACTAAAAAAAATGATAGAAAAGTAAAATTTTTTCCGTGCAACCCCCTCACGAAATCGGCTTAGTAGTGAGGGGGTTTTTATTCACCCTCATGGCTCTTTGAAAATTTCATATCCGACGACCTGAATACGTTAGCTGACGGACCCCAAAAGGGAAAGCGACCCCGGAGGATGCGCCAAGACCACCTGTAGGACGGCGATGAGAACATGAAATCAACCATATTAATTTTATTCTGTTTATGGTTTCTCATTTTCCAGCCTATCAAAGACGGCCAAATAAGGTGCAGAGCGGTACCCATCCGTCCGAAAAGCAGGCTGTGGCAGCCTGCTTCGCAATGACCCCGTCAGCCTATATTGATACTTCTGTCCAGTCACAGCCCCCCTGAACGGGGGATCACGCAATGAGGGCAGCCAGCGGAGATCCCGGTGGAGGTGAGATTCCTATGATGCGGTATACCATGCTTGCATGGCATTAGCCAGCCGCAGTTCAGGCCGTCGCCTTTGTTGTGCAAAGCACCATGCTCTGCACAGAGTGCTTGGGGAGTAGTGTCGAATTAAGCACAGCGAGAAAAATCTTAATGTCAGAAGCCATGAGAACCTCACGCCATCAGGGATAGGCGGTCCCATATTGCGAAGCAACAAGGTTCTCTCAGCCGTCAAAATCTTTGATTTTGCAAACGGCGTGAGGTTCTTATTTTTGTGACATTAAGAAAAACCAAAGGAATTACAAACCAAGGAGGTGCAAAATTTGAACACGATAAAGAAAGGCATCAGCCGCGGCGATATTTTTTATGCCGACTTAAGCCCCGTTGTGGGCTGTGAGCAAGGGGGCATCCGTCCCGTACTTATCCTGCAAAACGACATCGGCAACCGCTACAGCCCTACCACCATCGTCTGTGCCATCACCGGCAAACAGAAAAAGCCTTTGCCCACCCATTCAGCCATTGCCGGAGTAGGCAGACTGTCCATAGAATCCTTTGCCCTTTTAGAACAGATACGTACCATTGATAGGGCTCGGCTCAGAGAAAAGGTTGGAAATCTTTCCGACCATGACATGAAGAAAATAAATCAGGCACTTTCTATCAGCGTCGGACTTAGTCCGGCATTTTTTTCATGAAGGGAGAATTTTTATGAGCAACAAAACAATGATGTTTGAAAAATACCCTGATGTAGTCGAGGTAAATCAATTGCGAGAAATGCTTGGCGGTATCAGCCGGAAGCTGGCTTATAAACTGCTTTCGGAAAAAGAGATACATAGTGTTCGCGTTGGACGAACCTATAAGATTCCCAAAGTGTGCATTATGGAATATTTGCTGGGCGAAGAAATGTGCCACATCAAGATTTTTTGATGTGGTTTTTGCTTACTATTGGACATGAACCGTAGAAAAATCCGTTGGATTGCTTCCGCGTAAAACAGTAGCTATCCCATGCTTTCTGTGGTATTGTGGTGTTGTCAATGGTAGGCAAATACGCTGTTATTTCAAAGGAGGGTAACAATGATAGCAGGCTGTCTACAGCAAAAAAACAATACTTACTATGCCGTTCTATACATCAAGGTGGACGGCAAAAGAAAAACCAAATGGGTTCCTACCGGACTTCCGGTGGAAGGAACCAGTGACAGAAAAGCAAAAAAAGCCTTTGACCAGATCCGGTTGGAATACGAACAGGAGCAGGAAGAAAAAGAGCGTCGGGATGCCGAGGAACGAGCCAGAGAACTAATTGAGGGCAAACGGAATCCCCAAGCAGAGGTACTGTTTACCGACTACCTTCAGAAATGGCTGATACAGGCAAAGCCCACGATAGCCAAAACAACATTTAAGGGCTATCAAACGATGCTGGACGGACGGATCAGCCGGTACTTTACTGAACTGAACATTACCTTGGCGGAGGTTACTCCACAGCACATCCAGGACTTTCATCAATCAATCTTTGATGAAGGACACACACCCAATACAGTAATTCATTATCACGCTGTCCTTCGCAGAGCATTGCAGAATGCTGTAAAAAAAGGAATCATAGGTAGCAACCCTGCTGACCGGGTAGACCGACCCAAAAAGAATGTATATCAGGCTCAGTTTTATTCCGCAGAGGAAATGATGGCTCTGTTTGATGCGGTATCAGATGATCCATTGGAGATTTGTGTGAAGTTGGCAGCTTACTATGGCTTGCGCCGAAGCGAAGTCTTGGGATTAAAGTGGGATGCGATTAACCTTGAGCAAAAGACTATCTCCATTAAGCACAAGGTGATTGAGGACACGGTAGACGGCAAATCCATAGCGGTCGGTGAGGATGTACTGAAAACCAAATCCAGCTTCCGCACCCTTCCGTTACTGCCATCGGTGGAAAAGCTACTGCTTGCAGAAAAAGAAAAGCAGGAAAAGTACCGAAAGTTATTCAAGCGCTCTTACTGCCGAGATTATCTCGACTACATCTGCCTCGACCAAACAGGGAAGCTCATGCGCCCTAATTATGTGACGGATCACTTTAGCTGGGTGCTTGAAAAAGCAGACCTCAAAAAAATCCGATTCCACGATTTAAGACATTCCTGTGCCAGCTTACTGCTCGCAAATGGGATATCCATGAAGCAAATCCAGATATGGCTGGGGCACAGCACCTTTTCCACGACAGCAGACATTTACTCTCATCTGGACTTCCACGCACAGATTGAATCCGGTTTGGTCATGGATGGAATGTTTGAAAGAAACCGAGTGGCGAAACCTACTGGACTTGCAGCGGCCAACTGATTTTCTACGGACTGCTTTATAAGAACACGGTAAAGCCTTATACGATGAGGTTTCAAGCATATCCGTTTTCTACAGAAACAGAAAAACGCCCCCAAAAGGGAGCGTAGAAATTCAGGAAAAAGGAAGAGCCTGCTGCGGACATTGACCGCAAACAGGCTCATGGCGGAGACGGTGAGATTCGAACTCACGTGCCCGTGAGGACAACCTGATTTCGAGTCAGGCTCGTTATGACCACTTCGATACGTCTCCATATTCTATTTTAACACACAAAGCCTTTCGTAGAAGTCAAGGCAAAGTGTAGAAAAACCGTAGAAATCGGTAAAACACTAAATTTTCAAAATCCCGCAAACCCGCATAAACACAAGGATTTATGGCATTTTCAAGGCAATTGACCGAGTGGATTTCGAGTCAGGTGCCTTCGACCAGCTCAACCATCTCTCCATTAGCATAAAGTTTAATCGTACATTATTATATGTTACAATATCACCCATGCTATGTCAATATAGTAAATTAGTAAATTATGTTTGTTGAGACTTTTTCTATGTATCAGTTCTTACATTGTCCCACTCTAGATTCATATAAGAAATTAGCCAGTTAAGAGCTCTGTGACGTTCAAGAACCACTCCGCTATCCAACCCACCGGGAGGTGATGAGTTTTTAATCCTTGCATCTACGCATGCCCAGTTATAGCGATATGTTAAATCTGCCTGATCCAAGATCTGGTTTGCAGGTATTAAACTTGATCTGTTAAAAAATGATTCAAAACTATGTTCGTCTTTTAAATAGCTTATTGCCTCAGATACATCACATATTCTATCAGGATAACCGAGTTCTTTTATAAATCCTAAAGCCCATAGAAGTGCCCATAGGCACTCATATTTCCATGAAAATTGTACTATAGTGATTTCATCTGGATCCCCATTGATAAAATTTTTTTCTTCTTCTGTAAAAAAGCTCTTAGCAGAAAATCTGTCGGTTAACGAGTCAAGAAGTTCTTTGCATTTGTTTCTAGGGGTTTTATTTGCAAGATCTGCTGCATATGTAGATATAATAGCTAACGCAATTGCTCTTTTTGCCACTTCTTCTTTTGGACGTATTTGTACATCCTCATCGGATACGATTACAGGAAGATGGGTTATAAACGGTATATTTCTTTGTTTTAGAATTTCTTGTGATCTGGATCTTCTATCAAGTGCCGATTGAGTTTCCTTGATATGTGAATCCAATATATCTGCACTTGCAGATATCCTTAATTCTTTTACATCCGACTCACCATTCAGGTTAAAAATAATCTTTCCGTCCCGGTTCAACATATCGCCTGATGGCAGGAATACCATATCATCGCTGCCTAGTGTATTCAAAATTCTCCGAAAGATATCGTCATTTATATCCTTCTCACACACTATTCCTACACATGTGTTGAAATACTGTATTTGCGTTAAAAGCATAGATTTAATTTGTTCATGTTGTGTTGAGACCCTTTGGTAAAAGCCGAACATTCCATTTAGCATGTCCTCAAATTTTGATTTTTCAACATCTCTGGACATGAAATTGAAAATGATACTAAGTCCTGAAAATAGGCTTTTATATGTAATTTTTATCTTTAGAGGGTTATCGAATAACTCCAGTTTTTTATCTTTAAAAGACTCTTTTATATTATTAACAATTTTAGTAACATCTTTAGATGCAGAATAAATGGTAACGTTTTTCATTTCCTTCTCCTTTCAATGCATTTGAGGATGACTGAAGTTTATACTTTTCAGAACGAACATGCCTAATTTACTGGCTTTATGGTACCATCGCTGTTATATGACAATTCTGTATACATAATGGATCTTTTATGATCAACTCCTGATAAAGAAGCATCATGATAGAACAAATACCACTTGCCCTTGAATTGTACGATTGAATGGTGAGTAGTCCAGCCCTTGACCGGGTTTAAAATCTTTCCTTTATATGTGAAGGGCCCTTTGGGGTTTTTGCTCATGGCGTAAACTATGTAATGAGTAGTTCCTGTTGAATATGATAGATAATAGTTATCGTTGTATTTATGAACCCAGGCACCTTCAAAAAACCTTCTATCCTCATCGCTTGCAAGTATGGGATTTCCATTTTCATCTACTATCGAAACCTCTTGAGGTGCTTCTTTAAAGGACAGCATGTCATCACTCATTGAAGCTACTATTGGTCCAAGGGCAGGTTCTGAGCCCTGGGGTGCTGTTCCGTTACTGTCATATTCGCCTGTTTTCCATTTTTCCAGTTGACCGCCCCATAGACCGCCAAAATACATGTATGATTTATTGTCGTCATCTGTAAACACAGCAGGGTCCATGCTGAAACTTCTCTCAATATAGCTTTTTTCAGGTTTGAAAGGACCGGTAGGGCTGGTACTGGTGGCTACTCCGATTCGGAAAATATCTTCCTTGTCCTTTGCAGGAAAATACAAATAATACATATTATTCTTATATGCAGCATCCGGAGCCCACATCTGTCTTTTTGCCCATGGAACATCTTTTAAATGAAGTGCCTGGCCATTGTCGATGCAAGCTGAATTAAAATCATCAATAGATAGTACATGGTAGTCCTCCATTGCATATTGGTCGCCATCATTATTTGGCTGTATTCCGCTGTCTATATCATGGGACGGATAAATGTAGAGCTTATCATTAAATACATGGGCGGATGGGTCAGCAAAGAAAATGTCAGTAAATAATGGCCTGTTTGGCTCAAGTGCTTTTGGCTTGTCAGATTCGGCGGATTCACTGTTTTTGTCGGTATTAGCCGGTTCCTGGGTATTAACTTCAGATATAGCTGCAGTACTCCCAGGTGCTTTTGAATTGTTGCTGCAGGAGCTAAAGGAAAGAGTTAGTAATGATGATAGCATAATAGTTGCAACTGCCTTTTTGAAAAAACTCATTTGGAAATGCCTCCCTTGAATTAGGTATTTTTTGACATGCTCTTTTTAATAGGTATGCTTATTAAAATCAGAATTAACGTTCCTTACAATATGGTAACATATATTCCTTAATAATTGTACCCTCATATGATTAAATGCTTGGAGAAAGCATTTAAAAAATAACTTAACAAATAACTTAACAATTAACCGTAATCAAATAGGCATATTGAGCCGAAATAATTATATACGTGTATTTGGGGGTATACCATGATGAATAATTCCATTAAATATATTAATAAGCTGGGACTACTGTTTGCGTTTATAGCAGTAATTTTATTTTTGACCGGTACTGTATCCTACGCAGATTTTGGTGTAAGAGGGGAAGTATCAGCAGCTAACCCTGATACTGAGATCAATTTGAACTGGGATACGGTCAATGGTGCCATCTTTTATAATATATTTAGGAACAGCGGTAGTGGAGATGTGTTGATAAAAACTATAGATATTAACAGCGAAAGATATTTTACCAGTTATTCGGATAAGGGGACTGATGGAGCCGGGCTTGTCCCTGAGACCAGTTACACTTATACTGTAAAGGCATATTCAGACCAGGAAATGACTGATGAACTGGCATCCGCCAACACTACCGTTACAACAGACAGCATGCTTAAGCCCAGTAATATTGCTGCAAACTATAATATAAATACAAATCAGGTTACAATTACATGGAAAAATAATTCAAAGGCTCTTACGGGAAGCAATATTAAAAGGATTGGTGGAACAGGAACCCTGGTTTCTGTCGTAGGCCCTGAATGCACGAGCACTTTCACTGATCCCGATCTTATTAAGGACCAGCAAAATCAATATACAGTGGTTTCAACAGATTCAAATGGCCACAGTTCCCAGGATGGAGATGCTGTGAGCATAGTTCCCATTGATCAGCCTGTTATAACTGCTTCTGTAAATAATGGAACAGCAGTTATTTCATGGGGAAGCTATGGCTATATATCCAATTTTGAATTGCAAAGGTCTAAGTACACAACTTCATGGGAAGACTGGCAGACGCTATCAACCCAGCTTGCTGCCGGAAGTACGTCTGTGGCGGATGTACTTCCGACGGCCGGAGTTTACAGGTATAGACTGGCAACAAAGAGCACAAGCCCATATACTGGGTACAGCAACATATCGGAATCTGTGGCAAAACCTGCTGCACCAAGAAATCTGATAGCACAGTTTTCCAGCAATAGCAGCATCAGCTTAAGCTGGACAAATGCAGAGGGAAACGACTCCTGGCTTAAAATAGAAAAGAAAACAGGAAACGGAAGTTATTCAGAGATCGCATTGCTCCCAAAGGATTCAACATCTTATATAGACAATTTTGCTGTTACTTTAAATGAAAACTATTACTATAGAATTACAGCATTTGATTCGGAAAACAACAAGGATGTTAGTGCCGAGTGTAGAATAGCTGCTGTACTGCCTCAGGCACCGTCATCTCTTTCACTATCTCTTGAGTCTAATACACAAGTTAAACTAAGCTGGATTGATCGATCAACTAATGAAACAGGATTTAGCATTGAAAGGAAGACAGGCACCGGAAGCTACGTTTTATTGGGGACTGTTGATGCAAATTCTACTTCCTTTGAGGACAATACTGTATCGAGCGATTATACATACACTTACAGAGTTTGGGCAAACAGTCATATTGGAAATTCCACAGCATCTTCCAATCAAGTAACAATTACTCCAAATACAGTAAAGTCACCTAATTTTTTTGATGCCGGGGTTATTTCTGCCAATACCGTTAAGCTTACATGGACCTATCCGGTATCAAATACATATACTACTGTTATAGAGCGAAAGACAGGTGAATCCGGAGCATGGACAAAATTATATGAGGCGGCTTCCGGAGTATTAAGCTACAACGACTACACCGCACAGTCAAATACTCGCTATTTTTACAGAATCAGGGCAAAGTCGGGAGGGTACGTTTATTCCGCTGCATACCCAAATAATACAGGAATAGAAGTCTACACAGTGTTTTCTACCCTGAATTTAAACATCATTAATTCAGGCAGAATAGATCTTTCGTGGACTGATAATGCAATAGGAGAGGTAGGCTTTGCTGTTGAGAGGAAGACAGGTTCAGGAAGCTTTGAAAGGATAGGAGTTGTTGAAGCCAATAAGACCGGCTATTCGGATTATAATGTTTCAAATGGCTATGTATATACCTATAGAATTATTCTTATGAATTCAGCAACGAATTCAACTGTTTATTCAAATGAGGTTTCCACAGCAATAAATACTATAGTTAAGCCAATTTCGCTGGATGTTGATGTGATTTCACCTTATCAGATTAATCTTGCATGGTCTCTTTCTGCACCTGGAAGTTACAGAACGGTCATAGAGAGAAAGACAGCAAATACGGGAACCTGGGGGGAAGTTGCTTCTCTTGAAGGCAGGCAAAGTTATGAGGACAAAGGACTTAGCAGTAATACCCAGTATTTTTACAGGGTTAAGGTGTATTATTCTTCCAATGTTTATTCTCAAGCCTTTCCAAATGATGATAATGGCATAGGCAAGTACACAAAAATTGTTGCACCATCAAACCTTACAGGAAGTGGGGTTTCGTCAACACAGATCAACCTTTCCTGGTATTCCAATTCAATGGATTCCTACTTAATTATTGAAAGAAAAACAAAGGACGGAAGCTATTATGAAGCTGGAAAAACCGGGGTTAACGTTACATCATGGTCTGATATAAATCTTATTCCAAATTTAATGTACACATACAGGATAAAGGCTAAAACAGCATACAATGAATCTGATTATTCCGGGGAAACAAGTATCATGTGTACCAATTTAGCGGCACCTACAGGACTTAAAGCTCAAACTGGAGGCTCGGAGGGGATTGAATTAAGCTGGGTTGACAACACCTTGAATGAATCGGGATTTGAGATTTGGAGACTTACAGACAGCATGCAGTGGGAGCTTCTTGTTACTGTTGAAAGTAATACAAGGAGTTTTATTGATACAGGAACAATAGAAGGTAAAAAATATTCATATATGGTCAGGGCATTCCTTGGAGATGATGGGATCTATTCCCCGTATTCGTCTGTGGTATCTGTTGTATCCGCCATACCTGCACCTCCCGACAACTTGACATATTCTGCTATAACTGCCACTTCCGTCAAACTGACATGGAAGGACAACTCAAATAATGAGGATGGATTTAAGGTGGAAAAAATGGATAATTCAAGCGGAAAGTGGATTGAAATTGCTTCACTTTCACAGAATGTTACAAGTTATATAATAGAAAATTTAAGCATCAGCACTTCATATACATACCGGATAAAGGCTTATAATTCCACTAATAATAGCTATTCCCATAGTGGGGAAATAACCGTTTCTTTGAAAAAATCGGAGGTTCCGTCGAATATTGTTGTTACGGCACTTTCGTCAACGGAAATCAGGATAGATTGGAGTGACAACTCAGAAACTGAGATGGGATTTGCTGTGGAACGGAAAAAGAACGGCGGTGAGTATGTGGAAATAGCTAAGGTGCCCTCCAATACAATCAGCTATATTGATAAAGGACTTAGCCCCAATCAGCAGTATTTCTATAGGATACGTTCTTATAACGAAAATGGCTACAGCAGTTACAGTAGTTCCAAATCGGTATCAACTAAAAAACGTACCATATACAATGACATTGGCAATGTAAGCTGGGCAATATCTGCCATTGAAAGCCTTACCGAAAGAGGAGTAATAAAGGGTAAAGCTAAGAATATGTTTTATCCCAATGATAAAATAACCCGGGCAGAATTTGTTTCTATTCTAATCAGGATATTTAAGCCTGGTGAGGTCGTTGCAGGCTCATTTGTCGATGTAAAGGGAAGTGACTGGTTTTATAGGGAAGTAATGACCGCCAAAAACCTTGGAATTATATCGGGCAGCCCGGATAACTATTTTTACCCCAATAAGCCCATAACCAGGGAAGATGCTGCAGTCATAATAACCAGAGCACTTATAGCACTCGATAAACCTGTGAAAAGCAGCAAAGCTGATGTATTAAAGGTTTTTAAAGATGTATCTCAGATATCTGACTACGCAGTTTCAAGCGTTGCCTCCCTGTATGGTGAAAAAATTATCACAGGAAAAGAATCAAATGTCCTTGCACCAAAGGCTTATACAACAAGAGCAGAGGCCGCGGTGCTTTTAAACAGGATTGCTGATCGCTGAAATCGTTTAAACAGGATTGCAGATGGCTGAAATTAATAGAAAAAGATGCGTTAAATCGGTAAAATGCTGTTAAACTTTCTTGTTTTTGGATTTTCGAAGTTCCTTAAAAAACTCCTTTAAAATTAAGGAGCACTCCTTTTCCATAATACCGCTGTATACATTAACCCTGTGATTGAATTTTTCAATAGCCAATATGTCAAGAACCGATCCAACAGCCCCGGCTTTGGGATCTTTTGCACCATAATAAAGATTCCTGATGCGGGACTGAATGAGGAGGCCTGCACACATGGGGCAAGGCTCCAGGGTAACATAGAGGTCGCAATCTGTCAGCCTCCATGAGCCCAATTTTTTTGCTGCTTTTTTTATTGCTATAATTTCAGCATGTTGGGTTGGGTCTTGCTTTTGTTCTCTTAAATTATGGCCTCTTGCTATTATTTTTCCATCAGAAACAATAACTGCTCCAACTGGGGTTTCAAGTTTCCTATACGCTTTAAGGGCTTCCCTATAAGCCATCATCATGAATTTTTCATGAATTGTATTTTCCAAAGCATTGTCTTTTTTATGCATATATAAATCCTTTATATTTACCGATTTTGTTGTAGTAAAATACACTAACAATACTGTACCACATTTGTAAATCCATTACACTATGAACTTTGAAGAGTATCATTACGATGAGATATGTTAAGAGGCAATCATTAATTTGACCTAAAACAAAGAAAGATGCCGTTAAAATGCGAAAACTATAATTGACTTAGTACCTACTAGTAATTATAATGAAGTTTGGGGTTTTTTAAGTAGTAGGAAAGCTTCTTAACTTTATATCAAAATCAGCTGTGCGATTCGGTAAGTATCACAACTATTCAAGTTATTTGAGTGATTCTGGTAAATTTACCGACAATGAGGTTGGCAAAACGGTATTGTCATGCGATGAGGCTGTCATAATGCTATTGCCTGAACCAGCTATGTATAATGTTACCGATAATTAAAGCCTATAAAATAGTATAACTGTTTATTAATATTTTATTCGCTTAATATTTGCATGGTTATTTTGTTAAATATATATAATATTATTTTTGTCATAAATTTGAAAGGAGTGGATGCAGTGGAACTTCAACTGCTTGCTGTGGCAATATTATTACCTGCCGTCAGCGCCATGCTATGCTATTTTTTTCGTAAGGCGTCAATTAGAAATGTAATAGTGGTTTTTTCAGCCTTGATTATGTTTGCTGTTGCGGGGACGTTTGCCAAATTATTGTTTGATAATGGTGGAAGGATAACCATTGAACTGCATAATGCTGCAGCAATGACTACCGAGCTGGCTATTAAACTACTTGATTTATTACTTTTTATTTATTTAATTTATATTGGCGTTAAACTAAAGAAGCCCTTAATTGTGGCACTAACATTCTTACAACTTATTCCTGTTCTTATTTTTGAGTTTATTATACGTCCTCATGAACTTGAGCGAGCATTTGTTATTGACTATCTTTCACTGATAATGATTTTGCTGGTATCCATAATAGGTCCTATTATTACTATATTTGCTATAGGCTATATGAAGGAACATGAACATCATTTGCATCTAAAAAAATCAAGACAGCCAAGGTTTTTTGTAATACTTTTTATATTCCTTGGAGCTATGAATGGTCTTGTAATGACAAACAATATAATGTGGCTTTACTTTTTCTGGGAGGTAACAACCCTTTGCTCATTTTTGCTTATATCACATGACAATAACGAGCAGTCAATCAAAAATGCAACACGAGCACTGATAATAAACATGGCTGGCGGCGTTGCATTTATTTTTGGAATAATCGCAATTTATCAAGTGAAAAAAACCCTTGCAATTGATGAAATTGCGACTGTTGAGTCATTAGCCGATATTGGAACTATTCTCCCATTAGGACTTGGACTTTTGTGCTTTGCAGGGTTTACAAAATCAGCACAATTTCCGTTCCAGAGCTGGCTTTTAGGAGCTATGGTTGCTCCCACACCTGTGTCTGCCATGCTGCACTCCAGTACAATGGTTAAAGCCGGAGTATATTTGATAGTAAGGTTAGCACCTGCTTATTACGGTACGAATTTGGCAAAGGTATTAGCTGTTCTGGGAGGATTTACATTTGTTGCAGGTTCTGCCATTGCCATAAGCCAGAGTAATGGTAAAAGGGTTCTTGCATATTCAACTATTGCCAATCTTGGACTTATAGTTTGCTGTGCCGGACTTGGCAATCCGGTAGCTTTAGGTGCTGCAATGCTTCTTATAATATTCCATGCCGTATCTAAAGGTTTGCTGTTCCTCTGTATAGGTACTATTGAGCAGGGTATAGGAAGCAGAGACATAGAGGACATGCAGGGGCTTATGAAGCTGATGCCGTTTACTGCTGTTATTACAGTTATAGGCATGATATCCATGTTGCTGCCTCCTTTTGGAGTGCTTGTATCAAAGTGGCTAACAATAGAAGCTTCAGTTGATAAATCACCGATTGTACTGATTCTTGTAGTTTTTGGAAGTGCTTTTACAGTAGTATTTTGGGCAAAATGGATAGGAATAGTTCTCACCATGTCATATAAGACTAAGTTGTACGGTGAAAAATTGGCACTTTCTATAAGAAGTGCACTGGCAATACTCTTTGTCGGAGTGTTGGCATGCAGTATAGGAATAGCACCTATTTACAATAATTTAATTCTGCCGCAGCTCATTAACTTCCATATAGGAGGTAACTATATATTGGGTATTGAAGGTGGACTATGGTTAAATGGAGGAGCTATTGGCGGTTTCGGTATAGTATATTTCTTTATTGTTGTGCTTCTGGTTATGTTCCTTGTGCCTATATTTATGCGAAAAGCAAAGCCTGAAACCATGAAAACTCCATACCTTTGCGGTGAAAACACGACTGATACAAGAGGTATCGACTTTATGAGCCCTGGAGATAAAATTGATCAAGTTATTGTTCATAACTACTATTTAAGTGGTTTCTTTGGTGAAAATAACCTAACATTATGGTTCAATCTTGTTGCAGGAGCTATTATTCTGATTATGTTCGGGGTGGTAATCTAATGAGTGAAACATTTACTTTACAAAATATTATAGCGATTATAGTTGCCATAATTGGGGCACCAATAATTGGCGGTATACTATCCGGTGTAGACAGGATAATTAGTGCCAGAATGCAGAATAGATACGGTCCGCCGTTGCTGCAGCCCTTTTATGACTTCTTCAAGCTTATAGGAAAAGAGAGGATAACTGTTAACCAGACTCAGATGGTTTATGTTCTGGGGCATCTGTTCTTTTCCATGGTATGTATCATCATGCTGGTATTAAAACAGGACCTTTTGATGATTATGTTTGTGCTTGCATTTTCAAGTGTATCCCTTATTATGGGTGCTATGAGCGTTCGTTCTCCTTACAGTAAGATCGGGGCACAGAGAGAACTAATGCAAATGATGGCTTATGAACCTGTACTGCTCCTTATGGTTGTGGGTATATACCTTACAAATAAGAGTTTTATGATATCCAATATACTGGAAAATGGAAAGCCTTTATTATTTTCTTTGCCCCTTGTATTTCTGGCATTTTTATATGTTCTGACAATAAAACTAAGAAAGTCACCGTTTGACTTTTCAACTTCACACCATGGTCATCAGGAACTTATAAAGGGTCTTACAACAGAATTTTCAGGACCTCAATTGGCAATAATAGAATTAGCACACTGGTATGATTTAGTATTGTTGCTTTCATTAATTAGCCTGTTTTTTGCGAATCCTTTATGGGTAGGTATAATTATAGCACTTGTGAGCTTTTTCCTTGAAATGGTTATAGATAACATCAGTGCAAGGCTTACCTGGAGATTTATGATCAAGCTCACAGGAGTCGTAGGAGTAGGTGCGGCAATGACAAATATTATATGGCTTTATTTAAAATAAAAGAAAGTATCCATTAGAGGAGTGGAACAATGGGAATAATAGAAAAATCACGTAAAAAATCACCTTGGATTATTCATTACGATTGCACAAGCTGCAACGGATGTGATATAGAGACACTTGCATGCCTTACACCACTGTATGATGTTGAACGTTTTGGGATAGTTAATGTGGGCAATCCAAAGCATGCCGATGTTCTTGTTGTTACAGGTTCTGTAAATAAAAGGAGTGTCCGTGTTCTAAGAAATATTTATGATCAGATGCCTGATCCCAAGGCTGTGGTAGCTGTAGGTGCATGTGCGTGTACAGGTGGAGTTTTTAAGGAATGCTATAACGTTTTAGGCGGGGTAGAAAATGTTTTGCCTGTTGATGTTTATGTGCCTGGATGTTGTCCAAGGCCTGAAGCAATAATGGATGGTATTGTTATGGCACTGGAAAAAATAAATGAAAAAGCAAAGAAATAAAATAGTTTATAAGACTATTAACACTTTTAAACTAGATTAAATACAATTAATCTTTTACATTTATCTATCGCAAAATTCCGTTAAAGCTTTCGTTATTTTGCTCTGCTAAATGTAAGATTAATAACGTATTTAATGTAGATTCGGCCTTTGGAGGATTTTATGATTGAGAATGCTTTTGATATATCAAAAGAGCTTCTTCATATAGAAGTGGAGGACTCTAAAATTAATGGTTACAGATTTGTAACCGCTACCTGTGTTGATTTGGGTAATGGGACATTTGATGTCATCTACCACTTTGACAAGGATTTGGAATTAAAAAATTTAAGGGTAAATGTTAAAAAGGAAGAGGAGCTTCCTAGTATATCAAACATTTATTTTTCAGCAATTCTTGTGGAAAATGAAATGAAAGAGTTGTTTGGATTAAACATTAAGAATATAGCAATTGACTATGGCGGACATATGCTTCTTTCAGATGAAGAGCTTGATTCGCCAATGGCCAAACAGCAGATTGTAATAGAGAAGAGGAAGGGGGATAAATAAAATGGGCAAATCAGGTAAATCAGGCAAATCAGGAAAAACAGTAATTCCCTTTGGACCTCAGCATCCTGTTCTTCCGGAACCACTTCATTTAAAGCTGGTCATGGAGGATGAAATAATAGTGGAAGCCATTCCGGCTATAGGATATGTTCATAGAGGGCTTGAAAAGCTCACTGAAGTAAAAGAATTTACCCAGAATGTTTTTATTGTGGAAAGAATATGCGGTATTTGCAGCATGATGCATGCCCAAGCTTATTGCCAGGGAATAGAAACCCTTATGAATATTCAGGTACCTGACAGAGCTAAGTATTTACGTGTTATCTGGGGAGAGCTCCACAGATTGCACAGTCATCTCTTGTGGCTGGGACTTTTAGCAGATGCATTTGGTTTTGAAAGCCTTTTCATGCAGGTTTGGAGAAACAGGGAAAAGGTTATGGATATTATGGAAGAGACTGCTGGAGGCAGAGTTATAATATCTGTTAATGCTATCGGAGGCACCAGAAGAGATATGTCTCCCGAGGTATTAAGAAAAGTAGCTGTTATTGCAGATGAAATAAAAGAAGATATGATGCAGCTTGAAAAGGTTTTTATGGCCGATTACACAGTAAAGCACAGGCTTGTGGGAGTTGGTGTACTAGAACCTGATGTTGCTTATGAATTTGGTGCAGTAGGGCCTATGGCAAGAGCGAGTGGAATAAAGCAGGATTTAAGAACTACAGGCTATGCTGCCTACGGAGAACTGGATTTTGAGCCAGTTGTTGAGACAGGATGTGACAGCTATGCAAGAACAATGGTTAGGCTTAGAGAAGTTTATCAGTCGGTAGACCTTATTAAACAGGCAATTGGAAAAATACCTGACGGTGAAACAAGTGTTCCTGTAAAGGGTATGCCTAATGGAGAGGTTATTTCCAGAGTTGAGCAGCCAAGAGGAGAAGTTTTGTATTACCTTAAAGCCAATGGTACAAAGAATCTTGACAGGCTCAGGATTAGGACCCCAACATTTGCTAATATACCTACGCTGCTTAAAATGCTTCCCGGAAGTCAACTTGCAGATGTCCCTATATTGATTTTAACAATAGATCCTTGCATTAGCTGTACGGAAAGGTAAGGTGTAAAAATGTTTGAGATGATAGGCAATATATTCAGAAATCTAAGCTCAAAACCTGCTACGAGAAAATATCCTTTTGAGAAAAGACCGGCATTTAAAAACGCAAGGGGACAAATCAGCGGTATTGACATAGATCAGTGTATTTTCTGCGGAATATGTCAGAGGAAATGCCCGGCAGATGCGCTGAAAGTAACCAAGGCAGAAAAGTCATGGGAAATAGACCAGTTCAAATGTATTATATGTGGTGCGTGTGTAGAAGTATGCCCTAAGAAATGCATAAAAATGGAAGATGAATATAAAACCTCAGCATATAAGAAAGAAGCTTACAAAGCTGTCCAAAACACTGCTCCTCAGCCTCCGGCACCAAAAGAGGATTAATAGGCATTCTTAAGAAAGAGGTATTAATTCATGCATGAGTATGCAGTAACCAAGGGATTGATAGCTATTGCTGTTGAAGAGGCACGAAGAGCAGGAGCCTCAAAAATTACTCTCATAAAGCTTGTAATTGGGGATTTATCCACAATTATTGATGATTCGGTACAGATGTATTTTGATATGTTGAGCGAGGGCACAATTGCTCATGGTGCAAAGCTTGAGTTTAGACGAGTATCTGCCAGATTCCGTTGCAAGGACTGTGATGTGGAGTTTGATAAACCAAAGTCAGGGTTTGATTGTCCTAAATGCGGAAAAATGGGTGTGTTGACTGACTCGGGCAAGGAGTTTTATATTGAGAGTATGGAAGTTGAATAGAAGGATTCAGAATTTGGAATTTAGGATTCAGAATTTAAGTTGAAGAATTCTGAATTCTGGATCCTGCTTTCTATCAAATAATATCAATAAGAGCCATTGTAATATCATCCGATATCTTAGCAAAATTGTCAATGTGGGCAAAATCCATCGCTTCTTCTATAATCCGATTTAATGTGCTGCTTGGCTCCGATTTGTCAGTGAACAGTATATTGTGTATTCTATCCTCTCCAAACTGAACGCCTTTTTTATTTTTCAATTCAATTACACCATCGGTACAGAAAAACAACCTGTCACCCTTCATAAGCAACAAATCCTTTTCTTTGTAATCAGGCTTTTCAAACCAATTACTTATTGGTGTGCCTGGAATCATCAACATTTCATAGCGATTAGAATCTTCTGGGTTAAAAATGATTGGGCAAACGTTATGACCTGCGTTGGAGTATTTTATGCTGTGGTCCTTCAAGTTGATTATTGCATAAAAAACTGTTATATAGGCTTCATGGTCAAAATTGCTGTTGTTAAAGTCTTTGTATAGCTTTGATAAAGCCAGAGAAGGGGACAGTGTTTTTTTATCTATTGCTGAGCGAAGGAATACGGTAAGCATTGAAGCCGGTAATCCATGACCTGATACATCAGCGATATAAATGCCTGTATGATCATTATCCACTTCAAAGATGTCGAGAAAATCGCCGCCTAGATCCTCACAGGGTTGATAGACAAAAGAAAATTTAAGCCTGCTATCAGGAATTGCTTTTGGTAATAGATTGCACTGAAGCTTTTTGGCTAAAGATAGGTCATCCATTAACTTCTTATTTTGTAAAATTACCTTTTCCTGTAGTTGCTGAAGCTCTGTAATGTCCCTTAATACTTCCACAGCAGCAATAATCTCGCCATCCTGATTTTTAACAGGTGAACTCATAACCGAAAATACTCGGCCATTAATTATTTCTTGTTTACTATGGGAATAGCCCTTAAATATTGATTCCCTTGAAATACAATTTTCACAAGGTGTATCACGACCCAAAAGCTTGTAGCAAGGCTCACCGGTTTTGGAGTTTTGTATGCCTTCTGCCATAGCCTTGTTTATAAAAATTATTTTGTTTTCTCTGTCAATTACACGGACCCAATCCATCATTCCATTTATTATATCTTCAATCAGTCGGCGTTTTTCTTCACTCTTATCCATTTTAACCTCATATTTTTCTAAATATATTATGTGAGCTATAGCATGTTGAGAATTCTGATTCCTAAATTCTCTGTCCTTAATTATATCTACATTAAATACGTTATTAATCTTACATTTAGCAGAGCAAAATAACGAACGCTTTACCGGAATTTTGCGATAGATAAATGTAAAAGATTAATCGTATTTAATATATAATAACAAAACATTATTGCCTTAGCAAATGATAATTGCTTAACCGATTATATTTTGGACAACACATTATTTGTAATACTTTATTAGATTATGGTAATAATACTATTATTCAGTAAAAAATTATGGATTTAGGGAGTATGAAATGCCGGTAGATACAGAGTTAAAACAACAGTATGTAGACATAAAAAGCAGCAAAGCACTCCAATTTTTCAGTGAAATACTTTTAACATTTATAAAAAAGGGGCTTGAAAAAGGCTATAAGTCAGTGGTATTTGTTTGTATAGGAACAGACCGGTCAACGGGTGATAGTCTTGGACCTTTAGTAGGCTATAAGCTGGAGAGTAATTCGAATAATAATTTCTTTTTCCATGGAACTCTTAAGAATCCTGTACATGCAAAGAATCTCATAGACACAATAAAGCTTATCGAAACAAAATATGAAAACCCATATGTTGTGGCTATTGATGCCTGCCTTGGGCAGACTGATCATGTGGGTTATATATCCATAGGTGAAGGATCAATTAAGCCTGGGGCTGGTGTAAACAAGGAGTTGCCACCAGTTGGGAACATGTTTATTACAGGGATAGTGAATTATGGTGGATTTATGGATTTTCTTGTTTTGCAGAATACAAGGCTTTGTATGGTTATGGATATGGCGGATATTATCTCTAATGGAATAAAGTATGTTATGTGGAAGTTAAGATATATGCAAAATACGAAATAATCTTGATAATGTTCCGCTTTTATTATAAAATTTTAAATACCATGTTAGGAGTTTTAAAATTTCCTTTGTTAATTTTCATGGTGTAGATTTATCATTTCTTAAACAAACAATGACTAGTAATTGGAAAGGTAGTAGAGATAGGATGGAGAGAGATAAACTTGACATATTGATAAATAGGATTAACCAACTTGCTAAAAAGTCTAAGACTTCAGGACTTTCGGATACAGAAAAAATAGAACAGCAAACTCTTCGGAAGGAGTATATTAACGCCTTCCGAAACAATATGAAGAGAACACTTGATTCAGTTACAGTAATAGATAAAAACGGAAACAAAAAACAATTAAGGCAAAAAAAGAATAATAATCTTGTTAATTGACAAATTCTTAACTATATTAAATACGATTAATCTTTTACATTTATCTATCGCAAAATTCCGTTAAAGCGTTCGTTATTTTGCTCTGCTAAATGTAAGATTAATAACGTATTTAACATATGTTTAAATAATAAACTTTTTAATAAGCTGATTTAGAGAGGTTGAAAGTTCAACCTGTTTTTTTATGACTGTATAGATTTTATCCATATCATTAACTGATTGTGACACTGAGTTTACTATGGCATAAGCATCTTCCGACCCCTTGCTTGAGTTTTCGGCAACATTTTGAACAGCTTCATTAACCATCTCTAAAGTATCGGTTATATTTTTGGTTAATGTTGCAAGCTCATTTGAAAATATTGTTATTTGTTCAGAGTCGGTATAATACTGTTCGCCTGCATCTTTAAATTTTATGAATTTGGATTTAACTGAGTTTTGTATAAATTCCAATATATTGTTGCTTTCTTGTGATAGACTGGTATATGCATCTTGTACACTTTTAATTGTAGATTTAACATTTGAAGCTGCGATTGATGCTTCTGTAGCTAATTTCCTTATTTCCTCCGAAACTACTGCGAAACCTTTTCCCTGTTCGCCTGCTCTTGCTGCCTCAATGGCGGCGTTTAAGGCTAAAAGGTTGGTCTGATCGGCAATACCTGTTATTGTATCCGCCATAATTCTTACTTCATCAAAAACTTTTGCTTTTTCAATTGACTTTATTATATTTTCAGCCTTTTCATTATAAGTTTTGTCAATTTCCATATAAGTGTTATTAGCATCATTCTGAACAGTAAAAGCTCTTTCTTTTATGACATTTGCATTAATATTACTCTCAAGAGCTTTTTTTGATATATATTGTATACTGTCGTTTACTTCCTGGGTAGAGGCAGAAACCTCTTGCGTGGTAGCACTTGTGTTAGTTATTCCGTAGTTTATTTCATTTACTGACTTGTTTATTGCTTCAAGCTCTTTTGACATTTCTTCAGCTGTAAAGGACAGGGTATCACTTGATTCAATAAGGTTTTTTGCATTATCACTTATTTTATCTATGATTTCTGTCATGTTTTCCTTCATTTTTATTGCTGCCCTTGATAGAATACCAATTTCGTCTTTTCTTTGTGTATATGAATTTTTTATGCTTCCGGTAAAATTTCCGGATGCCATATTATGTATAAAATCTGTAACGGCTGATATTGGATGAGCTATCATATTACTTATAAATATTGCAGCAAATGATATTATAACAATAAAAACAACTGAAAGTATTTGCAATATAAATAAAATATTGTTAACTGGCTCGTTTATATAGTTTATGGGTACGCTTAAACAGAACTTCCAACCGTTCATCCCCGGTATTGATGAGAAAAAAACATATTGGTCGGAGTTATTATAATTAAACCGAACAGAGCCTTTTTCATTTGATAGAATACTTTTAGATGCTGTGACAAAGGAATCGGGGATATTTTTACTTTTGACGGCGATACTCTCTGTCAAGATATACTCTTTATCGGAATAAGCAATAAATGTGCCGCTTTTATCAATAACATAACAATATGAATCCTTATGAGATACTGTGTTATCTTTGATTTTGTCATAGAAATCGCTCATTTTTAAGTTTCCGGCAATGAGACCAATTATTTTCCCATTGTCATCCTTAATTGGAGCAGAAATGACAGATACTAGGTTACCTGTGGATTTTGATATTACAGGATCGGAAACAACAGAGTTACCCTCCATGACGGGTTTCCAATAAGCCCTGTCCTGCAGGTTGCCTGCATTCCTTTTAAGTATTGTATTGTAATCACCACTGCTGTCAGCTACAAATAAAATGTCATAAAAATCTTTTCTTTTTTCAAATTCCTGCTTTAGAAAAGGCTCAATTTTATCCCAGTCCAGGCTTTTAATAATGGGTGTTGAGGCATAGGCTGTAAGTTCTGCCATTCTGATTTCAAACATATCGCTTATCTCCCTGGCATAACTTTCAGCAGATTTAATGGAACTGCTTTCTATATTTTTATAAAGCCTGTCTTTAACCAAAAAATATGTAGTTAAAATTACCGTTGAAAATACAATAATACTTAAAAGAATCAAGCTAATAAGCAGTTTTGACTTTAGATTCATGAATATCTTCATAAATAAACCCTCGCTTTTGGGAGAAGTTTTAATTTTGATATAGTGTTATGAAATATATCGGGATATTAGTGAAGAAAATTTAACTAAATTTTTTAAGTATTCTTCAATATTGATTCCACTGCAATAACTCCTGTTAAAAACAGGTAATATCGATCTTTGAAAACTTCGCAAAACTATTGAAACTACTGGACTTCAAGGCGTTTTTGCGATATACTGTATGTAGAAAAATA